>Ga0265319_1000062_pt1 | contig 85615 bp, 73 predicted proteins | sample 4824metaG_FD_192443 | JGI IMG/M metagenome (GOLD analysis project Ga0265319, IMG submission 192443) | Rhizosphere microbial communities from Carex aquatilis grown in University of Washington, Seatle, WA, United States - 4-8-24 metaG | ecosystem: Host-associated > Plants > Roots > Rhizosphere >... | reverse complement strand
TGGCCGAGGCGCTCTTCAACGCCGCCGGTCTCGGACTGCCGATTGTGATGACCGTCGCGAACCGCGCGATCGGCGCGCCGATCAACATCTGGAACGACCACTCGGACTCGATGGCGATGCGCGACTGCGGCTGGATCCAGCTCTACGCAGCAGACAACCAGGAGGCCTGCGACCTCCACGTCCAGGCCTTCCGGATCGCCGAGGAGCTCTCGACGCCGGTGATGGTCTGCATGGACGGGTTCATCCTGACGCACGCGTTCGAGCCGCTCACGGTTCCCTCACAGGAGGATGTCGACGCGTTCCTGCCAGCGTTCGAGCCGCGTCAGGTGCTCGACCCCGACGATGCGATGACGATCGGCGCGATGGTCGGCCCCGAAGCCTTCACGGAGGTCCGCTACCTCCAGCACGCGAAGCAGATCCAGGCACTCGATGTCATCCCGGCCGTCGCGGAGGAGTTCCGCGCGCGCTTCGGCCATGCGTCGGGCGGGCTCCTCGAGAGCTACCGCTGCGACGGCGCCGAGACGATCGTGCTCGCGCTCGGGTCGGTCAGCGGGACACTCGCCGAGGTGATCGACGAGCGCTGGGACGCCGGCATCCCGGTCGGCCTGGTCACGCTGAAGTCCTTCCGCCCGTTTCCGCTCGGGGAGCTGCGCGCCGCCCTCGAGGACGCCTCGCGCGTTGTGGTGCTCGAGCGAGCGCTCGCTGTCGGCATCGGCGGGGTGGTGTGCGACAACGTGCGCACGGCGCTTGCCGGCCTCCCGGTCGAGGCCCACACCGTGATCGCCGGGCTCGGCGGGCGGGCAATCACGCGCCGCTCGCTGCACCGGATGATCGACCAACTGCTCGCCGGCAGCCTCGGCGAGCTGCATTTCCTCGATCTGGATCTCGACGTCGTGGAGCGAGAGCTGGGGCGCTCGGGCATCGGCCTCGCCGGCCCGCGGACACCCGGCGGACCGCGGCCGGGGCCGCACGCCGAAGCGATCCTGCGCGAGCTCGGTAGCGTCGCCGCGGGGCCGGTATGAGCGCGCCGCCCAGCAGGGCAAAGGAAGTCACGCCCGATGAGCGGCGTGCCGCGGAGGGCCTGCCCTTCTACCAGACCGGCACGTTCGCGGTCGGCGGACGGCTGCTCGATGAGAACGAGCGCTCGGTCCAGTCAGATCCCGACCGCTCCAACGCGATCACCAAGGGCCACCGGGCCTGCCAGGGCTGCGGCGAGGCGCTTGGCGCCCGCTACGCCCTCGACGCGGCTCTCCGCGCGAGCGACGGCCGGATGATCGCGGCGAACGCGACCGGCTGCCTCGAGGTGTTCTCGACCCCCTACCCGGAGTCCTCGTGGCGCCTGCCGTGGATCCACTCGCTATTCGCCAACGCTCCCGCCGTCGCGACCGGCGTCGCTGCCGCGCTGCGCGCCCAGGGACGGACCGACGTTCGCGTCGTCGGTCAAGGCGGGGACGGAGGCACCGTGGACATCGGCTTCGCCTGCCTGTCCGGGATGTTCGAACGGGGCGACGACGTGCTCTACATCTGCTACGACAACCAGGGCTATATGAACACGGGCGTCCAGCGCTCCGGCGCAACGCCGCCGGCGGCACGGACCGCGACGACCGAGCCGATCGGCGATCACCCGGGCAACGCGTTCGGCCAGGGCAAGAACGCGCCGTTGATCGCGATGGCACACGAGATCCCCTACGTCGCGACGGCAACGGTCGCCGAGCCGCGCGACCTCGAGCGGAAGGTCACCGCTGCAATGGCGATTCACGGCGCGCGCTACATCCACGTCCTCGTCCCCTGCCCGCTCGGCTGGGGCTCGGCGCCGGCCGAGACGGTCCATCTGGCGCGCCTGGCCAAGGAGACTGGCCTGTTCCCGGTATTCGAAGCCAGGCACGGCTCGATCACGAGCGTCTCCCAGATCCGCCGCAGGACGCCGGTCGAGGAATACCTCCGCCCCCAGAGGCGCTTCGCCCACCTCTTCAAAGGCGCCGGGCGGCCGGACGTCGTCGCCCGCCTGCAGGCGCAGGCCGACCGGAACATCGAACGCTTCGGCCTCCTGCGCGAAAGCGCAGGCGACGACGAGGGGACGCGCGAAATCGACCTGCTCGCGGCGCTTGCGGCAAACGCGGAAGGCGCACCATGACCAATCCCCAGAGGCCGTTCGCGATCACGCTCGACGTCGGCTCGAGTCTCGCCAACCGGACCGGCGATTGGCGCACCGAGCGCCCGCAGTACGTTCGGCGTCTGCCGCCGTGCAGCCACGCCTGCCCCGCGGGTGAAGACATCCAGGCCTGGCTGTTTGACGCGCAGTCGGGTGCCGCCGGCTACGAACGAGCCTGGCGAACGCTCGTGTCGGCGAACCCGCTGCCGGCGATCATGGGGAGGATCTGCTTTCACCCGTGCGAGAGCGAATGCAACCGCGCCCAACTCGACGAGACGGTCGGGATCAATTCGGTCGAGCGCTTCCTTGGCGACGAGGCGCTCCGAGCCGGCTGGGACTTCGGAGAGCCGCACCCGCCGACCGGCAAGCGGGTCCTGGTCGTCGGTTCGGGACCGTCGGGCCTCTCGGTCGCCTACCAGCTCGCGCTGCGCGGACACCACGTCACGATCCGCGAGCAGGCGGCCAAGCCCGGCGGGATGATGCGCTACGGAATACCCGCCTACCGGCTGCCGCGCGATGTCCTCGACGCGGAGATCAACCGGATTCTCGCGCTCGGCGTGCAGCTCGAGTGCGGCGAGCGCGTCGACGATCTCGCCGGAGCGATGCGCGAAGGCGCCTACGACGCGGTCTATCTCGCGGTCGGTGCCCATGTCGCGAAGCACACCGAGATTCCGGGCGGCGCTGCGTCGCACGTGATCGACGCGGTCGAGCTGCTACATGACCTCGAGGAGGGCTCGCAGCCGAAACTCGGCCGGCGCGTGGTCGTCTACGGCGGCGGCGACACGGCGCTGGACGCGGCCCGCAGCGCGAAGCGGCTCGGCGCCACCGAGCCACTGATCATCTACCGGCGCACCCGCGAGAAGATGCCGGCGCACCCCGGCGAGCTGGCCGAAGCCGAGCAGGAGGGGATCGCCTTCCGCTGGCTCTCAACGATCGTCGGCGCCGACGCCGGCAAGCTCCGGATCGAGCGAATGGAGCTCGACGCCAGCGGCTACCCCCAGCCGACCGGCGAGTTCGAGGAGCTTGACGCAGACTCGGTGGTTCTCGCGCTCGGCCAGGACGCCGACCTGGATCTCCTGGAAGGCCTGGACGGGATCGAGATCCACGATCACGTCGTTACGGTCGACGAAAGCATGATGACCGGGCACCCGGGGGTCTTCGCGGGCGGCGACATGGTGGCGTCCGAGCGCATGGCGGCGGTTGCCGTCGGTCACGGGCGGCTCGCTGCGCGCACCGTCGACGGCTGGCTGCGCGGAGTGCAGACGCTCCCTGAGCCGGTCGCCGAGCTCGCGAGCTTCGAGCACCTCAACCCGTGGTACTACAGCGATGCGCCACGGACCGTACGCGCACAACTCGAGACGATCCGCCGCCAGAGCACGTTCGAGGAGGTCGTGGCAGGACTCGACGAGTCCTCGGCGCTCTACGAGGCGCGGCGCTGCCTCTCCTGCGGCAACTGCTTCTCGTGCGACAACTGCTTCGGCGTTTGCCCCGACAACGCGGTCCTCAAACCCGGCGACGACGGCGCCCCCTACGCCTTCGATCTCGACTACTGCAAGGGCTGCGGGATGTGTGTCGCCGAATGCCCGTGCGGCGCAATCGAGATGATCCCCGAGGAGTCGTGATGTCGTGCCCCGCTCGAGCGCCGGCCGGCCGGCGATGAGTCTCCCCGCGGGGCCCGAGAGCTTTCCGGTCAGCTGCGCGTGCCTCGTGATCCTCGACGGCTGGGGCATCGCCCCGCCGGGTCCCGGCAACGCGATCGCGCTCGCGGGGACGCCTGTGATCGACGAGTTGACGGCGCACTATCCGCACGCGGAGCTCGCGGCGAGCGGTCTTGCGGTCGGCCTGCCCGAAGGCCAGATGGGGAATTCCGAGGTGGGCCACCTCACGATCGGCGCGGGCGCGGCGACCATGCAGGAGCTGACGCGTATCGACCTGGCGGTCGCCGACGGGACGCTCGCGTCGAGCGCCGAGCTGCGTGACGCGATGCTGGCCTCGGAGCGCGTCCATCTGCTTGGCCTGACCTCCGATGGCGGCGTCCATTCCACCCTCGCACACCTCGGCGCGATGATCGACGTCGCACGAACGCTTGGGGTCGACGATCTCGTCGTTCATTGCTTTACCGACGGGCGCGACACCTCGCCGAGCGCCGGCGCCGGCTACCTCGACACGGTCGACGGATGGTGCGGGGCGGCAGGGAACGCACGGATCGCGACCGTCGCGGGGCGCTGGTGGGCGATGGACCGCGACGGCCGCTGGGAGCGCGTGCAGGCCACCTACGACCTGCTGGTTGGCGGCGCCGCGCGCCACCACGTCGATTCGGCAGCGGACGCCGCAAGCGAGGCCTACGCTCGCGGCGAGACCGACGAGTTCATCGCGCCGACCCTGGTCGGTGCCGAGGGCCGGATCCGCCCCGACGACTCGGTGATCTGCTTCAACTTCCGTCCCGACCGGATGCGCGAGCTGGTCCGCGCGCTCGCCGACCCGGAGTTCACAGAGGTTGGCCGCGGCGGCGTCGCTCCCGTTCGCCGGCTGGCGACGATGACCCGCTACCAGGAGGGCTGGCCCTACCCCGTCCTGTTCGCGCCCGCGCATCCGGCCGACAGCCTCGCCGCGGCGGTCGCCCGTTCCGGCGCGAGCCAGCTGCACCTGGCCGAGACAGAGAAGTACGCCCACGTCACATACTTCCTCGGCGGCGGTCGTGAGGAGCCCCAACCGCGAGAGCACCGCGAGCTCGTCCCCTCGGCGCGCGAGGTCCCAACCTACGATCACAAGCCGGCGATGAGCGCGCAGGGAATCGTCGATGCGTTCCGCAGCGCATTTGCCGCCGAGCACCCGAGCCTCGTCGTGATCAACTTCGCCAACGCCGACATGGTCGGGCACACCGGCGTTCTCCCCGCCGTGATCGACGCGGTCGAGGTTGCCGATCGCTGTCTCGGCGAGGTGGTCAGGACGGTCCACGAGGCGGGGGGCGCCTGCGTGATCACCGCGGACCACGGCAACGCCGAGGAGATGCTGACCGCGCACGGCGCGCCACAGACCGCGCACACCTGCAACCCGGTTCCGCTGATCGTGACCGTCTCGGGCGTGGCGCTCGAAGCTTCGGGAACGCTCGCGGATGTCGCACCGACGGTCCTCGCCCTGCTCGGTCTCGAGCAGCCCGCGGCGATGACCGGCCACTCCCTGCTGAAGGCCGCTCAGGAGGCACAACCATGACAACGACAGCGCCAGCAACCGAGACGACCACCTACGTCTACGACTTCGCCGACGGGTCGCGCGAGATGCGCAACCTGCTCGGCGGCAAGGGCGCCAACCTTTGCGAGATGACGCGCCGCCTCGGCGCCGACCTCGTTCCCGCCGGCTTCGTCATCACAACCGAGGCCTGCGTCGACCACATGCGCACCGGTGGCGAGCCCGAGCAGCTGGCCGCAGAGATCAGGGAGGCCCTCGCCCGTCTCGAGGCGCGCGTCGGGCGGTTGTTCGCCGACACCGCCGATCCACTGCTGCTGTCGGTGCGCTCCGGCTCGCGGGAGTCGATGCCCGGGATGATGGACACGGTTCTGAACCTCGGCTTGAACGACGAGTCGGTTGTCGGGCTCGCCCGCGTGACGGGAAACGAGCGCTTCGCCTGGGACGCCTATCGTCGCTTCGTCCAGATGTTCTCGAACGTCGTGCGCGGCGTCTCGAGCGAGACGATCGAGCTGGAGATCGCGCAACTCAAGGAGCGGCGCGGCGTGCACCTCGACACCGAACTCGACCCCGAAGCGCTGCGCGAGTTGACGGCCACGTTCAAGCGAGTCTTCGCTGAGCGCACCGGCGAGCCGTTCCCGGAGGAGCCGGCCGACCAGCTCCACCAGGCGGTGATCGCGGTCTTCGACTCCTGGAGCGGGGACCGCGCGGTCGCCTACCGGCGGATCAACCACATCCCCGACGATTGGGGGACCGCCGTGACCGTTCAGCAGATGGTCTTCGGCAACCGTGGCGCGCGGTCGTGCTCGGGTGTCGCCTTCAGCCGCGACGAGGTGACGGGCGCGCCCGAGCCATCCGGCGACTTCCTGATCGACGCGCAGGGCGAGGACGTCGTGTCCGGCGTGCGCAACACCCAGGAGCTGAGCGAGCTGGCGTCAGTCATGCCGGCGGCCTACGAGCAGCTGACCGGGATCCTGCGTCGCCTCGAAGCGGTCTACCTCGACATGCAGGACACCGAGTTCACCGTGGAGGAGGGGCGTCTCTACATGCTCCAGACACGCAACGCCAAGCGCCCCGCTCAGGCGGCGGTCCGCTTCGCCGTCGATGCGGTCGCCGAGGGCCTCTTGACGAAGGCGCAGGCGATCTCGACGATCGACGCCTCGGCGCTCGACGCTCTGCTTCACCCGACGTTCGACCCCACCGTCCACTACGAGGTTCTCGCCCGCGGGGTCGCGGCCTCGCCCGGCGCGGCGAAGGGCGCGATCGTCTTCACCGCGCCAGCTGCCGTCGCGGCCGCAGAGGAGCACCGTGCCGTAGTTCTCGTGCGACCGTTCACCGAAGCCGAGGACGTCGCCGGCTTCTTTGCCGCACAGGGCATCGTGACCAGCGAGGGCGGCAAAGCCTCGCACGCGGCGCTGGTGGCGCGCGGAATGGGCCGCCCCTGCGTCTGCGGCGCCAGCGAGCTCGCGATCGACCCCGACGCGGGCACGGTCCAGGTCGGCGGCGTGGTCCTACGCGAAGGTGACCTGATCGCGCTGAACGGATCGACCGGCGAGATCACCACCGACGACGTCGCGCTCGTCGATCCGGAGCTCGACCCGAACTTCGAGCGAGTGCTCGTCTGGGCCGATGAGTTGCGCACCCTCGGCGTCCGCGCCAACGCCGACGTGCCGGCGGACGCGCGGCGCGCGCACGAATTCGGTGCGCAGGGGATCGGACTCTGCCGCACTGAGCACATGTTCATGGCCGCGGACCGCCAGCCAAAGATGCGGGCGATGATCATGGCCGAGCGCGAAGCCGATCGTCGTGCGGCGCTCGCCGAGCTGCTCCCCCTCCAGCAGGCGGATTTCGAGGGTCTGTTCGAGGTGATGGCCGGCCTCCCGGTGACGATCCGCCTGCTCGACCCGCCACTACACGAGTTCCTCCCCGGCCGGATCGAGCTGCTCGATGCGCTGCGCGAGGCGCGCGCGAGCAATCCGGCGGCGGTCCCCGAGCTCGAGCGAACCCTCGCGCGCGTGGCGCAGCTGTCCGAGACGAACCCGATGCTGGGGACTCGCGGCTGCCGCCTTGGCATCCTCCACCCGGAGATCTACGAGATGCAGGTGACCGCGATTATGCGCGCGGCCCAGGCGATGCACGAGCGGACGGGGGAGCGACCGCGCACCGAGGTGATGATCCCGCTGGTCGACTACGAGCGCGAGCTGTCGCTGATGCGCGAGCTAGTGGTCGCGACGGCACAACGCGAAGGAATGCACGTCGGAGCGGACTTCACGATCGGGACCATGATCGAGCTGCCACGAGCCTGCGTGGTCGCCGAGCATCTCGCCCGCGACGTCGACTTCTTCTCGTTCGGCACCAACGACCTCACGCAGACCGCGCTCGGCTTCTCGCGCGATGACATCGAGAGCACGATCCTCGCGCGCTACATCCGCGATCGCATCGTGTCGAGCTCTCCGTTCGAGACGATCGACCGCGAGGGGGTCGGAGCGCTCGTCAAGATGGCTGTCGCGGGCGGGCGGGCGGGCAATCCGAAGATCGAGCTCGGTGTCTGCGGCGAGCATGGCGGCGATCCCGACTCGATCGCGTTCTTCGCAGAGGTCGGCCTCGATTACGTCTCGTGCTCACCGTTCCGAGTGCCTGTGGCGCGCGTCGCCGCGGCACAGGCAGCGGTCGCTCGAGGATCGGTGAAATCCCCGTAAGGGGATTCACGGATGTGCACGGCGCCCGCTGGATCTAGGTTTGGGCGGTCCCGTCAGTCGATTCGAAGGGAGCCGATCATGCCGAACGCGCTGGCGCGGTGGGGTCCTTTCGCTGAACGCACGGAGGAAAGAGAGCGGGGCAACCTGCGACGCGAGCGGCATTCCGGTTCCTTCCACCGCTCGATGGTGCTCCCGGCAGGCGCGGTCGCTGAGCGAGCTTTGGCGACCACGCACGACGGTGTCCTCGAGGTGAGTATCCCAATGCCTGCCGTACAGACACGCGAGACCGTCGAGATGACGCCAACCGCCGCCTGACTGCCCCGAGGGGGACTGGAGCGGCCGCGCCGCCTTTGCGGCGCGGCCGTTTCGATGAGCGCGCCGGCGTCAGTTGACAAGCGTTGCCCGCAGCGATCAGACTAGGCTTCTGCGTTGAAAGGTTTCAGCCCGTCGCCGCTCCGTAGGATGCGAGGCTGGGACAAACCCCCTCGAGGAGCTCTACATGGCAGCGGATCGCACCGCCGCGAAGCGGCGTGCAACAAGCAAGGCGAAGGAGGACGAGCGTGGACTCGAGCTGCTCGCGAAGATGGCGGAAATCAGGGACGTCGAGAACGAGGTTCAGCGGATGTTCACTCAGGGGCTCGTCCGCGGAACAACCCACCTCTGCCAAGGCCAGGAGGCCGTCGCGGTCGGCGTGTGCGCCACGCTGAAGGAGGGCGACACCATGACCTGCACCTACCGCGGGCACGGCGCGGTGCTCGCGATGGGCGCGCAGGCGGACGCAGTGTTCGGCGAGATCATGGGCAAGGCGAAGGGCCTGTGCGGCGGTAAGGGCGGATCGATGCACCTGACGGATGTCACCGTGGGTGCCTACGGGGCGTTTGCGATCGTCGGCGCGCACCTGCCGATCACCGTCGGCCTCGCCTTCGCATCGCGCTACCTCGGCGATGACGCCGTCAGCGTCTGTTTCTTCGGCGACGGGACGACGAACATCGGCGCTTTCCACGAGGCGCTCAATCTCGCATCGATCTGGAAGACGCCCGCGATCTTCGTCTGCGAGAACAACCTCTACGGCGAGTACTCGCCGCTGCGCGCGACGACCCCGATCGACCGACTTGCCGACCGCGCGGCGTCCTATGGGATGCCGGGGGTGGTGGTCGACGGCAACGACGTCTTTGCGGTCATCGACACGGCCCGCGAGGCGGTGGCTCGCGCCCGTGCCGGCGAAGGCCCGACACTGATTGAAGCGCTCACCTACAGGCAGGTGGGCCACTCGCGCTCGGACCCGGCCAAGTACCGTCCGGAAGGCGAGCTCGAGGAGTGGCTTGCGCGCGACCCGATCGTCCTGCTCGAACGCAAGCTGCTGGAGGACGGCGTCGACCCCGAGCGGATCGCGGAGCTCAAGGAGTCAGTGGCGCAAGGCGTGCTCGAGGCGCTCGAGCGCGCAAAGTCCTGGCCCGAGCCGGAGCTCGAGGCCCGCTTCGAACACGTTCTCGTATGAGCAGCACCGAGCTGACCTACCGCCAGGCGATCGCCCGGGCGATCGGGGACGAGATGGAGGCCGACGACCGCGTCCTGCTGTTTGGCGAGGACGTCGGGGCAGCCGGCGGAGTCTTCAAGGCGACCGAGGGGCTCTTCGAGCGCTTCGGCTCCTCGCGTGTCCTCGACACGCCGATCTCGGAGCAGGCGATCGTGGGCTGCGCGATCGGGTGCTCGCTCCGCGGCCTGCGACCGGTGATCGAGATCATGTTCGCCGACTTCGCCGGCGTGTGCTTCGACCAGCTCGGCAACGAGCTGGCGAAATACCGCTACATGACGGGCGGGCAGGTGACCGTACCCGTCACCGTCCGGCTGGCCAACGGCGCCGGCGGCGGCTTCGGCGCGCAGCACTCGCAGGCGGTTGAAAATTGGTTCCTGAACATTCCGGGCCTGACGATCCTGACGCCCGCCACGCCGGGGGATGCGTACGCACTGCTGCGCGCGGCGATTCGCGATCCCAACCCTGTCCTCTACCTCGAGCACAAGAACCTCTACAACCTCACCGGACCGGTCAGTGACGACGATCTGGATGTGATCGGACGCGCGGTGACGGTGCGCGAGGGCTCGGACATCACCGTCGTTGCAAACCAGATGATGCGCCATCGTGCCGTTGAGGCGGCCGAGCTGCTCGCTGCCGAGGACATCTCGGCCGAGGTCATCGATCCGCGGACGATGGTCCCGTTCGACTACGACACGGTTCGTGCGAGTCTGGCGAAGACGAATCGCCTGATCTGCGTTCAGGAGTGCTCTCCTGGCGGGAGCTGGGGCGCGTCGCTGGTTGCCACGCTCGCGGCCGACTCGCTCGAACTGTTCGACGCGCCGCCACTGCTGGTCGGGGGCGACGAGACGCCGATCCCCTACGCCGGGGTGCTCGAGGCCGCCTGGCTGCCAAGCCCGGAACGGATCGCCGACGCGGTTCGGCACACGCTCGCCTACTGAGATGGAAGTGTTGTGAGCGAGCAGGTGGCCGTCACGATGCCGCGACTCTCGGATTCGATGACCGAGGGGACGATCGTCCGCTGGCTCAAGCGCGACGGCGAGTCCGTGGTGAGTGGTGAGGCGATCGTCGATATCGAGACCGACAAGGCGACGATGGCGTTTGAGGCGCAGGCCAGCGGGACGCTCCGGCTCGGATCCGCGGAGGGCGAATCGGTGGCGGTCGGCCAGCCGATCGCGACGATCGTAGCCGGCGAGGGCGGGCCGGCCGCCGCGGCGCAGATCGCAATCGGGCAACCGGCGGCGACAGACACGCCGCCGCCGAGCGACGCGTCGTCGGCGACCCTGCCGACAGCGGTACCGGCAGTGAGCGCCTCAGCATCGATGGCGGTGACGGGGGCGCCGTCGGTCGGGCCGTCCGCAGACGTGGCGCCGCCAACGGGCCCAGGGCCGATCGCGGGCGGACCCGCCACACGGCCAGGGCTCGTTGCGACTGTTCACCCATCGCGACCCGACCGGCTGAACGCATCGCCGCTCGCGCGGCGCCTCGCAGGCCGGCTCGGCGTCGACCTCCAATCGGTGACCGGCAGCGGGCCCTACTCGCGGATCCTGGCGCGCGACGTCGCCCCACGCGGCGCGAACGGCTCCTCCGCAACGGCGAGCCGGGGCGCACTGCGGCTCGCCACGGCCGCGACCGGCGAGGTGATCGCGTTTGCGACGATCTTCGTCGAGATCGAGGTCGCGTTTGGTCGAGCGATCGAGCTACGCGACCAGCTGCGCACGAGCGTCCAACCGCCGCCCACCCTCGATGACATCATCGTCAAGGCGCTCGCCCTCGCATTACGCGAGCACCCTCGGCTGAACAGCTCCTGGCGAGACGGGAGAGTGGAGGTCCATGAGCACATCGACGTCTCGACGGCGATCGCGGTCGGCGACGACCTCTTCGCCCCGACGATCACGCGCGCCGACTCGCTGTCGCTTCCAGCGATCGCGGCTCGCAGCGCCGAGCTCGCCGAGCGTGCGAGAACCGGCTCCCTGCAACCGTCGGACCTCGCGCCCGGCACCTTCACGGTCACAAACCTGGGCGGTTTCGGCACGACCCGGTTCACACCGGTGCTCAGCCCGCCGCAGACCGCCAGCCTGGGCGTCGGGGCGCTTCACCCGACGCAGGCCAGCCGGCGAGACGGCGCGACGGTCGTGTCCGCTTCGCTCGGACTCGTCTGCGACCAGCGCGTTGCCCATCCTGCCCAGGCCGCGATGTTCCTCGAGTCGGTGGCCGAGCTGCTCGAAGCGCCGATGCGGATCCTGCTCTGAGGCCGATCTCACGATGATCGCCGACGTCCTCCACTTCTCGTTCACGGTCAGCGACCTCGAGCGGTCGATCGACTGGTACACGCGTGTGCTCGGCCTCGAGCTGGTGCACCGACAGCGGCAGGACAACGCATACACGCAGAAGCTCGTTGGGATACCCGGCGCTGTCCTCGAGGTCGCTCAGTTCGTGGTCCCGGGCGTGCCGCCCGCGCGCTCATCGCACATGCTGGAGCTGGTCGAGTACGTCGAGCCGCGCGGGCGAGATCTCGGCGAGCTTGCAACCAACAGCGTCGGCTGCGCCCATCTGGCGCTGATGGTCGATGACATCCACGAGCGTTATGCGCGGATGGCGGCGCAGGGCGTCACCTTCCGCAACGCTCCGGTCGCGATCACTGCCGGCGCCAACGAGGGCGGGTTCGCGTGCTACTTCCACGACCCTGACGGAATCACCTTCGAGCTGCTTCAACCCTCACCCGAGCGTTTGCGGAGCCTCGGCATCGGCTGACGGCCGCCCCGCCGCCAGCCCGCGGTAGGAAGTGCCGCGGGCTGGTGCCGCGGGGTGGTGCCCCCGACGGCCTTAATGCCCCAGGGCCCTTCAAGGGCGACGGTATGCTGTGTCGGAGGCCTCCGCGTGACTCGGCGCGCTCGTCGTTGCCCGGGTCTTCCCCAAGCAAAGCAGAGCGTTGACGCCCCGCCGGACCGACAACTCCAAAGTTCAGCGACCACTGCCCGGCGACGCCTCGGCCCGTCAACCGCAGGTCGGTCGCGTGACGATCCGGGAGGTCGCTGACGAGGCGAGGGTGTCGCTCGGAACGGTCTCGAACGTACTGAACCGACCCGACCGGGTTGCCGCCGAAACGCTCGCCCGCGTGCTCGCAGCGATCGACCGCCTCGGCTTCGTCCGCAGCTCCGCCGCTCACCAGATGCGTGGCGGCAACAGCCGCTGTTTCGGCGCGGTGGTGCTCGATGCCTCGAGCCCGTCCTCCACCGAGACGATTCGCGGCCTGGAGGACGCGGTGCACGAGCAGGGCTGCGCCGTGGTCGTCTGCTCGACCGACGGCTCGCCCGAGCGCGAGGCTCGCTACCTGCGGTTGCTCGAGGAACAGCGCGTTCAGGGGATCGTGATCACCCCGGCGACGCGCAACGTCAGCCATCTTCACACCCTGCGCGATCGCGGCACGGTCGTTGTTCTGCTCGACCGCAACGGTCAGAGCGGGGAGCTTTCCTCGGTGTCGGTCGATCACGCCGGCGGGGGGGAGCTGACCGCACGGCACCTCTTCGGCCTTGGCCACACGAAGATCGCTTTCATCAACGGCCCCGCGCACCTCGCCCAGTGCCAGGCGCGGCGACGCGGGATGCGCCGCGCGGCGCGCCTCGCGGGCCTCGACCCCGACGAGTCGATCATCGAGTACACGATCGAGCCGCTGACCGCCTTCGCCCAGGTGGAGCCGATCGTCGGCTCGTTTCTCGAACTCGAAGAACGACCGACGGCGGTGGTCTGCGTGAACGATCAGATCGCCCTGACGGTGCTGCGCTCGCTGGTGGAACGGGGCGTTCGCGTGCCGCGCGATGTCAGCGTCGTCGGTTACGACGACGTCGAGTTCGCGGCGATGCTGTCGCCCTCGCTCACCTCGATCCGCCTGCCGAAGTACGATCTCGGCCGAGCGGCCGCCGAGCTGCTGTTCGCCGAGACGGCGGACCCCCATCACCGCCACAGCGATATCCGCTTCAACGCCGAGCTGGTCGAGCGCCAATCGACGACGGCTCGCTCACGGCTCAACCAGTACAACCCGCGCGGCGGCTAGCAGGTGATCCTCGACTCCCACTGCCACGCCTGGCGACGCTGGCCCTACGCTCCGCTCGTTCCCGACGAGGACGGGCGCGGTAGCGCCGAGCAGCTGATCTACGAGATGGACGCTCACGGCGTCGAGCTCGCGACAGTGGTGTGCGCGTCGATCGAGAACAACCCCGACAACCTCGACTACGTCTCGTTTGCGTGCGAGCGCTACCCGGACCGGCTCGCGATGGTCGCCGATCACGATTGCCAGTGGAGCGGGACTTATCACGCTCCCGGTGGCGCCGCGCGGCTGGCGGCGCTCGCCGACCGCTACCAGCTCATCGGCTTCACGCACTATGTCTTTGAGGAGAACGACGGCTGGCTGCGCACCGCAGAGGCCGACGAGGTTTTCTCGCTCGCGGCGCAGCGCAGCCTGATCGTGAATCTCGCCGCTCACCCGGCATGGCACGCCGATCTGCGAGAGATCGCAGCACGGCATCCGACGGTGACGGTGCTGTGCCACACGGTCGGGGGAATCCGTGCGGAGCAGGGTCTCGATTCGCCGGGCCTGGCCGAGGTGATCGCCTCGGCGGCGGTCCCAAACATTCACATCAAGCTCGCGGGGCTTCACTACTGCAGCGACCGGGGCTGGAACCATCCGTGGCCCGACGTGCTCGCGTCGATCGAACGGATCTACGACGCGTACGGCCCGACGAGGCTGCTGTGGGGGTCTGATTTCCCGGCGTCGAAGCGCTTCACGACCTACCGCCAGTCGCTCGAAGCGATCCGCAGCCACTGCCCGTTCCTTTCACAAGATGACCTGGGCCTGATCCTCGGCGCGAATCTGCGGCGTCTCCTCGATTCGCGCCTGACGAGCGGCTAGAACGCTCAGCCCGAGGGGTTGAGCGCGGGGTTCAGGCGCGCGTTCTCCGGCGTCAGCCGGGCGAGCGGCTCGAGGCCTTCGAAGTGACGCACGCACTCGTCGACCATCAACGTGAAGAAACGTCGGCGGCTCTCTTCGGTCACGCCGGCGATGTGCGGGCTGAGGAACACGTTCGGCAGGTCGGCGAGCGGTGAATCGAGCGGTAACGGTTCGGGGTCGAAGACGTCGAGGCAGCCGATGACGTCACCGCGCGACAGGCGCACCACCAGCGCATCCGAATCGACGACCTTGCCTCGACCCACGTTGACGAACACGCTGCCCGGACGAAGCAGCTCGAGCTCGGCGGCGCCGATCATCCCTTCGGTAGCGGGCGTAAGCGGCGCCAGGACGAACACCACGTCACAGGCGAGCACGACATCGAGCGGCCCGAACTCGACGCCGTAGGGCTCCGCGAGGACGCGCGGCGCGTAGGGGTCAAACGCCCGGATCTCCACGTGAAAGGGGCGAAGGAAATCGGCGAGCCGCCGCGCGAGGTAGCCGAAGCCGACCATCCCGACCAGCTTGTCGGACAGCTCGCCCTTGTCGTAGCCCGGACCGGAGCGCTTCTCGGCCGTGACCGTAAACGGGGGCTCGTGCGCGATGATCTTGCGGAAATTGGCACCCGCGTTGCGGAGCCCGATGAGCGCGAGCGCAAGCGCCCACTCGGCGGTCGGATAGGACGAACCGTGGGAGGTGTCCACGACGCACAGACCGCGGCGGTCCGCCGCCTCGATGTCGATCCGGTAGCTGAACCGATCGCCGTCGAGGTCGCCCAACAACGCCAGCCGCGGTGCGGCCGACAGCACGTCCTCGCCGACGAAGGGAGAGCCGTGACAGACGATCAGAACATCGAGCTCCGCGGCAAACTCGGCCAGCGCCCGCTCGGCCGCGGCGTCGCGCGGCACGGCACCGTGCAGGCCGCCCGAAAGGTCCGAGCGTAGGTAGCTGAAGTCGGCGATCTCCTCCAGCCGCGCGAGGTCGGCAGCACCGATGTAGCGCTCGCGCACGTAGTCGTTGCCGACCAGGCCGACGCGCTTTCGCGATCCGCTCATCGGATCGCTACCGAACCATCCTCGCGCAGGGGCGGATGCGACAGATCGAAGCCGAGCGCCGACCCCGAGAGCTCGCGTTCTGCAACCGGGTACTTTGCGAGCCCGACGTCGTCGAGCTCGATCCCGATACCCGGCCGATCCGGGGCGATCAGATACCCGTCCCGTAGCTCGATGACGCGGTCGACCACATCGGTCCACTGTGTTCCGCTCGGCGGCATGTGCTCCTGCGCCTCCCAGTTGGGAACGCACATGCCGAGCTGGACGTGCGCGGCGACAGCGACCGGTCCCGACGGAACTGCGTGCGGAAGGATGCCGGCGTGGAAGGCCTCGGCCAGCGCGCAGATCTTCTTGACGTGCGTGAAGCCGCCGGCGATCCCGACGTCAGGACGAACGTAGTTCATGCCGGGCCGCTCGAGGTATTCGGCGAACTCCCAAAGCGTCGTGTTGCGCTCGCCGGCCGCGACCGGCACGTTCACCTTGGCGGCAAACGCGCGCATCGCCATGACACTGTCGGGCGGAATCGGGTCCTCGACGAACAGGGGGCGCAGGCGCTGCAGCTCGTCGGCGAGCATCACCGCATCCCCTGCCTGCATGTTGCGGTGAAGCTCGACGCCCAGGTCAATCTCCCAGCCGACGGTCTCGCGAATCGCCGCGAAGCGCGACACGAGATCCTCGATGCGTGAAGCCTGCCGCAGCAGATGATGGTCGTGCTGGAAGAGGATGATCTTCAGCGCCGTGTAGTGGTCTTCCGCTACCGCAACCCGCGAGCGTTCGACGACCTCGTCGAAGCTGCCGGGCTCGATCACGCGCATCGCGCGGACCGCGCGCCGCGCGCGGCCGCCGAGCAGCTGCCAGACCGGGGCGTCGTAGTGCTTGCCCTTGATGTCCCAAAGCGCTTGGTCGATCGCGCTCAGCGCACCGGACACGGCCATGCCGCGGAAGCTCAGGTTGCGGTAGATCGCGAGCCAGTGGTGCTCGACGTCGAGCGGGTCCTTCCCGATGAGGTAGCCGGCGAAGCCCGCCACAAGCTCTGCGACGGCGGTCGGCCAGGCGAAGAAGGTCGACTCCCCGACGCCTGTCGTGCCGTCGTCGGTGCTGATGCGAACGTAGCAGGCGTTCCCGGCGGGGATCGCTTCGATCTTTTCGATGAGCATGTTCGTGTTGTTCCTCGCGCTGACGCGGGACTCCTCCAGATGCCGTTGTACCGTCAGCCGCCGGTCGGCGGGTAGACGAACTCCGGCTCGATCCGCACCCGCGGTGCCGAGATGAGCTCAACGATCAGCGGCACCGAGGGATGCTTGAAATAAGCGAACGCGCCATCGCCCTCGGCGCCAAAGCCACGTGCGCTTTGCAGTTCGATGAAGCCCGCGGCGAGAGCCTCTGCAACCGCCGCGGGATGGTCGGGCACGTACTTGCCGACGTGATGGAGCCCCTCGCCGTGAGTCTCGAGATGCTCGGCAAAGATGCTCGGACCGGTGAGTGGCTGGACAAGCTCGAACTGCATCTCCCCCTGCCAGGCGAGCGCATGGCGCAGCGAGAACTCGACATCCTCGCCGCCGTAGCGCATCCCCTTGAGGATCGGTGCCTCGAGCCGGTACGCGGTCCACGGTCCGATCCCAAGCTTCGCATGGAAGCGGCGCACCGCCTCGTCGAGGTCGGCAACGACGATCGCGCACTGCTTGATGTCGGGTCCGAGGAACGGTGAGATGTCGTCGGTCATCGCTTGCTCAGCTCGCTTTCGATAGTAGGCCGATCGCGGCGTCGATGGGATCCTGCACGGCGGAGATCAGCCCGTCTGCCACATCGTCGATCTCAACGAAGCCTCCGGCCAGGCGCGACTCGGCGATCGCCCAGACGCCTGCCACGGCGAGCAGACCCGCGCGCCCGTCGACCTCCGGCGCGCGACCTTCGATCAACGCCCCGACGAAGTCGTCGAGCTCGATCGCGATCGTCGCAGCGTCGACCTCGGCGAACGGAAGGTCGTATTCGGTCCCCTCGGGGCCGAAGAAGTCGGCCGTGACTCCGTCGAGACGAAAGCCACCCAGCTCGGCGCGCAACTCCGCGCCGCTCAGCCGACGCTCGCCCAACTCGACGACGACGGGCCCACCGGTGCGATCAAACGGCACGCTCATGGAGCCCGCCCGCCCATGGAGGCTTCGCTGGATCCACCGGCGCCCCGGCCCGGAGGGGATGTAGGTCAACTGGATCCGGACGCCCGCTTCGGTCTCGTAGAGCGCGAGCAGCGAGTCATCGCCGGTCACCTGCATTACGCCGGGCGAGCGCTCCTCGATCTCGCCGCCCGCGACCATCCCGGGGCCGAGGACGCGTCCCGGCTCGGCGATGAAGGCGACGCCGCAGACGCGCGCGAGGTCGCCGAGGAAGTAGGCGAATATGTCGGTGTAGTGGACCCCCATGTCGAGCGCGATCGATCCCTTCTCGCGCAGGTGCCGCCACGGGCTGATCAGGACTGCGTCATCGCCGCCGATGTTGCTCTCGACCATCAGGTGAATCTCGCCGAGCATGCCGCTGTCGATCACAGCGCGAGCCAGCCGGTTGGGACCGTCACGCCGGTAGTTCTCGGCCGTTGCAAGCACCGCGCCCGACGAGGCCGCTGCTTGCACCATCTCGCGACAAGCGCGGACCGTGACACCGAGCGGCTTCTCGCTCAGAACGTGAATGCCGGCGGCAAGCGCCGGAGCGGCGATCAGGTGGTGGATCGACGGCTCGGTGACGAGATCGATCGCTTCCACAGCGCCGCTCGAGATCAGCTCATCCGAGCTCGAGAAGACAGCGGGCCGCGCTCCGAGCAGCTCCTCGACCAGGTCCGCCGCGTGCTCGGCGGCGTCGCGACGCGGGTCGCAGACCGCCGCGAGAGTGAAGCGGTCGGCACCCACGCGCCGTAGCGCGCCGTATGCGCGCAGGTGGCGGTGGCCCATGCCGCCGCAGCCCACCAGCCCGATCGCCGGAGCGTCCGCCGGCGCCATCTCAGCTCAACCTCCGCAGGGCGCGACGCGCATCAGTACATCACCGCGCCGGCGGACACGTTGATGTCCTGACCGGTGATGCTGTTGGCCGCGGTCGATGCGAGAAACAACGTCATCGCGACGATGTCCTCCTCCGCGACCGTCCGCTTGAACGCGGTCCCCGCCGTCATCTCGGCGCGCAGCTCGTCAGCGCTCACGCCACGCTCCTTTGCCATCGTGCCGATCACCGTATCGAGGCGCTCACCGCCGACGAGCCAGGGGGAGATCACGTTCACGCTGATGCCGCTCGGGCCGAGCTCGTGCGCAAGCGTGCGGGTGAAGCCAACGACGCCGAGCTTCGCGGCGGCGTACGGCGTCCTGTTCGGAAGTGGCTGCTTGCCGGTCACCGACCCGATGTTGACGATCTTCCCGTGCTCGGAGCGCCCGAGGTAGGGCAGAGCGGCCTTGCAGGCGAGGAATACCCCCGTCAGGTTGACTGCCAGCGTCTCGTTCCAGTCGGCGAGGGTGACCTCGGCAAGCGGCGCCGTCGGGCCGGCGATTCCAGCGTTGTTGACGAGGATGTCGATCACCCCGCTACTCCCACCGGCGGTCGCCATCAACTGATCGACGTGGAGCGGGTCGGTGATGTCGCCAACGCACGGCTCGGCCGAGCCGCCGTCGGCGGTGATCGCCGCACAAACGGCCTCGAGCGTCGCCTTGCGCCGGCCGCTCACGACCACGTGGGCGCCGCGAGCGGCAAGCCCCTTCGCGATCGCGGCGCCGATGCCCTGACCGCCACCCGTGACAACCGAGCGTCGACCGCTGAACGTCGGGTCCGAAGCGATCTGTCCGTTCGGCTCAGCCATGCTGTCGTACTCGATCAGCGATGCCGCAAGGGGCGGCGATCACTCGACGCCAGATCCCGTCAAACCGCGGATGAATGCAGGCTGGACGGCGAGGAACACGATGACCATCGGAAGCGTGACAAGGACGATCGCGGCATACACGATGTTCTGCGGGCTGGTCGCTCCGAACGTCTGATTGCCGAGGCTCGCCAGCGTTTGCGTGAGCACCTCGAGGTGGCCCGACTGCGCCGCGACCAGCGGCCAGAGGTACATGTTCCAGGCCGTGAGGACGGAGATCGCGACGTAGGCACCGGTCGCCGGACGCGCAAGCGGTATGACCATCCGCCGCAGGATCATCCACCAGTTCGCGCCGTCGATTCGCGCCGCGTCAAAGAGCTCCTCGGGCATCTGTGAGATGTACTGCCGGAAGAGCAGCGTCCCAAATCCCGTTTGCGCGACGATCGGCAGGATCAGCCCCGGGTATGTGTTGATGATCCCGAGCTTGAGCGTGACAAAAAACGTCGGGATGAGCGTCGTCAGGATCGGAATGAAAAGCGACACGCCGAGCAGCGCGGTGATCACGTTGCGGGAGCGAAACCGCATCTTGGCGATGACGAGCCCACCGCTGATGCACAAAGCCCACTGCAAAAGCACCACGAAGAACGTAAAGATCACCGAGTTGATGAAACTCTGGGCGTGAATCACCTGCGTGATGCCCGAGAGGGCCGCCGAGTAGTTGCTGAAGTGCAGGTCGAAGTTGTGCGGAATGATCTGCGGGGTGAGATCTGCGGTCTGCGCTGCGGTCATCAGCGAGTTGGCAACGAGGTAGAGGAGCGGCGCGGCCATCAGCAGGCCTACGAGCGTCGCGACCGTGATTCGTGCTGCATGGGCGAGTTTTGGGGTTGAGATCACACGCGCCTCGAACCGAGAACCGAAAACACCCGCAGGGCGGCAAGAGCTCCGCCGATCAGCGCGATCTGAAGAACGCCGAGGGCCGCGGCATAGCCGTACAAGCCATATGTGAACGCCTGCTGGTAGATGTAGAAGATCAGGGTGGTCGTCGCGTAGTTCGTGCCGCCGGTCGGCGTCAGGATGTTCACCAGGTCGAAGGACCCGTTCGTGAACGAGAGGAGCGCAACGATCGCGACGAGAATCGTCATCGGCCGGACCATCGGCCAGACGATGTACCGCAGGCGCCTGACGACGCCTGCGCCGTCGAGCGTGGCGGCCTCAATGACGGACACCGGGATTCGCTGCAGCGCGGCAAGGTAGAGGATAGTCGCGACCGGAAGGCTGAGCCAGATTGCGATGACATCAAGCGCGGGCAGCGCGTAGGTGGTGCTGACCAGCCAGTTGGGCGGTGGGATGCCGAACTGTGAGATCACCCAATTGACAACCCCGTAGCCGGGGCCGTCGAGAAAGATGTAGCGCCAGACGATCGCCGACGCGGCGAACGACATAGCAGCGGGGATCAGGTAGAGCGAGCGCACGACGCCGACGAACCGGAACCGGACGTTGATCAGCATCGCGAGCCCGAGTGCGATCAGGACCGTCGGGATCACGCCGAAGAGCATGAACTTGACCGTGTTTCCGACCACGACGCCGACGAGCGGATCGTTGAAAAGCTTCGTGTAGTTCGCTAGCCCGACCCATTTCGGCGAGCCGTTGTTGATGTTCCACGTCGTGAAGCTGATGTAGAGCCCACTGACGATCGGGATCAAGATGAAGAGGCTGAACATCCCGAGGTTCGGGCCCATCATCAGGATGGCCGAGCGGCCGTCCCGTCGGGAGGTGCGCCGACGCGCTGGCGTGACGGCGGCGGAGATGTTGTCTGCGGTGGCTGGTTCAGACATCGAAGCTGCGGGTCGAGCGACTTTGCTGTGGTTGGTGACTGCGAGATGGGAACGGCCGGCTCACCTTCGAGCCGACCGCTCCACCGTCATCTCTGGTGATCGCGGGACGAATGAGAACGGCCGGATCATCTGCGAGCCGACCGTTCTGCATTCATCTCACTCTTTCACCGTTACTGAGACTGCCGTCCCTACTGGCTCGCGTACGCCGCGGTCAGCTGCGACTGCAGGCTGCTCAGCGCTGACGACAGGCTCTGTCCGCCCGTGGTCACGCTTTGAACCATGTTCGGGATTGCCGTGTTCGAGAGGCTGAACACGGTACCCGGCGGGTTCGGGGCGATCAGCGCCGCCGCGGCGTCGATCGTCCATGCGGCGTTGTTCTTCGGGAACGTCTGGTTCGGACCGGGTCCGCCCACGAGGTGGCGCCACTCCGCAGAGGGGCCGTTCAGGGACGGGACCGACGGAATGACACCGAACGTGTCCTCGAGCACCTTCTGACCGGGCGCCGAGAACAGGAACTTCATGAACGACTCGGCGTTCGGCAGGTCGGCGGTGTGGTTACCACCGGCCGAGCCCGTCAGCACCGACGGCGACATGGTGAAGCTGACGCTACCACCACCCGACGGGATGACCGGCTTGCCCTTGCCGACCTTGATGGCCGGCATCGTGACGACGTCCCACTTGAACTTGTTACCGATGTTCGCGGCATAACCAGCGGCACCACCGCGGACGGCCATCGCCATCGCGGCCTCACCGGAGGCAAACACGCCACCACAGTCGCCGGCAGCGTTCGCGCCGATCTGCGACTCGGGGACAGCGTCGCCGTTCTTGAACGGAGCCAGCAGGAGCTGCCACGCCTTCACAGCACCGGGCGAGTCGAAGTTCGCCTTCGTCTGCGTGAACGCGGTCGCGCCGTAGGCGGCCATCACGTGGTTGTAGAGCGCCTGCCAGTCCGAGCGCAGGCAGATGCCGTACTGCGTCTGGTTGGCACCGCTGCCCTTACGGAGCTTCTTCGCGTCCGCAAGCATCTGCTGCCAGGTCCAGCCGTCCTTCGGGAATGCGACGTGAGCCTTCTTGAACTCGTTCTCGTTGTAGAGAATCACCGTCGCGTCAGCCTCGAGCGGCACGCCGTACGGATCACCGACGGTCACACCGCCGGTCGAGGAGACCGGGATGTAGGAGCCGATGAACGGCTTGTACCAGTAGCTCACCGGGTAGATCGCCGAGGACGTGAGGACGTTCTTCATGTCGCCGGCGAGCCCGTCGACCTCGAGGGTCGGCGTCTCGGCGTCGTAGGACTCGTTGATGTCAGGCTGGTTGTGAGCCGACTGAGCCGTCTGCAGCTCCGGCACGTAGGTGCTCGGGTTGTTCGACTGCTCCGAGACACTCACGTTGACGCCCGGGTTGATCGCCTCCCAAGCCTTGAGACCCACCTCGAGCGTCGAGGCGTCGAACGTGCTGAAGGTAATGCTCAGGTTGCCGCTGCCCGCCTTGTGCGCCGTGGCCGCGCCCGACTCGCTTGCGAACGCGCCAAAGACGCCGACCGCGAGCGCTGACGCGCCCGCCGCTGCGGCGAGCTTCCTGCCCATACGGACAGGGGTCCATCTCGTCATTGCATCTCCTCTCCCAACGATTTGGACGCAGCTGATCGGCTGCGTCCCTGACCGGACTGAAGCGTTGTCGCGAGTTACTTCGCTCCAACACCCCGTCTGTTAGTGTGCCCACCGTCGGCACCGTTGTAATGTTTCAACGGGCGCCGACGTTACAGCACGCTCCGCACGGCTGTCAAGCCGGAACCGTCGCCCGTGAAAGCGGCCACGGCTACGGGGCGTGACGCCGATGCACGGAACCGTATGGGGATCAACGAGACAGTGGGAGACGGCCGCGCAGAGCGCCCCGCAGGGGCTCTGACTGCGAACGATTTGCGGATCGTGGCGCTGGCGCACGTGCTGTTTTCGGTGCTGACCGGGGCGTCCGCCCCGGCGCGGGCGCCGGGGCGGGTCCTTTGAGCAGCTCCGTTGCCAACCCGCCACGCTCGGCGAGCGCGTCACCGGCCGATCCAGACCGCTACCGTCTCGGCAATGCGGGGAGATCGGAGAAGCGGATGCGCATCGCTTCCGTAGAGGTGCTCGGCGTCGGCGCGGAGCTTGCGCCGCAGAGCACGCTCGTTCGGGTGACGACCGACACTGGCATCAGCGGTCTCGGTCAATCCGGCTGTTGGGGCTATCCGCGCGGCGTAGCGGGCGCGCTAGAGGAGCTCTCGCCGCTCTTGATCGGCGCCGACCCGTTCCGCATCGAGCACCTGTGGCATCTCGCCTACCGGGCAAGACCTTTTCGCGGCAACCTGCTCGCGGGCGCGGTATCCGCGATCGATCTAGCGCTCTGGGACATCAAAGGCAAGGCGCTCGAGCTGCCCGTCTGGGAGCTTCTGGGAGGGCGCACACGTGATCGCGTCCGATTGCACGTTCTGGTCGGCGGCCGCACGCCCGACGACATCGTCTCGTCGGTCAACTGGGCTGTCGAGGAGGGTTTCACCGCGGTCAAGTTCGACCCGCTCGCGCACGGATACGAGGATCTTTCGATCGAGAAGCTCGTGAGCTCGACCTGCTCGATGGCGGCCGCTGCGCGCGAAGCCGGCGGTGATGAGATCGACCTGATCTTCGAGCTTCACCGCAAGCTCGATCCGACGAAGGCGATCGTTGTCTGCAACGCCCTTGCCCAGTTCCACCCGCTCTTCATCGAGGACCCGGTGCAGATCGACTCGATCGACACACAGACCGAGATCGCCACCCGCGTGAACGCGCCGATCGCGATGGGCGAGCGGCTCTGCTCGATCTGGGAGTTCAGCGAGCTGCTCTCGCGCAACGTCGCGATCCTCGTGCGCCCCGACGTCGGCCTCGCCGGCGGTCTGTCGGCCTGCCGAAAGATCGCCGCGATCGCCGAAGCCCACCACTGCGGGGTCACCCCCCACAACGTGCTCGGCCCAGGGCTGACCGCGCCAACACTGCACTTCTGCGCCACGATCCAGAACCTCGTGACGATGGAGTACCTCCCGCAGGAGGAGGATCCCGCGTCGTCGGCGGCAGCGTTTTCGACCGCCGTCGTTCGCAACGGCGGCTATTGCGAGATTCCGGAGGTCCCCGGTCTCGGCATCAGCCTCGTCGAGAACCACGCCGCCGTCGCGCCGCTCACCGAGCGCCCGTTCGACGCACAGGAGCTGCTGAGAGCCGATGGCTCCGTCGGAACGACCTACTGAGTGCTCAGCCGGCGGCCGGTGCGACGGGCTGCAGACCGGCCGGGAGCCCCGGGCAGCGGTCGGCGAGACTGTGGCGCGCGAGAGCGGTAACGCGGACGTCCATGTACGGCCAGAGCGGCAGGCTCGTCAATGCTGCGTGGAGGTCGGTCGCATCGTCGGCGCTCCAGATCGCGCGGTTTGCGAACCGGCCAGGAACGCGCCAGACGGCGCGGAGCATGCCCGAGTCGGCGAGCATTCCGCCGCGCTGCACTTCGGCCTCGAGGAGCTCCGCGCGACGAGCCGAATCGAGATCGGCGGGCAGGCTGATGTCTATTTCCACCAGGAATTCCATTGGCGAGAAACCTACACGGCGCCGAAACACGTCGCCGTGCGGTGTCGGCGCAGCTGCGCGAGCGCAGCTGCGACCGATATCACTAACCCGTTCACTCGGAGGCGTCGCTTTGGGGCGGTTGCCGATTTCAGATCGAAAGGACCGTCATGGCGACTGTGACGTTTGAGGACACGAGCCGCATCTACCCGAAGACGAAGCGCAAAGCCGTCGATCGCCTGAACCTGTCGGTTGGCGACGGTGAGTTCCTTGTACTGGTCGGGCCATCCGGTTGCGGAAAGACGACGAGCCTGCGAATGCTCGCCGGATTGGAGGACGTCGATGAGGGCGAGATCTACATCGATGGCAAGAGCGTTGTGAGCCTGCCGCCACGCAGCCGGGACATCGCAATGGTGTTTCAAAACTACGCGCTCTACCCGCACATGAACGTGGCTGAGAACATGGCCTTCGCGCTCAAGATCGCGAAGGTCAAGAAGGCGGAGATCGAGACGCGTGTCGCCGAGGCGGCGAAGATCCTCGACCTCGAGGACTACCTGCGGCGCAAGCCCGGGCAGCTCTCGGGCGGTCAGCGCCAGCGCGTCGCGATGGGTCGTGCGATCGTGCGACAGCCGCGCGTGTTCCTGATGGACGAGCCGCTCTCGAACCTCGACGCGAAGCTGCGTGTCGCCACGCGCACGCAGATCGCGGCGCTGCAGCGCCGGCTCGGGATCACGACCGTCTACGTGACGCACGACCAGGTCGAGGCGATGACGATGGGCGACCGCGTCGCGGTAATGAAGGACGGCGTCCTCCAGCAGGTCGCCGAGCCTCGCGTGCTCTACGACGAGCCAGTCAACGCGTTCGTCGCCGGCTTCATCGGCTCGCCCGCGATGAACCTCGTCGAAGGGAAGCTCGGATCCAATGGCGTCAACGTCGGCTCGACCACGCTGCCGCTGCCACGCGCACTGATGACCGCCGCGAAGGGCGCCGACACCGTCACCGTAGGTCTGCGGCCGGAGTCGCTCGACCTTGCCGGCAGCGGAAAGGGGATCCCTGCGGTCGTCAACCTCGTCGAGGAGCTCGGGTCCGAGGCCTACATCTACTCGCAGCTCGCGGCGAACGTGAGCGAGTCGCTGACGGCATCGCCAGACATCGTCGCGCGGGTCGATCCGCGGAGCGCACCGAAGAGCGGCTCGAAGATCGAGCTGTACGTCAAGGAGGGCGCGATCCTGCTCTTCGACGCTCAGACCGGCGCTCGGATCACGACAGGCTGAACCGGCGTGACACTGATCGGCCTTGACGTCGGCACTTCCGGCGTCAAGGGCATAGCGATCTCGCCCGACGGCGAGCTGCTCGCAACCGCGACGGAGGCGTATCCGCTGTCGACGCCGCACCCCGGCTGGTCCGAACAGGACCCTGAGGACTGGTGGCTCGCAGCGCAGGCCTGCCTTGCCCGCCTGCCGGAAGGCGAGGTCGGATTCTCGGGACAGATGCACGGCCTCGTCGTGCTTGACGACGCAGGAGCGGTCCTGCGTCCCGCGATTCTCTGGAACGACCAGCGCACAGAGGCGCAGTGCACCGAGATCGAGGAGCGTGTGGGCCTCGAGCGCCTGATCGCGCTGACGGGGAACCGCGCGCTGACCGGCTTTACCGCGCCGAAGCTCCTGTGGCTGCGCGACCACGAGCCCGAGATCTATGAGCGGATCAGCCACGTGCTGCTGCCAAAGGACTATGTCCGCTACCGCCTCACAGGAGAGCGCGCGATCGATGTCGCCGACGCCTCCGGGACGCTGCTCTTCGACGTGGCGGGTCGCCGCTGGTCGAGCGAGGTCTGCGACGCGCTCGAGATCCCGATCGAATGGCTGCCCGAGGCATTCGAATCGACGGAGATCGCGGGCGCGGGCGACCAGGCAGCCGCCGCGCTAGGCGTCGGGATCATCCAGCCCGGGCTCATCTCGGTGGTGCTCGGAACCTCCGGCGTCGTGTTCGCGGTGCTGCCGCACTACGAACCCGACGAGCAGGCACGGGTCCACGTCTTCTGCCACGCGGCGCCCGGCACCTGGCACGCGATGGGCGTCATGCTGAGCGCGGCCGGATCGTTCTCGTGGCTGCGCGGCGTGCTTGGAGCGGACTACGAGACGCTCGACGCCGAGGCTGCTCGCTGGGAGGCGGGCGTCGAGGGCCTGCTCTATGCGCCCTATCTCGCCGGCGAGCGGACCCCGCATGCCGATGCAAGCGCCCGCGGCGCCTACACCGGGCTTTCGCTGCGCCACGATCGGGGCGCGCTTGCCCGCGCCACCCTCGAAGGCGTCGCCTACGGTCTGCGCGACTCGCTGGAGCTGCTCGGTCATCTCGGTGTGCGGGCCAGCGCCGGGCGCATATCGGGAGGGGGCAGTCGCAGCGAGCTCTGGACGCGGATCGTCGCGTCCGTTCTCGAAATTCCGCTCGAGCGAACCGAGTCCGAGGAGGGATCGGCGTTCGGCGCCGCGCTGCTCGCCGGCGTCCGCTCGGGCGTCTTCGCCGACGTTCAGGATGCCGTGTCGCGATGCGTACGCGTGCGCGACCGCGTTGAACCCGACGCGGCGTGGCAGGCCACCTATCAAGCGGGGTACGAGCGCTACCGGCGCCTCTATCCGACCCTGCGGACCTTGCAGACCTAGGAGAAAACGAATTGCGAATCTGCGTGATGTTCGAAGGGCAAGAGGGCCTCGACTGGGACGACTGGTTGAAGCTCGCGCTGGCCGCCGAAGCGGCCGGCCTCGAAGGGCTGTTTCGCTCCGACCACTACGGCGCGATCCACAGCGGCCCGAAGGTGGGCGCACTCGACGCCTGGGCGACGCTCGCCGCGCTCGCCGCGCGAACGGAGCGAATTCGCCTTGGCACGCTCGTCTCGCCAACGACCTTCCGGCCCGCATCGGTGCTTGCGAAATCGGTCGTGACCGTTGACCACATCTCGGGTGGGCGCGCCGAGCTTGGAATTGGCGCCGGATGGCTCGAGTCCGAACACGAGACCTACGGTTTCCCGTTCGGGACTGCGCCGGAACGGTTCGACGAGTTCGAACGCCAGCTCGCGGAGATTCACCGGCAGTGGACTGACGCCGACGATGTCTGGCCAAAGCCTTTGCAGCAGCCGCACCCGCCGATAATCGTTGGCGGGCGAGCGAAGCCCCGTTCGGTGCGCGCAGCGATCGCCTACGCCGACGAGTACAACACGATCATGCCGACCGTCGCCGAGGCGAGCGAGCGGTGCGAGATCGTGCGGCGTGCAGCCGAAGTCGCGAAACGCGAGCCACTCACATTCTCGATGCTGATCGGCTGCGCGATCGGACGCGACGAGGCCGAGGCGCAGGACCGCCTGCGCGCTTGGACCGATTTCACCTCGCTCGGCGGGCCGCCGCTGCTGGTCGGCAGCGTCGAGCAGGTCGCCGAGCATCTGCGCGAGTACCAAGCGGTGGGGGTCGAGCGCGTGATGTTGCAGCACCTGGTCCACGGCGACGTCGACATGGTCGCGGTGCTCGGGGACCTTGCGCGCGCGGTGTCGGATTGATGGCGGGACAGGCTGGATCGTTTGGGCGCCGGGGCGGCTGCGGGCACGGCGCCGAGCTGGGGCCGAAGCTGCGCACCGCCATGGCAGGCTCCGCTACGATTGCGCGCTGGTCGAGGCCGAAGGCCGGCTCGCGTGACGCGCGCCGCGCAGAGCGAGCCCAACCGTGAGGGGACCCTTGTCACGAATCCGAGTTGCAGTCGTCGTCGCCGCGATGGCGGTCGTTGTCGCCGCATGCGGTTCTGGAGACTCAGCTTCCGTAAAGGCGTTCACGACTCACGTGAACCGCATCTGTTACCACACAGCACTGGCGCTGGGGACCTCGCCCTCGTCGATCAAGAGCCTGCCGTCGTTTGGGCGCCAGGTCCAGCGAGACATACCGATCTACGCGAAAGAGCTGGCGCAGCTGCAGGCGGTGACGCCCCCATCCTCTGTTGCCGCCACCTACCAGAAGCTCGTCCGGGGCACCGCCAAGCAGCTGCAGATCCTTCGCGAATCCGTTGCCCCGATGCTCGCCAACAAGCTCGGTGAAGCGCGGAAGTTCACGAAGGGCGTACTCCCATCCGCAACGGCCGTCTACTTCGCCGACCAGAAGCTCGGCCTGCTCGTCTGCAGCAAGCTCACGTGAGCGCAGAACCGGCCGTCAGTGGAACCGCGCAGGATCCGTGGCGCCTGCGGACGCCACCCGGTAAGGCGGAGTACACGATGTGGCGCGACGAGGCGTCAGACCCGCCAACGATCGTCTGTCAGGTGGGCGGAACGCAACTCCGCTACATGCTTCGCGCGATCGACGACCTCCACTCGATGCTCCTCGCTCACGGAGACTGGATCGACCTCGGCGGGACCGACGAGCAGAAGCCCGCGCCGGATGGCACGGTCGAGGCGTGGGGCCGATCGCCCGAGAACCCGGTCGGCGGCTGGTACGGAGTGAAGAAAGGACTGCGCGGTCGCTTCGGCGTGTACATGCCACCGCTGCTGGAAGCGCTCGGGCTTGCGGAGCTGACGCACGAGGCTCGCGGCAACCGTATGCGGGCGATCTGACGCACGCCACGGGTCGGGACGCGCGGTGGCGTAGGATCGAACAGTGGCCCGCTACGTCGCAAGCCTCGACAGCGACCGCGAACCGTCCGCGGCGTTCGCCTATGTGAGCGACTTCTCGACCACGCGCGAATGGGATCCGAACGTGCTCGACGCGGAACGCGTCGGCGATGGGCCGATCGGCGCCGGCAGCCGGTTCAAGCTGACAACCTCGTTCGCTGGGCGGCGGGCTTCGATCACCTACGAGATCAGCGAACACGACCCCCCGCGAGCGGTCACCTTCCGCGGTGAGAACGCGACGGTGCTGTCAGTCGATCGCGTGACGTTCGAGCCAATCGGCGCTGGCACGCGCGTCACCTACGACGCGGACCTACGGTTCAAGGGCCCACTGCAGATCGCCGACCCCCTGCTCCAGGTCATCCTGAACCGCCTCGGCCGCCAGGCACTGGCCGGGATGCGCGAGCAGATCGGACCGGCGGCCGGGGAGTAGCGTCTCAGTGTGTACCTCCGCCGGTCATCCCGATCGCGGCCGGAACGGCGCGCGCGGAATGCGAGCGTTGTCGGCGTTTGCTTGTCGGGGGGCGAGGAGCGCCAGGTTGGCTAGAGCGGTTCGCCCGACCGGCCGTCGGCATGGTCACGCGAACGGGCATCGCTGGTGGCCGGCGATCCGCTCGGTGTGAACCCTGCCTGCGTGAGCATCCGACGAAGGTCGACCACGAGTTGGACGTCAACGTCCTTGCCATGCGAGACCGGAAGGAACTCGGTCTCCGCCCCGACCGTGACCTTGAGCTTGCCGTTGTGCTCCTTGGTGACAGTGCCGACCACCTCCAGCAACGACAGCACGCGGCGCCACTCGACGTTGTTGCTCGCCGGATGCCTGAAGATCTGTTCGAGCGTGTCGCGATGGTGGTTGTTGAGATGCAAGTCGGTCAAGGTGCGTCCATCGTAGACCTCTGCCGCCGTCGGCCGGCGCACGATAGGCCAACCGACAGCGCCTGGGCGCCAGGCGTGGCCTGCGGCTCGGTAACCGAAAACAACGCCACCATGCCATGGAGGGCAGCGATGCTCCAGGTATTCCTCACGGGAGCGACGGGACTCGAACCCGCGACCTCCGGCGTGACAGGCCGGCGCTCTAACCAACTGAGCTACGCCCCCAAGGAGCGGGAAGTATGGCAAGGAGGCCGCCGGAGCGGGTTCGGGCCACTAAGCCGCCGTCTCGTGCCGGCGCGACCCGAGTCTTGCGACCCGGGCGGTGCAGGACACACGCCCGGGTCGCGACCCGTCACCCCGCTTGCGCCGGCGATCTTGAACGTCGTCGTGACGACGCGCCGGTCAGGCCCAAGTCTGTCGTAACGCGACGGTACCGCGCGCCCGCCGCGCGCGCAACCACCGAGGGGCCGGTGAGACTCGGCCGCAGGCCGAGCGAGCGTTTGTCAACCGGGTAACGCGAGCAGGCCGACGACGCCAAGCGAGAAGATCGCGATCGCGAGAATTGAGTCCGGGCCGAGGCGAAGCCAACAGCGAGATGGGCGGACGATCAGGCCGACCGAGTAGACGGCGGTGAGGGCGATCCCGAGCGCCGCGAGCCATGCGTTGAGGTCGCCGGCCTTCGGCAGCACGGCGGAACCGGCGATCAGGTCCGCGAGCAGAAAGAGGCACACCTGGAAGGCGTTGCCGCCGAACATGTCGCCGATTGCAAGCGCATGGTCGCCAAGCCTCACCGCGGCGATGCCGGAACTGATCTCGGGCAGCGCGGTCGCGAGAGCCAGCGCGGTTGCGCCGAAGATCACGCCGTTTACGCCAGCCCGGTCCGCGAGCACGTTTCCGGTCAGCTCCAGGGCGACTCCCGCGGCGAGCGTCACGCCGCAGGCGAGCCCGAACAGCGCGACCACCCGGGCGGTCGAGGAGCCGGCGAACGGGTGCTCGTGGCCAGGAAGAGACTCGCGTCGGTGGCGCCGACCGCGGCTGCTCCCGGGCATTTCGATCTTCCACCGCGGGTTCTTGCGAACGAAGTTGATGACCCACACACCAAATACCCAAAACAGCGCGATCGCCAGGGAGGCGGGGCTGACCACGCCTCCGATCGCGGCGCTCTGTGGAAGCAGCGAGCCCATCATCACCCCCGAGACCACAAGCACGACGAGCAAACCTTCGAGCGCCGGGGTCAGCGCGCCGACGAGGAACGTGAGCGGCCGCTCAGGCCCCGTAGCGATGTCGCAGAGCACGAGCACCATCGTCTGGATCGCAATGCCGCCGATCAGGTTGCCTGCGGCGAGCGCGAGATGCCCACCGGCCGCCGCGGAGACCGTGATCGCGAGCTCGGGGAGCGTGCCTGCGATCGACAGCAGGACGATTCCGCCGATCTCCTCGCCGAGCCCGAAGCGCACGTCGAGCGAATCGGTCGCCCGCGACAACAGACCGCCCGCGAACCACGTGGCGGCGGCGGCGGCCGCAAAGATCCCGATCAGCGCGATCGTCGCAAGGCCTGCCATCGCGACGCAGTCTGGATCGCCGGGCGGACGCGTGGCCGGTCAGCGCAGTGGTTTCGGTGGAGCCGAATAGACTGGCCTGCCAGTCGATGGCTCGGAGCGTTCAAATCTCGTCCGCTCTGGCACGGCCGCTCGGAGACCTCCGGCAGATCGGCCCGCGGCTTGCGCGACTGCGCCGCTCGGATCAGGTTGCGCTCGCGCTCGCCGCGATCGCGTTGCTCGCCGGCGCCGCCCTGCGCCTGCACGCGATCGGTGCTGACGACCGACTCTCGAGCGACGAACTCGGCTACATCGGCGCCGCCAACAGGCTGATCACCCTCTCGGGCTATGGCAGCTTCCACTGGGCACCGGGCACGCCGATCCTGTTCACCGTCGTCGCATGGCTGAGCGGCCATTCGGAGATCTCAGCGGTCACGCACTCCCACGGAATCGCTCAGTACGTTCAGTGGCTGGTAGAGGTGACGACGCTGGGCGTCGCCGGAGCGATCGCCTGGCGTCTCGCCGGTTGCTGGGCAGCTCTCCTTGCGGTGCTCGGGCTCGCCACATACGGCCCGCTGATCGCTGTCACCCACAGCTACCTGAGCGAGCCACTCGGCGGGCTGATGGCGCTCGTGATGGTCGGCGTCGCTTCGTACGCGCGCGCGCGCGAATGGCGCTGGCTGGTCGCGGCGGGCGCGCTCGGCGGCCTCGCCTGCCTCGCGCGCGAGGACCTCGTTCCCGGGCTCGTGACTCTGACCTTGGCGCTGGCGCTCGCGCGCACCGGGTCTCGACGCCGCGCGCTGCGGCGGGCCACGATCTACCTCGCCGCCGCACTCGTGACGCTCGCACCATGGGTCGCGTTCGCATCGGTCGAGCAGCACACGCTCGTGGCGATCACGACCGGGGGCACCGACTCCCTGTTCATCGGGACCTACCTGCCTGGCGACGGCTCGCAGTTCCAGACGGTCGAGGCGTTCAGACCAGCGGTCTGCCGCCGGTTCCCGAGCGACTGCAACACCCCGCCCGGGGACGCCGCGCCGATGTTCGCGCTGATTACCGCGCAGCACCCGGGTGACAGCCGAAACCAGGCGATCACCGCCGCGGTCCTGTCCAACCTGCGCAAGTACATGCTCGGCCGGCCGTTGTCGTTCGCCGCACTCCTCGCGCGCAAGCTCTGGGGCATGTGGTCCGCACCCTGGAGCGGGGGAAACGGCACCCGGCTCGCCCCCGCCGGAATAGCCGCTTCGCTCGACCTCGCTGCGGTGGCCGCAGCCTGGCTGGGTCTGCTGCTCGCGCTCTGGCTGTGCCGCCGACGCTGGTCGGTGATCGTCCCGGCGCTCGCACTGCTCGCGATCGTCTTCTTCAACGATTGGTTCGGCCCCGCGCCGCGCGACACGCTAAGGCTCGTGCCGCTCCTGTTCGTGCTCGGCGCGAGCGGCTTGACCATTGCGGCGAAGCGAATAGCGAACACGTGTTCACGCGGATGACTGGCACGCACGCAACGATCCGCGCACAAGGATCCTGATGGGCGAGCGGATCGCGGCGGCGGCAAGCCAGGCCTGGCCCGCGTTCGTCCTCGTCAGCGGGCTGCTGCTTGTCGGGATCGTCGCTCACGCCGACGGACTGTTTGTGCTGGCGGGACGCCAGCTCGAGCGAATGCCCGGGCGACCGGTCGCGCTGCTGCTCTGCGGTATGGCGCTGGTCGCCGTCGTCACGGCACTCCTCAATCTCGACACGGCGGTTGTTTTCCTCACGCCCGTGCTCGTACACGCGGCGCGAACCCGCGGGGTGAGCGAGAAGCCTTTCCTCTACAGCGCCGTGTTCATGGCAAACGCGTCCTCGCTTTACCTGCCCGGCTCGAACCTGACGAACCTGCTCGTGCTCGCGCACTCCCCGATCTCAGGATCCACGTTTGCAGCCCGCCTGATCGCTCCGGCGCTCGCGGCGACGCTCGCTACGGCGCTCGGTCTTGTTCTGCTGTTCCGCAAGTTTTTCCGCGAGCGATCCCCGGCTCTGCGCGGGGATCGCACACGCGTCCGCTTGCCACTTGTCGGCACAGTCGCGACGCTCGCCGCGGCGTGCCTAACGGTCGCCCTCCGCAACGCGGCTGTCCCTGTCCTCGCCGTCGGAGCGCTGGCGGCAGGGACCCAGGTCCTACGCGGCCGGGTCAGCCTGCGAGACGTGCTGCGTGCTGTCGGGCCGCTCGTGCTCGTGGCGCTCTTCGCAACTGCGGTGGCGTTTGGCACGCTGGCGCGCTCGTGGGGAGGCCCCGCCTCGATCCTCGCAAGCGCCACCGCTTTCGAGACGGCGGCGATCGGTGCGCTCGCGGCGGTCCTCGTTAATAACCTGCCGGCGGCGGTGCTGCTCTCATCCGGAGCGGCCCATCATTCGGCTGCGCTGCTGATCGGACTCAACCTCGGACCGAACATCGCGGTGAGCGGTTCGCTGTCGGCGCTCCTCTGGTACCGCGCGGCGAGCGCGATCGATGCACGACCGTCGATCCTGACCTACTCCCTCGACGGCGCCGTCCTCGCCGCCGCTGCGATGTTCGCTGCGCTCGGCGCGGCGAGCGCGGTGGGCTCGCCGCTCTAGCCTTCGCGCGGCGGCGTTGAGCGCCAGGTTCGGTCCACCGCATCCAGAGCGGACCCACCAGAAGGCCAGCCCACTCTGCACGGCTCAAGCGGGCGGTGCGTCGCGTCGATAAAGCCTGAGGAACGCCAACGGGTCAACCCACCGTTTCCGCACGACTGTCGATCTGACCGGAAGCGGGACAAAGGGACGGTGGTCGAAGCACTGATGGGGCCGGCAACAGACATGACTCGCGACATCGTCGCCAGAGAGCTCGGGGAGACGACGGCAGCCGAGGAGGCATTGGCTCGCGCTCACGAGTTCCTCGCCGAGACCCTCCGCGCGAAGGCAGAGTTGATGGCGCAGATGGGTCACGAGATCCGCACGCCGCTCAATGGCGTGGTCGGGATGACCGAGTTGTTGCTCGGCACGGGCTTGACTGATGAGCAGCGCGAGTACGCGACCGCCGCGATGACCTCGGCGACGACGCTGATGGTGGTGGTCAATGACGTTCTTGACTTCTCGATGCTCGAGGCCGGAACGCTCGAGCTGGATGTCGGCACCTTCGAGGTGCGCCGTCTGGTCGAAAGCGTCGCGCTCAGCGACCGGACACGTTCGGGCGAAGCAGCAGTCGCGATCGGCTCCGTATTCTCGCCCGAGGTGCCTGACGCGGTCGCGGGTGACGGAAACAGGGTTCGTCACGTCCTGACGAAGCTCGTCGGGAGCGCCCTCGGCCACGCCGCCGGAAGAAGTCTCGAGATTCGGGTGGCGTCCACCGCGCTTGGCGCGAAACGTCTGCTGCTCCGCTTTGAGGTGGTCGCCGACGGCGTCCTCGAGGGAGACCCGGACTCTCTGTTCGAGGTCACCTCGTACTCCTTCGGCGCGATGCAGGAGGATCGCCCGACGGCGCTTGGGCTGGCCGTTTCGAAACAGCTCGTCGAGCTGATGGGTGGTGAGATCGGAGTTCATGCGGCACCCGGCGAGGGGACGACGCTGTGGTTCACGACTCCCGTCGGACTCGACGGTGCGCGGCCCTATGCGGAGGAGAAGATCCGCTTCACGCCGGCGGCGGCCGTCGTCGCGTCGGCCCCGACGCGCGATGGCGAAGTTCCGCGGAAGCGGGCGCCCGCAAAGCGCGGCAGTGCACGCGTGCTCATCGCCGACGACGACCCGGTGAGCCGGCTGGTCCTGACTCGGCAGCTCGAGGCGCGCGGCTACGCGGTCGACGTCGCGAGGAACGGACGCGAGGCGATCGAGCTTCACGCCAGCGAGACCTATGGCGCGATCTTCATGGACTGCCAGATGCCCGAGCTGAACGGCTACGACGCGACTAGCGCGATCCGCGCGCAGGAGTCGGGCGACACGCACACGCCGATCATCGCGATGACCGCGAGCGCTCGAGAGTCCGACCGGGACCTGTGCGCGATCAGTGGGATGGACGACTACGTCGCCAAGCCGCTCGACCAGGTGACGCTCGACGCCGCGCTTGCGCGCCGCCTCCCCGCCTACGACGCCCCGGCACCGCAGGCCAGGACGGCGAAGGGCAACAGCAAGCGGCGCGCAGCTGCTGGAGCCCCGCCGGCGCCGCTGCTCGAGAACTCGATCCTGACGGACGTGTTTCGACACAACAGCGAGTCGCGCGGCTACCTGATCGGCGTCTTCATCGAGGAATCGCGCGCACGACTTAGCCAGCTGTTCACCGCTGAGGCAGCGGGCGATCATCCGACGATGCAGCGCCTCTCGCACGCGCTGAAGGGGAGCGCAGGCGCTGTCGGAGCGCGCCGCCTCGAGGAGATCTGCGTCGCCATCCAAGAGGCGGTCACCGCAGGAAGCGCCGCCGAGGCAGGCAAGCTACGGGGGCCGCTCGAGGACTGCTTCGAGCTCACGTGCGAGCTGCTGCGACGGGGCTGCCCGGACTCCACCGACAGCGATCACGCCGATCTCTGACCGCGAGGGCCGCAGTAGCGAGCCGGGCTCCGTCGATCGCAACATTCGCCGCACGTCGGCTCCGGTGTCCGATCTCGAGGCGCACGCCCTCCACGCCTGATCTGCAGCGCGCGTCGCGGCTGGTGCGGCCTGTAGGATCGCGAGCCCAGCAAAGAAGAGGAGCCCCATGGATTTCTGGTGCCGGTTCGATGCGATCGCCCGCGAGAACGATGTCCTGCGTCACCCGTTCTATTTGCGCTGGTCCGCGGGAGAGCTGACCGTCTCTGAGCTGGCGGAATACTCGGGCCAATACCGCCACGCGGTAGTCGCGCTTGCCGCGGCCAGCGCGCAGGCCGCCGTCGGCGCCCGTGAAGAGGACCGTCGCGCACTGACCGCCCATGCGGCGGAGGAGGCCGAGCACGTCGAGCTTTGGGATCGCTTTGTCGACGCGGTCGGCGGTGAGCGCAGCGCCGCGGCGCTGCCGCAGACGGCGGCGTGCGCCGAGGCTTGGAGCGGCGGAAGCGGCCGCAGCCAGCTCGAGACGCTCGTCGCGCTGTGCGCGATCGAGTCAGCGCAGCCCGCGATCTCGACGACGAAGCGCGAAGGGCTTGAGTCGCGCTACGGAATCAGCGGCCGCGCCGTCGCCTACTTCGAGCTGCACGAGCAGCTGGACGTGTCGCACGCGCAGGCTGCCCGCGAACTGATCGACGCGCGCCTCGACGGTGCCGACCACGGCGCTCTCCTAGCGGAAGCGGAGCGAGTCCTGCGCGCGAACTGGGAACTGCTCGACGGCGTCGAGCGCGTCACCGCCTAGTCGGGCGCGCCCAGCGCGGAGCGGCCACGGCGCGGTGCGGCCGAAGCGCGGCCACCCACTAGTCTGGCGCGCCCGAGCGCGGAGCGGCCGAAGCGCGGCCACCCACTAGTCTGGCGCGCCCGAGCGCGGAGCGGCCGAAGCGCGGCCACCCACTAGTCTGGCGCGCCCGAGCGCGGAGCGGCCGAAGCGCGGCCACCCACTAGTCTGGCGCGCCCGAGCGCGGAGCGGCCGGAGCGCGGCCACCGCCTAGTCTGGCGCGCCCTGGAGCGGGCGGCCAGGGCGCGGCCACCCCGCGGACCCAGCAAGTCCGGCGGCGAAGTGCTGCGTGGCGCTACAGATCCTGCGCAGGCGTGCGGCGGCGCGTCCTTCGCCGCCTGATGCGCAAAACGCGACGCGGGGAACGTCGCCAGCGTGCTGATCGACCCGATCACGTGCACGAGAGTCGATCGCGAGACATCGGGGCTCCGCTGAGTTATGCAACTATCCCCGCCCGGGTCCTTCTGGAAGCCGGGTTGGGGTGGTCACTGTGGCGGGCGCGGCGCGGACCGTGGGAAGCGGCGCGTGGATGGCGGCGAGGCGCGTGTCAGGCGCGGTCGTGGGAGAGAGATGGTGGTATGAGCAGGCCGACCAGCAGTCTGGATCAAGCTGTGAGAGGCGGGCACACGATGGCGCCGCAGCCCGGAGTGTTCGGCGCGCTCGACCACCCATCACAGCACGGGTTCGTCGACCGCGAGGTTCTCGAGATCCACGGGTGGTGCCTCTTTGACGGATCGCGGGTCGCGCGCGTTGACGTCACGTTGAACGGTCGGGCACTCGGCCTCGCAAGGGCCTACGTGCAAACGCCGGGTATCGCCAGCATCCACGGGCACCCCGACGCGCCGGTTGCGGGCTTTGAGCTGCTGACGAGCCTCGAGCCGGGCAGCGCGGGCGAAGAGTGCCTGGTGAGTGTGGAAGCTACGAGCCTCGACGGCCGACGCTGGCGCTCGGCCACGCACAGCGTGACCTGGACGCCACCACCGGACGCGGGGCTTGACCGCGGCGACGTACTCCTGCGTCGCAGCGTCGACGCTCTGACGGGCATGCCCCGCGGTGGCTCCCGCGTGCTGATCTTCACGCACGAGATGACGCTTGGCGGCGGCCAGCTCTGGCTGCTCGAACTGCTTCGACAACTCACCGAGTGCTCGACGCTCGAATGCAGCGTCGTCTCGATGACCGATGGTCCTCTGCGCGTCGAGTTGGAGGAACTCGGGATACCGGTACACGTCACGTGCGACTGGCGCTTTGACGATGTTGCCGGCTACGAGGGCAGGGTGCACGAGCTGGCAATGCTGATCAACGCAAACGACGCGGGAGCGGTCCTCGTCAACACTCTCGGCGTGTTCCCGGCCGTCGACGCGTCCGCTCGAGCGGACGTCCCGTGCGTGTGGGCGATCCACGACAGCATCGAGCCGGCCGCCTATCACCACATCAGCTCCGGTGGTCGCGGTACGCACCCGCACATCCGCGCGCGCTTCGACGACTGCTTCCGCACAGCCCGCTCCGTTGTGTTCGTGGCCCGTCAGACCGCCGACATGTTCGCGCACCTGTGCGAACCGGATCAGCCACTCGTGGTCGACTACAACGTGGACGTGAGTGCGATCGCCGGCTACCGCGCCGACGTCGATCGATCCGCGCTGCGCAGCGCGGGCGGGTTCGACGACGGCAGCGTCGTGGTGGTGGTTGTCGGAGTGTTCGAGGCGAGAAAGGCGCAGGCGGCTGTGATCGCCGCGTTTGACGAGCTAGCCGTCATGCATCCGAACTTACGCCTGGTGTTGGTCGGAGCGCGTCCGGGCGCCTACACGGACGGCCTACGCGAGCAGCTGCGCCGCTGTGAGTCGCGCGCGCGCGTGCAGGTTGTGCCGGTGACCGCCGACGTCTATCCATGGTTCGCGATGGCGGACGTGATGCTCTGCGCCTCCGATCTCGAGTCGCTGCCCCGGTCCATCCTGGAAGCCATGGCCTTCGGCCTGCCGATCGTGTCGACCGATGTGTTTGGCATCGACTCGCTGATCGAGGACGGCCGGACCGGGTGGCTCACCGGCGCGCGCGACCTCGAGAGCCTGATCGGGCGCCTCCATCTGGTGCTGCGGATGTCCACCGCGGATCGCAAGGTCGTCGGAGACCGCGCCCGTGTCGCGGTAGCGCAGCGAGGTGCGTCGGGCTATGGCGTGACGTTCGCCCGCGCACTTGCTCAGCTGATCGACGACCCCTCGGCGGACGGTGCTGTCGCGTTTGCCGGTCCCCAGGCCAGCGGAGTACCGGCATGAGAGGCGAAGCAACCGAGCAGCCCGGGCTCCGATCGGAGACCGCCTCGGCCGCTCGCATTGCCGAGCTGAAGCGCGAGATCAAAGAGCTGGCGCGCGAGCGCGATCGGGTAGCAGCGCAGCTGCTGGTCGCCGAGCAGCAGCTGGCTGACCCACTGGGTGCGCAGGTGCGGCTGCGAATCCGGACCGGCGACGAGCTGCCGCCGATCGTGCAAAGCGAATTGACGCGCCTATACCGCCAGTGCGAGAGCTTTCGCAGATCACGGAGCTGGCGCTACACCGCTCCGCTGCGCTCTCTGAAGCACCGGCTGACTTCAGCGCCGAGGACAACCCCCGAGAGGTAGAAGACGCTCGGGCCCCTGCGGCGGCGCGACTGAGCGGCGCCGCGGTACGGCCGCGTTGCCAGGCACAATCCGTTCGGTGCGCCACAATCCCGCTCACTTCACCGACGATCCGGAGGTGGTGCGCCGCCTGATCCGCGAGAACCCCTGGGGACTCCTCGTCAGCAACAACGGCGGTGCGCTCGTAGCGTCGCACTACCCGATCCTGCTCGATGATGACGCCGAAGACCTGGCCGTCTTCACACACGTGGGTCGGCCAGACGAAGAGCTCCACCGGTTCGGCGAGCGAGAGATCATGCTGGTCGTTCAGGGTCGCCACGGGTACATCTCACCGAGCTGGTACGCACCGGGCGCGACGCGGGCACCAACGTGGAACTTCACCGCCGCCCACTGCTACGGCGTCCCCGAGATCCTCGATACCGAGACCAACCTGCTCACGCTCGCGCGGTTGGTAGAGCACTTCGAGCGCCACGTGGCGCAGCCGATGCTGCTCGATCTCGACTGGGCCGCACCGGTCGCAAAGGGCACGGTTGGCATCCGGTTGCCGATCGCTCGGTTCCAATGCAAGGTCAAGCTGAGCCAGGACAAGGACCCCGTCACGCGGCGAGGGGTGATCGCCGCCCTGCGCGAGCCCGGACCGTACCGGCACCCGGACCTCGCGGACGAGATGGAGCGCGTGCTCGCCGGCGACTGACTTTGGAACCCGGACGGCGCCGGAAACTACCCGCCGCGAAGCCACCTGTACGGTCGAAGAGCCACTGACGCCGAACGGTCGCGTGGGCCCGGCCGACCAGCAAGGCGGCCGGAGGCGGAACCGCACCGCGTCCAGCGCCCCCGTGCCGCGTACCACCATGTCGCGAGGACCTCGCGCAGCATCTGGCGGCGGAGCGCGCGAGCGTGCTGCATGATCGGAGTGGTCGCGGCGGGACAGCAGACCGCCGCGAGTCCCTGGCGGCGAGCTTCGCGATCGATGCGGTGCATGTGGTAGGGCGAGGACACCAGCAGGGTGCGCCCTGCAACGTGAGCCGGGATGCGCCTCGCCGCGCTGACCGTTCTGCGTGTCGAACTACCGTCCTCGTCGATCACGATGTCCGACGCCGGCAAGCCGAGCATTACGAGCGCGTGACGCATCACGCGCGCCTCCGACTGTGGGCCGGGGTGACCGCCGCTGCAAAGGATCCGAGGCGCGCCCACGGCGCGGTAAAGCGACGCGGCGAAGCGCAGTCGAGCATCGAGCTCCGCACTTGGCTGCCCCCCGATCGCCTCTGCCCCGAACACGACGATCAGGTCTCCGCTGCTGGATGGACATAGTCGCCCGGCCCGTTTGATTTGCCACCAAGTCGCGACAAACGCGCAGGCCAAGAGGCCTGCACAACCCAGAACCACTCCCAATAGCAGCCGCAATACCACGCCCTATTCGAACTCTTGTTCGGAGCATAACGCGGCTCGGCAATACTTGAGCACAATGGGCTCCACACGTATGGCCGCTCCAGACCCGATGGCTTCGCGGGTGCGTTTGCTTGCGTGGGCTGGCGCCCAGGTCGGCACGGCCGAGCCCACGCACAGGAGCAGGCCCGGAGAGGACCACACCCGCATCGATGCGTGGCAGCGAGAGTTCGGGCTCCGCGGAGTCGCCTGGTGCGGCTGTTTCGTTGGCTACGGTCTGCGCGTTGTCGCAGGCATCGCGGAGATCGACGACCGGGTCGTCTGGGTCCCGTTTATTGCCGAGGATGCCCGGGCTGGTCGTCACGGTTGGTCTTGCGTGGTTCCCGCCGCGCAGGCAGGCCCAGGCGACGTTTGCGTCCTATCTTGGAACGCGACAGGCGACCCCGAACATGCTGGTTTTGTGATCGCCAACGATCCGGCGCGACGGGTCATGCGCACGATCGAGGGGAACACCACGAGCGGCGACGACGGTGATCAGTCCCGCGGGGGAGGCGTCTTCGAGCGGCTCCGCCCCTATGATTGCGTCGCTGCGTGCGCGAGGCCGCGGTACCCCGTGCCGGCGTCGACTGTGAGGCCGACCGATCGAAGGACCGCGACCGCCGAGCATCCGAGTCCGCCGCATGGGTGACTCATCCAGATCGCCGGTGCGGGCGCGTATGGAGTGGCGACTCGGAGCACTCGACAACGAGCCGAGCACGCACGCGGCACCACTGTTCCGTCGCGATCGCCAACACATAGCCACGTGGGCCACCGATGATGTCGCGAACGGTCATGGTGCTCGCCGGCTGCCCCGCGATGAGCGGCGCCACCGCACTGACGTCGAGTTGCTCGAACCGAACGCCAAGACCGAACCCGAGCGCTTTGGCAACCGCCTCTTTGCGGGCCCACAGCCGGATGACGGCCGGCGCATTGCACTCCCCAAGCTGTGCGAGTTCCGCCGGGGAGCACACCCGACGCGCGAGCGCGCCGTCGACCTCCGGCCGATCGGTGCGCTCGATGTCCACCCCGACACGACAGCCGGAGACTGCACAGGCAACAAACTCGCCGCTGTGGGCGATGCTCACATGCAGATCCGAACGAACAAGGAACGGGCGGCCGCGCGCGTCGCGGCCGTGTTCCACAAGCGATGGGTCGACGCCGGTCCGGATGGCGACGAGTCGCGCGATGAGCGCCCGTGCGAGCACCGACCGCCGCTCGTCGTCGAGCGCCGAGCGATGCGATGCGGGGGCCGCACCGAGCAGGGCATTGGCTGCGCGCAGTCCGAGCGGCCCCTCTTCGGTGACCTTCACTACCGCAAGATCAACGCTCGCGTCCCGGGCGAATCGAATCCGCGCTCCAGGCCCCCACGAAGACCCGGGCGAGTGCAGGTCGGTGAGGCTCATCTCAGCGACCTCGGAGGGTACATCGTGGCCATCACGGGAACCTAGGCGATGGCGTCTGTGAATGTGTCCGGCGGTGCCGACGCGACCGCCTGTGCAGCGTCGCTCGCACTGCGAGACGCGGCGGCCAGGCGGCCGGATGCCATCGCCATCGAGGTCGGCGAACAAACCGTGAGCTTTGGCGCGCTCAACGCACAGGCGGATCGCCTCGCGACACACCTTGCGGAGCGCTTCCCCAACGGGAGTCCAGTCGCGCTGCGCGCCAACGGCACACACGCCAGTGCCGCCGGATTCGTGGCGATTCAGCGCGCGGCCATGGTGTCGATTCCGATCGATCCAACGGCCCCTGCAGAGCGGGTGCGCGACGTGCTCGATGACGTTGGGGCCCTGCTCCTGTTGAGCGACGTGGCGGGCGACGAGGACCTCGCAGTGCCAACGGGCCATCCGCTGTTTCGCGTCGAGGACGCCGTCGCCCGAGCGATCGATCGGGCTCGCGGAGAGCTCGTGTCGATCGTCTACACCTCAGGATCTACCGGTGCCCCGAAGGGCATCATGGTCGGGCGCCGGCAGATGGATCAGACGTTCGCCTCGCTCCTGGACGCAGAGCGGTCTCCTGGCATACGGCTGGGAGTCCTGTTCGCAGGGACAACAGGCAACATTGAGCGACTCATTGCCGGCGCGCTCTTTCGGCAGGCGACCCTGGTCTCGTATGAGATCCGAGTTCAAGGCATCGCCCCGCTCGGGTCTTGGCTCGAGCGCAAGCGGATCGTCGAGGTTTCGATGGTTCCCACGGTGCTGCGCCACCTGCTGTCGACGCTACCCGCCGACCAGCACTTCCCCGACCTTCGCGTGGTCGTGCTCAGCGGCGAGACGTGCACGTGGGAGGACGTCCGACGGCTGCAGGCCCACCTTTCCCCGGAGGCGACGGTCATCACCGCTTTCGGACTCACCGAGGCGGCGGGCATCGCCTCACTGCGGATAACCCGCGACCTACCGGCCGGTGACGGGCCGGTGCCGGCGGGACAAGTGTCAACCACTGCCCGCGTGACAATTGTCAGCGAAGACGGCGAGCCGGTGCCGCAGGGTCAGCGCGGCGAGATCGTGGTGGAGGGACCGGACTGCGCGCTCGGGTACTGGAACCGGCCGGCCCTCACCGCGTCGGTCTTCGCCGATGCGCCCAGCGGGCATCGTCGGGTCCGCACCGGCGATGCCGGACGGATACGCGGGGATGGACTCCTCGAGCATCTCGGGCGGCTCGATCACCTGGTGAAGATCTCGGGCAATCGGGTCGAGCTCGCGGAGATCGAGGGCGCGCTGGCGAACCTCGACGGCGTCGCCGCCGCCGCCGCCGCGACCTATGTCGACGACATTGGCGACACGCGCCTCACCGCATGCGTGGTTCCGCGTCGCGCCGCCATGCTCGAACCGCGACTCCTGCGAGCGATGCTGGCGCGACGCCTTCCTGGCTACATGCTCCCCGACCAGCTCACCGTCGTTGACCAGCTACCCCAGCTGCCAGGCGGAAAGACCGATCGCTCACGCGTGTCCGCGCTGGCACGCACACGGCCTGCGCGATCTGCCACGCCGGCCACCGAGCGTGGCTCTCTCGAGCGGCTGCTAACCGAGATCTGGTGCGACGTTCTTGGTGTCGGTACGGTGGCCGTGGATGATGACTTCTTCGAGCTCGGTGGCGACTCGATCCGAGCGGCGCGCGTGTTCGCCACGCTCGAGCGCCGCCACGGCATCGACCGCCCCATGTCGCTGATCTTCGAAGCGCCAACGATCGCCACGCTCGCATTGGCGCTTGCCGACAGCTCCGGTTGGAGCGCCCTGCTGCCGGCACAGACCGCCGGATCGAGACCACCCCTGTTCGTGGTGCACGACGGCGCAGGGAACATCGCGTGCAGTCGCTCTCTCGCAGCGGAGCTTGGCCCCCAACAGCCAATCTACGGAATCCGCTGCGAAGGATTGAACGGGACGCCGCTCCGCGCGGACTCGCTAGAGGATCTGGCCGAGACGTATGTCGAGCGCATCAGAGACCTCTACCCGCACGGGCCATACGTCCTGTACGGCCCTTCGGATGGCGGGACGATTGCGATGGAGATGGCGCGACAGCTCAAGAGCGCCGCTGAGCAGGTCCCGCTGGTGATCCTCGGTGACACCTGGGCGCCCGCGCAGCCCACTCTTTGGGCGCGCAGGCGCCGCGCGCCCTCCAACCCCACGCCGCGGGGCGGTGAAACCGTTGCATTGCTCGACCGCGAGGCGCACCTCTTGCGCGACTTCGAACGGCTGACCGGCAATTACCGCCCGCGGCCGCCGGTTGCGGATCGGGTCGTGCTGCTACGCACCGGGGGCGGTCGCGAGTGCCCGGACCGGGGCTGGAGCGACTTGGTGGGTCGCGCACTCCACATCGTCGACGTGCCCGGCAGTCACTATGAGCTGTGCCGCGAGGCAAGCGGCGCCTATGTGGGGCCGATCCTCGCGCGGGCGCTCGACGAATACGTGAACATCGGCGGCGACGAGGCGCGAGAGCACCCAGACAGCGTGGTCGCGCAGTTGGCAGCGCGCGTGGCGGCGGCGGAGCGGCGTGCGCACAATGCCGAAACGGAACGCGACGATCTCCTCGCCACTCGCGTGGTCCGCGTCGCGGGTTACTGGTGGAGCGCGCGCTACCGCCTGCGCCGGCGCCCGCCCACTCGTTGAGATCCTGGTCAGGATGCGGGCAGCGCCAGCACCTGACCCCACCCGCCGAGCTCCCCCTCGATCGAGGCATAGCCTGAGAACCACGCCGAATCGATCGCTCGCGGCCACCACGGCTCATGCATGGAGACAAGCAGCGGCACGCCGCACCGCGCCAGGAACGGCGCGACCGTCTCGAGCACCGTCGCCTCCCCACCCTCGATATCCATCTTGACGAGTGCGACGCTGCCGTGAAGTTCAAAGCGGTCGAACAGGCTCGCCAGGGTCCAGCCCGGGACCTCGAGGCCGGACTCGGCAAGGCGCGTAGTGGACGATCCCCACGGCTCCTCCGACGCGATCCGAGCGGTGCCGTCTTCGTTTGCGATCGCCCCGGCCACGATCGTGACGTTGGCGGCATTGGCGAGAACGTTCTGCCTGAGGTACGGAAGGGCAACCGGATCGGGCTCGACGGCGACGACGTCCGCGCCCCGATGTGCCGCCCACAGGCTGATCGGTCCGATCCAGGCCCCGATGTCAACAACCGTGCGGCCCGCGGCGGCGTAACGATCAACAACTCCGAGGGTTTCCTCCTCCCAGCCGCGTTCCCATGCATCCCAGAACACCCACCCGTTCGGCATCGGTGGCTCGTCGACCGTCCAAGCTGCTCCACCGCGGGTCACGCTGGCCATCGTGGTGCGCACGGTACGCGATCCGACCAGGTCGCTGAGGCCGCAGACTCACGCGTCCGCCGGCGACACACCTGTCCCGCGCGACACGGTCACGGACGCAGATTGGGCTGCGACGTTGCCACGCACACGACGTGCGCCGGCTCGCCGACTGATCAGCCGACGAGCACCTTGAAGCCGTGGTCCCATGCGCCCCGCGCGACGCCGACCTTGACCCACGCAATGCAGATCGCCTCCAGCTCGCGCGAACTCTCGATACCGCCGAGGTCAATCGTGTCCGACCATCCGAAGTCGGCCAGCACATCCCCGACAGTGCCCTTGGCTGCTGCGTCCTCGCCGGCGATCAGCATCGTCGGCGGTCCTTCGCTGAACTGAGGGTTGACGAAGTAGGGGCTGCCGATCGTATTGAACGCCTTGACGACCTTGGCGTCGGGTAACGCGCGCTGGACTCGCTCACCAAGTGAGTCCTCGCCACTGATCGAAAGCTTTGCGAAACCGCCAGAGAAGTCGAGCGGGTTCATCGCATCGATCACGACCTTGCCAGAGAACCTGTCGGCGCCCGCATCGGCAATCGCCTCCTCCGCGGCGTTACCGAGGACGGCAAGCACGAGCAGCTCGCCATGCTCGGCTGTGTCAGCGAACGTCCCGGCGGTTATGGCCGCACCCGCGTCGAACAACCATTCGCGCAGCTCCGGCTTGCCCGGGTCCCGCGAGCCGATCATCACGTCGTGACCGAAACCGGAGAAGCCAGCCGCGAGTCGCCTCCCAACCTCGCCGCTCCCCAACACGCCAACTCGACTCCGCGCCAACCGGCCGCTCGCCATGCCCGTTCCTTTCAGCTGAGTACCGTCGCAATCTAGCGCAGCCCAACGCGCGCCCAGCAGCAAGCACTAGTGCGGTAGGTAATCGATGTCGCGCTGGTCTCTAGCTGCCGCGCGGGTAGTCCCCGCAGAGCGCGAGCCTCACGCGCGGGCGAACCCTTCTGGACCGGCGCTGGCTCGCTCCCGCGCCGCGGTCACCAGCTCGTGCGCCCGTTCGTTCAGCCGGACGCCAGAGTGACCAAGGACATCGCACCAGTCGACACGTTCCTGCCGGGCGACCTCAGCGATCAGACGCTTCCACAGATCGCGGTTGAGCACATCACCGCCACCGGCCCGCCGCCAGCCGTTGCGTTTCCAACGCTCCAACCAGCCCGTGACGAACGGGTTCTGCACGGCCGCCGTCGGTCCACAGATCTACGGTCCGTCGTTGCCTGAGCCAGAGCGCGGCTCTCGCTGTCGCTTTGCCCAGTCAGAGGAGGCACGGACCACGGACCCCGCCCGGTGACCCCTTTCGCGCGTGAAACGAGTTGCGGCTGGCCGCCGGGAGCGCCGTAAGTGGCGCTCGTCCTCGCGCTCCGCATCGCTCACCGCAGCGGCGTCTACCGCAACCTCTAGCACGAGCAAGACGACCGCTGTCACAGGGAGGAGCTGCGCTCAAGGCCACACCGCACGCGCCCCCCTTCGCGCGACCAGGAGTCGTCTTGCGTTCGGTGGCGGGAGGCGCCTTGCCACGTGACCGTGCGCTGCAATCCCGATGCAATCGCGCTACTCTTACTGGGTGGCTCGCACAGGAACACTCGCCCCCTCGCCCTTCCTGCGGGAGGCGACATTCGTCAACGAGGTCGGACATCTCAGTGACACTGACATCGCGCGCGCGACAGGCGCCGCACCTAGCACGGCTCGCGCTTGGCTTGCTGGCACGCGTGCACCGACCGGCGAGCGCGCTGAGCGACTCGTCGAGCTTTCCGCGCTGGTCGAGCGCCTCACAAGGGTGATCGATCCGAGCTACATTCCCGTCTGGCTTCGCAAGCCGGTGCCGGCGCTCGATGACGATAAGCCGCTCGAGGTGATTGGCCGCGGTGAGTATCGCCGCGTCGCGAAGATCGTTTCCGCGCTCGAAGAGTCCCCGTCGGTATAGGTGCCTGTCGACCAGGTCGCCGTCGACGGCGTCTGGTGGCGCCAGCTTCCGCACGGCAGCGACCCGCTCTTCCGCGCGGACCCACCAAGTGACGGCCGCTGGCAACGCGGCGAGGTCGTCGCCGGCGTGTATTTCGCCGCGGACGAGCCGACGTCGTGGGCCGAGTGGTACCGCGCCCTCGCCGAGTTTGCGATCCCGCCCGAGCGCCAGATGCCACGCGACCTTTGGCACTGGCAGATCGACGCGCAACGCGTAGCCGACCTCTCGACCACCGCGAAGCTCGCTTCACTCAAGCTAGCGCCGCCACGCCCGACACGGAGCGAATGGCACGCGTTCCAGAGCGCCGGCGAGCAACTCTGGCGCGAGGATTACACCGGCGTCCTTGCACCCAGCGCAGCTCGGCCCGACTCGCTCGTGCTCTGCCTATTCCGCGAGAGCGACGAGATCGCCGGCGCGACGCCGCTACGTCCGCCAAGGACCTACCGTCACGCCCCACCACCCCCGACCGGCATGACCACCTGAACGCGACCACCAGACCCGGAGGCCCCGGCGTGACCAGCGCCCGACCAGCAGCCACGCCAGCGAGAGACCCCGGCTCCCGACGCCGGTTAAGGCACTGGCGACGTCCTAGTAGTGCCCAAACCCCGCGCTGATTTGCGCGCTGATCTGTTGAGAGAACGTTGGTCACGATGGGCCGTCAGCGAGCCCTATCGCGCAAGGACAGGAAAGATCACACCACAAAGTCCCTGCAAAATGGGCGGTGCTGGGCTCGAACCAGCGACCTCCTGCTTGTAAGGCAGGCGCTCTAACCAACTGAGCTAACCGCCCGGTGGGCCTGCGCAGGGTTTGCGCAGGCCCCAGGGTAGCGATCCCGGCCCGGCCGTTTGGCTAAGGCGTGATCCCGTAGGTGACGGTGACGCTCGCCTGGACTGAGCATTGTGAACTCGGGTTGATGATCGCGATCCGCATCGGGCCCTTCTTGTGCTTGTGCTTCTTGACTGCAGGCGTGGTCGTGGCGGTCGGCGGCTTGGCGGTGCCCTGCGCGTAGAGGATCGGGCTCGAGCAGATGTTGCTGGAGTCGGACTGCTCGGTCACGTTGGTGACGGCGCCGAGGGTCACGCCGATCTGGCCCGCGATGAATGTCGCCTTCTGGTGCGCGTTGGTGATCGCGTCCCCGAGAGCTGTCTGGTAGGTGGACTGCTGGGTCGCGTTGCTCGAATTCGGGTCGATCGTGATCGTGTCGCTGCCGTTGACAACGATCGTGTTCGAGGCGGTCGTGGACGTGTCGGCCTGGGCCACGCCGAGCCCGCTGAGCGCGGCTCCTGCGAGCACGGCGCTCAGCGCAAGTAGGGTCGTTCTCGGTTTGATCATGCGGCTCTCCTTGGTCGGGATCTACTAGGACTACGCGCGAAAGGAGGTTTCGTCACGCGGTAGGGGCAAACCCGCGACAATGTGGTCGTGAGTCGCAGGACGATCGTCCTCGCCGCAGCGTCGCAGACCGTGCTCGTCGGCGTGCTGTCGGTCGCGCTCGTGGTCCCGCTCGGATCGGCGTTCTTCAAGCACTGGGGTTGGCTGATCGGACCTGCCGCCTGGCTCCTGTGCGCGTACGGGACGGCCCTGATCCTCCGCCTGCCCGGCCGACGGACCGTCGCCGGGGCGCTTCTCACCGGCGTCCCGAGCGCGATCGCTGTCTTGGCCGGCGCCCACACGCTCGGCGAGGTTGTCGCGATCGCGCTGTTCGCGCTTTGGTGCGGCTGGCGCGCTCCGCTGCCGATCGCTGCGTTGAACGCCTGATGGACCTCGGCATTGCAGGCCGAGTAGCGCTCGTACTGGGCGCATCGCAGGGGATCGGACGCTCAGTGGCGGCCGAGCTAGCCGCTGAAGGCGCCCGCGTGGCGATCGCTTCGCGGTCGCTTGAGCGGCTGCGAGGCGTCGCGGAGGAGATCGGCGCGACACCGTTCGCTCACGACAACGCGAATCTCGACGGGGTACCGGCGCTGATCGACACGGTTCGGGAGAAGCTCGGGCCGGTCGAGCTGCTCGTAACGAACACCGGCGGGCCACCCGCTAACGCCGACCCGCTGGGCAGCAGCCGCGATGAATGGGAGGGCGCGTATCGGACATTGGTGCTCGCGCCGCTTTCCCTGATCGCGGCGGTGATGCCGGAAATGCGTGCGGGCGGCTTTGGCCGTGTCGTCAATGTCGCATCGTTCTCGGTTCGCGAGCCGATCCCCAACCTGATGCTTTCTAACAGCCATCGCGCGGCGACACTCGCAGCATTCAAGACGATCGCGCGTGACGTCGCAGGTGACGGCGTGACGCTCAACAGCGTGCTCCCAGGCCGAATCGGGACCGAGCGCATTTTCTCGCTCGCGGGCGGGCGCGAGCAGGCGGAGGAAAACGCCCGTAGTGAGATCCCGATCGGCCGACTCGGGACGCCGGAGGAGATCGCGGCGGCTGTCGCGTTTCTCTGCTCGATGAGAGCCGGCTACATCACCGGAACCGCGCTGCTCGCCGATGGCGGGCTGACCCACCTCGTCTGAGCGGGTGACCGGCCAGTACCCCCAGGGGGAATCGAACCCCCGCTACGGCCGTGAAAGGGCCGCGTGCTGACCGCTACACCATGGGGGCAGTGGTGACGGAGTCTACGCAAGAGCTGGCCGCGCACCTGCGCGGGATATTCGTCGCGCGGCACGGTGAAACGGACTACAACGCCGGCCAACGATTCCAAGGTCAGCTGCCGGTTGCGCTGAATGCTAAAGGTCGGGCGCAGGCTGCCGAGCTCGCGGAGCTGGCGGCGGGGCACGACTTTTGTGTCCTCTGGTGCAGCCCGCTCGCCCGGGCGCGCGAGACCGCTGAGATTGTCGGCGCGCGGATCGGCCTCGTGCCGATCGAGGACGTGAGGCTCGCCGAGACCGATGCCGGGGACTGGACCGATCGCCCCTGGAGCGAGATCGAAAAGGAGGATCCGGAGAAGTTCGCCGCGTTTATGAGCGCGGCCCCGGAGTTCGCCTTCCCGGGTGGCGAGTCCTACGCGGAGCAGTCGGCGCGCATGCTCGCTGCATTGCGCGAGATCGCCGCCGGCCCCAAGCCGGCGCTCGTCGTCTGCCACGCGCTGTCGATCAGGCTCGCGCTCACCCGCCTGGGGCGCGAGCGCGACCGGGTTGCCAACGGCGCCCTCATCGAGCTGTGATAGCTGGAAAACTGCTCCGGCGCGGCTAGCTCATCGGGTAGAGCACCGGACTTTTAATCCGGCGGGCTGGGTTCGAGTCCCAGGCCGCGCATCGGGGCAGAGACCTGCAAAACGGCAGCTTTATGGAGTCGAAGAGCGCGGCCAAATCTAAAGCGGGTACCAAATAGGTACCGAAACTGTTTGCGTTCTGCGTCGCGGGTTGCTCGAGCTAACCTGCCGGCCCGCGATCGCCTGCAGGGTCCGTCCCCAGCGAAGAGGCCACTGGGGTAGTTCGTGACCGACGTCGGCCTCCGGGCCGACCTAATCGATCCAAAGCCGGAGACGGAGGTTTGTCAACGTCGCCGCGACAGCGGCGCCGAAGGCGGGCGCAGCCCGACGTTGACAAGGCCGAAGTCGGAGGCTACCCGCCAACGCACTTTCATTCCGCGCGCTCGAACGCTGTCAGCGGTCAGCCCGCAGTCAATACAGGCCGGATCCTGTCGCGGGATTTCTGTGCGCGTTCGTTCGCTACGAGCCTCGTAGCGGCGATAGTCTCCGGCTGTCGGTGAGTCTTGTAGAAGGCCTGTGGCGGCGAGCATGAAGTGGTTTGTCGCTTGGGCTACACCGAGTGCGTTAAGCGTGATGACGCTCGGCGCCGGCGCATCGTCGGACGGCAGGTAGGCCTGGGCGTTGCGAACGGCGTTGGGGAGTGATTCATCGGTGATGCGGGAGGCACTGATGAGCCCGTTGCACCAAAGGCAGCCGCTGTCCGGGTAGACGGGACGTACGACGGAGTAGATCCCTTGTAGCGCGTCGGTTGGGTCGATCTCCACCTTGCTGCCGACCTGTACGCCGGGGATCAGGTACTGATGGACGAGCATGTTGAACGCTGCTCGCGCGACGTGGCTGTCGGCAGCCAGGAACAAGTAGTCGCAGTCCATCAGTGCCGCGATCGACGTTTCGCTCATCGCATCGCACCGCAGCCCGTCAACATGAACCGTGGTGCGCGCGCGATGGGCTACCCGCTGCGCGAGCCGAACTTTGGGTGTGGTGAGGCGCTGACCCAGCTGCTGGATCCAAGCCGGGCGTCGCGGCGACGTGAGGAATGTCATCGCGTCACGTCGTGTGCTCTCGGGCAGGCGTGGGAGGTTCGTCAGGTCGACACGCTCGGGATCAACAACAACGACATGCCCGACTCCGAGTCGCGCCAGCGTGGCGACTATTGGTAATCCGACGCCTCCGGCGCCGATGACTCCGACCTTCAGGCGCGCGAGCAGCGCTTGACCGGCATCCCCGTAAATGCGGGCCTGGCGGTCATCGATCGCGCACCGCTCCCTTGGTGCCACGCGACGCTCCGGATACAGGCGCTCGAGGTTGCGTCCGGGAATGACCGTCTCGCCAATTGGGCGGCGCTTTCCATCGCTCGTCCATATGTCGCCGGCGAGCGCCCCGCGTGCCAGTACGAGCGCGCCGACCGGTTGGCCGCGAGCGATGTCTAAGAGGGCCGGGTAGCCTCGCTCGTGCGATTGCAAGTCGGTGCTCGAGAACCCGACAGAATCAGTACCGCCATGGTTGTGGATGGCGAGGTAGGCGAGTCCGTGATCGCGGCAATAGCGGATGCGCTCGTTCACGAACGTGGGTGTAAGGCGCCGGTGAGCATGCTTCGCCGGGACAAAGTCCACCCCATCCCGAGCGCAGAAGAGCTCCCGAACCAGAATCCGCGTCCCCCGCGCCGTTTGCACAAGACCGGCTGTGGCAACAGCTCCGTGCTCACCGTGGTCACCAGGAAAGAGGTGTTCGTTGAGCTGCTGCCAGATCGATCGCGGCATCACGAGCTGCCACGGTTCGGATCGTTCGTCGCGCGCCGCGTCTGCGGTGATAAATCGTGGTCCGCTCACGCAGCTACCTCGAGTTCCTGCCCTTGCTGGCTGAACCACAGCAGGACACGCAGGAGCTTGAGCGCGGCGGTATCTCGGCTGGGGTCCCAGCGGTTGGACCGTCGTGACAGCATCACCGCTGGGTAGTCGAAGCCGGGCATGATGTGTCCGGGATTCAGGGGAGGCATCAGGTTCCGCCCATCGGCACGGGCCACGTCGGCTCGCACGAAATGCGGATACACGTCGGTGCGCGGGTACAGGCCCGAGATTGAAAATCCAATCCAGCTTGTGCTCGGGACGAAGCCGCTGCCCAGAGTCAGCCCGAAGACAACAACGTGTGCCCCGCCTTGCCCGTCCTCCCGGTGCTCGATTCGCGCACCGGGGAAACCGCGCGCCAGCTCGTTCAGCGCGTTTATGACCTCGGACGTCATTACGAGTTGTCGTCTCCGTCGTTGGCGAGGAATCGGGTCTCGGGGGTGACATGGATTACGTCCCCGTTGTCGACAATGCGTGTTCGGCCGCCACCCAACTCCTCCACGAGGATGAAGTCGAGCTGGATTGGCAGGCCCTGGTCAATTGCGGCCTCTTTGATCTCAAGCCCGGTAACGGTCGCTCGTGGCAGAACGACAGGGCGTTCGTTGACGTGCACGACGACGTCGTGCTGCAGTGATCGGTCGTCCTGAGCCGCGTCGACAGCTGCGAGCAGTGGTGATTGGGACATGATCAGACCTCCACGTATACTACTTCAGTGAGTTCACTGAAGTATACACGCTGCGGCGCCGGTCGTGGAACAACCTGCGTCATGGACATCTCGCGAGACTCCGCGCCGGGCCGCAAGGAGCAAGAAGCAGCCGAACGCAGGGCGAGTCGGATCGCGTGGAGCGCAAGCGCTCTCGATCCGTCCGAGGTCGGAGGGACGATATGCGGCCCCGCGGTGGCAACGGCAAGCTGGCACTCCGCTTGCCGCCCGCACGTGACTCTTCCATATGACCCAGACGGAAAACCCCAAGGCGTACCGAGCATGAGGAATGCAGTTGGCGCCCGCGATCGGAGCGCCGCGGTCGGCTTACCCGCTCAAGATGGTCGACGGCCGCGGGGCGCGACGCCGCCCCTGAAGCCGCAGCCCGGGTTATGAGCTCAGCGGTGCCGACGGAGCGCATCCTCCCGAGTGTGTTCCGCGGGCATCGCGCACTCGCAGTCCTGTCGACCCTCTTGGCGCCTGCGGCTCAGTCCCTGGTTCTCAACATGTCCGCGGTTCGCAGAGTTGATGCGTACGGCGGGAGCGTGCTGCGAGCCGCCGTCGAGATGCATGTGGCTCGGGACCCTCTGAACGACGTAACGATCGTCGAGCCCGTCGACGATGCAGCCTGGGCTCTCACGTTCGATCTCCTCGGCGGATCGTTGCTGCCGCTGCGATCGCGCTGGGCTGGGAGCAGGTCCGCGGGACGGCGTGGCAGCGAGGTACTAGTGCCGGCAACACCGATCGTCGATGAGGAAGACGTACGCCTCCTCGTCGACGAGACAATTCGACGCGCTGCCGGCGCGCTCGGCTACGGTGACCACGCTGGGCACTTCCTCCAAGAGGCCGCCCAAGTGTTCCTCGCAAACGCCCAGAAGCACGGCGAACATAGCCCGGTGCCGCCCATCGTTTGCGCGTCGCTCGAGCCGCAGGCCAACGATCTGCAGCTCGTTACGCTCGACCTGGCCGGCAACGTCCCAGCTGGAGACGCGGCTGAAGTGGCTCTGCGCGCTGCAGTCGGCGGCGGCTCAAGTGGCTCGTTGAACGATCTCGTGGTGCCCCGCCGTGGAGGTCTTGACGTATCGGTCCGGCTCTCGTGGGGAACTGGGCGCGCGTGGTTCCGCACTGGCGACTCGTGGCACTTCGACACATCGCCAGGCACGGTGCCTGGCTTCGTCGTTGGCGGGGAGGTTCATCGCTGGGGGGCGTCGAACCCCGGTACGACGCTCGTCCAGCCGAGCGACTAGCATGCCGGCCGCAGGGTAGCGTTTAGTGATGTCAATGAATCTTCAGCGCTACGATCTCGTCCGTCACGGGCGCGTCCTCGCAACACGCGAGCTGGGGCGCGAAGTCGGGCGCCACATGGCGGACATCCTGGGCGGGTCGGACGGAGTCCTCGCGAGCCTATGGCAGGTCGATGTCGCCTCGCTCCCGTTTCTTACGGAGATGCTGATTGCGCTCCGAGCGCATCTCGCGGCGGACGACCGATCCTTGCTCCTGTTCGCAGGCATGAACGAAGACGTGCGAGAGAGCCTCGAACTAGCTGCGCGTCGACAGAAGATGAGCGTCGCAGCCCTGGCCAACGACCAGGTAGAGCTCCTAGGCGGCTCGGCGCAACTCGCCGACACGCTGCGAGCAGCCCAGGAAGCCGGCGAGTTCACGGCGCCCGACCTAGCGGATCGCCTAAGCATCAAGCTCCCAGCGCTGCACCAGCGACTCAACATCCTCGTCGAAGCGGGCGCCCTCTCGCGCGAGGATGACTCGACTGCTACTCGCGGCCGGCGGAGCAAGTACAAAACCCTCTCGCAGTCGGACGTTGACGAACTCAGCGACGGGCTTGCCCCGGAAGAGATCGCAGCAGTAACGACGGCCTGACCCAACGCACCAGAGACCGCGATCCGCAGGCGGCCGCGCGCCGTGAGGTTCAGTGCCGCTACACGTCAGACCGCGGACTCCGCTTCGTCTCGTCGAGCCAGGCGATCAGTTCGTCGAGGTCGAAGCGGACGTAGCGGCCGAGCTTGTGATGCGGCACCTTTCCGGCTCGTGCTTGTTCCATCATCCAGCGCGGAGGGACGCCGAGCAGTTTCGCCGCTTCGTCGGCCGCGACGAGCGGGTTAGCGCGGCTGATGGCACGTGTTTGGTCGAGTCGCGCCCGCGCGTCGCGAGTCGGCGTGATCTCGCGGCTTCGGATCGTGGTGTGCACGTGCTTGTCCACGGTGTCTTCAGTGGACCCAGCTCAGGTCGTCGGGGTAACGGTAGCGTGCGCGCTGGTTACGAGGCGAGGAGCGCTGTTCGTTCGCCATGGCTCGCTTGTGTGGTGGGGCGTGAGGCGCAGCCGCCGGTGGCGCGCGCCGGTGATGAGGAGCGCGTTGCCCGTGATGATCGCGGCGATCTGACCGAGCGGGACACGCCGGTGCCGCGCGACGCTGTAGCTGGCGCGGCGCCGCCAGGGCAGGACGCTACGCGTCCCGACGATCGTGGCCGGTGTGGCTGTCTGGTCAGATCTCAATGCCTTCTCCTCTGTTGTGGTCGAGCTCGTGCTCGGCCTGTTGGCTTCGTATCTCCTCAAGCTGCTGCGCGAACCAGCTCTGGGGCCGCTCGTCGCGTTCGTCCTGGGCCGAGCGGTCGATGGCAGGGTCGGTATCGCGCTCGAGCTCGTGCTCGGCCGGGTGGCTGCGCAGCTCGTGAAGCTGCTGCGCGAACCAGCTCTGGGGCTCCTGGTCGCGGTTGCGCTCGACTGCCGGATGAGACTGGTGTTCGAGCGCGTGCTCGGCCTGCGGGCTTCGTATCTCCTGAAGCTCGTGCGCGAACCAGCTACGCGGGTCCTCATCGCGTTCGCTGTCGCGGGAGGGTTGGAGCGGCGGCTCAGGGAGCTCGACAGAGCTTTGCTGCCTGGGCTCGCTACGGGCGGGCTCGTTGAGCGGCAACCGACTGACGCTCGCTTCCTGGGCGCGGGACTCGCTCATGCGCTCGGCGAGCCGGCTGATCGCGTCGCTGTCGATGCCCTGGTGGCCGAGGTCGTCGCGGGCGGCGTAGACGTCGGTCTGCTCGCGCGCGCGACTGAGCGCGACGTAGGCGTGCTCGCGGTCGGTCTGCCAGCCGCCGGTGAGCACGAGCGCGCGATCGGTAGTCAGGCCCTGCGCCTTGTAGACGTGCTGGGCGTAGGCGAGCCGCAGCCCGTCTGACTCCCTCGTGTTGACCTCGACCTCGCGTGGCGCCGGCTCCGCGGTCCGCACCGTCACGCTGCTCGCGCGCTCGTCTACCGCGACGACTTGTCCGCGGGTGCCGTTCTCGACGCGCTGCTCGCCAGGGACGCGATGCTGCGAGGCGAAGAGGATCTCGTCTCCGCGCGCGAAACCGTACGGACGGTCGGGCAACGCGACGCGCTCCGCTCCAAGCTGGCCAGCGAGCGCGCGCTGCTCCTGCGCCTGCTGGTTGAGCCGGTCGAGCTCGTGGTTGGAGGCGTCGGTGATCATCACGACACGCTCGCCCGGGTGCTCCTCGCGCGTCCTCGCCCAGTCGGCGACCATCCTTTCCCCCGCCTCGCCGCGGGTCTCCTCGAGGTGCAGTCGGTCACGGGCGTGGTAGGCGGCGAGCGCGCGCTCCGCCTCGCCCTCGCGCAGGTGCGCCCACGCTTCGCGCTCCCACCCGTGGTTCGCGCGGTAGACCTCGGTCAACGTCGCGGTCGGCGCGCGGTCGGCGATTTCGCTGAACAGGCCGCCCGCACCGATCGAAGACAGCTGCGCCGAATCGCCGGCGAGCACCAGCTTCGCGTCCGCGTCGCGCGTCAGCTCGACCAGGTGCGCGAGACGGCGCGTGTCCGCCATCCCCGCCTCGTCGAAGATCACGACCGAGCGCGAGTCGAGATCGAGCCGGCCGTGCTCGACGCGGTAGGCGAGCGCGTCCGCGGTCATCGTCTCCTGATCCCCGCCTCTGTTCCGAGCCGTTGAGCGGCGGCGCCGGCGATTGCGGTGCCGATCACGCGGTAGTCCTCCCGCTCCCAGGCGTCGGCTGCCGCTCCGAGGACAACCCCCTTCCCGGTTCCTGCCTCGCCGACGAGCACGCTTACACCGCCACGGCCGGTCAGCAGCTCGAGTGCGCGCTCCTGCTCCTCGCTCAGCGATCCGCCGACACGCTCTCCGGCTCGCTCGGCCGCCTCGTCGCGCGCTTCGCTCGAGATGACCGCGGCGGTCTCCTCGGAGCGCTCCATCACCGTGGCCAACGCAGTCAGCTCGATCTCGCGTAACTCGCGCGTCGTCCACAAGCCATTCTCGAGCTCCACCAGCTCACCGTCGCGCGCCAGCTCGCCGACGCGCTCGATCGCGCGCTCCGCCGGCTCGACGCCGGTGCCGATCTCAAGCGCGCGTGCCTCGAGCTCCTGCCGCGTGACCATCGAGCGCTGCGCGACAAGCCCTTCGAGCAACTCGCCACGAACGTCCGGCTCGCGCTCCACGGCGCGCGACGCGAACAGACCCTCGGCGCGAGCGTGGTCGAGCCCATACTCCTCGCCGACCGCGCGCCACGCAGACGACACATCAACGTCGGCGGTGACCGTCTTCGTGCCGCGCGTCGCGATCGACATGCCCGCGAGCTCGCCCGCGCGGGGAGCGCGACCGTACCGCTCGCGAAACTCCCGAGCCGCGCGCTCGATCACGTCCGTGCGCCGCGACCAGCGTTTCGTCAAATCAGTCGGGATCCCCTTGATCTCGAAGAAGCGGCCCTCGCGTCCGGTCCGGCGGTCGAGCCCCAATCCGAGGCCGCGCAGCTCCTGCGCGAGCTGCGCCCGATACCAGGCGCCGTTCACACGCTGCGAGCGAAACAACTCGCGCGAATCAACAGCAGCGAACCTACCGTCCCGGCGTAGGGCGATCAGCACAACAACGTGCGAGTGAAGCTGCGGATCAGGCACCCCGTCGCGCTCCTGATCGCGCGTCAACCGCGACGCGGTATGAACAAACTCCGCCGCCACAAGACTCCGCGCCGGCTCCTGACGCAACACGCCAGCCTCGCGACGGCGCACGACCGGCACCTCGCGCTCGATCCGCGCGAGCGCGCTCCCCACTGCCCGGCGGTGCGCAACCTCGATCTGCGCGCGACGATACGGACTGGACACCGCCCACAGCGCCGAGACCGACTTTGGTGCGCTGAACGTCACATCGATCCCGGCGACCCGCGACCCACCAGCGCCGACGCGACGCAGCGGCTCGCCCGACCGCGGCGAGCGGCCACCCATCATCGTGGTCAGGTCGTAGCGGTGGACCGCGCGCGTCGGATCCAGACCGAGCTCGGCGAGTGCGTCGGGCGAGCCGTGCCACGTCCCGCCCTCGCCCTCCAGCTCACCGCCGACGTAGTAGTCGCCGCGATTCGCGGACGCCGTCAGGTAGGCGGCGAAACCGGCGGCCGCGCTGCCCGAAATCTTGTGGGTCGACTGCATGCGATCGACCGTAGAAGCGGCTTGCGGAACGCGCAAGCGGCGCCCGACCTGAGCGAACTTCAGCGCACTTCAGCGTGCCTCAGCGGATGAGGCTTAATATTTGGTAGAAGCTTCGGCACCTTCGAGCGGCACGCAGTGCGTACTGTCTGCGTGGGCTGTTGGCACTTCAGGCAGTGGCGGGAGAGGTGGCCGCTCCGACGCGGCGTCGAAGCGCCGCAAGGCCTTCGGTCGCGCCCCGGAGGAGCTGCGGTCCGCCGCCGTACCGCCCGGGGCTGCCATCGTGGGCAGAGAACGCGGCGTTGTCGTTTGGTGTGCGGGAAGGCTTGAATCGCACAGTGCCGTCGCCGTCCGCCCATACGATGCGAACACCTTGGAACATCTCGCGGTCCTCGAACACGCTGACTCAACGGCCTTCAACGGCAAGAGCGTCCAACGCCGGGCGACGGGTAGCTTCTACACGCACGAGGTGATCGGCAGCGCGCTCGCCGCGCAGGTTGCCGAGCGGCTCGGGGTGCGCGAAGAGCCGCTCTCAATCATTGATCCGTTCGCGGGCGACGGACGCCTTGTCGTGTGGACGATGGAGGCCTTGGCGAAGCGCGGCATTCGCAATCTCGCCGTGGCGGTGTGGGACTACGACGACAGCGCAGTGCGGTGCGCCGCTCGTAACGTCCTAGTCGCGGCATCAGCCTTCGGGCTAACGATTGACCTCGAGGCTTGGACGGGCGATAGTTTCGACCGCTCGATCAGTGACAGGCGCAGCTGGGCGGCGGTTGTAACGAATCCCCCTTGGGAGCTTCTGAAGCCTGACCGGCGCGAGATGAAACAGCTCCCAGAGGAATTGCGGGCCGCGTATGTGTCCGAACTCAGGGCCGTCGACCAACGACTCGCGCGTGAGTTCCCGAGGGCTCAGCCGAGCCGACGATTCGCTGGCTGGGGCACAAACCTCTCGAGAGTTGGGACCAACGTCGCCTTACAGCTCACGGCGGCGGGCGGCGTGTGTGGCGTCGTGTGTCCTTCCTCCCTGCTGGCGGACAGCACGACATCGGCCCTCCGCCGCTGGCTGTTTGAGGAGTTTGCGGTGTTGGACATCTCCCACTACCCAGCCGAGGCGCGCCTGTTCGAATCGGTGGACGTGCCCTGCTGCACTTTCGTTGCCGCTCGTGGTGCCGAACAGCATGGGACGCGCCTCACGCGTGTCCGAGCCGACCGGACGATCGCCGATCAGACCCAGATCTCCTTAGACACGCGCTGGCTAGCACAGCGCGAGTTCGCAATCCCCGTCGAGTTCGGTGCTCCGGGCCTTGCCCTGCTCACCCAGCTCGACTCACATCCTCGCTTTGCGACTCTGGAGGGTCCTGCCCAGAGCAACCTCTGGGCAGGCCGCGAGTTGGACGAGACTGGTCGAGCTGCCTTCACATCGGGCGCGGGGAATCATCCGTTCGTGCGGTCCATTCACGTTACGCGGCTCGGGAGCGTGGCGCGTCCGGACGAGTACGTAGATACGACCATGCGAGCACTACCCCGGTCGTCAAGCCACGTACGCCTTGTGTGGCGCGACATCTCGCGGCCCTCGCAGAAGAGACGAATCCACGCAACCTTGCTCGATCGCGGCAACGTCACCGGTAACTCCGTGAGCGTCGCGTATTTTCGCGACGACGATCGCGAGCGACTCCTAGCGCTCCTTGCTCTGGTGTGCTCCTTGCCTTTTGAGTTTCAGGTGCGGTCGCTCTTGATGACGAACCACGTGTCCTTGTCGGTGATGCGCGCGTCGCGCGTGCCTGTTCTCGACACTTCGTGCGTTCGGCATCTCGCCGCAGCCGCGGATGCTTGCTTAGGTGGGCAGGCGGGCGCCGAAGCAAGACTTGAGGTTGCGGCTGCACGTAGCTATGGGCTTGACCGCGAGACGTGGAGCGGGATCGCCGCGCATTTCGATCTCGCGCATACTGAGCTTCGAGCGCTGGATCGCGCCTGGAGCCACGTCTGATGCCAGCCAACCATTACAGCGCCGCTCTTAGCGATCTCGACATGCGCATCGTCCGCTCGGTTCCGCCCGGCGGGAACTGGAAGGACGTGCCGCACTCCGTCGAGTGCAAGCGTCTCGAGACGATCCGGGCTTCCTTCGCCCGTGGCGAGGGAAGCCGCTCGACGTACTACGGGCGACTCAGCCGTGATGCGCCCAGCTACACGATCAACACCTATTTCGCGCGCCCAGGGAACGGATGTCATATCCACTTTGGGCAAGACCGAGTGATTTCGCAACGTGAGGCGGCTCGCTTTCAGTCGTTCCCGGATTCGTTCGTCTTCCAGGGTTCGAAAGCTGCAGTCAACAAGCAGATAGGTAATGCCGTCGCGCCGCTCATGGCGTACCAAGTAGCCCGAGAGATGGGCGATCCGGGAGTGTTCGTCGATCTTTTCGCTGGCGCGGGCGGCCTGTCTCTGGGGTTCCTGTGGGCGGGCTGGAAACCGCTCACCGCAAACGATTTTGACCCGAGCTCCCTCCGGAGCTATGCCGCCAACGTGCACGACGATGTTGTTCTTGGCGACATCCGCAATCCCGACGTGCGGCGCGAGCTCATCGAACGTTCGCGCGCGGCTCGTAGACTGGCGCCTGACGGCCAATTCCTTGTGCTCGGAGGGCCGCCTTGCCAAGGATTCTCGACCGCCGGCAAGCGGAGATCCATGGACGACGATCGCAACCACCTGTTCCAGGACTATCGAGACGTCGTTGATGCGCTATCGCCTGACGGTTTCGTGTTCGAGAACGTCACGGGGTTGCTCAACATGCAGGACGGCCGGGTCTTTCGCGACATCTGCGCGGTGCTCGGGGAGTCCATGAGCGATATTCGTGCAGACGTGCTCAAAACAGAGCATTATGGAGTCGCGCAACGGCGCTGGCGGGTGTTCGTGACTGCCCGGCGCGACGGGTCGTGCGCGAGCTCGCCAGGTCGCCTGACGTCATTTCCGCAGTCCGCCGCGCAGGAGGACGGCTTGGCGATCACGCCTGGCGCTGCGGCCGCCATCGCCGACCTGCCTGCGCTGCAGCCAGGCCAGGATGGAAGCGAGCTCGATATGGCGGAGCCGGCTACGGACTACCAGAGACTCTGCCGCGAGGCGATAACGCCAAAGGAGTATCTCCAGCACCTGGCGGCGATGGGTAGCGGCTCGCGCGACAAGCAGCTTAGCCTCGCGGCTTAGGCCCGCTGGTGGTCATCAGGCTCCGCCGGTGCGTCAGCCGCCGCCAGCGCAGTCTCCCAGAGCTTGATCGCATCCACGTCATCCAGACGCGCAGCGAGGATCTCGCCGACCTTGGTCATATAGCCCTCAAACGCAGTTCGCACGTACGTGAAGTCATGGTCCGGCTCATAGGTCCCACGTCCGATGAGCTCCTTGAGACGGTTCTCGCGCACGCTCGCGGCCGGAGCGTTAATAGCGTCGACGAGCGGCTCGCGCCAGTCCGAGCTGTCCGCCCGTGCACGCGCGACGGCGGCGTCTATCGCTGCCTGTTCCTCGACCAGAAGTTCGGCCGGGACGATCGCGATGTTGCGCTTCGGTTTGCGGGCGTACTCGTCGAGCGCCTCGAACGCGATGCGGATTAGCCGGGACGCTTTACCCAGCGCGTACGTGCGTTGACGCGGGCGGCGATCGATCCGGTCGTAGCGCAAGGTGAGCCGATCGAGCCCCACAAACTCCACTCGCTCCTCCGCGAACCCGGGCGAGAGGAACTGGAGCAGCGCATCAGGCGCCCCGGCGACTCTTACGCGAACCAGTAGTCGAAGGAACTCGTGCTGGTTGACATTCATGAGCTTCGACAGGCGAAGCGCCGAGGCATCGTTCGTAACGCGGGGGTGACTCGCGGCCCACAACGGCACTGCGTGCCACGACGCCACCGGCAAACCAGCAGCTTCGAGCTGCACGAGTCGAGCGACGTCAGCGTGACTCATCCGGTTGTTCTTTGCGCTGTTGCACGACGCACAGACCGCGTCGAAAACAGGCATGTGCTGAAAGCCAAGCGAGATAGGCCCGATGTGGTCGGCGGTCAGCTGCGTGAAGCGCCCGCAGCGAGGACAAGTGCCCCGAGTCACGCGACTCATCAGAAGGTTGGCGGCTTCCCAGTCACCTTCGGACCAGAATTCAAAGGCCCTCCGGTCGACCCCATATGTCTTCAGGTTGTCGATCGAGCGGCCGGTGTCTTGCTTCGAACGGCAGCAGAGGTTGTACGTGTTGAAGCCGTCGAGGCGGTCCGGTGCATTACTCATCGAGCCCGGGGACAGCTTCCTGCTTTCTGCGCCAACCACGAAGAGCTCGAGCGCAGACTTGAGTCCTGCCATGGTCATGCCCTGGGTCGAGCCGAGTTCGGGAAAGACATCGCCGAGAGCTGCCGCAGCTTCGACTGTGCCGATCGCCTCGCTCATGTGATCGACGATCTCGTAAATGTCTAGGTAGTCGGATACCGTGAGTTCGTCTTCCTCCCGAAGGTGTCTATTGAGGCGGGCAACGGTCCGCGAGGTGGGGTAGCTGTAGCTGAGGCGCATCCATCGCCCACATGTTTGGCATGGCTTCCAGCCCCAAGGATGAATCCGCTTCGCGACGGTGCTGATCCATTTGCCGTCTAGGGGGACGCCGATCTGACGCGCCTTTCCCGCCCACCACTTGCGGCGCTCGGCGTTACCGTCCCAGTTCTTGGATCCTGGAGCACGATTGGAAGGGATAGTCCAGTCGACCTTGCCGGCAGAATCCGTAGTCGCTGGCATTCCAGCGTAAGCCGGATGCCCAACGACCGAATAGGCGTACGCGACAAACGCGGGATTCCATGCGCGACGGGAACCCCCGTGCCGATACGGACGAGGCCCGTCTGGGAGGACCGGCGGGCGCGTTTCAGCTTCCACCGGAGGTGATTCTGCCTGCAGTTCGCGATTTACGTACCCCGCCCGTGTCGGGGTTCTCCGTCGCGAGCGTCGGCGCGATACTCACTGCGATGCATTTCGCTAGCGGCAAGCTCGTTCTTTCGCCTTCCGATGTCACGGCGTTTCTGGGCTGCCGGCACAGCTCAGCTCTCTCGCGTGCGGTGGCTCGAGGCGATATGCCACGTCCGAGCTTTTCCGCGGACGCGGAGCTCGTCTTTGCAAAGGGCAGGGAGCACGAGGCGGGATATCTTGCTCGGCTCCGCGCCGACGGGCTTGATGTCTGCGAGATCGCGCTTGCTGCGACGAGCGAGGCGCCCTCCCGAGACGATTGGGAGCGAGCCGCCCGCGAGACTGAGGATGCGCTGCGCGCGGGACGCGAGGTCGTCTATCAAGGGGTGCTCGGCTCGGGGCGTTGGCGCGGTGTCGCTGACTTTCTGGTCCGCGTAGGAAGCCGGTCGCCTGCACTTGGGGCGTTTTCTTACGAGGCGCTGGACACGAAGCTCGCCCGCCACGCGAAGCCGGCCTATGTGTTGCAGCTGTGCTTTTACAGCGCGGAGGTCGGTCGTATCCAGGGCGTCCCGCCTGCCGCGATGCATGTGCTCCTTGGGAATGGCGAGCAGGAGAGTTTTCGGCCTGACGAGTTCGCCGCGTATGCGCGGCGTGTCCAGGCGCAGGTCGCTGAGTTCCTAGACGAGCCGCCACTGACCGAGGCGCTGCCGTGCGCGGCTTGTGGGACCTGCGAGTTCGTTGAGAGTTGCGAGGCCTGGTGGGAGGAGGTCGATCACCCGACGCGCGTCGCCGGTCTCGGAACGCGCTATCTCGCGCCGCTGCGAAGCGCTGGCATCTCCACGGTTGCCGCGCTCGCTGCGTCCGGCGCTGACGCACCGTCCGGTTTGAGCGCCGACGTGTTCGCCAAGCTGCGCCGTCAAGCGCGTCTGCAGCACGAGCGAGATATCAGTGGGGAGCTGCGCTTCGAACTGCTTGAACCCGCAACCGGTTTCGCTCTGTTGCCGAACCCGTCGCCAGGCGATCTGTTCTTCGACCTCGAGGGAAACCCGTTCTGGGACGCTGTCGATGGGAGCCTCGAGTACCTGTGGGGCGTCCTCGATCCGGAAGACAGGTTCACTGCGATCTGGGCGCACAGCCGCGCCGATGAGCAGGCGGCACTCGAGCAATTCGTCGACCTCGTACACGCACGCCTGCGTCGGCACCCAGACATGCACGTCTATCACTACGCGGCGTACGAGCTCAGCGTGCTGCGTCGTCTTGCCGCTCGTTACGGAACGCGCGAGGAGGAAGTCGACGAGCTGCTCCGCCGCGACGTGCTTGTTGATCTTCTGAAGGTGGTGCGCGGCGGCCTCGTGGCGTCCGTTCCCGGCTACGGGCTGAAGGAGATGGAGGCGTTTCTTTCGTTTGACCGGCAGGCACCGATCAAGGACGGCAGCACGTCGATCGTGGAGTACGAGCGCTGGGTGGAAACGGGCGACCCGGAGTGCCTGGCGGCGATCGCCGAGTACAACAACGAGGACGTGATCGCGACTCGGCTGTTGCGGGACTGGCTGCTGCAGCTCAAGGCTCAGGCGGGCGAAGTCGTTTCCCCCGAGCCGCTACCGGCAAGCCCGCCCAAGCCAGAGGACCTCGATCGAGTGGCTTTGCGGGAGGCACTTGTCGCGACCGGCGATCCGGCGCGCGCCCTCGTGGCCCACTTGCTCGATTACCACGACCGCGAGCGCAAGCCCGTTTGGTGGGCGTTTTTCGACCGCGTCGAACAGGCGCCCGAGGATCTCGTCGACGATCCGGAATGCATCGGAATGCTCGAACCGGTCGGCGAGCCTCGCCGAGTCGCGCGCTCAAACGTCCACACGTTTACGTACCCACCGCAGGAGCACAAGCTACGGCTGGGTGACTCACCCAAGGATCCCGCGACCGATGGCGGGCCAGCCGGAGAGGTCGTGGGGATCGACCGCGAGTCGCGCGTGCTCGAGCTGCGACGCGGGCCATCGCTCGCCAGCGTGCCGCTACCCGAGGCGCTAATCCCGGGGGAGCCCTACCGAACCACCGAGCAGGAAGCGGCACTCATGCGACTTGGCGAGTCGCTGCTCGCGAACGACGGCCGCTACCCCGCGCTCGAGTCAGTGCTCCGACGCGAGCCGTTCTCCGGGTCGATCCAGACCACCAACCTCGATGAGATGAAGGAGTTGGTTCGCTCGCTAGAGGGGCGTCATCTCGTGATCCAGGGGCCACCAGGCTCGGGCAAGACCTGGACCTCCGCGCAACTGATCGCCGACTTGATGGATGCCGGACAGACGGTAGGAGTCGCATCGACGAGCCACAATGCGATCCACAATCTCCTCGATGAGGTCGAGTCCGCCGCTCACGATCTCGGGGTCACATTCGACGGGCGCAAGAAGGCAACCGGCGGGAATGCCGAATCGGAGTACACGGGCCCAACGATCACGAACGTCTGGAAGCCCTCCGACACGGCAGGCGCCGACCTGGCAGCCGGCACCGCTTGGCTGTTCTGCCACTCCGACCACGACCGCACGCTTGACTACCTCTTCATCGACGAGGCCGGACAGGTGTCATTGGCGGACGCGCTCGCGATGGGAACCTGCGCACGCAACCTCATTCTGATCGGCGATCCGCTTCAGCTCGCACAGGTTCTCCAGGGCACACACCCCGACGGTGCAGACGCCTCGGTCCTCACGCACCTCCTCGGTGGGCACGCAACGGTCCCGCCCGACCGAGGCCTCTTCCTCGAGCGCACCTATCGCCTGCACCCAGACATCTGCGGCTACATCTCCGAAGTGTTCTACGAGGGGCGCCTGTACTCCGACGAGCGAGCGGTGTCGCGCACGACGCCGCTCGGAACCGGGCTTCGCTACGTGCCGGTCGAACACGAAGGCAACCGCCAATCATCCGAGGAGGAGGCAGCCGCGGTCGCCGGAGAGATCGCGCGGTTGCGTGAGGCCGGGGTGCCTGGTAGCGAGGTGATGGTCGTTGCGCCCTTCAACGCTCAGGTCGAACTGCTGGGAGAGGGTCTCCCTGACGACGTGCGCGTCGGCACCGTCGACAGGTTCCAAGGCCAGGAGGCACCCGTCGTCATCTACTCGATGGCGAGCTCGAGCGGCGAGGACGTGCCGCACGGCCTCGATTTTCTGCTCTCCCGCAACCGCCTCAACGTCGCCGTTTCGCGGGCGCAGTGTCTCGCCTACCTGGTCTGCTCGCCGCGCCTACTCGAGGTGGATTGCAAGACGATCGAGCACATGCGGCTCGCTAATGCTCTCTGCCGGTTTGTCGAGATTGCCGTGCGCGAATCAGCCGTTGATTCGGAAGGCGCACGTCAATCCTGAGCCTGGGAAGCGGAAGTAGTCGCGATTGGCAGGATCCATCGGGTTCGGGAGAATGAATATCTGGCGTCGGTCAGCGTCGAGAGCGTCAGTGATGAATGCGATCCGGTAATCGAACCGGTCACTGCGGGTGCAGTCCCGTGCCTTGCCGACTTCGCTCTCGCCGAGCTCGACCACAGTCGCAGTGCCGGACGTAGCTTTGACCTCGAAGAAGATCGTCACGGTCTTCAACGCGATCTCGAAGTCGTACCCCAGCGTGTCGTCGCCAGCCGGCTGGCCGATCGTCTCGCAATAAGCCGACTTCCATGAAGCTGGCGTGCACACGTCAGGATAGCGATGCCGAAGCCACTCGTAAGCGACCGTTTCACCGACGAGGCCGATCGCCTTCGTCTGGTGATCGCTCATCGATGGCGACCGGACGATCAGTCCTTTCGCTCGGGCCGGACGCTCCCTACTGGCAGGCGTAAGCTCAGGCATGAAGCCGAGTCGAGCGAATCTACGTCCGGCCGTCAGAAGGTCCGGTCGGATCGTCGAGCGGACATGATCGGCGAGAGCTACGTACCCGTTGCGTTCAGCAGAGAAGCTTTGTCCGTCGACACTGATGCGGCGGCGGAGTTCAAGCCGCTCGCGACGTTCCTGTGCCTCAGCGTCTTGCTCTTGTTCGAGGTCGGCGGCCTCAAGCCCGAGAGCGGCCAAGTCCAGCGAGGGCGGCATGGCTTCAGGCCAGTGTCCGCGGCGCAAAAGTAGTCCAATGACTGCGCGCTGATCGAGTTGCTCGAAATCGAGCTGGCCGCTCCGAAGCGCCTCGTCGAGAACTGCCCCTTCGGGGTCCTCGGATTGCCATAGATCCGGCGCGATGCTGTTGTGTTTGCGGCTCCAGGCGAGGACACACTGGGTGGCCAGCGAGGCGGTTGACGCAACGACGTCGCGATTTGCGGGCCTGAGCGTGTCGAGTGGGAGCAGCGAGTCGGTGCGGCGAAGCGGCGCCTCGCCGAAGCCCTCGATCCACCGGGCCGCGTGCTTCCCAATCAGCTCGTCTGGAGGAATGTCAAAGTCGTCAAGCCACGCGGGGTCTGGGCCGAGGCCTCCAAGCTCCCGGTTCTTGACGTAGGCATCGAGCGGCTCTCCGTCGTCGAACGCTCTCAGGAACCTACCCCGGAGCGCGTGTAGAAGTTCCTCGCGGTGGGCGTCCACATAATGACGCACCGCCTGAGCGTGACCCGCATCGTTCCTGATCGGCTGGTAATCGCCGCCTAGGTCTCGCAGGGCGGCGTTGAACTGCGCGAAGTCGATGCCCAGCGTCCGACGGAGGTCGTCAAGCGATCCCGCGACGCGCGCCGCCGTAACTAGCTGCTTGACGTCAAGGGTGGCCGCGTCGCCGAGCAGCACCTCGAGCACCCGCTCGAGAGAGGCGTCATCATCGATCGCTCCAGTCTTCGCTAACAGTGCCAGTGCCTCAGCGTGACCCAGAACACATGCGATCACGGGTGCGATTGTGGCGATGAGAGTGTCGATCGATTCGCCGTGCTGCGAGATGACTTCACCGACTCGGCCAGGGTCGAGGTCTAGCGCTTGGGCGAAGTCAGCTACCGTCGGCGTTGCGACGCCCATCGCGATGAGCTTCTCGAGCGCCCGACCGATCGCATCTTCGTAAGGAGCGATCCCTACGAGCTCGCACACGCCCGGCAGGAGTGCGACCAGGTTGATCAGATCGTTGCTTCCGTCTCGCCCTCGGGAGATCAGCGTGGGGTGGAGAGAATCATCGACCGGCACGACGTCGCGGTGCGGCCCGCTCGGGGCAACCGTCAGATCTCCGACCTTGATCAGAACCTCGTCCGCGTGATGCACGCGGATGCTGTTGAGCTTGTCGATGACCTCGCGCCTTCGTCGAGCGCTGGAGGTGTCGAAGTGCGACCGCTTGGCCTCCAGGACGAGCTGCACCAGTTTTGATAGCCATTGGCGGTCTCCCTCGGTGAGTCTCGGCGCGGACGCGCTAGGCTCGAATGCGTCGCCATCGACGATGAACTCGACATCAATGCTCTCAGCAGTCCGGACGTGCTCTCCGAGGACACCTGTAAGGAGCGACGCAACAGCTTCGGTGTCACCCTCGTTTACGGTCAGGAGAGGCAGGCTGGCGGCGTCGAGTACGCGCGCCGCGAACGACCTGCCGGTCGGAACCACGTAGAGGTCTTCAGCGTCGAGATCGGCTGGGAGTACCGTCTCGAAAACGCCGGCACGCGTAGTCACGAGCGGCGTATCCGCCATTGCGGCTGCGAAGTCTCCGACGTCCCATGTTTTCGCACGTCCCCACGCCTCGAGCAAGGCATTCCGGAATGGCCACTGTCCGGACTCCGGAAGACGACCGTCCGCTACCAGGGCAGCAAGGTGGCGGAAAAGCTGCGGGCACTGCTGCGAATCGTGCCAGTCGCCGAGGCCGAGTCTCTTCATCGCCTCGAGCGCCGTTGAGCTGTCGCTCAGCGTTCTGCGTGCGCGCATGCTGACGAGCGGACTGAACTGGGGCGCGCGGTCGCCGGCGGTCTCGGAGTAGAACCACGCTTCGCGCGGGCGGACGAACACCTCGTCACGGCGTTCGCCGGGCTCCGTGATCGGGAGCCATTCTGTGTCCGCGAGAAATGAGCTCACCGGGCTCGGCCAAGTCATCTCATCGCGATCGTTGCGGTGCCTGGGCAGGTAGCGAGACCAGGTGACGTTGAGAGAAGCCAGGCCCCAGTGCTCGAAGCCAGCTACAACGAGGCGAGACCAGACGCTTCTCGTGCGCTCGTCGAACGACGCGTAGTCGCGCTGACCCGGGAGTACGGTAACCGGCCGGGTTGGCTGATACCGGGTGAACGGGTACCTGGCGATTTGAACGGTTCCGGCCTCCACGGCGGCTATCCACGACTCGGCGTCGCGCGGAGACAGGCCGAAGCGGCGCGCGAGCATTTGGACATCGTCGAGATCTCGTCCTTCGCAGCTATCGGTAGCGTGGGCGACAGGTTGTGGCCATAGGCCGTCCTTAACGCCGATTGCGTTCAGGAACTTCCGCCACCGGTCGACGCTTGCGACCGCGAACGGGCGCTGGCCAGGCGGATCGATGAGCCTGCCCTCGAGGCTCGCGAGCTCCTCTGACACTGGCCCAGCACGTTCGATGAGTTCGGCCAGCTCGCCTCCCAATGTCGTGTTCCAGTCTCCCGAGAAGATGGCTTCTGACGCTGCGATCCATCGCCCATGGCACGGTACGCGGAGGTCCATGCGTCGTAGGTCTTCCTCCCGGATGCTGCGAGCAGACGAAAACAGCCGAAAGGCAAAACTCAGCGCATCGCGGGCGAGCGCTGTACTCGAACTCGAGGCTAGAGCCCGCTCCGTGTGCTCCAGCAGATCGATCGTGTCGAAGCGACGGACCAGTCGGTTGTCCTGCAGGAAGCGGCGAGCTGGCGTGGCGCGCCTGGTGCGTCCTTCCTGCCGATTCCAGCGCAGATTCTCATTGAGCAGAACAAGCCGCTTCCGGAGGATCGCCGGGGGCGCAAGGTCAAGGTCGCCTTCAACGGCCTCGTCGTCATCCGAGCGTTCCCGCGCCGGCGGGAAAAACACGAGCGGCTGATCGAGATCCTGAGAATCGGCCGGGGGCGCATGTAGCTCGTTGTCGTCCCCTAGAAGCACACAGTGGCCACGCAGCGCATCAGGATCGTCTTCAAAAATGATCGCTAGGTCGCCGTAGAAGCGGTCCCAAGTCCGCGTTGCAGCCTTTCGCTGCAGCGTCGCCGCGGCGGCTGAGGCGACCCATCCCGCCCTGCTGGCTGCAGACGGCGTGAAGCCAGTTCCGAAGAACGCAGCGCAGTAGCGCTCCAGCCTGGCCAGGCGTGCTCCGGCGATCGCATCCGCGACGATCTCGACACCCGCGTCTCGTGCCATCAGCTCGGGCCGCAAAAAGTCGACGTCGTACGGCCAGACAAACGTGCTCTCGAAGCCTCCCCGGGTGCGCCCGTCAGGCAGACGCTGAATGGGTACGACCTGCGCCGACTTCATCTCGATGCCTCTCTGGACGAAGCTCTCGGTGACGCGGTCGTGATGATGCGGGTCCCAGGCGAGCAGGTCAGCGAGCGCGGTCGACGGCAGCACCTCTTCGTGCTCCGCGAATGAGACGACCGCGGCTGTGGCAGCCTGCGCAGCGTGGTCCAATAGGCGCGCGTTCAGCGCAACCGATTCGCTCACCGCCGTCCGTGCGAGCTTCGTCGAGAAGGGTGCGTGGAGGTGCCCGTAAAGAGGCGCCCCGGCGTCGCCCTCCATCGGAAGGTACGTATACATCCGGGGCTCTATCTCGTGACCGTCACGCCGCACAGCGACCGAGACCCACGCATCCTCCGACCACTCACCCCACGTTGCATCGAGGTCTCCCGCCTCGATGCTCGCCGATATGGCCGCGCGCATTTCCTCGGCACGAACTCGACGATGGCTCGCGAACCACTCGCCTTGATCGCCGAGATCGACGAACTCGTACCGCTGGTCAGGGTCCCCGAGGGGGTCGTCGATGGCCATCGCGTCGCGGCTGAGCGTTACGGTGGACCGCTCTCCAGCATCCTCACGAGCGATCTCAAGACGGCGCAGGCGCGGCAGAAATAGGTGCAGTGGGACCGTGTCGCTTGTGAGCCTCTCCAACCGATGGGCAGCTACAGCCTGCGCAGCCTGGCTATCGAGTGGAAGGCGGATGACGGTGGCGAAACCCTCGTCTGCAAACCGCTCGACCCGTGGCGGCACCTCGTCGATCGGAACCGGAAGGAAGTACTGCGCCACGTCGCGTCGAAGTGCCTCTGCGAGCTCCTCATCGCCGTCGCATAGAGACTCGTAATGATCCGGGCGGGCGAACCCGAAGCAGAATCCATCGAAGCTGGACGATCCGGGAGCGCCGCCGGAGTAAATCTCGGGCCAAGTGCAGACCTGTAGGACGCTCTTGAACCCGACGCCCTTGTTCCCGATCGACTGATCCGGCGCCTTGTTACTCTGCGCCAGCTCGCAGATGGCCTCGAAATTGGCGGTGTCGAAGGGATCGCCGCCGTTGGCAACGTAGAGGACGCCGTGGTCGCCCTCGAGCGCATTGAGCAGCACGGTTATCCGGCCTTCAGCATCCGACGGATGCGCGTCGTACGCGTTCTGGATTAGCTCGTATAGAAAGCGATCCTCGTATTCGCGCCGCATCTGTTGCAACAGCGTCGTCAGACTCGACGCGGGATTCCAGTCGCCCCTCGACGCCGCGTATCCCCGGACGACCTTCTGTGCCTTCTCGAGGATCTGATCGCGGGCGGTTCGCACGCTCGCGTCGTCATTGGAACTCCGTCGCATCTGTCGTTCTAGGGTTACTGTGGCGGGGCGGGTCGCGCTTATGGTGACAAGCACGGTACTTGCCGAATTAGCAATCTGCTCTCAGCCGACTCGCTCCAGAGCGCGGCCAGTGTTCTCTAACCAGTCCTCGACATGGGGTAACGTCGTTCCCCCATGAGCGACGACATCGTTAGGACATCGGTGAGCGTGCCGCTCGATGGCGACGGGTTCCTGCGACGCGAGTGCCCAACTTGTGAGCGCGAATTCAAGTGGCTGCACTCCGAGGACGAGACTGTGGGGGACATCGATCCCACGGGCTACTACTGCCCCTACTGCGCTGTCCAGGCCAACGACGGGTGGCTCACCAAGCCCCAGGCAGAAATCGCTCGGGCGGCGGTCATGAGAGATGTGGTTGATCCGATGCTCGATAAGTTCGGCCGAGATCTTCAGCGCAGTACCTCGGGCATGTTCAAGGTCAACAGCAGCCGCGACCGATCCCCCGAGCCGCCGGAGCTTTTGGAGCCGGACGACATGCGCCGGGTTGACTTCCCGTGTCACCCGTCCGAGCCTTTAAAGGTGCTCGACGACTGGTCGGGGCCGGTTCACTGCCTGATCTGCGGCGCGCTGGCCACTAGTTAGGTTCGGGCAGCGCATCGACGAAGGCCTGCACCGCCGTCGGCAGATGGCTGGCAAGCTCCGCTGCGAACGTGGTGATCATCTCGTCCTGCTGGACCGAGCCGACAGGAGCACTGAAGTCATCGCTTTGCGCGGAGAAGTTGGTTCCCATGACTCCGTCCGCGCCGACGTTCAGCAGCCAACGGAGGTGGAGGGTCCCGTCCGGTAGCAAGCGCACGGCCCGCGCCATTCGCAGTGAGAATGGAAGGCGACGCTCGCCGCTGATGGTGATCTTGGTGGTTCGCGTCCAATCAACGAGTGGCGTTATGCGGTAGTGGAGAAGCTTGGACGACAGGAGGTCCTGCGTCAGCTTGTCGTATTGGAGTTCGATCTCTGCCTGCGGGTACAGCTCGCGTAGCTGGTCGTTCAGGGGACGCACTTGCTCGGTGAGCGTCCGCATTGCGGCACGGGCGGCCCGCTTACGTTGCTCATCGAGATCCTGCGCCGCCAAGTGCTCGCCAAGCTTCCTTCGCAGTTGCTCCTTTAGCGGAGACAGATCGACCGCGACCTGGTCAGGTGCCAGACGCTCCCATGCTGCGAGTTCCTCAGCCACCTCCAACATAGTTGGTCTGAGGGATGACTCCGTCAGGGTCATCCGGTCGATGAGCTTGTCGAGCGTTAGCGCCTTTGGGTGCGCGCGCAGGTCGGAGAGTCGATACCCAGGACTTTCTGCTGGCTGATGACCAAGCGGCGGCCAATTTTGGCCCGTCGCAAGCACCCACAATGTCTTCCCCAAGGAATAGACGTCGGCGGGGCCTGATGCGGCCGTCTTGGGATGAGCGATCACTTCGTAGGCGGTGAAGTTGGCCGGGCCGAGGGCCTTATCGCTCTGTGTCAGGTCATCGCCGCCCGGAAGATCCACAAGTCCGAAATCGCCGACGAGCCACTCCCCATCGAGTTCATAGAGATTCCCTGGCTTGATGTCCCGATGCCCGATTTGGTGCTCCGCTTGGAGGCGCGCGAGCGTCTCGGCGATCGTGCGAACCGCTTCCACAACCTTGTCGAGCGAGGCTTCCGCAAGCGCGTCTCTGACCGGTGTCGCGATCGGCATCGCGAGCCATGCCTGATCGCGGCTTCGCGCTTCGGGCATGTAGGCGTCGATCACGGGCAGGACACCCGCGGCATTGCCCAGAGATCTGAGGACGCTCACCTCCTGCCGGAACCGCTGATATCGCTCCGAGTCCTCTCTCTTGGCGTTCAGTACTTTGAGTGCGACTTCTGTAGCCGCACCATCACGGGTTGCCCGCCACACCGTCGCGTTGCCACCCCTGCCTAACTGTTCAGCCACGGTCCAGGGTCCGATCCGAGCGGCAGCAGACATGGGGTCACATTAAGCCGAAGACCGACGTCAGTCGATCTCGAGGGTCCGCCCCTCTGTGCCGGCCCCGATCGGCCACCAGCGCTCGTGCGGCACCAAGGGGCGCACACGTCTCCTCCGACGCAAAGCCGACGGACTACGCGCCGTGTTCTCTGGTAGGCATGTGCTGGCGCACACCCGCCGCCGCCTGAACGGCGAACACCTCGGACAGCAGCGCGGCGTCCTCGGCTTGGCTTCGGTAGCGCAGATAGACCTGCGTCGTCTTGATGTCGGAGTGGCCGAGCCAGTTCTGGACCTGGAGGATCGACGCGCGCTGGATCGCGAGCGTGCCGAACGTGTGGCGGAGCTCGTGAAAACGCATCTCGGGAAGGCCGGCCGTGGCGAGCGCTTCGCGGAACCGTTTGCGCACGCGGTTGGGGTCGAGGTGGCCGCCGAGTGCTCCGGCGAACACGAGATCGATGGGCGTGTTGAAGTTCGGGCGCTCGCCGTGGCGTGCGAGCGCTTGGGCGACCTCGTTGACCATGGGCACGGTTCGGGCGGCGCCGCTTTTCGGGGTTGACTCGATGTCCTTGGCGAAGCTCGTCCGGACGTGGATCGACTCGCGGGGGAAGTCGAGGTCGCGCCAGCGGAGCGCGAGCAGCTCGCCCATGCGAAGGCCGGTGAACGCGGCGGTCAGGAACAGCGTCGCGTCCTCAGGCGAGTCAGCAGCGCGCGCCAGCGCGTGAACCTCCGGCGCGCTGAGCACGGTGATCTCCTTCGTGCGGCGCAGGCGCGGACGCTCCATCAACGCCGCAGGGTTGTTGGGGAGGCCGTGCACGCGCATCGCGCGCTTGAAGATCCCGCCGAGCGCGATCGTGTACTTCAGCAGGGTGCGGTTGGACGGCGAGCGCGCCGCGATGTATCCGTCGCGCCAGCGCTCGAGCGTGTCGACGTTGATCTCCTCGAGGCGCAGATGGCCGATGCCGCGGTTGAGGACGCGCACCATGTTGCCGTAGTCCGCAAGTGTCGAGGGCTTAGCGTCGCGCTCCTGCTCGGTGTAGCGCAGCCACTCGGCCGCTGCTTGCTCGAAGGTGACGCCGGTCCGCACCATCCCGGGCAGCGTGCCGCGCTGGGCATCGGTGAGGATCCGACGCAGCTCGGCCTCGGCGAGGCGCTTGGTCCAGTAGCCGGCGGGCGGGCGGCCGCTGCCCGTCCATGCTGGGCCGAGCAACCGCTTGACTCGGCGCCCGTCGGGAAGCCTGTACATGACGTACCACTTGGGGCCGCGCTTCCGCTCGACCCGGTACGCAAAGCCGGACGGGGACCCTGCGCGTGTTAGCTGGGTGGTCATCGGCATCATCGCCTCTGGAGCTCACGATACGCCGCGCTTGGGATGGCGTGAGGCGATCGAAACCGGGTACCGAACCGGGTACCAAGTTTAGCGGATCTGAGGGTATCTCAGAGTACTTCAGAGGAGCGAAATGCCTGCAAAATAAGGCTATGGGACGTGTGCGGGCGCGACTTTTAATCCGGCGGGCTGGGTTCGAGTCCCAGGCCGCGCACTACCGGTTCGGCGTCGGGACGATCCTGTGGCGGGAGGTGACCTTGGCAGCACCTAGTTGCAGCCGCAGCTGCCCGGCGCTTGGGTGGTGGCGGCGCCGCAGCAGTCCGCCTTTGCGGCGGGCTCGCAGCACACTGCGAGGGTCGCCGTCGAGCAGCAGGCGGATGCGGGCGGCTTGGACGCGCGGATGATCGCAGCGCCGGCGTGTTCGTGTACCCGGTGGGTGGGCTTGATCTCGATGTTTTCGAGTCCCGCCTCTGTCAGCGCGGCCCGGAACTCGGCATCGGTGATGGCGCCGGCGATGCAGCCGGTCCAAGCGGCGACTTGGGTCCTGGCGCGCTCGTCGAGGTTGGGGTCGGCGATGACGTCTGAGACGGCGAAGCGGCCGCCGGGTCGCAGTACGCGCACGGCTTCGCGGATCACGGTCGCCTTGTCGGCGGCAAGGTTGATGACGCAGTTGGAGATCACGACGTCGACGCTCGCGTCGGGAAGCGGGATGTCTTCGAGGTAGCCCTTGAGGAACTCGACGTTCTCGACGCCCGCTTCGGCTGCGTTGCGGCGGGCGAGCTCGAGCATCTCGTCGGTCATGTCGAGGCCGATGGCGCGACCGCTAGCACCGACGCGCTTGGCCGAGATGAGAACGTCAGCGCCGCCGCCTGAGCCGAGGTCGAGCACCGTCTCGCCTTGGCGCAGCTCGGCGACCGCGGTCGGAACGCCGCAGCCGAGCGATGCAGCGACCGCGGCGTCGGGTGCGCCGTCGGTGTCGGCACCGTAGTAGAGCGCGCCACCGAACACGCCGGTCCGGTCGGCGGGACTACAGTTGCTCGGTCCGCCGGCGCAGCAACCCTCGGCGCTTTCGCTCGCCGCTGCCCGGGCGGCCGCGGCATAGCGGTCGCGCACGCTTTCACGGATGTCTGTCAGCTCAGCCATGCGGACAGCTCCTTGAGGGCGCCGGGATTGACGTAGTAGTACGCCCAGAGGCCCTGTCGCTCTGAGCCGACGATGCCTGCCTCGCGCAGCACCTTGAGATGGTGGGAGACGGTCGGCTGCTGGAGGTCGAACAGCGGCACGAGCTCGCACACGCAGACCTTGCCGGCGTGCTTGCGCAGCACATCCACGAGTTGCACGCGGACCGGATCGCCGAGGGCCTTCGCGATCGTCGCCATCCGCTGGGCGTGTTCACGCTCGACGTCGGGGTAGACGACTGGTTCGCAGCACGGCACTCCTGCCGGCCGCTTGGTCTTCGGAGCGAGCTCCAAATCGACGCTCATCTATCTACGTATATCGATTGCACTGACGTTTGTCAATGGATAGGATTCGGAACATGAAGCGCGTCGCGGTGATCACCGACATCCACGGGAACCTTGCTGCGCTTGAGGCAAGCCTCGCTGCGATCGACGCGCTGGGCGTGGATCAGATCTACTGCGGTGGTGATCTCGTGGGCTACGGGCCGCACCCGAACGAGGTTTGCCGGTTGATCGAGCAGCGCGCCATTCCGACGATCTACGGCAATTACGACTACGCGATCGGCCGCGATCTTGAGGACTGCGGGTGCGCCTACCTCACGCAGCACGATCGGGATCTGGGCCAGCTGTCGGTCGACTGGACGCTCGCGCAGACCGACCAGCACGCCAAGGATTTCATGCGCGCGCTGCCGTTCGATCTTCGCTTCGAGTTCGGCGGGCTGCGCGTCCGGCTGGTCCACGGCTCGCCGCGGAAGGTCAACGAGTATCTGTTCGAGGACAAGCCGGGCCACACGTTCGAGCGGATCGCGGCCGGAGCGGACTGTGACGTGCTCGTTTTCGGGCATACGCACAAGCCGTGGGTTCACTCCTACGGGGGCGTGCTGTTTGTGAACTGCGGATCGGTTGGCAAGCCGAAGGACGGCGACCCCCGCGCCGCGTTCGCAGTGCTCGAGCTCGAGCTCGACGAAGCAAGCCAGATTGCCGTATCTATCGAGCGCGTGGCGTACGACGCGCGGGCCGTCGCCGATGAGGTTGCCGCAGCCGGCTTGCCGGGCGAGTTCGCAGAGAAGCTCGTGCTCGCGGCTTAGAGGAGAGGGAGACAGCAATGAAGTTCGTCCTGTTTGTCTGCAACCACAACGCTGGGCGCTCGCAGATGGCGCAAGCGTTCTTCGAGCGGATCGCACCGCCGAACGTGCGCGCCGAGTCCGCCGGCCAGCAACCGGCAAAAGCGGTTTGGCCGGTCGTCGTCGAGGCGATGCGCGAGGTCGGCTTCGATCTGTCCGACCGCAGGCCAAAGAAGCTCACGGTAGAGATGCAACTCCACGCCGACTGGGCCATCACCATGGGCTGCGGCGACGCCTGTCCCTACGTCCCGACGACCGTCGAGGACTGGGATCTCATCGACCCTGCACACCGCTCGATCGACGAGGTGCGAGCGATCCGCGACGACATCGAGCAGCGCGTCGCCACGCTCGTTCACGACCACCTCGACGAGATACAGCACGACCGCACCGCACACGAGTACCGCCTCGCACGCCTGCTTCCCGGGCTCGTCGAGGAGTTCGACGGTCGTCGCTCCGCGGAGGAGATTCGCTCGTGCGCGGACGCGGTGCTCAACAACTACGACGACGTGCCCGTCCGCTCGCACATCATGACGCTTGCACACAAACGCACGCGCGACTGCCTGCTCGAAGAGCACTGCAGCGCCCTGATCGCGCCATGAATCAAACGCTCGCACGGCGCCTCCTTGCCGAGTACCTCGGCTCGGCGTTCCTTGCCGCGGTGGTGATCGGCTCGGGCATTACAGCCGCGAGGCTCTCGCCTGGCGACGTTGGGCTGGAGCTGTTCGAGAATGCCGCTGCAACCGCAGCCGGCTTGTTCACGATCATCCTCATGTTCGGTCCCGTCTCCGGCGGGCACTTCAACCCGGTGGTCTCGCTCGTCGATGCGAGCTTTGGCGGACTGCGCTGGCGGGACGCACTCGCCTACACACCGGCCCAGATCGCCGGCTGCATCACCGGCGCGATCGCCGCCAACGCGATGTTCGCCCAGGCGGCGATCACGATCTCGGCAAAGCACCGCGCCTCACCGTCACACCTGTTCGCGGAGGTGATCGCGACGCTCGGCCTGCTGCTCGTGATCTTCGCCCTCGCCCGCACCAAACGCTCGAACGCGGCACCCGCCGCAGTCGGGGCCTACATCGGGGCCGCCTACTTCTTCACCAGCTCGACGAGCTTCGCCAACCCGGCGATCAGCATCGGCAGGATCTTTTCCGATACGTTCGCCGGCATCGCGCCCGCGTCAGTCGCGGGATTCGTAGTCGCACAACTCGTCGGCGCCGTCGCAGCAATTGTGGTCCTGCGAGCGCTCTACCCCGATGTCACGCCGGGCGAAGCCGCCCAGGTCGTGGTGCCACACGACCTGGCGCGCGGCGGCTAGGCGCGCACGACGATCGCGTCGCCCTGCCCGCCGCCGGAGCAGATCGCAGCGACGCCGATACCTCCGCCGCGGCGACGGAGCTCGCCGACAAGGGCGAGCAGTATGCGTGCGCCTGAGGCGCCGATCGGATGCCCTAGCGCGATCGCGCCGCCGTTCACGTTGACCCGGTTTTCGTCGATCCCGAGGATGCTGATCGAGCTGAGCACGACCGAAGCAAACGCCTCGTTGATCTCCCAGACGTCCACCTGCGAGGGCTTGAGGCCGGCCTTGGCGAGCGCCTGGATCGACGCGGCTGCGGGAGTCCGTGCGAGGTATGCGAAGTCGTCAGCGACCTGAGCCTGCGCGAGTATCTCGGCGAGGACGTCCCTGCCGTTGGCCTTCGCCCAGCGATCGCTCGCGACGACGAGCGCAGCGGCGCCGTCGTTGACGCCCGGAGCGTTCCCGGCGGTATGGGTCCCGCCGTTGATGAAGACCGGCGGCAGCTTCGCCAGCGAGTCGAGCGTAGTGGACGGTCGCGGCGCCTCGTCGACCTCCACCACAGTCCCGGCGGGTGAGTCGAGCCGGACCGGGACGGTCTCCTCTGCGAGCCGACCGGCCTGCGCGGCCGCCGCGGTGAGCTGCTGGGAGCGCAAGGCGAAGTGGTCCATGTCGGCACGCGTTATCTCGAGCTCGGCCGCGACCTCAGTCGCCTCCTCGAGCATGTGCTTTCCAGTCCACGCGCTCGTCAGGCCGTCGGCGACCATCGAGTCGATCGCTGTCGCGTCGCCCATCCGGTAGCCGAAGCGGGCACCCTCGAGGAGATAGGGCGCGCGTGACATCGACTCCATTCCGCCCCCGACGCCGAGCTCGAGCTCGCCCAGGCGGATCGAGAGGTCGAGCAAGCCGACCGCGCGCAGACCAGACGCGCAGACCTTGTTTATCGTCTCCGAGCTGACCCTCGTCGGCACGCCCGCATGGATCTGAGCCTGGCGCGAAGGAATCTGGCCCTGACCGGCCTGTAGGACCGTGCCCATCACAACGTGCTCGAGCTGCTCGGGCGCGACGGCGGCTCGCTCGAGAGCACCAGCGATCGCGATGCCGCCGAGCGTCGGCGCATCGAGCGACGCCAGCGCACCGCCGAGCTTCCCGATCGGAGTCCGGGCCGCCCCGAGGATCACGGTTACGGGCAAGTCGAGCTCCTTGGTGTCGGTCGCAATTCAGCTCGCCGCTCGGCTCAGTCGTGGACGCGCCGCGATGCCGGTGCGTGATCGATTGGACCGAACACTGCCACAGACGGTCGTCGAGCCGCATCGTGGCCTGTCCGAGACGTTTCACCTCCCGCCGGTGGCGATACATCGCGTACGTCACGGCGGTGGTGGAAACTCGCTGACCGTCCAAGCCTACTCACCGCCACTCCGCTTCCAAGGTGCCTACCGCGTCGCGCCCAACGGGCGCCCTCGAGCGAGACGTCGCGCCCCACACCGTCGAGCTCGGCGGGCCGCTCGCCCCGCAGGCGGCCTGAGCGGCCGAGTCTCGGTAGGACCCGCCGGGTCTCGCCGGCACCTCGGACTGCAAGCGCGTAGTGTGGCCCGCGGCGACGGCATACGACCGCGGGAGACACGAAGCGATGAGATACAGGGCGCTCGGGAGGACGGGCTTCGAAGTCAGCGAGGTCGGCCACGGGCTATGGGGCATGGGCGGGTGGTCGGGCTCCGAGGACTCGGAGTCATCGGACGCGCTCGATCTATCGGCTCAGCTCGGGTGCAACTTCTACGACTCGGCCTGGTCCTACGGGGACGGGCACAGTGACGCGCTGCTTGGCCGGCTGATCGCCCGCCATCCGAGCACGAGGATCTTCGCCGCGAGCAAGATCCCGCCAAAGAACGGCAAGTGGCCGGCGTCGGCGGCGGACGCCTTTGCGGACGTCTTTCCGCTCACGCACTGCCTGCATTACGCGGAGCTGATCCGCGAGGCGCTCGGCACTGACACGATCGACCTGCTGCAGTTCCACGTCTGGAGCGACGCATGGGCCGGCAGCAGCGCGTTTGAGGAGGTCGTCGGCGAGCTGCGCTCGCGCGGTCTGATCAGCGCGTTCGGACTCAGCCTCAACCGCTGGGAGCCCGCGAACGGGATCAAGGCGATCGAAACCGGCCTCGTTGACGTCGTGCAGGTGATCTACAACGTTTTTGACCAGTCGCCGCAGGATGAGCTCCTGCCGGCCTGCGCCGCGCACGACGTCGGCGTGATCGCGCGAGTGCCGTTCGACGAAGGCTCGCTGACGGGGACACTGACCGCGGACACCGTGTTCCCGCCTGATGACTGGCGTGCGGGCTACTTCGGGCCTGAGAACCTGCCACCGACGCTCGAACGCGTCGCGGCCTTGCGCGCAGACCTCCCGCAGGGGGCGCCGATGGCTGACATCGCGCTCCGCTTCATTCTCGCGGAGCCGCGTATCCAGACCTCGATCTGCGGGATGCGCCGCGAGAAGCATGTGCGTGAGAACATCGCGTCGAGCGACAGCGAGCCGCTCGACGCGGACCTGATATCCGCGCTGCGCCGCCACCGGTGGGACCGGCGCGCGGCGGCGTGGTCTGACTAGCGGCGGGCCGGGACACAGCCGAGTCTGGAGGCGGTGAGCCGCCTACACGTCTCCCGAACAGGTCGCCCCGCGTGATCGAACGCCGATCGACGACGAGTTGGGGGCATCTGCTGGGCGCCGTCGAGGACGCGGCCCGCCCCGCACGCGAGCACGCCGCTACGTCGGTCGCGAGCGAGGTCGGCGGCGCACCACGCTCACACAGCCGATTACTCAACCGCTTCACGGGAGCCGATAGGAGTGATTTAGACCCGCTCACTCCGGAGAAATATTGCGCCTGCCTCTCACGCCGGTGTCCGTGGCTCGCACGACTCCCCGGCGAGCTCGGAGCAGCCTCTGGTCGGTCGCCATCGCGACCCTGTGTGTTGCGCTCCTCGTCATCGGGACAACACGAAGCTTGCCCGCGTCGGCAACTGCACCGACGCCTACCGTCTACGCGGCCACAAATCTCTCCAACAACGCGGTCACACTCAACGCAACCGCAAACCCCGCGGGGACCGCGACGACGTTGACGTTCTGCTATTCGACCTCTGCCATCACCGTCAGTGGCGGCAACTGCACGGTGTCGTCGGGCTCTATCAGCTACGCGACCGCGAGCCAGAGCCCATCGTCGAGCTCCACGACGATCAGCTACTCGGCGACCGTCACAGGTTTGGCGGTGGGGACAAAGTACTACTACGCGGCGGGAGCGTCGCAGTCAGCCGGAAGCACGTCGTGGAGCGTGACGACAAACGTGACGACGATGACCGGCGCCGCTTTCGTCTGCACACCCGACTTCTACCAAGCGAACACCGGGTACTTGTGGCGCTTCGATGCCGTGTCGGGCGCCTACGTCAAGGTCAACTCGACCGCGCAGCCCACGAGCCTCAACGGGATCGGCTACGACAACCAAAACAACTACATATACGGAGTCGGCGGCTCGACGATCTACCAGGTTGGCGCCGACGGCAACGAGACTTCGATCGGCGCTCCGACGAACATTCAGAGCACGGGCGGCGACTTCGTCCCCGGAACGAACTTCCTGCTCACCGAAGGCGGCGGCTCGATTGACCTCGAGGACGTCGTCAGCACCAGCCCAGCATCGGCCGTCAAGCCCGCGTCGGTCAAGCTCGGCCTGACATCCGCATCTGCCACATATTCCGCCAATGACATCGCACTGAGCCAGGTCGGCTCCAACTATGTCGGGTACGGCCTCGCGATGACTGCGTCAACGAGCCCCGCGACCGCCACGCTGTACAAGCTCGTCCTTCCGGTCAGCGTGATCGCAGCAAACAACGACAGCGGCGTCTGGAGCAGCCTGTCAGCTAGCACGATCGCGAACGCCGTGACCGTGACTGTGCTTGCGGGAATCAGCTTTCCGACCGCGCAGACGCCGACGACCAGCGACAGTTTTGGCGCCGCGTACACCGACGCCGCCGGAGACGTCTTCTTCTATGCAAACACGAAGAAGAATCTCTACGAGGCCACCGCCGCCCAAGTTCAGTCCGGCAGCGCGTTCCAGCTCGCATATCAGGCGAGCGGCACCGGCCTATCGACTGGCGCCAACGACGGGGCGGACTGTCCCACGGCATCCAGCCCGTTCTCTGCTCCGACGCCCGAGAACGACACGTACACGGTCGTCGCCGGCCACACGCTGACCGTGAGCGGCTCGCAAGGTGCGTCACTTCTCTCCAACGACCAGATCATCTCGGGCGCGAGCGTGACGATGGGCGCTACGACGCTCGAGCCCGGCGGCGCCGGCCAGACCAGCAGGACCTTCAGTGCCGGCACGACGAACGGAACGCTCGCCGGCGCAAATGGCACCCTTGGCGTCACGGACGCGAGCAACGGCTACTTCACGTTCGCTCCGGCGACCGGGTTCACCGGATCGGAATCGTTCACGTACAACCTCGTGGAAACGGCGCCGTTTACGTTGACCTCGGCAACTGCGGCGACCGTCACGATCAACGTGGTTCAGCAGCAGGTGGTGACCTGGTCGACGCCAACCGCGCTGAGTACATCGCAGTCGTCAACTACTCCCAATGCCGCGACGGACCTCGGAGGAGCTCCGATCACGTACTCGGTCATCACGAGCGCCACCAACAGCGCCGGGTGCTCGGTCGATCCGAGTGCCGGAACCATCACCTACGTCGGCGCGGGCGTGTGCACGATCGGGGCGACCGCGGCGGCGACATCGTCGTACTCGGCAGCCGCGACGCAGCTCACGTTCACGGTCAGCGCGCTGTCGATCCCGACACTGTTGTGGTCCCCGTCACCGACGGTTCTCACGACGGCGCAGTCGGGCACGACGCTCACTGGCGCGCCGGTCACGAACTCCGACGGTGCAATCTCATACGCGGTCGCCTCGACCGGTAACACGGCCGGCTGCACGCTGGGCTCGGCGTCAACCCCGGTCGTGCTGAACTTCACGACCAACGGCCAGTGCGCGGTCACGGTCTCGACGGCCGCGACCGCGACCTACGCTGCCGACTCGGTCACGGTCACATTCACGGTCCTGGCGCTGCCGACGTTCACGTGGTCCCCGTCACCGAGGTCGTTTACGACGGCCCAGTCACCACGGACGCTGGCCGTGGTGACGAGCAACTCCGACGGGGCGGTCACCTACGCGGTGTCCTCGACCGGCAACACCGCGGGCTGCTCGCTCGCGTCCGGCTCGGCACCGGTGACCCTGAGCTTCACCTCTAGCGGCAGCTGCACCGTGACTGCGAGCTTGGCGGCCTCCTCCACCTACGCGAGCGGAACGCCGATCCCCGTGACGTTCACGATTAGCGGCGGCAGCGTGACCCCGCAGACGATCACGTTCACGAGCAGCGCCGGCTCGCCGACCGTCGGTGGCACCTACACGCCGGGCGCGACCGGTGGCGGGTCAGGCAACCCGGTCACGTTCACGATCGACGGCAGCTCGACCTCGGGCTGCACCTATGACTCCGGTACCGGCATCGTCACCTTCAGCGGCCCCGCGGGCAGCTGCATCATCAACGCCAACCAGGCAGGCAACGGCAGCTACGCCGCCGCCGGCCAAGCACAGCAAACAATCACCGTTGGCCGCGACACACAGACGATCGGCTTCGTCAGCAGCGCCGGCTCGCCGACGGTCGGTGGCACGTACACGCCGGGCGCGACCGGTGGCGGGTCAGGCAACCCGGTCACGTTCACGATCGACGGCAGCTCGACCTCCGGCTGCACCTATGACTCCGGTACCGGCATCGTCACCTTCAGCGGCCCCGCGGGCAGCTGCATAATCAACGCCAACCAGGCAGGCAACGGCAGCTACGCCGCCGCCGGCCAAGCACAGCAAACAATCACCGTTGGCCGCGACACACAGACGATCGGCTTCGTCAGCAGCGCCGGCTCGCCGACGGTCGGTG
>Ga0265319_1000059_pt1 | contig 86975 bp, 83 predicted proteins | sample 4824metaG_FD_192443 | JGI IMG/M metagenome (GOLD analysis project Ga0265319, IMG submission 192443) | Rhizosphere microbial communities from Carex aquatilis grown in University of Washington, Seatle, WA, United States - 4-8-24 metaG | ecosystem: Host-associated > Plants > Roots > Rhizosphere >... | reverse complement strand
GCGGCATCGGCCATTGCGGACCCTGCCAGCTCGGCCCGACGCTCGTCTGCCGTGATGGTCCGGTCTACAGCTGGGCTGCGCTGCGACGGTGGCTCGAGGTCCGCGAGTTGTGATGGAGAGACTTTCACTCGCCGTGTGGAAGTTCTCCTCCTGCGACGGCTGCCAGCTCAGCCTGCTCGACTGCGAGGACGAGTTGCTCGCGCTGGCGCAGCGGATCGACATCGCGTACTTCCTCGAGGCGACGAGCGCGGTCGTCGCGGGACCCTACGACGTGTCGATCGTTGAGGGCTCGATCACGACCGCCCACGACGCCGAGCGCATTTACGAGGTGCGCCGTCAGTCGAAGGCGCTGATCACGATCGGCGCGTGCGCGACGGCAGGAGGCATCCAGGCCCTGCGCAACTTCGCCGACGTCCGGGACTTCACGCGGGTCGTCTACGCCTCGCCGGAGTTCATCAGCACGCTGGCGACCTCGACGCCGATCAGCGCCCACGTCCCGGTCGACTTTGAGCTGAGCGGCTGCCCGATCAACAAGCAGCAACTGCTCGAGGTCATCTCCGCCCACCTCGCCCACCGTCGCCCGCGCGTGCGCGCCCACAGCGTCTGTGTCGAGTGCAAGCGGCGCGGCAACGTCTGCGTGATGGTTGCCCACGGCACCGCGTGCCTCGGGCCCGTGACCCACGCCGGCTGCGGCGCGCTGTGCCCCGCCTACGACCGCGGCTGCTACGGCTGCTTCGGGCCGATGGAGTCGCCGAACACCGCGTCACTCAGCGCCGAGCTGGCACGCCAGGGCGCGCAGGACATCGACCTGGTCCGCGTCTACCGCACGTTCAACGCGGACACCCCGGCCTTTCGCGCGGCGAGTGAAGCCCATGAGCGCTGATCGAGGGACCCGCACGATCCGCACCGACTACCTCGCCCGCGTCGAAGGCGAGGGAGCGATGTACGTGAGGCTCGAGGGCGGCGAGGTGACCGACGTCAAGCTGCGCATCTACGAGCCGCCGCGCTTCTTCGAAGCGCTGCTGCGCGGGCGCTCGTTCACCGAGGCGCCCGACATCACGGCCAGGATCTGCGGCATCTGCCCGGTCGCCTACCAGATGAGCGCCGTGCGGGCGATGGAGGACGCGTGCGGGGTGCAAATCGACGATGGCCCGATCCGCGACCTGCGGCGCCTGCTCTACTGCGGCGAGTGGATTGAGAGTCACTCGCTCCACGTGTACATGCTTCACGCTCCCGACTTCCTGGGCTACGCGGGTGCGGTCGAGATGGCCGCCGACCACAGGGAGGTCGTCGAGCAGGGACTGCAGATGAAGAAGGCCGGGAACGCGCTGCTGGCGGCGGTCGGCGGTCGTGAGGTGCACCCGATCAACGTGCGCGTCGGCGGCTTCTATCGGGCGCCGCGGCGACGCGAGCTGGCGGCGCTCGTCGGCCCGCTCGAGGCCGCGCGCGAGATCGCGCTGCGAACAGTGGCCTGGACCGCGACGCTCGAGTTTCCGGACGTCGAGCGCGGACCGGAGCTCGTCGCGCTGAGCGATCCGGACGCCTACCCGATCGACCGCGGCGAGATCGTGTCCGACCGCGGTCTGCGGTTCGCGCCGTCGCAGTTCGGTGAGCATGTCAGCGAGGAGCATGTCGAGCACTCGAACGCGCTGCACGCCCGCCTGCGCGGCGAGCCCTACCTGACGGGACCACTCGCCCGGTACACGCTTGCCTCCGACCGACTACGGCCGCTCGCGCGGGAGGCGGCTCGCGACGCCGGTCTCGGTCCCGAGTGTCGAAATCCCTTCAAGAGCATCATCGTTCGCGCCGTCGAGCTGGTCGAAGCATGCGACGAGGCGCTGTCGCTGATCGAGCGCTACGAGGAGCCCGACGCGCCGGCGGTTGAGGTCGTGCCGCGTCGCGGCACCGGTCATGGCGCGACAGAGGCGCCGCGGGGGCTGCTCTACCACCGCTACGAGATCGACGAGGCGGGAACGATCCTCGACGCGCAGATCGTTCCACCGACGTCGCAGAACCAGCTCGCGATCGAGGAAGATCTACGCGCCGTCGTTGCGGCCGCGATCGAGCTTGACGACGAGGCCCTGACGCTCCGCTGCGAGCAGACGATACGAAACCACGACCCGTGCATCTCCTGTGCCACCCACTTCCTCGAGCTCACCGTCGAGCGCTCCTGACGTGATCGTGATCGGCGTCGGTAACGCCTACCGCGGCGACGATGGTGCGGGCCTCGCGCTCGCGCGGCTGCTGCGCGAGCGCGGCGCCGTCGAAGTCGCGCAATCCGAAGGCGAGCCGATCGCGCTCCTTGACACGTGGGCACACGCACGCGCGGTCGTGCTGATCGACGCCGTCCACTCCGGCGCGCACCCGGGAACGATCCACCGCTACGACGCGAGCACGGAGGCGCTGCCGAGCACAATCCGCGGATCGACGTCAACCCACGCCGTCGGCCTTGCCGACACGATCGAGCTGGCGCGGACCCTTGGCCGGCTGCCGGAGCGCGTCATCGTGTACGCAATCGAAGGCGAGAACTTCCATGCCGGCGAAGAGCTGTCGGCAGCGGTCGCCGGCGCACTTGAATCGGCCGCTCTGAGAATCACCGCCGAAACGCACCAACTCGCCGGCGCAGCCGAGCGCGCGGAGCGCTGAAGCCGAGCGCATGCACGAGCTCACCCTGATGGTCGATGTGATGCGAAAGATCGAACAGGTCGCGCAGGACAGCGGCGCCGACGAGGTGACCTCGGTTCGCCTCTGGCTCGGAGCGCTCGCCCACATCTCGCCGGACCATCTGCGCGAACACTTCGAGATCGCGGCGCGCGACACGGTCGCGGCGGGCGCGGAGGTCGTGATCGACCAGAGCACGGATCTCGACGACCCGAACGCCCAGGAGATCATTCTCGTCTCGCTCGAGGTTGCGGAGTGAAGGGGACTCGCTAGCCATGTGTCTCGGGATCCCGGCCCAGGTGATCGAGCTGATCGACGCCGAGCTTCAGCTCGCGAAGGTCGACGTCTCGGGGATCAGGCGGATCATCAACGTCGCGCTGCTGGACGGCGAGGTCGAGGTCGGTGACTGGGTGCTGCTCCACGTCGGCTTTGCGATGTCGCGGATCGACGAGGACGAGGCCCTCGCGACCCGCGAGCTCCTCGAGCAGCTCGGCAGCCCTTACGAGCAGGAGCTCGACGAGCTCGCGGAGAGTCGGATCCAGTGAACGACGACGCGGCGCAGTGCGTCACCTGCGGCGATGTTGCGGTGCTTGGCGAGGTTGTGGAGCTTCGCGGGAGCACGGCGGTCGTGGCGCTCGCCGGCGGCCGCGAGGAGGTCGCGGTCGATCTCGTGGGCCCGGTCGCGCTCGGAGATCGGCTGCTCTGCCACGCCGGCGTCGCGATCGCGAGCGCCGCGGTGGGTGGGTCGTGAGGCACGTCAGCGAGTACCGCTCCGGCGAGGTTGCGCGCGGCCTCGCGGAGCGCATCGCGGCGCTCGTCGAGCCCGGGCAAAAGTACAAGCTGATGGAGGTGTGCGGCGGGCACACGCACACGATCTACCGCCACGGCCTCGAGGATCTGCTGCCCGAGGGAATCGAGCTCGTGCACGGGCCCGGCTGCCCGGTGTGCGTGATACCGATGGGGCGCCAGGACGATGCGATCGCGATCGCCGAGCAGGACGGCGTGATCTTCACGACGTTCGCCGACATGCTCCGCGTTCCCGCGAGCCGCGGTTCGCTGCTCGACGCCAAGGCGGCGGGAGCTGACGTTCGGATCGTCTACTCGCCGCTCGACGCGCTGCGGATCGCGCGCGAGAACCCGGACCGCGAGACGGTCTTCTTCGCGATCGGGTTCGAGACGACGGCGCCCTCCACGGCCCTCACGCTGCTGCGTGCGCGTGCCGAGCGCGCTGCCAACTTCTCGGTCTTCTGTAACCACGTGATCGTCGCGCCGGCGCTGCTCGCGATCCTCCGCTCGGAGGGCCTGGCGCTCGACGGGTTCATCGGCCCGGGTCATGTCTCGACCGTGATCGGTACCGAGCCCTACGAGTTCATCCCGCGCGAACACCGAAAGCCGGTCGTCGTCTGCGGGTTCGAGCCGCTGGACGTCCTCCAGAGCATCTACATGCTGGTGCGCCAGCTGGCCGAGGGGCGCTGCGAAGTGGAGAACCAGTACTCCCGCGTGGTGAGCCGCGGGGGCAACCCGCTCGCGATCCGCGCGATCGCCGAGACGATGGAGCTGCGCGACACGTTCGAGTGGCGCGGACTCGGATTCATCCCGAGCAGTGCGATGCGGATTCGCGACTCGTTTGCCGAGCACGACGCGGAGGTGCGCTTCACGGTGGCGGGCGCGCGCGTGGCCGACCCGAAGGCCTGCCAATGCGGCGAGGTGCTGCGCGGTGCGATCAGACCGTGGGAATGCAAGGTGTTCGGCACGGCCTGCACGCCCGAGCAGCCGATCGGCACGTGCATGGTCTCGAGCGAGGGCGCCTGCGCCGCCTACTACAACTACGGACGACTCGAGCGCCGCCGTGGCGCCGGAGTGCTCGCCGCCGGCTGATGGAGGAGCACGAGGTCCTTGACCGCATCGCGCGGCGGCGCGCCCGGACGGCGCGACGAATCACCGACGCGCGGATCACGCTCGCCCACGGAGCGGGCGGACGGTCGAGCCAGGCATTGCTCGAGTCGCTGTTTCTGCCGGTGCTCTCCAACCCGCTCCTCGCTCCGCTGGGCGACAGCGCCCAGGTCCCGATCGAAGGCGGCGCGCGTCTGGCTTTCACGACCGACGGGTACGTAGTCAAGCCGCTGCGGTTCCCCGGCGGCGACATCGGCACCCTCGCCGTAAACGGGACGATCAACGACCTGGCTGTCAGCGGCGCGAAGCCGCTCGCCCTCTCGGCAGCTTTCATCCTCGAGGAGGGACTCGAGGTGGCGGAGCTCGAGCGCTACGCGGCGTCGATCGGCGCCGCCGCCGCGGCTGCGGGCGTGCCAGTGGCGACCGGTGACACGAAGGTAGTTGAGCGTGGGAAGGCCGACGGGCTCTACATCTGCACGGCCGGCGTCGGGATGATCGACGAGCGCGTGACCCTCGACCCGCGGCTGATCAGGCCGGGCGACCGTATCCTCATATCGGGAGCGGTCGGCGACCACGGGATGGCGGTGCTGATGGCCCGCGGCGAGCTCGACCTGGAGGGCGAGATCGAGAGTGACACGGCGCCGCTGCACGACCTCGCAAGCGCGCTGATCACCGCGGCCGGCGACTCGTTGCGCTGCATGCGTGACCCAACGCGGGGGGGTGTCGCGACGACGCTGAACGAGCTGGCGCGCGCCGCGTCGGTGTCGATCGTGATCGACGAGGCCAGTGTTCCGGTCCACGCGGCCGTCTTGGGGGCCTGCGAGATCCTCGGGATCGACCCGCTCTACGTCGCCAACGAGGGAAAGCTCGTGGCGGTGGTCGCGCCCGAAGGGGCCGAGCGCGCGCTCGCGGCGTTGCGCGCCCACCCGCACGGCGGCGAGGCGGTCGTCGCGGGCGAGGTGCGCGGCGATCCGCCTGGCATGGTCTTGCTGGACACGGCGTTTGGCGGCACGCGGGTGCTCGACACGCTCGCCGGCGACCCGCTGCCGCGAATCTGCTGAGCTAGCCGGCCGTGACCTCGCCAAAGAAGCCGCATCCCGCGTAGTGCGCGAACGACGGAGCACTCTGGTAGCCGACGTTTCCTGACGCCACCGCGCCGGCGCTGGTCGCGTAAGTGAATGAGAACTCACCGGATCCAGCCAGCGCGATCGGGACCGCCGTCGCCCCAAGCGCCGGGATCTGGCTGCCGTATGAGCCAGTGGCGTCGCGACCGCTCACCAAGAGCTCCGAGTCGCCGCTCGACGGCCCTGTCGCATCGAGGCTGGCGCCCCCAGCGGTCGAGCACTGCGCGAGGATCGTCAGACCGTTCGCGCTGTAGAGCGTCGCAGTCGAGGCAGTGCTCGTCGGCGTCGGCTGCTTCAGGTAGAGCTTGCTGACGCTCTGGCCGTCAACCGCCGTCGCGTTTGGGTTCGTCGCGCCGGTCGCGCCGGTCGCGCCGACGCCCGCCTTCGCCGCGAGACTGAGGTTCGCCCAGCCACCGCTGCACCGGTGTCCCGGCTTCCAGATGTGGACCGTTCCGCCGTTTGGTGGCAGACAGCTCGTGACAGCGCCGTCGCTGGCAACGAACGCAGAGCTCGTCGTCGCCGCGTACGCGGCACCGCCGAGCCCGACGAACAACGCTGCGCCGGCGGCGGCCTTCACGAGCGCCCCCGGTACGCCGAGTGTGCCGCGCATTGGTTCCCTCCTTGGCGTGGGCCCGCGCTTTGTGCGCCGGCCTCTGGAGCCTTCAAACGCCCGGCGCAGGCGAAAGGGTCGATCTTCTGGCAGAACTCTCACGGCGGCACGCGAGACTGACGGGCAGTGCTCAGATCGCCGTGCACGCAAGCGCTGAGCGACCTGCTGGCGTGGCGTCCTCGAAAAGTCAAAGAGCCCGCGTTTGCGGGCTCTTTCAGTGGGCCGTGTTGGAATCGAACCAACAACCTTGGGCTTAAGAGGGGCCCAAATGCAGGGCTTTTTCAGTGTATTCAGGGCTTCTAAAGTCCGCTGAACTACGCTCAACTACCCTCAGATTCGCTCATCTCGGGACATATTCTGGGACACGAAAATCGTGTCCCGGGAGACGGCGAGCGAGCCGAGACGTTACGCCGCGACGTGCAGTGAGGAGCCGTACACGGCCTCACCGACAAAGTGCCCAGCCTCGTCCTGCGCGACGAGAAAGACTGCATCCGCAGCCTGAGGATCGGCCTTGACGATGGCGCCGAGCGCAGCGACGGCCGCGTCGCGGTCGTCAAACGCGTCCATGAGATTCCCGTTGCTGTCAAAGATGGAGTAGGTCATCTAGCTACTCAGGATATCGGCGGCGTCTAGCGAGTCGCGTAATCAACGATCGCCGATTGCAGTTCTGCGGGGCGTCCCCAGACGGACCAATGCGAGGGACCGCCAGTCTTTGCCACGCATACTCCGCGATCCGCCACGAGCGCCACCTCGGCAACCCGGTCACCGATCCGCCCGTTGGTGCGCTCGATCAGCTCCCAGCAGCGCTCGGCGGTCTCGAACATCGAGACCGCCATATGAATGACCGTCGCGCGGTCTTCGATGCCCCGCGGCGGAAGCGCAAGCTCATAGTGGGAGCGGAAGTCGTCCAGCTCGGCCGGTTCACCCTTCGAGATGCGATAGACGCGCATGTCATGGTCGAGCACGCGGACCACAACCTGTTCGAGCAGCGAGCGGCGGGGCACGGCCCGAACCATACGTAGCGACGGGGATACGCCGAGCTCCGAGTCACATTCCAATGCGGAGTCGGCCCCTGGCCGACCTAATCGACGAACTAGCGGAGTGGAGCCGGGCTGTCACCGAGCGTCGCGAGGGGAACCCCGCATAGCGGGGTTGACTGACCGGTGGAGCGGAGCTACTGGCTGCTGGTTCCGGTGGGGTGCTACATCTCGAAGCCATAACCGCGGTCGTTGTCGCGTTCGTGTTCGGCTTGCCATTCGAGCAGTTGGTGCAGTCGGTCGCTGGCGCTGAGTGAGGGGTCGGGCCGGAAGTCATCTTGCTCGTCGAGTGCGCGCTCGAGCCGCTCGCCAGCGGTGAGCGCGTTGTCGTCGCGATCATCTGAGAGCTCGCGTGCTCGGTCGTCCTGGTGTTCGCGTATCTCACGGGACCTACGCGCGTAGGAGCTGTCCTGCTCGCGTCCTGGCTCACCGTCCAGGTAGCCGTAGGGCGCGTGCGCGCGCGCTTCGAGCAGGCGCCGCGCAAACCAGGTGAGCTCCGGCTCGCCTTGGTCGCTGTCGCTCGCGCGCTCCGCAGCAGTGTCGCGTTGCGTGTCGTGCCGCCTGGCGTGCTGTTCCATCCGTTCGCTTTGTTCGCGGTCGTGGTCGTCGGCACGGTCGAGTCGGTCGAGCGCCCAGCGAACGTCGCGCTCGACCTCGTTTACGGCGGTTGGTTGTTCCTCGCGGGTGATGCTCGCCTCTTGTGCGTGGCTCTCTCGGAACCGGTCGGCGAGCCGGTCGACCAGGTCCGTATCGACTCCGGCGCGTCCGAGGTCCTCGCGGCTCGTGTAGATGTCTGTTTGCTCGCGCGCACGCGTGAGCGCCACGTAGCTGGTATCGCGATCCGTCTGCCAGCCACCGTTGAGGACGAGGGCACGGTCGGTAGTCAGGCCCTGCGCCTTGTAGACGTGTTGCGCGTAGGCGAGCCGCAGCCGGTGGAGGTCTTCCGGGTTCACGTCCACATTGCGGGGTCGGAGCTCCTCCACGCGGACGCGCACGCTGCTTGAGCGCTCGTCGACGGCGACGACTTGTCCGCGCGTCCCGTTCTCGACACGCTGCTGACCGGGCAGGTGGTGTTGGGCACTGAAGAGGACCTCGTCGCCCTTCGCGAGAGCGTAGGGCCGCTCTGGTAGCTGGACGCGTTCCGCTCCGAGCTCGCCCGCCGCTTCGCGGTGCTCCTGGGCCTGCCGGTTGAGGTGGTCGATCTCGTGGTTTGAGGCGTCGGCGATCATCACGACCTGGTCCCGAGGATGCTCCGCGCGAGCCTGAGCCCAGTCGTTGACCATGCGCTCCCCAGCCTGCTCACGTGTCTCACCGATGTGGAGGCGGTCGTGGGCCTGGTAGGCAGCGAGCGCGCGCTGCGCATCCCCGTCGCGCAGCTGTCCCCACGCTTCGCGCTCCCACGCGTGATTCGCTCGGTGCACCTCAGTCAGGCTCGCTGTTGGTGCGCGCTCCTGTATCTCGCGGAACAGGCCGCCCGCGCCGATCGACGATAGCTGCGCACTGTCACCTGAGAGCACGAGCTTTGTCTCTGCCCGGCTGGTCAGCTCAACGACCTGGGCGAGGCGGCGCGTGTCCGCCATCCCAGCCTCGTCAAACACGACCACCGTCCGCGAATCCAGTCCAAGGTTCCCGCGGTCCGCGCGGTGGGTAAGCGCGTCCACGGTCATCGTCTCCCGTATCCCCGCATCCCCGGCGAGGCGTTGTGCTGCTGCGCCGGCGACCGCGGTGCCGATCACCCTGTAGCCCTCGCACTCCCACGCGTCACGCGCCGCGCCTAGCACGACGCTTTTGCCGGTACCAGCCTCACCCACCAGCACCGTGACGCCACCCGTGCCCGTGACCACGTCCATCGCGCGCTGCTGCTCGGCTCTCAGATGAAGGCCCCAGCTACCCGAGGGGAGGCGTGCGCTGAGCCGGTCCCCAGCGGCGCGCTCCCCCTCCGCACGCGCGAAAAACGACACCGGCGCCACCTCATCATTCGCGCGCCCCGTCACCGTCGCGATCGTGCGCTGCTCGAGCTCACGCAACTCCCGGGTCGTCCAAAAGCCACCCTCCAATCGCACCAGCTCCCCGGATTGCTCCAACTCGGCGAGACGCTCACGCGCCGCTTCCGGTCGCTCGACCCGGCCGCGAGCTCGAACGCCCTCGCCTCGAGCTCCCTGGTGTCGACCATCGAACGGTTCCTGGTGATGTCGGCGAGCAGCTCGGAGCGGACGTCTCGCTCCGGCTCCCGGGAGCGGTCGTTGAAGAGTTGCTCGACGCGGGCGCGCGAGAGGCCGTACTCCTCGCCGACCGTCCGCCACGCCGTGGACACATCCACGGTCGCGGTCACGGTCTTTGTGCCCCTGGTTGCGACGGCGATCGAGCCGAGCTCGCCACGGTTCGGTGAGCGACCGTAACGGTCAAGGAACTCGCGGGCGGCCTTCTCGATCACCTCACGCCGGCGCGACCAACGCTTCGACAACTCCTCCGGCACACCCCGAAGCTCAAAGAACCGCCCATCCCTCCCCGTCCGGGAGCGGACCTCGAGACCGAGACCGCGGAGCTCGTGCGCGAGCTCCGCGCGATACCACGCGCCATTCGCGCGCTGCGACCTGAACAACTCGCGGGAGTCGACCGCCGCGAACCGTCCGTCTTCACGCTCCGCCGCGAGGATCACCACGTGGGAGTGCAGCTGCGGGTCTGGGACACCGTCACGCTCCTGATCGCGCGTCAACCGCGACGAGGTGTGGACGAACTCGGCCGCCACGAGACTCCGGGCTTTCTCCCAGCGCAGCTCGCCGCGCTCACGCCGACGAACCAACTCGACGTCACGCTCAATCCGACCGAGCGCGCTCGCGACGGCTTTGCGATGCGCAACCTCGATCTGCGCGCGGCGATACGGATCCGACACCGCCCACAGCGCGGACACCGACTTCGGCGCCGAGAACGTCGCGTCAATCCCAGCCACCCGAGAGCCGTCACCACCAACCCGGCGGACAGGCTCACCGCTCGCCGGCGAGCGACCCTCCATCAACGACACGAGATCGGATCTGCGGACCGGCAGCGTCGGATCGAGGCCGAGCCCGTCGAGCGCCTCCGGTGAGCCGTGCCACGCGCCGCCGTCGCCCTCGAGTTCGCCGCCGACGTAGTAGTCCCCCCGGCTCGCCGACGTCGTCAAGTAGGCGGCGAACCCGGCGGCTGCTCTCCCCTCGATCTTGTGAGTTGACTGCACACAGCGAACGTAGAAACGCTCGCCAAACCACGCAAGAGGACCCCGATCTGAGCGTACTTGAGAGAACCTGAGAGCACCTCAGAGCACGAGGCTTAACAATTCACGAAACGTTCACGGCTCCAGGCACTCCCCAGTGCGTCACGTGTGCTCGGGCTTTGGATCCCAGAAGCGGAGGCAGAGTCATGGCTACGCTTGCCCCACCGCGTGGCAAAGCGGACACCTCCGGCCGGGGAGGCCTCATCGAGCGACGTCTATGGATTCATGTCGACGATGCGTACGAAGCGGCTGAACTCGCCATAGTGGTCCACGAAACGTTGAAAGTCGTCGTCACAGGTGTAGAGACTGACAACCTGGCCCTCGCGGTACGCCCATGCGGCAGCCGTAATGAGGTGTATTGCATCCCACGCTCCGAGCGCGATGCCGTGCTGACTCGTAGCAAGGTCGAAAAGTGTCGCGGCATGCTCAGGCGCCTTGGGCGGAACCGGCACGACTACGAACCGTCCGGTCGACACTTCGCGCATAACGCCCAGGTTCGACGCACGCGCCCAGTCCGCGTCGAACGCTGCATCATCCGCGTGTGTGCTGCGCCAGTCCTGGCAAATCACGGACCGTAACTCGAGCAAGGTTAACCCCGACACGCCTAGTGTTGCGGTTGGGTCCGCGCGTAGCAGCGCCACCTGTGCGGCTACGTGGATGTTGCGTGCGGTTGGAGCAGGGACGTCGTTCTCAACCCAACGCATCAGCGCGCTCGTGTCGAAGTAGCCGAGCGACATCAGCGCGCCTTGTTGCGTGACCGCTCGTCAGCCTTGCGCGAGAGGATCTGATCAAGTTCAGTCAGGTCGGCCTCGGGTATCTCCGCCGCTGCGACCGCCGCATCGGCTACCTCCCGCCAATCGGTTGGCGCTAGCGATGCCTCTTGCGCCTGTCGGACCTCGTCAACGACAACGCGCGCAGACTCAAGCACTGAACCCTTGGTTAGTGTGCGATCGACGAGATTGAGGGCACGAACACGCTCCATGTCCGACTCCTCGAGGAACCCGCTTATCAGGACGAGGCGAACCGATGGCCTCAGCCGGCGGATGCGAGCCAAGAGCAGCAGTCCATGCTGGGATCCCGGCATGTTGTAGTCGGCAATGACCACGTTAGGGCTCAGGACGTGAAATAGCCCGAGCCCTTCGTCCCAGGTCGTCGCCGTCGCGAGGTCCAGTTTCGCCGCAGCGGCAGCACGCTGGACGCTTTCGATCAGCCCCAGGTCGTCGTCGATAAGCAATCCCGCGGCCACGAGCCCGATCGTATCCGTCCGGCCGCGCAGCCGGACCGGCGGGGCCTAGCGGCTCACGCCAGCGACGCGAGTCGGAAGGCGAACCTCGAAGGCCGTGCCGGAACCGTCCGTGCGAGTCAATACTAGGGCTCCGCGCGAGGCGGTTAGAGCGATCTCAGCGTCGGCAAGCCCAGCTGCTGGTCGGCCCTTTGTGGATGGAACCTCGCTGAGGCTTGTACCGGTCTGGAAACCTTCGACCCCAGTGCCGTTGTCGGTGATCTCGATGACCACGTCCCCGTTTTGCAGGGCAGCACGAATCTCAACGGTAGGAGCGCGGCCTTCAGGTCGTCCGGCCTCGAGCGCGTTCTGGATCAAACTCGCCAGCGCGTGGATCACGATGTCAGGTGGTACGAGAACGTCTACGCTGGGGATCCCGTCAATGATCGTGAGTTCGGCCTCGCGGCTTTGCGCAACGCCGTGAAGCTGTGCAACCGCCTGCCGCACCAAGGCATCTGGCTTAACCTCTGCGAAGGCAGGCGTCGGTGCGCTGAGCAGTTCCTGGATACGTGCTTCCACGCGCCCGATGTGGTTGGACACTGATTCTCGAACTTCGTGGAGCGTCGCGCGAGCGTCGGCAGGAATGTCAGCGCGGCCTTCCAGGGCCTCCAGAGTCACGAGATCCCACGCGAGGCCCTGGAGAGGCTGGCGCACCGAGTGAGCGAGGCTCCGGAGCTTGATTGCCGTTAGGCGCTGCGTCTCCTCTGCCTTACCCTGCGCCTCCTCGGCGCGCCCACCCTGCTGCCGCGGCACGACTATTTCGTCCTCGACAAGTTGCTCGAACTGGAAGAACTCTGCACGGACGTGCTCGATAAAATTCTCGCTTGCCGGTGAATCGAGCAAGCCCAACCGGTTGCTCATGTCTCGCAGGGCGCCGTTTTCGCGGCGCGAGATGAGGACGAATCCAGAAAAGGTGTCAGGCGAGATGGCCGCATGGCCGTGCCTCTGCGCCTTTCGCGCGCGTGCGCCAACCCAGTCGTTCTCGTCCACTCCGTACGGCTCAACCAGTAAGCCATCGCGGTACAGAAGTACACCGACCGGCGATTTGTCGATCTCTTTTGCGCGCTGTGCCAGCTGCGGCGGGTTGTAAAGGAACGTCCCCCCAAACGGACCGCATAGAAGCTCGAGCGGGCGCCCCTCCGCCTTCGCCATCTCGTCCGTAACCGCTCTACGTAGCGGCTTGTCGAGCTGCGGGCGTGCGGATTGCTGAGCCGCCTCCGGGCTTCGCGCCACGGTGCGCGTGATCACGGGTCGTCCAGCCTTGTCTGGTGTGAACTGGAACGAGTAGCTGTAGTAAGCATCAGCGACGGCAGCACCAGGGGTGATCTCGCCGATGTCCTCTCGGTTGAGGACGAGGTCGCTTACAAGCGAGATCGTGAAGTCTTGCTGGGTCGGTGTCATCGGGCGCAGCAGGAACTCGAGGTCTTGCTTCAGCCGTCCGAGGCGCGTTGTTCTGCGGCCATGCACCGCCCGGCCTCGCACGCGTTGATCCCACCGCTGAATGAGTCCGTGAATCACGACGGCCGTTCCGGAGGTGAACGGCACGTCGGATGGTGGCGGCGTGTCGTAGTCGAAGGGGATCCTGACCCTATCCAGCGGGATAGTCATGTCATCGAAGCGCGCCCACACGAAATCGACGTGCAACCACCGATCGGACGGAGACTCCCTCGTGAAGACCTCAAGGCGAGCGCCAAGGCGTCCGGCAGCCAACCTCCCCAGTCCCTTCTCGCCCACAGGTTGCCTCTTGGCGCGGCGACGCTCCGCCGCCGACGTTCTCCGAGGAGGCGCCGGCGGAGCGCCGTCCCCCTTCTCGCTGAAACCTGGGTGCATCCAGTTGCGGTCAAAGGACGCCTCATCCATGCCCACGCCGTCGTCCGCGATCACAAGACGCGCGGGCTCGTCTGCAATGTCGAACTGCACCAGCACTCGAGAAGCACCGGCGTCGTAGGAGTTTTTGATGAACTCGATGATCGCCACGTTTGGATCGGCGATGAGTTCCGCCCCCAGGTACCGCTGAAGGCGCGCCGAAGGCGAGAACGCGAAGGTGGAGGTCATCGCGTGCCGGCGGACGCTTCCCGTGCGCAGCGAGCGCCTGCTCGGACCGGGACGTGAGCAAACACGATGCTCTCACGGAGATACGGGGACATTGTCCGCCGCCTCCGCGGGCGGCGCGCTATCGCGATGCGATCGATTTCGAACCCGGCTATTTCAGCCGCGGCCGCAATGAGGAGGTCAGCGGCTATGACGAAACCTCCCCCATCCGACCCGTGAAGCGAGTTGCCGACCACGTAGACGAGGTGCCCTCCGGGTCGTAAATGGTCCCGCAGATGCGACAACGTGGCGAAGAGATCCTGAACATAGCCGTTGACAAGACGCCGGCGTCCCGCTGCGTACCGGTCGCCGTCAGGCACCGCGGCAAGCACCGGCTCGCTGAGCGCGGCGACCTGGAAAATTGCGGCCTCGTCGCTCACATCTAAGCGTTCGTCGAATTTCAGACTCGGATGGCTCCGCACTGTAGCCCGCCGTTGCGCAGCGAACTCCTCGTCAGAGGCAATCAAGCCAAGGAGCCACGCCTCAAGCTTGTAGATCTCTGTGTAGTCGATGTTGTTGGGATATGGCGGCGAGAAGAGCGCGAGGTCGGCCGCTTCGACCTGGGAGAACGTGTCGTCCGTTCGGGCGTCGCCCAACACGATTCCTCCGTCCACGCGAGCAGATGAGGCCGAAATATCATCTGAAACAAGTGCTGCGCGCCGTAGAAACTCGTCTATCGGCCTTTGCGGACGCTTCTCGGGCTCGAAGCGAAGCGCTCGCCCGTCCCTACGAAGCATCGTGGCGGGCTCAACGCATCCTCCGAGACACAGTCGGGCGAGGTCCGCCTCGATAGTCCGGTCGTCGCCGAATAGCGTGTCAATGGCCGCCTTGAGCCGCAGTAGCTCGTCCAGGTGGTCGGGCGGGACGTAGTCAGCCCGGCGAAAAGTCGAAAGATCCGGCCGCTCGGCCATTGGTGCGCCCGGGCGCAACGCCGCGGCGGCCACCCGTCCTGCTGATCGCTCGAACGCTTGGGGCCCCTCTTGCACCGCCCTGAGCTTGGCACTCGCCGCAAGATGCAAGAAGGGGTTTGTCTCCACCCCAACGAAGCTTGCTTCGCCGAGCGTCCGGTTGGCAACCAGTTCCGCTAGCGACACGCCAACGGTCCCGCTTCCACAGTAGGCGTCGACTACGCTCACCCGCGCTTGGTTGGCGAGCTCAAGGTCGTCGATCACCCGCGAAGTGAGGCGCTCGGAGAAGGCCTCTTTCATGTGGAACCAGCGATGTACTGGTGCGGCACTGTTTCCGTTCGGTACCACGAGCGCCTCGTAGGAAGCGTCGTGCGCCACTTGCCATCTGTGCTCGAGTTCCCGGTAGTGGGAGTCGAGTGCGTCTTCGTCGCGCCGCGAGACATACCCGCGGCTGGTGTCCAGAGCCACGCCGCTTAGGCCTCGCGCTCGACGGTGAACCCGAGCCGAATCAGTTGCCGTCGCGCGACCGCGCTCGTGAAGTCGAGACGATCGAGCCCGGTCACAGACGCGAACACTTGCTTCACGGGGTATCGAACGCCTCCAACCTCAACGGCGTGGCGACGGATTGCCTCCGGTTCAACCCCACGCATCGTCTCAACGATCTCGCGCGTCGACAGCGAAATGTTGCGACCGCTCACAACGGCAGTGATGGCGTCGGCCAAGCGGGTGATCTTATCATTTTTCTTCTTCTCTTTCTTCTTCTTTTCGTCTCAGCCTACTCACGGACTGGGTCGCTACTCGTCGACCGAGCCACACGCGGCGGCTCCGTGTCGATCGCGCACCAGGAGTTGGCTGCGACTCCCTTACCGCCGCCTGTCGTTTCGACGCGAGCCCAATCACCCTCGGCGGCGACTACCTCAAGCTCAAGCTGAACAACGCGAGGGGGAGATCGGATCTCAGATGGTTGCCGCAGGCGCGTGCGAGTGCGGCGTCGACGCGCCGACAACGAGCGCGCGCTCGATCGCCTCGCAGTACATCTGCCACGCCCTACCAGTGTCGTCGCTAAGCGCACTCGCAGACATCGAGAAGTCGGTTGTACCTAGCTGTCTGAGCGCCGGAGGAGCGCCGAGCGCCTCAGCCAGCTCGACCCATCGGATGCTGTGCCGCGCGAGCTGGCTGAGTTTGTCGCTTTGCTCCACGCCCGACCCATAAGCTTGCGATGTGGCCGCGTTAAGTTCGTGTCTCACGCGGCGCGTGAACGCGCGTGAGTCGGTCGGCAGCAGGCGCGTGTAGGTGGGCGGCGGCAGCGGCGCCCGCAGTCCGAGCACTCCGTAGACCCCGGTGAGGTCGCCGCCGAACCAGTGGTCAGCGGCGTCGTTTGCCAGCGCGGCGAATTGCTTGACCGTTGGTGGCTTGCCTTTATCGGCGAAGTGACGGTTGTAAGCCTCGCTGGCGGCCCGGAGCTCGGCCTTCCATCGGCCCTCCAAGTAGGGCGTCAGGTACCGCTGCGCCCACGCGCGGCGGTGGCGCGTGATGATGTCGCGCAGAATCTCGAATCCCTCCCGGCGGGCGCCGCTGCTGACTCGCGTGTCGAGGGTCACGAAGTCTTCGGTCATATGGTCGACCGTCTCCCATTTCTGCTCGATCGGCCCGAGCTTTCGCTGGGCCGCACGCAGGTCCGCGAAGAGCCGTGCGTCCACCGGACAACCGCTGTCGGCTAACGGGAAAACTGGGGTGCTCAGGCTGCGATCGAGAGAGTCGAAGTCGCCGTGCACCCGGCCGCCTTCGCACATTTCCCAGGCATTCATCGCCGAGTGGTGCCAGAACTCGAACGCCGGCCCTAGCGCACGCGCTGCGGCCGCGCCCCAGTACGGCTGAGTGACGAGCCTCTCTGGGTTGCGCGAGGAGAGCTTGGTGCCCCAGCAGCGTTGCATGTCAGCGAGGAGTTCGGCGCTGAAAACCCGGGCGTCACCCGTGGACTCGCCCGCCGGGCCTGATGAGCTGTAATAGCTGCTTCCGAGCAGCCCGAACAGTGACGGCATCCCTGGGGCCTGGCGGGCATAAACGGCATCGAGCTCGCCCCAGAGCCGTTCGAGTACCTGCACGCGCTGCTCGACAGGCGTGGCGCCGGCTGATTGGCCCCAGTACGCCGCTAGTATCCGCTCAACCTCCTCGGGAGGGAGACCGTGGTCGGCCGCTATGTCCGCGGCTCTAGCCGAGGACGTGCCGGTCAGCCGCGGCTCCGGGAGCGATGTCGTGATTTCCTCGCCGGCCTCCGGCTGCTCGCCGAGGTAGTCGAGGAACGCGAGCCAGTCGCCCCCGAAATAGGCCGTCAGCGTCCGCTCGAAGTCGTCGCTATTGACGACCCTCTTGCGAGCAGCGCGGCCGTTCTTGGCCTTCGAGTAATACCGTTCGACAAGCTGACCAACGCGATGTGTGCGCAACCGCCGCGCAGCGTCGAGGTCCCCCCGCACCCAGCATGCGAGCAACGCGTCGCGCCTAGCGGTGACCGCGGTGGCGTCCAGTTCCCCCCAGCCGGTTCCGGGGGCGAACTGCCTGACCGCGTCCATACCAGCGCCGAGCGCCTCGTAAATCGGCTCGATGGTTTTGGTCCAATAAGGGAGCTGCTTCTTCGTCGTCTTCTGGCCGGCCATGCGGCCGGAGCGCAGCAGCAGCGGTAACACGAGCTCCTCAAAGATGGGCTCAAGCGCCGCCCAAATGACAACTAGATCGATGTTCGCCTGCCGGGCAGTGTTCTTCCAGCTGAACGAGGTAACTTGGTCGCCATCGGCGAGCGAGAACGTGTAGCGGGGCGCCTTCTGCCACCAGTGCGCGAGGTGGATGTGGCCTGTCATGAGCTGTGTGAGCTTTGGGACGTACCAGGCGCCTCGCTGTTGCCGGCGCTCGACGGAGAATCGCTCGATAAGCGCGGGGCGTTCCGCCTCGGGAATGGGGAGCGCGGATCCCTCGCCGACGATGCGCTCGCCGCGCAGCGCAGCGAACACGAGCCCGTCAAGCGTCGCGTCGACCTCAGCGAATGCCGCCCGACGCCTCTCCTCGTGGTCGAGTGCCAGGCGCTCCCGGGCGGTTGCGAGTGCGTGGTAGCGGACGCCGAACGTCGGCTTGCTAGTCACTCAGCTGCCTCATGATTTCGGTGTACTGCTCGAATGTGACCGGCGTCTCCGTGCTTTGCGCGTAGGTTGCGTAGCGCTGCGCGAGGGCCTCTCGCTCGCGTTCTTGGCGTCGCTGCTCGACGCGTAGCTCGTCGTGGACGACGCGCTGCTCGATGACGCCGCGCTCGAACAGCACGAACGCCTCTGGATGTTCGGCGACATCGCGGCCGGTCGTGCCCGGCAGCTCGCCGCTGTCACCATCGGAGCGCCAAGCATCTGGGACCAGGTGCTCGGTGATGGGGTCCATGTCGTTCTCGCGGTAGATGGTCTCGATGTGCTCATCCAGCCCGAGCTCAGCGTGGTAGATGACGTCGAGCCACTGCTCGCCCGGCCCAACGCGCCCGACAAGTGAGGCGTGCGTAAGCACCCTGATTCCGCGACCGACGAACTGGTAGAACTCGCTGAAGCTTCCGTAGGCGCGCATCGGCACGACGATGCAGATCGGCGGGAAGTCATATCCCTGGCCGAGCATCTTCAGCTGCACCAAGGCCTGCAGGTCCCCCGAGTCCTTTTCGAACCGGTCGCGGATGAGCTTGATCTGGTGCTCGGTCATCGAGTGGTGCACGGATGCGCAGGGGATACCGTGCTCGTTTGCGATGCCCGAAATCTGCTCCGCGTGCCGCTGCCCGAGCGCCGCAAACAGGACGCGCGGCTTGACCGGGTACAGCAGTTCCGCCTGCCGGTCGAGCGCAGTGCGGACCTCCCGCATGACTTGGCGGATGGGCTCGTGTGACTTCGCGGTGATGCGGGCGAGCTTGCGCTCGTCGCTGATGATTTCTGTCAGCGCGTCTCGGCCGACAATCTCTTCTCGGGAGTTGTCGGGCCAGACGATTTCATAGGTGGTCTGCGCAACATCCGGCGCGAACCGGTACACCCGGAGGTTCTTCGCATTCCCGTCGACAATGGAGTCGATCAGCCGATACCGATACACAACGTCCGCGTCAATCGGCCTACCGTCGAGTCGCTGGAAGCATGCCGACATCAGCAGTGTGCGCGCCTGGTCGAAGTGGCGGAACGCCCGCTGGTAGGAGTCGGCGGCGGCGATGTGGGCCTCGTCGATCACGATGAAGTCGATGTCTCCGGCCTCCAGCTTCGAGAGCAGATGATCGGGGTCTTCGCCCGTGCCGAGCGAGTGGAAGTTCGTGAGGATAACGTCCGCCGCAAGCAGCTCCTCGCGGGTGACATCGCGGATGGGCGCCTCGTCACGGTCGAGAGTGAGGACCGCCGGCGGCCGGCAGCCGGGGATGAGCGGTCCTGCTGGCAAGCCGTAGAGAACGTTGCTCGGCACCTCATGGTCAAACGCGTGGTCGAACGTGCCGCGGATGACGCTGCCGGGCGTGATGACCATAGCCCGTCGGCGTGTGAACGCCAGACACGCGGCGACGCCGAGCGCCGTCTTGCCCGCGCCGACGGACATCACGCAGGCCGCGCGGGTGCTGCCGCCGCGGTAATAGTTCGCCAGCGCAGCGAACGCCTGCGTTTGGCAGTCACGCAGCGTGCGCTGGTTGAGCTTGTCGCGGACGGTGTCGAAGTAGCTCGCCGATGAGGGGCCGGGGAGGCTGCTCATCGGCCGCAGTGCATAGAGCGGGTCCGGTTGCATGTCGTCGGGTTGGGGCACGTCAGGGTGGGGAACGATGAGGCCGGCCAGGAGCGGGTCGAGCGCGAGGACGGCCTGTAACTGCTCGACGCAGCGGCGTGTCTCCAGACGGATAGAGTCGTAGGAGAACCTGACCACGACCCTGCCGGTGCCAAGCAGGTCGTTTTGGCGCATCCGGTCATAGCTGAACGCGTACCGGTTCCCGTGAAACTCGAACCCGTCGAGCTCGACGGCAATGACGTACTCATCCCCGGCGATTTCGTAGTCGATCCGGTAGTGCCGGCCCCCGACCTCGACCTCCTGCTGCGGCCTGATGCGAGGGACGATGTCCGGGGTTGCCGCCGGTGCCAGAACCCATCGCAGGAACGCGTGCTCGAGAAACGAGTCCGATGGCAGGGCGGCATCGACGCTCACCTCAACGGACCGTCTCGCTCAACATTGTTTCGATACGCGCCTGCAGGTCCAGTAGCCGCTTCGCCGGCGCCGGGAACCGCTGAGCGAGCTCCGCGACCTCCAGAGCCTCGCGCATGAACCCCTCCGTCCGGTACATCCGGATGAGCGCGTCGAACGCACTCATCCCGTGGAAGTGGTCGGCGCCTTCGCCGGTCTCCACGAGCACCGCGTACGGACAGGCGAGAACCAGCCGGATGTCGAGCCAGGCGAGTGACTCGACGCGTTCGAGGACCTCGGGCTCAGCGAGCCGCCGTGAAAACAGCATCTCGCGGACTCGCTCGATTGCAGCGTGGTAGTCGTATGGCCGGCCGGGGAGCTCCAGTCCCTCCCAGAGACGCTGAAGGAGGTCGGGCGTGGCGGGGCCTTCGGCGCGCGCACCCGCGCGATGCACGTCGGTGGCGGCGGCCAAGTACTCGCGCAGGTAGTCGGTGACCGGCGCCACGATGTCACGGGACCATTCGGAGTTCTCGTCGTCATCGTCCTCGCGTTCGTCGGGCGGTATTGGCTCCCAAACCGTCCCCCACGACAGGTAGCCGCTGATCGGGAGGTCCTCGCGGTTCTCGGGCGTCGCGTCGTGCCGGGGTAGGGCTTCGCGGTCGACGACGACCGGAGGGCTGAAATCCAGCCCCGGCACATCTCCCAATCGACGGAACCAGGCAGCGGCCATCAGCAGTCGGTGCAGTCTACGGCCGCGTTCTTAGCACAGGTCAGTCGGGGCTGGGCCGACGTGGAGTCCTCACTCCGACGGCGGCCAGTTCGGTCGGTTGCGGTCGCTCCTCCCGTCGCGGCCAACATACACTTCGAGCTGCCCTCTGCGGGGCTGCGTGCTAGGAGCAGGAGTTCATCTTGTCCGTGGAATGGTTCAGACGCCTGGGGGATATCCCCGGGCTCGACTACGAGACCCCAGAGGCGATCGACCGGGCGGCGATTTCGGGCCACGACGCGGAGCCGGAAGTGCATCGAATCGAGCTTCTCGACGGCGAGATTCATGAGTCATTGTCCTGGCCGCGAACCGTGGAGCCGCCGCCCGGCGAGGAGCCGGTCTCCGCCGGCCTCGCTCCGGTGTCGGCGTATCTACAGGCGTTCTACGCCAGAGAACGACAGCCCACGAACGAGCTGATTCAGGCCATCCAGGAGGCAGTTGAGCTTCCCGGGCGCGCGAGCGACTACCACTTCGCGCTTCAACAGGCGCTGCCCGAGCTGCGGTCGAGGATGCTGGAGGCGCCAGAGGTCCTGTCGCACATCGAGAGGTTCGCGTGGCTCGATATCCGACTTGCGCTGGCGTACCCGCGGGCGGTCAGCACGGATATGCCGGGAGTCACCATCCGGTACTACATGATGGAGGCCTTTGACACGCTGGCCAACCTGTACTCGGGTGAGGGCTTCTTCAATGAGGCTCTCGAAGTGGCGCGTGTGGCGCAGCAGTTCGAGCAGCCCGGCCGTCGGCTGGAATCGCTTGAGGAGCGCCTGGCTGCCATTCGCGCGGAGGACGATGACTAAGCGCGGGAACACGAGCCGATCGGCTCAGACCATCGGCAAACCACCGCCGGATTCGCAAGGCTGCTGAATGACCGAGAGCTTCGGAGCGAGCTACGTTGCACTTGCGTCAGCACAAGACCGCCTCGATTTTGAACGTTCAGGCCGACGCCGCAATGAGTTCGATGCGGTCGATGCGCAGCTTGATGAACTTGTCCTGCGCGCGTTACACGGCGAGCGTGTCGTCGAGCTAGCCCACGCTGGTAGACGCGACGTCGCAGATGGGCTTGCGTTGACCCTTCGGGAATCCACCCTGCGAGCGGCGCTGGACGACGCGTTCACCGCCGCGCAGCAGCAGGAGCGTGGTGCATGGTACCTCCCACAGAAGGGCTCTCTTGCAACCGGAGTTATTCATCTTGCGCATTGGTGGCGGGCGGACCGCCGGTTCGTCTTGACTCTTGCCGAGCGCGAACGCGCAGCACCGAACTTCGCGAGCGCGGACACGATCGCCGCTTGGTCGGTCCTCGTACCTCTCTTCGAGGACTTGTTCCTCCCGCTGAAGCTGAGGTCCGACCGCCTGGCGCCGAAAACCCGCGAGCAGCAGCAGCAGGTCTGGACGACGACCATCGGCCCGACCTATGACGCGCTCGAGGTCGGTACCGAGGCGGTCGCGCAGTACCGGCCGCGCACTGGCTGGGCCGAACTCGACGCCGACGGCGTAATGGCACGTCGCGACGCGCTCTTCGACAGCTGGACGCGGGCGGACATCGAAGGCGCGCGGAGACTCCGGACCTACCGCATCGGCAAACTCGTCGAGCAGTACTACAGCAAAGCCAAGAACGGCCGGGCGCTCCGCCGGCGCGTCATGACCAAGGACCTTGAACCAATCCTCTCCGCCTACTTCGGCGGTAACTGGCTCGCTCTGCTCGCCTACATCGGAGAAGAGCCGGACCCCAACGACGAGGTGACGACGGCCCTACCGAACCCTCGCCTGATGGTCGGGTCCTCGAAGCGCGTGACGACGGTTGCCGCAGCGCACGGAATCGCCAGCGAGGAAGTCGAGCGGATGCTGGCGTCCTTCTGGAACAAGTCGGACGGCAGCTCACCGGTTGAGGACCGAGTTGGAGCTCTGAGACGGTTCTGGGCCGAGTTCCACGCCCTGCACGCCCGGCAAACGTCAGCCATGCGCTCCCTGTGGGGACTGATGTCCGGCCCCGGTTATCACGTTCGTCATTCGGTCGGCTGGTACGGGGACGCGCCGCGGCCGGGTCTTGCGGAGGAGCCGCTCTCACCGGCCCTGGTCGCCGACTTGCGCCGGCTGTGGGGAACGAAGCCGTTCAAGTCGCCGGAACGACTCGTCTCCGAGCCCTCGTACACGGCCGCGGCCGTCAAGGCCCTGGGTCCGGCGTTTGACTTCTGGCAGGAAATCGGCGACAGCGTCTGGTTCATCTGCGAGGGCCTGGAGTCCCGCACGGACCTCGAAGGCCTTGAGCAGTACCTGCGGGATCGCCGAGCGCTGGGCCGACTCGAAGCCATGGGCTGTCCGGTCGACGGCGAGATGTTCACCGAGCTGCGAGCCGCCGAAAGCAAGCTCGGACCGCCAGTTGAGACATGGCAGGGCGAGCACCAAATTGGCGGCGCGACGGTGCGGTTCGGAGGTGGGACCCGCCGAGACGGCTTCGAGCTGCTCCGCGACATCGTCGCGCGCTACCGCGACGTGTGGACGCAGCGCCACCTGGAGACCTACCTGCAGGCCCGCTGGAAAGACGAACTCGTCGCCGTAAGCGACGCCTACCACCGATTCATAGCCGACAAAGCCAAGCCTCCGACCGTCAAACAGTTCATGAAGATAGCCACGCCGGCGTGCGCCAACTGGTTCGCCGGAGAGGTAACCGCGGTTTACTCAGCGGTGGGGCTGAAGGCGCCCATCGACGCGCCGACGTACTCCCCACTTTTGCCCGACGACTGCCGTGGTTTCACGATGCTCGTCTTCGTCAACCTCGGAGGAACGCCGGTCAGGCACGAACGCTTCGCGATTAGCCAGGAAGCGGCCCGCGAACACCAAGATGAGATGCGACGCAACAACATCGTCGCGACCCTGGCCGACGAGAGCCTGGACTGGGTCGAGCTTGCCGAAGGGCTGGGGCGACCGCCCGAACTGACGGACTTCGGCGCCGGCAAGCTCGAGCACTACGCGGAGCTCATCGGCGCAGATGCGGACTCCGCATGGCGCGCCTACGTAGGCGCGATTGAGGCTGCGCTTGTCAACCCTGAGAGCTCCCTCACGGCCGCAAGCGAAGCGCAGTGATCGCAGTCAGCTGGCGGGCCGCGGGTCGGAGTCGGCGCCCGCCCGCTCGACCGCGAACGCCCGCGCGACGAGCTGCGCGTCCTCCGCGCGCGGCACATAGTGCAAGTAGCGCATCGTCGTCTGGACGTCGGCGTGGCCCATCCACTCTTGGACGCGGCGGATGTCGGCTTGGGCGATCATGCGGGTGCCGAATGTGTGGCGGAGGTCGTGGAAGCGGAGCGGGCGGAGGTTGGCGCGCGCGAGGGCTGCCTTGTAGCGCTTGGTGAGCGCGGCGCCGTCGAGGTGGCCGCCGGCGACGCCGGCGAACACGGGATCGTCGTCGGCAGTGAAGTGCTCGCGATGCCCGAGGCGAGCGAGCGCTTCGGCGACGTCGGGGGCGAGTGGGACGGAGCGGACCTTGCCGGACTTAGGCGAGGTCACCTTGCCGAGGCCGTAGCTGCCGGCTACGCGGACGATCGCGCCGGGGAAGTCGATGTCTCGCCAGCGCAGCGCGAGAAGCTCGCCTTGGCGCAAGCCGGTGAAGGCGGCGGTCAGGAAGATCGCTGCGTCCTGGTCTGACTCGGCGGCGCGGACGAGTGCCCAGACCTCCTCGGGCGAGAAGACCTGGACCTCGCCGGGGCGCCCCTGTGGGTACCTCTCGACGTCGGCGACCGGGTTGAATGGGAGGCCGTAGACCTTGCGGGCGCGGCGCATGATGCCGTGGAGCAGGATCAGGAGCTTGTTGCGGGTGCGCACCGAGCCTGGGACGGTCGCGATCCACTGCTCGATCTGCGCGGTAGTGAGGTCCTCGACGGGGAGCTTTCCGAACTCGGGCAGCAGGTGGGCGTCGATCATCGAGCGGTAGCCGCGGAGCGTCCACGGCTTGCGGCCGCGGTCGTGCTCGACGTAGCGCATGAACTCGGCGCAGGCGTCCTCAAAGGTCGCGCCCGTGCGGACGATGCCGGCGAGCGTGCCGCGGCGGGCTTGGTCGAGGACGTCGCGCAGCCAGGCCTCGGCGATCCGCTTCGTTACGTAGCCCCCTGGGGGTCGGGTGCGCTCGGTCCAGGCGGGCCCGATCTTCTTCTGGACCTGGCGCCCGCTGGGGAGCCGGTACTTGGCAAACCAGACCGGGCCGCGCTTGCGCTCGACGCGAAACACGTGGCCGGTCGGCTCTTGAATCGAAACTCGCGGGGACATATTCGGGACACGGTAGCACCGCGTGGCGTCGCCGAAAAGCAAAGAGCCCGCAAACGCGGGCTCTTTCAGTGGGCCGTGTTGGAATCGAACCAACAACCTTGGGCTTAAGAGGCCCCTGCTCTGCCAATTGAGCTAACGGCCCGGGCGCGGCGACGACGGCGCCGGGACGGGCGATTCTAGCGGCGATCAGCCGGTCGCGCCGGTGCTGGCGCCGGTCGCGCCTGCTCTGCCCGACGGTGTGGCGCCGGCCGGGGCCGAGCTTCCCGCCGGCGCGGTGCTCCCACTTGTGCCCGTGACCCCGGAGGCCTGGGCTTTGAGCGACGCTAGCTCGGACAGGATCGTCTTACGCTGCGACTTGGATGCCAGGCTGAGAGCCTTGGCTTCGGCGAGCTGGCCGCGGTCGAGTTCGTGTGACAGGTAGGCGTATGCGGCGAGCTCGGTGTACTGGCCCGCGCTCTTGCCGGACTGGGCGACGATCTCTTGGGCTGTCTCGGCTACCGGGTACTCGCGGATCCCCTGCGCGCCGAAGGCGAACACGACCTCCGCCGCAAGCGTCGCATCGGGCTTTGGCGGGGAAAGACTGAGATAGTGATTCCACGCGCGCTTCAGTACCGCGAGCTCCTTTGCCCCGGCGGCCGTAAAGCCGCTCTCGCTCGCCACATAGTTGGTGTTGGCGAGCGTGAAGACGGCGCGCGCGTAACGGTCCCACGCGAGCGGGCTGTTCGGTGTGGCCTTGACCCCCTTCTGTGCTTTGACCAGCGCCTTCTCGGCGATCTTGATGCCGGTAGCCGAACCGCTGCCTTGATTTGCAAGCTGGCTCAGCAGGCCTGTCGACCCGGCGCCACCGCCGACGCCGAACAGAACCAGGCCCCCACCGATCAGCAGCGCCAGGAAGGCGTAGACGACCTGGATCATGCGGCGCCGTCCCCTGCTGCGAAGGTCAAACAGCATCGTCGTCGCCGAGTGGTTGTGGAGGTGGAGGTGCGGCTGAAGGGGTAGCCATTGCGGTCGAGGGGACCGCCGAGGCCTGAGCCCGGGCACGTCGCCGGTCGCGCCAGTCGAGTATCGCAGAGATGTGGATGCTGACCTCGTAGAGCACGATGATCGGAACGGTCTCCATGACCATCGTGATCGCGTCGCCAGGCAGCAGCGCGGCGATCACGGCAGCCACGGCGACCGCGATTCGCCGGTTGCGACGCAGCATCCGCGTCGAGACGATCTCCGCGCGGGTCAGCGCGACCAGGAAGATCGGGAGCTGGAAGATCGCTCCCATCGCGGCAAGGATCAGGGCCGCGAACGGGTAGTAGCTCTTCGCCTGCACGATCACGTCGAACGTGCCCGAGTTGAAGCCCAGCAGGAAGTGGATTGCCGCGGGCAGCACCACGAAATAGCCGAACGCGACCCCACCGAGCAGGAGCGCCGGAACAGCGAGCATCACCGGTAGCGCGACAGCACGCTCGCGCGGGCTGAACGCCGGCAGCACAAACGCGTACACCTGGAACAGCAGGACCGGCAACGCCAGCAGCAGCGCGAAGTACATGCAGACGGTGACCGTGATCGTGAACGGCTCCCCGACGCCGGTGGTGATGAGCTGCGTGCCGCTGCCGGGCCGAACGTTGGCCACCGCCTTGGGGAGCTCCGCAAGCAGCGCGTTTGCTGCCGAGCGCACACTCGAGCTGACCCCGCTGCCCGGAGCGGCCAACTGTTTGGCGAAGCGCCCCACGTCGTGCGTCAACGCGAGCAACGCCTTGCTTCCCTGGGTCGCCTGACCCTCGAGTCCTTGGCCCTTGCGCGCCTGACTCTGGAGCACCTTCGTCGCCGGACGCTGAAGCCAGCTGAGCAGGCGGTGGTTCTGCCAGAAACAGACCGCAAACGCGACGATCAACGCTCCGATCGAGAAGATCAGGCGCGTTCGCAGCTCGTCCAGGTGCTCAACCAGGCTGAGGCGCTCTTCGTGGTCGATCGGCCGCAGCCCCTTCGCCATACCATCCGACAGCCTAGAGCCTGCGATCTGGCGAGGCGGGGGGTTACCCGGTTGGCCAACACGTGGTTTTGGCCTCAAGGCTTTGGGTAGCACGGTCGATATCGCGAGCTAATGGCCCGTGACACCGAACACGACGACCCCGGCAACGCGCAGCCGCGCGCAACGGCGTCGAGCAGCAGCCACCCATGGAAAGCCGGCGAGGACACCGGCACCGGCGACCCCGCGCTGTGGCGCTGTGGCGGCTGCGACTGCCCGTTCGTGCAGCCGCTCGACTGGGACCTTGTGGGGCGGTCGCACTGGCGGGTTACTCTTCGCTGCCCCAATTGCGAGTGGGTCGGCACTGGCGTCTTCAGCCAGGAAGCCGTCGATCGGTTCGACCGTGAGCTCGACCGGGGAATGCGCAGGCTGCAGAGCACGCTCGCGCGCGTGTCGCGCGCCTGCATGGAAGCGGACATCGAGCACTTCACCCAGGCGCTCGAAGCGGACCTGATCGTCCCGTTCGATTTTTGACGTGCTCCCAGGTTCGGCAGAGCCGCACCTGGTCCGCTCGTCTGGATCGCACGCCGTGCTGTGGGAGCCGGCGCGGCGACCGTAGCCTAGCCCGGGGCTGAGAAGCCGCACCGCTGGGTCGACGCGGTTCTCCCCTCGCAACACGCCGCGCGAGCCGCGAGGCCGGATGGCCGAAGGCCAGGCCGGCGAGCTACGAGAACCGATCGACGAGCCCGTCGGCGAGTAGTTCGAGAGCACGCCGCTGAGTTGGCGACACGTCGGGGAGCGTGCGCTTGCTCGAGGCGACCAGGTCCAGGGCGTGACGGCGAGCCTGCTCGGCCGCGCCTGTCGACTCGATCAGCTGACAGATCCGGTGTGCTTCATCGGGTCCGGAGATGTCGCGTAGGTCAAGCGCAGCGAGCTGCGGCGAGCGTTGGCGAGCAAGGATCAGCGGCAGTGTCACGGTCCCGTCGAGCAGGTCCGCCCCCGGCCGCTTGCCGGTCCGTTCCGCCGGGCCGGTGATGTCGAGCACGTCGTCGAGAATCTGGAAAGCGAGTCCCACCGCGCGACCGAAAGGACCGAGCGGCGGTCCGCCGCCGGCGAGAGCGCCGAGCTCGCAGGCTGCGGCAAAGAGTCGTGCCGTCTTCAGCTCGCACCGCTCGAGGTAGCGTTCCAGCGTGACGTCGGCGCGCCAGGCGTCGGCGCGTTGCATCAGCTCGCCGCGAGCGAGTGCCGAGGAGGCGGAGGACAGCGCGGCAAGCTGCGCGATGTCGTCGTTGGCCGCGAGCTCGGCGAACGCGCTCGAGAACAGCAGGTCGCCCGTGGAGGTCGCGGCTCGGCGCCCGGCAGCCTGGTAGATGGTCACGCGCCCACGGCGCAGCGGAGCGTCGTCGAGGACATCGTCGTGTACGAGCGTCGCCGAATGGATCAGCTCGACCGCTGCCGCGGCACGGCAGAGGGCCGCGTGCTCACTGCTTCCGAGGCCGGCGACGAACACGAGCAGGGGGCGCAGGCGCTTGCCGCCGGCCTCGATCGTCTGCAGCGCGTGAAGCTCGACGCCGGCGATCTCGCGCAGGCGCAGCTCGACGTTCGCCATCGCGTTGCGCAGCGGATCGCCGGCGAGCTCGAGGATCGCGTCGAAAGGCTCGGCGAGCGGCTCGCTCACGCCACCACGCCGACGTGAAGGGCGATGATGCCACCCGCCGTCAGGACGTAGCGGATCTCCCCAAGGCCGGCCCGTTCCATGGCAGCGGCCAGCTGCGCCGGCCCCGGGAAGCGGCGTACGGAGCTCGGGAGGTAGCTGTAGGCGGCGCGGTCGCCGGCGAGCGAGCCGATCGCCGGAACAACTCGATCAAACCAGCCGCGGTAGAAGCTCGCGAGCGGCTCGCGCGACGGCTGGGTGATCTCGAGGATCACGACGCGACCGCCGGTCGCGACGACACGCACCATCTCACGCAGCCCTTGGTCGAGGTCGGAGAAGTTGCGTGCGCCAAAGCCGACCGTGGCGGCAGCAAACTCTCCGTCGCGGTAGGGCAGAGCGAGCGCGTCCGCGTGCTCGAAGATCGCGCCGGGCACCTTCGCGCGGGCGCGGGCGAGCATCTCGTCGGAGAAATCGCAGCCGACGACCGACCCGCCGGGCGACACCGCCGCCAGCAGCGCAGCCGCGAGGTCGCCGGTCCCCGTCGCTACGTCGAGGACGCGGTCGCCCGGCGCTACCGCGGCGAGCTCGACCGCGCGCGCGCGCCAGCGGTGGTGCATGCCGGCCGTCATCACCGTGTTCATCAGGTCGTACAGCCCCGCGATGCGATCAAACATCGCGCGGACCTGGCCCGGCTCCAGCGTGCCGGGTTCCTGCTCGCCCACTACTTCAGGTCTGTGAGGAACGTGGCGATCGCCGTGAACTGCTTGGGCTTCAGGTACTTGAACGATGGCATCGGCGCGGTCGGGTTGACGAGCGTGCGCTCGATCCCCTGCAGTGGGATGCGCGATCCGATGTGGGTGAGGTTTGGACCGGGCCCGGGGTTGCCGTCGATGCCGATCGTGTGGCAGGCCTCGCAACCCGCGTCGGCGGTGGCCGCGCGGCCGGCGTAGAACTCGCTCAGCGCGGCGTGCCCGGCCGTCTTGACGGCCGCCGGCGGCGCGATCGTGTCTTCCGTCGGCGAGCCTGCGGCGGCGCCGCGGAACGTGAGGATCGCCATCGCGACGATCACGAAGGCGAGCGTCGACATCGCGATCGGGCGCCGCCACGGCCGGCGCTCAGCGCCACGGTCGTAGAACGGCAGCAGGAACAGCAGGATCATGCCCAACGTCGGGATTCCGAGAGTCGCGGCACCGAGAAAGCCCGGCGGGTGGATGACGCGCAGCAGCTGGAAGAGGAAGAAGAAGTACCAGTCGGGGCGCGGGACATAGGTGGTCGTCGCGCCGCTCGCCTTCGGTCCGAGCTGGGCGCCGAAGAGCAGCGACATAACGATGATCACGGCGATCACGATGCACCCCATCAACGAGTCCTTGGCGACCGCGTAGGGGAAGAACGGCTTGCCCTGAGACTTCAGGATCGAGTACTCGCGGAGGTACTCCTCCTTCTCGCGCTGGTTCACGCCGACTCCTCGACCAGCGCCGGTTCGGTCGGCGTGGCTCGCAGCCACGGAGGCGCGGTGGTCCCGAGCTTCGCAACCAGGTAGAGGTGAGCGCCGATCAGCGCCGCGATCGCCCCCGGAACGATCAGCATGTGAATCGCGTAGAAGCGCGACAGGGTGGTCGCGTTGAACTCGGGGCCGCCGCGCAGGAAGTCCGACAGGAAGGGACCGACAAGCGGTCCCGAACCGTTGATGTTGACGCCGACGATCGTCGCCCAGTACGAGCGCTCGTCGAACGGCAGCAGGTAACCGGTGAAGCCCATCACCATCGTCAGGATCAGCAGCACGACGCCGATCACCCAGTTCAGCTCGCGCGGATATTTGTACGCGCCGAAGATAAACGTGCGCGCCATGTGCAGGAAGATCAAAACGACCATCACGGTCGCGCCCCACCGATGCATGCCGCGAACGAAGTTGCCGAGGAACACGCTCGTCGAGATGTAGCGGATCGACTCGTAGGCGCCGCCGGCAGCGTCGGGCCGGTAGTACATCGCGAGAAAGACGCCCGTCACCGCCTGCGCGAGGAACGCGATCATCGTCGCCGAGCCGAGCGTGTAGAACCAGTTCGTTCCCTTTGGCACCTTGCGGAACATCGCCCAGCGCGCGGCGCCCGACAGAGAGGTGCGCTCGTCGACCCAGTCGACGAGCGACTTCCCCGCCTCGCCGGCGTGCTCCAGCGGCGTGTGCGGCCGTCCTCGTTGCGTCCCGGGCGGGGGCGGCGCCGGCCGCAGGGCAGGTGGCAGCGGCGGCGCCGGCAGCGGCAGCTTGCGCGAACGCGGGCGGCGGGAGGGGGGCGGCGCCTCAGCCAACGCGCGGGAGCTTTCGCACCGTGGGGCGTGACGGGTAGAGGTACTGGCCGATGCCGTCGAGCGGCTCGCCCGGATCGCGCGGCGAGAAGGCCCGCAGCTCGTTGTTGACGCTGTAGCGCGGTCCGACCTGTACCTGGCCCTCGAACAAGCGGGTGTAGAAGCGGTCGAGCGGTCGCGGGGCCGGACCGCTGACGCGAACGCCGTCGGCATCGAAAACCGATCCGTGGCAGGGGCAGATGAAGCGCTCCGACGCCTCAACCCACAGCACCGAGCAGCCGAGATGCGAACAGCGCGAGGTGATCGCCACCCAGCGGTTGTACTGGTTGTAGGGCCCCTGATCGACCGCCTTGTCGCGGGCGCGGACATAGACGGTGCTCTTCCCGGCCTCACCGATGCCAGGCGAGGTTGTGATGACGACCTGGACATAGTTCACGTTGGTGAAGTCGTCCGGGTAGCCGACGGACTGCCAGCCGAGCGTGTCGTTCTTGAAGATCGGGCCGACGGCGAACGCGATCGCGGGAACCGCGAAGCCGGCGGTCATCAGCATCCCCGCGCCATGAACCGTGCCGGTCATGAAACGGCGGCGGGTGACTGTCTCGCCGTCAAAGGCGCCGGGGATTCCCCGGTCGATCGTGTACTTCGACTTCGGTTGCCTACGGGCTGGTGCCAAACGGGTTCTCCTGGCGAGCTGCGCGGGGCCGAACAATATCGTCAAGCCAGGGCATGCGGGCCGTTCAGCGCGCTCAGCGCCGCAGTCGCGGCCGGATCGCCCGCACGCAGGAGAAGCTTGACGCGGTCGTGCTCCGGGCTCGCGCCAAAGCCGACGGCTCGGGCTCCAGCGACCCAGAGCGCCTCGCAGGAGGCACCGTCGCCGCGGGCGTGGAGCAGCGCACAGAGTGTGATCACGTCGGCGAGCTCGCGGACGGCGTCGAGGTCGCCGATGGCGACGAGCCGCTCGAGGCCAAGGGCGTAGAGACGGTCGCCGGCCAGCAGCGCGAAGTTCTGATCGGCCGTCTCGATCAGCCGTGGTTGGGCGTAGTGGAGCAGGTAGCCCTCATAGATCGCCTCGACCAGCAGGTCGTACTCCGCCGGATCGGCGGCTGCTCGCGGACCGCTTGCGGCGAGGCTCCCGACCTCGGCGATCGCATCGGGCGGCGCCGCGCTCAGCGTCGCCGCGAGCGGCTCGCCCTCTTCGAGCAGCACGACGCGCAACCGCCCAAGGACGTTCACGCTTGCTCCCGGCACGTCGCAAACGCCGCCGCGGCGGCGGCAATCGTCTGCTCGACCTGCCCCTCGTCGTGAGCGAGCGAAGGGAACCAGGCCTCGAACTGGGAAGGCGGAGCGTAGACGCCTCGCGCCAGAAGCTCGCGACAGAAGAGGCCGTAGCGTGCCCGATCGCAGGCCTGCGCTTCGCGGAGGTTGCGAGGCGCCTGCGCGGAAAAGAAGACGGTCAGGAGGCCGGTCGTCGCGACGACGCTGACCGGGAGGCCGTCGGCGGCGACTCGCAGCCCTCGGGCGAGCGTCTCGGTCGTCGCGTCGAGCCTCGCGTAGGCGGTCTCGTCGAGCAAAGCGAGCGTCGCGAGACCGGCGGCGACCGCGAGCGGGTTGCCGGAAAGGGTGCCGGCTTGGTAGACCTCGCCGACCGGCGCGAGCAGTTCCATCAGCTCGCGCGAACCGGCGAGCGCCGCGGCCGGGAGTCCGCCGCCGATGATCTTGCCGAGCACGATCAGGTCGGCCCGGATGCCGGCGCGCGCAGCGGCACCTCCGCCGCCGACGCGAAAACCGCTGATCACCTCGTCGAGAATCAGAAGCGCCCCTGCTGCGTCGGCGCGCTCGCGCAGGAGCTCGAGAAATCCGGGGTCCGGCGCGACCAGGCCCATGTTCGCAGGACAGGGCTCCGCGATGATCGCGGCCAGGTCGTCGCGGTCGCTGGCAGCGATGAGCGCATCGCTGTCGTTCCAGTCGACAACGACCGTCGCAGCGGCGGCGGCGGCGGGGACGCCGGGGCTTGTGGGTATCCCCTGCGTGGCAAGGCCGGAGCCGGCCTGCGCAAGCAGCCCGTCGGAGTGGCCGTGATAGGCGCCGGCGAACTTGATCACCACGTCGCGGCCCGTGTGCGCCCGGGCGACTCGCAGTGCGGTCATCGCAGCCTCGGTTCCGGACGAGGTCATCCGCATCATCTCGGCGCCCGGGACCCGGCGCGCGACCTCCTCGGCAAGCGCCACCTCGCCCGCCGTCGGCGCGCCGTAGCTGGTGCCGGCGGCGGCGGCCGTCGAGATCGCCGCAACGACGCTAGGCTCGGCATGGCCGGCGATCAGCGGACCCCAGGAGCAGACGTAGTCGATGTAGCGGTTGCCATCGACATCGACGATCTGGGCGCCGCGGCCGTGATCGATGAAGATCGGAGCGCGGCCGATCGCCTGCATGGCGCGGACCGGCGAGTTGACGCCGCCGACGAGCACGCGGCGAGACCGCTCGAAGAGTTCAGCGGAGCGGCGGTCGTTCAGGTCCAAAGCCACCCCAGCACCCTATTTGCTCACCGTTGCCAAGCCCTCGACACAGGGACCGAGAGCCCGATCGGTGCATGCCTGCCTGCACCCCGGAGGGGGGGGGTGCCCCGAACGGGGTGCACCGATCGGCCGGGGGGTCGCGTGCCTGCCTGCGACCCGAATGGGTTGTGCCCCGCAGGGTACGACCCCCGGAACAGCTCAGACGTACGGCTCTTCCCAGCTCTTGAAGTCGTCAAGGAAATACTGGAGGCGGATCTTCTTGAACTCGGTCGAGGAGTAGAGAGTTGCCCGCTCCTCGATTTCGGTGTCGGCGGCGATCGCGTCGAGGACGGCGTCGCACTCCTCCTTCGAGCGGCCGTGCGCCATCGTGAAGACGGAGTAGGGCCAATCCTCGTAGGTCGGGCGCTGGTAACAGTGGGAGATCCCGCGGAACGAGGCCATGCGCGGCCCCAGCTCGGCGATGCGCTCGGCCGGGACATTCCAGACGCCCATCCCGTTCGCCGAGAACCCCGCCCGGCGGTGGTAGAGAATCGCGGCGACGCGGCGAAGCAGACCGCGCTCGCGCATCCCGTCCATGTGTTCGAGCAGAGCGCCGACCTCCATTCCGAGCTTTGCCGCGGCCGGCGCGTAGGGCTCGGACGTCACCGGCAGGTCGCCCTGCGTCGCCCGCACCACGGCGACGTCGAACTCGTCATAGGGGATCTCCTCGAGCGGCGCCGGCGCCTGCTCCGCACCCGCCGAGGCGAGCGCCTTTGTGTCGCCCTCCATCTCGAGGTCCATGCGTATCTTGAACAGCTTTAAGGTCGGGAGCTGGCGGATCGACTCGGCGCCGGTGAGCTCCTGCAGGACCGCGAGCGTTCCGTCGAGGCCGAGGCGCGAGTCGCGCTCCACCGCGAGCGTGAACCACATGTTGAACTCGTGGTTTCGCAGGTAGTTGTGCGACACGCCCGGGTGGGAGTTGATGATCGTCGCGGCGCGCCACGGATGCTCCGGGTCCACCTTTGCGGCCACCAGCATCGATCCGTAGCCAAACGCGCGCGTGTCGTAGATCGGCGTGACCTGTCTGATTATGCGCTCGGCCAAAAGGCGGTTGACTCGCGCGAGCGTGTGTTCTTCAGTTGTGCCGGCGAGCTGCGCGATCGTGCCGTACGGTCGCACCGACAGCGGGAAGCTGCCCTGCATCAGGTTGAGCAGCTTGCGGTCCAAGTCGTCGAGTGCGATCGCAGCGCCATCCTTGCGGCTGCGAATCTTGGGTACCGCTGCAGCGTCTACTGCGCGAGCCACCGGGCGGCGTCCTTTGCGTGATAGGTGAGGATGATGTCGGCGCCGGCGCGGCGAATCGCCGTCAGCGTCTCGAGCACGGCGCCGCGCTCCTCGAACGCGCCGGCCGCGACGGCTGCCTTCACCATCGCATATTCGCCACTGACGTTGTAGGCGGCGAGCGGCAGCCGGGTCGCCGCGCGGACCGCTGCGATGACGTCCAGGTAGGCGAGAGCGGGCTTGACCATGACAATGTCCGCGCCTTCGGCTATGTCCAACTCGACCTCGCGGAGCGCTTCGCGGCGGTTCGCGCCATCCATCTGGTAGCTGCGCCGGTCGCCAAACGCCGGTGTCGAGTCCGCTGCCTCGCGGAACGGGCCGTAGAACGCTGAGGCGAACTTCGCGGCGTAGGCCATGATCGGGACATCCGTCAGGCCCTCCCCGTCCAGCTCGGCGCGGATCGCGCCGACGCGCCCGTCCATCATGTCGCTCGGCGCGATGAGGTCGGCGCCCGCACGAGCATGGCTGACGGCCGTTCGGGCGAGCAGCTCAAGCGACGCGTCGTTGTCGACGGCGCCGCTCGCCCCGAGGACACCACAGTGGCCGTGGCTCGTGTATTCGCAGAGACAGACATCCGTGACGACGATCAGATCGGGGTGAGCCTCCTTGATCGCGCGAACCGCGAGCTGGACGACACCCTCATCGTCCCACGCGCCCGAGCCGTCCGCATCCTTCACATCCGGTATGCCGAACAGGACGACTCCGGGGATCCGCAGCGCCGCGAGCTCGCCGCACTCCGCCACCGCCTCCGAGATCGTCAGGCGCGAGACGCCCGGCATGAGGTCGATCGGCCCGCCCTTCGACGCGACGAACAGCGGGGCAAGGAGGTGCCCCGGCGTCAGGTCCGTCTCGCGCACGAGGCCGCGCAGCGCATCTGTGCGGCGAAGCCGGCGCAGGCGCATGTCGGGAAACGGCATCCCGTTGATGGTAGTCGCAAAACGGGGCGCTGGCGGCCGTTTTTGGGACCGGGCGCGTTACCGGCCGGTTGGCTTCGCAGCGGCCGTCCGTCCCGGGCTCGGTCCGTTGCCCCTGCGCAAGCCACGCAACCGCTCGCGGATCCCAAGGCGCCTGCACCTCGGCTGCAACACCCACCCGGCAAAGGCCGCCCTCCGCTGAACGGTCGGGCGCTCGGCGCCCGGCCGTTCAGCGGAGCGCCAGCCGCGCCACGCCGCCGAACGCGGCAATCAGCGCGGCGAGGTGTGCGAGGGCTATTCCGAGGCTCGGTTGTGAGCTGTTCACCGCGGCGTCGATCGCCTCCAGGGCTGGTTTGAACGGGAAGATCGCGCTGATCACGCGAATCGCCTCGAACAGGCTCGTCGATACGGCGCCGCTCGGAACCAGCGCGAGGAAGACGAGCGGAAGCGAGACCAGCAGCGCGAGGAGGCTCGCAGCGCGCACGTCGCGGACGAGCGCTCCGATCGCTACGCCTAGAGCGGCGAAGGCGAGGCCGCCGGCCAGCACAGCAACGAGCCAGAGCGCGACGCGGCTCCAGGTGACCGGGACAAACAGGCTGATTCCTGCGAGCATCGCGAACGCGACTGCGGCGCCGAGCAGTGCGGCGAGTAGCGCCTTCTCGCAGAGCAGCGCACCAGGCCCGACGAGGCCACGCCGCAACCGCTCGAGCGTGTTCTCCTCACGCTCGAGCGCGAGCAGGCCGGAGGCGAGGAGGATGCAGACAAACATCAGCGAAACGGCCACGGCGACTGCGACCGCGTAGCTGTCCAGTGGCGTACGTCGACCGTTCAGGACGCGCTGGTGGACGGCGATCGGAGCAGCGACGGCGCCGATCACGCGCTTTGAGCCGCCGAGATGCGAGACCGCGATCTGGGCGAAGTTCTCGACCTTCGCGATCCGCGATCGAAGCGGCGAGGATGGCGGCAGCGTCGCCGCGATCGCGGCGAGCTCGCTCCGGGCCCGGACTAGGCCGAGGACGTCATAGGTACTGCCCAGGAAATGCAGGCTGCCGCCGGTCAGTAGAAGATCGATGTAGCTGTCGGCAACCCGCGAGAGCTGGGACGCGAGCAGCGCGTTTGCCTGCGCGAGCTTCGACTCGATCGCCGTCTCGACGAGCGACTGGTTCAGCGCGTTGCCGTTGTAGATGACCCGCACATATGCGGTCTGCGCGGCGCTCGCTAGCTGCTCGGGCAGCTGCGGCGGGATGATCAGCGCGGCGATCGTGCTTCCGTCGCGAACATCGGCGAGCGCCTGTGCCTCCGATGTGACCGCAACCGGCTGAATCGCCTGGAACAGCTCCCGCTCGTAGCGGGTCGTGTTGATCGTCTCGCTCCCGAGCTTGATCGTCGCCTGGCTCGGCGGTATCTCGTTGAGGAACGCGACGCGGGGCAGCGCCGGCGAGCTCGACAGCGCGAGGCCGATCAGTACAGCGATCGCGACCGGGTAGACGACGAGCAGCGCGACGAGCACCGGCGAGCGCCGAAGGATCCGGAGGTCCTTTCCGATCAACGCGCGGAGTGCCATCAGTGCCCGCGTTCGGCCAGAAACGCCACGAAGGCGCGCTCCAGGTCGGTCTCGTGTTCGGCGGCCCCGAGCTCCGCGGGCGACCCGGCGAACAGCATCTCGCCGTCAGCGAGCACGAGAAGCTGGCCGGCATAGCGCTCGGCCTCGGCGATGTCGTGCGTCGTAAACGCGACGCTTGTCCCGGACCCCACGCGCGCGCCGATGAACTCCCAGAGGCGCGCGCGCTGGCGCGGATCGAGCGCGGAGGTCGGCTCGTCGAGCAGGAGCACCGCGGGATCCGAGACCAGACCGATCGCGATGTTGACGCGCTGGCGGTTTCCCCCCGAGAGGCTCCCGACCTCATCGTTCGCGCGATCGGCAAGCCCGGTCTGCTCGAGCATCCGGTTGGCCGCAGCATCGGCGTCCGCAACGCGCTCGAGCCGCGCGAAAAGCCGCAGGTTCTCGAGCACCGACAGCTTCGAGTAGACGGCCGTCTGCTGCGGTACCCAGCCGATGCCGCGCCCGGGCGCAAGCTCGAGGCTGCCGGAACTAGGTTCCAGGCCGCCTGCGAGCATCGAAAGCAGCGTCGTCTTGCCGGCGCCGTTGGGTCCGATGATCGCGAGAACCTCGCCGGCGTCGAGCTCGAAGCTGACGTCGCGCACCGCGACCCGCTCCCCGAAACGCTTCGAGAGCGCTCGCGCCTCGAGATTTGCCATCAGGGGCTCCGCGAAGCCTGCCACGGCTCGAGCACCACGTGACGGCGCAGGTAGAGGATCGTCTCGCGCGCGACCGCGGCGACGGGCAGCGCGACCAGCGCCCCGACCAGGCCGTACACCGCGTCGCCAAAGAGCAGCGCGAGGATGACGAGGAGCGGATTGATCCGTAGCGCGTGGCTGAATATCTGCGGGGCGACGATGTGGCCCTCGAGCTGCTGTAGCCCGACGAACAGGATCACGACCCAGACCGCGCTCAGAGGGTTCTCGAACAGCGCGACCGCGACCGCCGGGATCGCGCCGAGAATCGGTCCGACGAACGGGATCAGCTCCATCACGCCCAGAAAGGCGCCAAACGCGAAGGCGTAGGTGCGCCCGTCGGGAAAGATCCCGAGCGCGCCGTAGATCCACAGCGCGACACCCGCCGTCGCGCCCATGATCACGCTGAAAGCGAGCTGCCCCCGGACATAGCTCGAGACGGCGCGCTGCACGCGTGTCGGGTAGTCGTCCTGCGGCGTGCCGTCGCCTGGCGGCAGCAGCCGGCGCACCAGCGCATCGATCTGGTTCGCGTACACCAGCAGGTAAACCGAGACTACGAAGATCAGAACGAGAGCGAACGCCGCGTTCGCGGCGCTCTTCAGGAGGCTCGTGGTGAACGAGAGGAGCGAGCTCGAGCCCTTGACGATCTTGTCCTTGAGGGTCTGCAGCGCGGTCTGGCCCTGATGGCGCAGCTTGATGTGAATCCCGTGGTGCCCGAGGAAGGTCTGGAGGTCGCCCAGCCGCCGGTTGGCCTCGCGGACGAGGTGGGGGACCGTGTGCTGGAAGGAGTCGACCTGGTTGGAGATCGGTTGCGCGAGGATCACCCCAACGCCCACGATCAGCGCCAGCAGCAGGATGTAGGTGAGCGGGATGGCGAGCCCTCTTGGCAACCCGAGCCGGTGCAGCCGATCGACGTAGGGGTTGAGGATGAGCGCGATCAGCGACGCGATCGTGAAGATCAGGACGACATCACGCGCCGCGCGGGCCGCGAGCCACAGTGCGAGCAGCGCGGCGGCGAGCAGCACCAGCTGCACTCCGTGTGGGACGACGAGCGGAACCGGCCCGGCGAGGGGCTCGGGCGGACTTTCGGGCTCCTCGCCACCCGGCCGCGCCGGCACTCCGCGTTTCTCGGTGCTCATTGGCGCAGTATGGACGCTAGGCTCGGAGAAGTGCAGACGCGAATCCTCTTCTGTGGTGATCTCGTCGGGCCGGCGGGCCGGCGGGCGCTGCTCTCGCTGCTCCCCGAACTGATCGAGCGCCACGCGCCGACGTTCGTCGTGGTCAACGCGGAGAACGTCGCCGGCGGCTTCGGGATAACCCCGAAGATCGCCGATGAGCTCCTGCGTGCAGGGGTCGACGTGATCACACTCGGCAACCACGCGTATCGCCGAGCAGAGATCTATGAGTACCTGGACCGCAGCGATCGGATCGTCAGGCCCGCGAACTACCTGCGAAGCCAGCCCGGACGGGGCCTGACGGTAATCGAGCGCGATGGTGTGCGTCTCGGCGTCGTCAACCTTTCCGGGAACCTCTACATGCGCGCCGGTCGCTCAGCCTTCGCGGAGATGGACGCCGCGCTGGCCGAACTGCGCGACAGCGCCGACCACATCGTGGTCGACATGCACGCCGAGGCGACCAGCGAGAAGGAGGCACTCGGCTGGCACCTCGACGGTCGCGTCACAGCGGTTCTCGGCACCCACACACATGTCCCGACCGCCGACGCGCGAGTGCTGCCCGGCGGTACCGCCTACATCACCGACGTCGGCATGACCGGCGCTCGCGCCGCCGTCCTTGGTTTCGACCGCGCCCTCGCGGTCAGCTCACTCGTCACGCAGATGCCCACCCGGCTGCTGCCGGCCGATGAGGACCCTTGGCTGATGGGCGTGCTCATCACATGCTCCGCGCCGATGCGTGCCGACGCGATCGAGCAGCTGCTGCTCGCGGCCTGAGAGCGCTACCCGAGGCCGAAGTGTGCGAGCGCGAGCGGCGTGACGTCCTTGATCGACCATTGAGCGCGCTCGACTCCGCCCTCGACGCCGCAGCAGATCAACGGGACCAGCGAGTCCGCGGCACCCAGCGAGCCGTGGCTGCCGCCGCCGATGTGGCTCGCGCCGCCCCAGTCGGTGAACTCGTAACCGGGGGCGGCGGAGAGCAGAACCTCGCCTGAGTGCCGGCAGGTGAGCGCGTCCCAGGTTCGCGCGAGCGCGTCCGGATAGGCCTCGCTTTCGAACACGCCGCGCTCGATCCGCGCGTCCAGCACCGCGAGATCCCCCTCCAGCACCCAGCTGCCGGCACGCCGGTCACCGACACTCTCGCCCCCGCGCCGGCTACGGCCGACCCGCGGCGCGGCGCCGGCGCCGGCTACGGCCGAGCCGGCCGCGGGTGCGAAACGCAGCTCGCCGCCACGGCCGGCGATCACGGCGCGCCCCTCCTCGCGCCAGATCACGTGCTCGACGCCCCCGATGCGCCGCGCGCGGTCGATCACCGCGCCCAGGACGCGCGGTTCGAGCGCGTAGATCATCGCGGCACGCGAGTTCGGACACAGCGCCACCTCGGCTTGGCCCGGCGCGCGCAGGTCGGTCGGACGGCGGATGTCAAAGCCACCGGTGAAGCTCGCGACCAGCGAGATCGTGTGCTCAACAAGCGTGTGGGCGTGATCGGCGAGCACGATCACGCCGTGATCTGCGAGGAAGCGGTCCACGCCGCCTGCGGCCTCGAACAGCCCCACCAGCTGGCGGTCGGCAGCCGGCAACGACTCGATCTGCGCTTGCGGACCGCCGCGGTGGGAATGGTTGTCGTTGTCGGGCAGGGAGAGCAGCAGGAAGTCGAAGAGGTCGTGGCGCACGAGATATGAGCCGACACAGCCGGCGTGGCGGTCGCGGACCCCGGGCATCCCGAGCGTTCCGTGGCAGCCGGTCACGCGGCTGGCAAAGATGTCGGCATAGAACAGCTCGCGCGGGCCGAGCACCGGCCGGCGGACGAGCGAGAGCGCCGCGATCCGCGTCAGGACCGTGTCGCGAGCGGGCTCGTGACGGTGACGTCCGCGGTACATCAGGTAGGTGGTCCCGGCCGTGCGGCACTCGGCGTCGTCGAGCTGCTCAAAGACGGTGAGCGCGTCGGCCGCGAGATGCTCACCGTTCATGTTGTAGATCGTGTCGGTGAGCTGGCGGGCGAGGCCGAAGCGAAGCGAAGCGCGGAAGCTCGAGCCGTACTCGACGTAGCGGCGCTCGCCGCGGTGGTACCAGTTCATCCCTGGAATGTCGTGGCGGTCCTGGCCGTGACCGGTCGCGATCGAAGCTGCGCAGACCGGTGTCACCGATGGGAACACCGACACGGCGTCGCGGACGAACGTGCCGCGCTCGATCAGCGTCGCGAGCGCCGGTGCCTTTCCGGCCGCCACGGTGCGCGCGATCATCGACGGCGTCGCACCGTCGATCACCGCGAGGACGAGCTTGCGCGGTGGGCTCAGCGCCCGCTCACCGTCCGGGCGTGTGCCCCCGCGGACCGCGCCACACGGCTGGTCGGTCGCTCGCAGGGGTGGTTCGCGGGGCTCATCGTGCGCTACCGTGGATCGTCGTGACGATAGTGAAGGCGCAAGCGGGGTCGCGAGCCGTCGCGGTCGGGCGGCGCTTGTGAGCGCCTGGGACGGCACGCGGCGTCCGCCACGCGGGACGGCGCACGAGCTCGAGCGCTACACGGGGCTGTTCGCTGCGCGCACCGAGCGGATGCGCTCGTCGGCGATCCGCGACCTGATGGCGATCACCGAGCGGCCCGAGATCATCTCGCTCGCGGGCGGCCTTCCCGACACGACGATGTTCGAGCCGGAGTTCTTCCGCTCGTTGATGAACGGCGTCTCGAACGACTCGCTGGCGCAGGCGCTGCAGTACGGGCCGACCGAGGGCCTGCAGGCAGTCAAGGAATGCATCGTCGAGCTGATGGCCGCTGAGGACATGCCGGTCGCCGCGGACGAGCTGATCGTCACGACCGGCGGTCAGCAGGCGATCGACCTCGTCTGCAAGACGCTGCTGGACCCAGGCGACGTCGTGATCGCGGAGGGTCCGACCTACCCGGGCGCAGTGCCGGCTTTCTGCTCCTACGAGGCCGACCTCGTGCAGATCGAGATGGACGGCGACGGCATGCAGATCGACCTGCTCGAGCAAACGCTCGACGCGCTCGCCGCCGAGGGCCGCCGGCCGAAGTTCATCTACACGATCCCAACCTTCCAGAATCCGGCGGGCGTCTCGATGTCGCTCCCGCGCCGCCGGCGCCTTGTCGCGCTCGCGCGCGAGCGCGAGCTGCTGATCCTCGAGGACAACCCGTACAGCATGCTTCGTTATGAGGGCGACCCACTGCCGACGCTGCGCTCGCTCGAGGTTCCGCGCGGGTCTCGCGACGGCGGCGACTTCGTGATCTACACCGGGACGATGTCGAAGATCCTCTCGCCGGGAATCCGCGTCGGCTGGGTGGTCGCCCCGCGACCTGTGCTGGCAAAGCTCCAGCTCGGCAAGCAGTCAGCCGATCTCTGCTCCTCCTCGCTGGCGCAGCATTTCGTGGCCGCCTACTTTGCCAGCGGCGACTGGCGCGAATACATCGAGCTGTTCCGCGACCGCTACCGGCGCCGACGGGACGCGATGCTCGACGCCCTTGCGACATACCTGCCCGAGGAGGCGCGCTGGACGCACCCCGGCGGCGGCCTGTTCATCTGGGTCACCCTCCCCGACTACATCGACACGACCGACCTGCTCGCGCGCGCGTTGCGCGAGAACGTCGCGTTCGTGCCGGGCGAGGCCGCGTTTGACGACGGCCGCGGGCACAACTCGATGCGCCTGAACTTCTCGAGCTCGAGCGAGGATGAGATTCGCGAAGGGATCCTGCGGATCGGCAAGATCGTGAACGAGCAGGTCGCGATCTACCGCTCTCTAACCGCGGGGAAGGCTCGCCCGGCTTTGCCGGACGACCTTCCCGCGGCGAGCCCTGGGGCGGAGGTGGTGTCGCTGCCGCGGCGCACGGAGGGGGCGCGTTCGCGGTCGCGGTCGCGGGAGCGGTGAGTCGCGTTGCGGTACTGAAGGGTGGGCGGTCGCTGGAGCGGCAGGTCTCGCTGAGCTCGGGGGCGCGGGTCGAGGATGCGCTTGAGCGACTGGGGCATGAGGTTGTGGGGATCGATGTTGGGTCAGACCTGCTGGAGCGGCTGCGCGAGGCGGCGCCGGACGTCGCTTTCATCGCGCTGCACGGGCCGGGCGGTGAGGACGGAACCGTCCAGGAGCTGCTCGAGGTGCTCGGGATTCCCTACACCGGATCCGGTGTCGGTGCGTGCGCGCGCTGCTCCGACAAGGTGCTCGCTAAACACGCCTTGCGCGAGGCGGGGCTACCGACGCCCGACTGGGTCGCGTTCAGCGAGATAGCGCTGCGGGAGCTCGGCGCCGGAGACGCGCTCGGGGCGATCGCCCACCGCCTCGAGTTCCCGCTCGTAGTGAAGCCTTCATCGCACGGATCGGCGCTCGGGATCAAGTTCGCACGCATCCCCGACGACGTCCCGGCGGCTCTGATCGCCGCTCTCTCCTACGACCACAAGGTCCTGCTCGAGCGCCACATCGACGGTCGCGAACTCGCGGTCTCGGTGCTCGAGCAGCCGGGGGCCGGCGCGCAGGCGCTTCCGATCGTCGAGGCGATCCCACTCGGCCAGGACTTCTACGACTTTGCTGCGCGCTACGACATCGGACGGACGCGCTTCGAGTGCCCCGCGCAGCTCGACGCGTCGAGCACGGCGCGCGCCCAGGAGGTCGCGCTCGCGGCCTACGACGTGCTCGGCGCCTACGGCTTCGCGCGCATCGACATGATCCTCGCGCCCGACGGCGAGCCGCAGATCCTCGAGCTGAACCCGATCCCCGGACTGACCGAGACGAGCCTCCTGCCGCAGGCCGCCGACGCCGCCGGAATCGACTTTGACGAGCTCACGCGGCGGATCCTCAGCGCTGCGGTCCCGGCGTCGCCGGCCTCCTCGCCGGGCTGAGTAGTCACGGCTGCGGGCGCGGCTGCGGGCGCAGGCTTCGCCGGCCTCCTCGCCGGGCCGAGCAGGCGCACGCGGTTCCGGCGTAGTGCTCGGTATGGCCTCGGCGCATGCGCCGAGGCCCCGACCGGCGCATGCGCCGGTCGGCCGGGGGCGCATGCGCCCCCGGAACCACCGCCTCGACCGCGACCAAGCGACGCGGCCGCGACCCCCACAAACCGTCCACGCCAAGTTAGGGTCGGCGAAGGCCGAGCCCTAACTATCTCCGGCGGCGAAGTCCTCCGGCGTGACCTGGTCGAGGAACTCCTTGAACTTCTCGACGACGTCGTCGGTGTCCTCGACCTCGTGCTCGAACTCGATCGCGGACTCGGCGATCACCTCGTCGGCGGCGAAGATCGGCGCGCCAGAGCGGACCGCCAGGGCGATCGCGTCGCTCGGGCGGGAGTCGATCTCGAGCTCGCGGCCGCCGGCGACGAGCGTGATCGAAGCGAAGAACGTGTTCTCGCGAAGCTCCGTGACCGCGACCTGGGTGCAGCGGACCTCGAGCTCACCGAGCATGTCGCAGAGCAGGTCGTGCGTCATCGGGCGGGGGGTCTGCGCGCCCTGCAGCTTCATCAGGATCGACGCGGCTTCCGGATGGCCGATCCAGATCGGCAGGAACTTGTTGCCCTCAGCGGTCTTCAACAGCACGATCGGCTGTTTGCCGACCATGTCGAAGCTGACGCCATAGATGACCATCTCTTGCACGAGCGCGCTCCCTAGCGGCGGGGTCCTTCGGATTATAGGTTGCCGCCTGTGCGCTCCGGGCAGCCCGGCGCGTGGCGAGGTGAAGCGCAATCGCGCCCGCGCCCACGAGCGGGATGAAGTTCGAGAGGTGTAGGACGATCGCGTAGGGGAGCGCGCCGGTGTGCGAGATGCCGTACGCCTTGAGCGCGAGAACGCCGGCAGCTTCGAAGACGCCGAGCGCAGCGGGGGGCGAGGGGATCACCATCGAGAGGCCCACCGCGACGGTTACGAGCAGCCCGGCTGTGAACGGCAGGTCGTGGAAGGCGAGCAGGACAAACCACGACCACAGCGCGGCGGTCATCCACGCGGCGAGGCTCCACGCGAGCGCCTCGAGCGCGACCCGGTGCTCGCGCAGACCCGAGAGTCCGTCGACGAGGAGTGCCACGTGGTGCTCGATTCGCTCCGCCGAGAGGCGGGGCAGGTGGGCCAGCGGGCGGGCGGCCCACTGAAGCGGGCGCTCGCCGTAGATCGCGAGGATCGCGACGACCGCCGCGAGGCCGGCGGCGGCGACACCCGCGAGGACGGTAGCGGCGCCGAACCACGAGACGTGCGGCAACCACGGCGATGCGCAGAGAAAGATCAGCAGAACCGAGAAGACGTCGTAGGCGCGCTCGACGACTACCGTGCCGACGATCTCGGCGGGCGGAGTGCTCGAGCGCTTGGTCAGCGCCGCGACGCGGGCGACCTCGCCGGCGCGCGCCGGCATGATGTTGTTGAAGAGGTAGCCGATCAGGGTGGCCTCCACGACCGGGCCGCGCCCCGGCCTGCGATGGTGGGCGAACAGCGCGCGCCAGCGCATCGCGCGCATCAGCGTCTGCGCGGCGAACGCGACCATCGCCGGCACGAGCCACCACGCGTGGCAGTGCTCGACCGCGACCCAGGCGGCGTGCCAGTGGACGCCGCGAACCGCGAGGTAGGTGAAGAAACCCGCGATGACGAGCGTCGCGACGGTCCAGAGAGCTCGTCGTCCAGGGCGCCGGACACCCCGTTTGCGGCTCAGCGGGACCGCGAGCGAGGCGTCGTCTTGCGCCGATATGCCCACCGCCGCAGGGTACCGGACGCAGCCCCGGGGATCGATGCGAACAACGCATCGAGCGCGTGGCGGGCTACACGGCGAGCGCGTCGAGCGGGCGACCGGGCGCAAGCGACGCGAAGACGTCCTCGGTGCCGAGTCCGTCCTCTGCGGCGCAAGCGACCTCCGTCCCGAGCGCGCTGAAAGCGAACACCGCGAGCCCGCGCTCGGCGCAGACACTCAGGTTCCCGGGGCAGAGCGTACGTCCAGCGCGCCGCGCCACGGCGGAGGCGATCATGCTCGGCAAGGCGATGAAGGTCGTGTCGATCAGCGGCTCGAAGGTGATCTCGTCGGCCCCCGCAAGCTCGCGCGGGTCAAAGCGCATCAGGAGAAGCAGGGCGTCGTTCTCGCCGTAGACCCTCACCGACTTCGGACGGTGACCTGACAGCGCGCTGTAGAGGTCGACGAGAACCTGGCGCGCGAGTTCGCCGAGCGCCATGTCCTCCGGTGTGTTGTTTCGATCGTTGTCGGTCATCCGTCGCGGTCCCTGTTTGGGCTGTATCGGAATTTGGGCAAAGCGCTCAAGGGGCTGATCGTCCAGCCCGCAGGCGCGTCGGAGCTGCCCGTGCCGGAGCCTCGTACAGATGTCCAGGTCGGTAGGCGAACCGGCGCCGGCGCTCCCGCGAACGCGCCCGCAAATGTTGGGCGCCAGCGCGTAAAGCTCTGTTTTGCAGGTAGAACGGCGTAGCAGCGCGAGAAGCTGCGTCTGTCGTACACGCGTCCAGCAGGGGTCTTTCTTGCTTGACCGGGAGGGGATAGATCCCCACACTGCGCCGACGATGATCGAACTCGCAATGGACGTGAGCACCGCTGAAGCCGCTTCGGACCCCACGCCCGGCACGGGGCGCGCGATCGCCGCCGCCGACCGCGTCCGGCTGATCCTGATCGACCCGGACGCGATCTCGCGTCACGCGCTCTCGGACTCGCTCCGCTGTGATGGCCGCTTTCTCGTCATCGCGCAGGCCGAGAGCACTGTCGAAGGCGTCGAGCTGGCACTCCACTACCGACCCGCCGTGGTCGTCATTGCCACCGCCGTCCCGGGACCGGACACGGTCACCGCCACTGAGCGGATCACTTCCGCCGCCCCCGAGGTCCGTGTCGTGCTGATGTCCGCAGCGCGCGAGCTCGAGCTTGAGATGAGCGCGGTGCGCGCGGGAGCGAGCGGCTTCATCGACAAGGGCGCGGCGAGCGCCGCGATTGCGCACCAGCTGCGGCTGGTCGCGCTGGGCGAGTCGGTGATCTCGCGCGAGATGACGCGCCACCTGGTCGACCGCCTGCGTCGCACACCGCAGGACGGCAGCGGGATGCGGCCGGTCAAGAGCCCGCTGACCGACCGCGAGTGGGAGATCCTTGACCTGATCTGCACGGGCGCGAGCACGCGCACGATCGCCGACGACCTGTTCCTGTCGGCCGAGACGGTCAACAGCCACGTCAAGCGCATCCTCCGCAAGCTCGGGGTTCACTCGCGCAGCGACGCGATCGCTGCCGCCGGGCGCATGCGCAGCGAGATTCTCGTCTAGCCGCCCGGCGATCACGCGCTGTGTGCGTACGCGCTTTGTCGGCTAACGCGCCATCGGCGCCAACCCCAACCGTGCCCGGGTCTCAGATGGCGTCGATACCGGTCGACCAACGATCTGCGCGAGCTGCACGACCCGTTCGACGAGTTTTACGTTCGTGGCGGCATTCTTCCGTTGCGCGTCCATCCACAGGTTGTCCTCAAGTCCGGTCCGTACATGGCCGCCGACAAGCAGTCCCAGTCCATTCATTGCTAGCTGGAACACGCCTAGCCCCCCCGCCGCCCACGTCGTACCAAACGGGAGAGCGCCAACAAGGTGCGTCAGTGCCCCGGCCGTGGCGGGAGCCGTGTTCGGGCCGCCCAGAATGACGTTTGCGTAAAGCGGCTCCTCGATGGCGCGACGGTGGAGCAGCTCCCCAGCGAGGTAGGCCATTCCGGAGTCGAAGATCTCGAGCTCGGGGCGGATACCGCGGTCGGTCATCTCCTCCGCGAGACCCACGATGGTCTGGGGAGCGTTGATGCTCGCCTGGGTACGGAAGTTCATCGAGCCGAGGGTCAAGCTCGCCATGTCGGGCCGGGCATCACCATCGAGGTCGAGGACGTCGCCGCGTTTCGCGAGGTCGCTCACCTCCCGCCCACTCGTGGTCACACATAGAACCGTCGTCGGACAACGCTCCCGCAACCCGACGAGCGCGTCACGGAAAGCCTCCTTCTCCCACGCGGGCGACTCATCAGGGCGACGCGCGTGTAGGTGAAGAATCGACGCTCCGAGCGCCACACAAGCCGCGCCGTCCTCGACGATCTGCTCAGAGGTAATCGGTAGGTGCGGCGAGTCGGCGCGCCGTGCGACCATGCCCGTCAAGGCGACGTTGATGATCAGTGGGTCGTAAGCCCGGAGCGGGTGTGGAACGTGCGAACCCGGAGGAATGCGTTGAATCTTGACAACTACGACGCGGGCGCGGGCGTCCCCTTCTGTGACCTGCGCGCCGCGTACTCTGCCGACGCGGAGGCAGTCGAGGAGGCCCTGGTGCGGGTAGCACGCTCCGGGCGCTACGTGCTTGGCGCCGAGGTTGAAGCCTTCGAGGCCGAGTTCGCGTCGTGGTGCGGGGCTCGGCACGCGGTCGGAGTTGGGAGCGGAACGGATGCCCTCGCGCTGATATTCCGCGCAGCTGGGATCGGGCCGGGTGACGAGGTGATTGTGCCTGCCTACACGGCGCCCGCGACGTGGATGGCAGTCGCGTGGGTCGGCGCAACACCGATCGGAGTTGATACGGACCGCGCCAGCGGCCTCATCGACGCTGAAAGGGCGGCTGCTGCAGTTGGGGGCGCGACGCGCGCAGTGGTGGCTGTCCACCTGTTTGGCCGCCTGGCGCCAATGGCCGAACTGCGAACACTCACCGATCGCCACGGGCTTCTGCTGATTGAGGACGCCGCGCACGCGCACGCCACCGACGAGGGCACCGGACCCGCCGGCTCCCACGGCGATGCCGCGGCTTTCTCGTTCTATCCAACTAAAACGCTCGGGGCGCTCGGCGATGGCGGCGCCGTTGTGAGCTCCGACGGTGAGCTCGCGCAGGCCGTTCGGCGTCTTCGGTCCTATGGATGGTCGTCATGGCAGGGCGACGCCGCCGGTCTCGGTGGCAACTCGCGCCTGGACGAGATCCAAGCCGCCGTGCTACGCAACCGTCTCGCCAACCTTTCGACGCGCCGGGGTCAGCTGCGCGATCTTGGCCGCCGCTACCGCGATCGACTCAGCAAGCTCGAGGGCCTCGGGCTACCGCCACTGGCCGCCGGAGAGGACGAACCCCCCTGGCACCAGTTCGTGGTGACCCATGCTGAACGCGATCGGGTTCGCCGCGCGCTGCTCGAGCGTGGCGTCGAGACAGCCGTGCATTACGACCCGATACCGCCCCGGCTGACGGCGTTTGGTCAGCCGGGTCGGTTCCCCGCCGCCGAAGATCTCGCGAGCCAGGCCATCAGCCTGCCTTTTGGGCACTGGCTCTCCGCTGATGAGATAGACGTGGTTTGCGCGGCACTGACCGCCGTCGACATTGCAGCGCGGTCGCGGATGTAGTCGCCCGGGTCATAGTCGCCGCTGGCGCAGACCAAGACCACGAGTCCGTCATCCAGTGCCTCCAGCTCGTTCCAGGTGTACGGAGGGATGTGGACGCCGTCGCCCGCCATCAGCTCCAGGCGCATGCTCTCGTGGCCGTCGTCGAGGACCAGCGCTGCCCGGCCACGCACGATCACGACATAGCGGTGCTGCGTCCGCGACGCGTGCCCGGCCCGCGTTCTCCCGGCGGGAATATCGTGCAGAACAAAGACCCGCCGACACGCGAACGGAAGACGGTCCAGCTCGGCAAGCGTCAGGGCGCCGCGCAAGTCGCGAAACACGCGTGCCAAAGGCTCGCCCAATCCTCGATCGGCCATCTGTTGGCATGCTATAGCGGCGGTGTATCTACCGAGACCGATTCGCCAGCGACTGTGGACGCCGCGCCGCGCTCTCGACGAGACGCTCACGGAGCTCAGCCAAGCGGTTGAAAACCTGGCCGCTGAGATGGCGGCGCTCCGTCGTAGCTCGACGGAGATCGCGGCAGTGATGGCCGAAATGTCGGCCGTGCAGGCGGGACTCGTCCGCTGGAACGCCGAGATCCGTACCCGCGTTCGCAGGACCCAGGCGTTGACCGCTCGCGCATACGAGGCGTTACACGACTGGCCTGGACTTCTGGCAGCGGCGCGCGACGAGCCCAGCTACGGACTGGCCTACGAGGACCCCGAACCGTTGATCAGTATTCCGATTCCGACCTACCACTCACCGACGATTCTCTGCGAACGGGCCCTTGCGTCGGTATTTGCGCAGACCTACCGCAAGTGGGAAGCAATTGTCGTCGGCGACCACTGCACGGACGACACCGAGGAGTGGATTCGGTCGCTTGGGGACGACCGTGTCAGCTTCCACAACCTCGCAGCCCGTGAGAACGATCCCGTTGACCCCTACGAGGCGTATGCGGTCAAAGGGAGCGTCCCGCGGACGACCGGGATCCAGCTTTCCCGGGGTCGCTGGATCGCTCCACTCAGCCAAGACGATGCCTGGGACAGCGACCATCTCGCAACGCTGCTGATATGCGCTCGCGAGCAACGGGCGGAAGTCGTGTATTCCCGCCTTCGCGCGGTCGGCGACGCCCCGGACTACCCGGTGGTGCGCTCGATCGGTGCATGGCCACCGCGCTACGGCGACTTCGCCTGGCAGTCGGCGCTGTTTCACGCCAATCTGAAGTTTCTCGGCTACGACCGCACCTGCGCTCTGGCCTCCGAGCCGAACGACTGGAACCTCGCACGGCGGGCGTGGGAGGCAGGTGTGCGCTTCCACTTCTGCGACCGCGAGACCGGCACGCTCTTCAACCAGTACGGTCGACTGGAAGAACTGACCGCAGCCTACGCCAACCTCGGGCTTCCGATCGAGGCGAGCGCGATGCCGTGAAGCTTGTCCTGTACGCAGCGTCAAGCGCCTATGCGAAAGAGGCCGCCGAGACCGCGCGACGCCTCGATTGGCAGATCGCGGCGGCGGTGCGCAACCTTGCGGGCGCCCCAGTCGCCGCTGGCTTGGGGCCGGTCGTGGAGGCGGACGATCTCGAAGCTGATCTCTTGATGCTCCCGTTTACCGTCGCGCTGACCACGCCAGGGCATCGGTACACCGCGAGCATGGATGCACGCCATCGCGGCTTTGCGTTTCCGGCAACGCTGATCGATCCCACGTCGATCGTCGCCAGTAGCGCGGTCATCGGTTGCGGGAGTTACGTAAACGCAGGGGCGATCGTTGCCGCGGAAGTCGTCACGGGCAGGTTCTGCTCGATCAACCGCGGAGCGTCGATCGGCCACGACACCACGCTCGCCGACTACGTGAGCGTCGGGCCGGGCAGCGTGACCGGCGGATCCTGCCGGATCGGCCGCGGCGCCTTCCTGGGCGTCGGAGCCGTGCTTGCGCCGCAGGTCAGCATCGGCGCTAATGCCGTCGTTGGGGCGGGCGCAGTGGTCGTTCGCGACGTCGACGAGGAGTCAGTCGTCGTCGGCAATCCAGCGCGGACGATTCGCGACGACGCGGGCTTCGCAGGCGTAGGGGTGCCACCGGCGGAGGAGTGGCGCCATCGGCAGGGAGCCCGGTAATGCGCGTGCCGCACCGCGATGGGCGATCCTGGATTCGAACCAGGGACCTCTTCCTTATCAGAGAAGCGCTCTAACCAACTGAGCTAATCGCCCGCAGCGGCGCTCCTCCCGGAGCTGCCGAGTGGGCCATGTTAGCGGCCGCGGTTGGGCGGCGGCCTCGTCTGGGAGCCGACGCGGCCGGCCAGCTCGAGGGCTTCCTGTGGCGAGGCAAAGCTCAGCTCCGCGCGATAGGTGCCGCCGCGGCCGACCGAGACACGGACCTCCGTGCCGAGCGTCCGCGAGAGGGCTTCGGCGATTGTCGTGCAAGCGTCCGCCTGGTCCGCGTGGACGGCGGGCCGGGCGGGTCCAGCCCGGCGGCGCTCCACGCTCTCGGCTACTTCGCCGCGCGCCCGCTGCTCGAGCGTTCGGACCGACCAGTGCTCGGCGGCGGCGCGTCGGGCCAGCGCGCGGCGCGCGTCGTGCCCTGTCGCCAGGAGTAGAGCGCGGCCATGACCCTCACTCAGGACGCCGCGCTCGAGCAGGTCGAGCGCCTCGTCGGGGAGATCGAGCAAGCGCAGCAGGTTCGAGACGGCGACGCGGCTCCGGCCGACGCGCAGGCCGACCTCCTCGCGCGAGAGGCCAAGCTCCTCCACGAGCGCGGCGCAGGCGCGCGCCTCCTCGACCGGGTTCAGGTCCTCGCGGGCCATGTTCTCGATCAGGGCGAGCTCGAGCGACTCGGCGTCGTCGCGTGGGCGGACGAGCGCGGGGATCAACTCGAGGCCGGCGAGCTGCGCCGCCCGCCAGCGTCGCTCGCCGGCGATCAGCTCATAGCTGCCGCCCGGCTTGGGACGCACGAGAATCGGCTGCAGCACGCCGCGCGCGCGCAACGAGTCGGCGAGGCCGCTCAGCGCTTCGTCGTCGAAGTAGCGACGGGGCTGGTGGGGGTTCGGCGCGATCAGCTCGATCGCGAGCTCGCGGAGGTCATCGCGTTCGCCGTCAGGCTGGGAAACCGAGAGAATCGCCGAAAGGCCACGGCCCATTCCGCGCTGCCGCGCGCCGCCCTCCGGCGCGGTCCCGGGCCAGCTAGCCACCGCCAGCAACCTCGCGGGCGAGCGCGTTGTAGGCATCCGAGCCGACGCAGAACGGGTCGTGCAGCGTGACCGGCACTCCGAAGCTCGGGGCCTCGCTGATCCTGATGTTACGAGGGATCACCGTGTCGAAGACGAGTCCGGGGAAGTGCTCGCGGACGTCGCGCTCGACGTCGCGTCCGAGGCGCGTGCGGCCGTCGTGCATCGTCAGCAGCATCCCGGCGACGCTGAGCTTCGGGTTGAACTCGCGCTGGATCAGGCCGATCGTGTCCAGCACCTGCGCGAGACCTTCAAGCGCGTAGTACTCCGTCTGGACCGGCACGATCACGCGGTCCGCAGCAACCAGTGCGTTGACGGTCAGCGGCCCAAGCGACGGTGGGCAGTCGATCAGGATGAACGCGAAGCGCTCGCGAAGCGGGGCCAGCGCTTCCTTCAGACGGCGCTCCGAGCCGGCGACCGTCGGGAGCTCGACCGACGCGCCGACGAGACCGGCGCCCGCGGGCATCAGCCACAGACGATCGACCGGTGTCGGGTGGACGGCGCTCTCGGCTTCGCAGTCGCCGCACAGCACGTCGTAGACGTTCGGCGCGAGGTTGCGCGGCTGGCCGAGCCCAACGGTTGCGTTGGTCTGCGGGTCGAGGTCGACGATCAGCGCGTTGTAGCCGGCGGCCGCGACCGCGGCAGCCAGGTTGACGGCGGTCGTCGTCTTGCCAACACCGCCCTTCTGATTGGCGATCGCAAACACCCGCACGTCGGACACCGTAGCGCCCCGCGGTGCCGCGGTGCTCAGTGACCGCACGTCGGAGCGACCCGAAAGTCCGCTGCGTGCGAACTGCGCGAGCGGGCGCTGACGGCGCGCAAAGAGCTCGCCGGACAGCCCTCGGGGAGTCAACCCGCCCCTCCGAGCGGTTGCTTACGCGCAACGCCGACGCGGCGCGGGAAGCGGCTCGGCGTGTCGGCGATCTTCGAATACATATGGAGGTGGTGGGCCGCACTTCCAGGATATGGCTCGACTCGGACCACATCGGCCGGCCCGAGTCCCAACTGCCGGGCCGCGCGGTCGCCCTCCTGGCGCTCGCGGTCCCCGGTGGTTCCCTTCCAGGCGATCAACAGGCCGGCCCGAGCGAGCAGCGGTGAGGCGTACTCACAGAGCACGGCGAGTGGGGCGAGCGCGCGAGCCGTCACAACATCGTGGACCGCGGCTCCGGAAGGCCAAAGCTCTGCGCGAGCGCAGACGACCTCTGCGTTGTGAGCGGCCGTTGCATCGATCGCTCGGGCGATGAACTGGCACTTCCGGCGCGAGCTCTCCAGCAGGGTTACGTGGGCGTGCGGCAGCGCGATCGCGAGCACGAGGCCGGGGAGGCCCGCCCCAGAGCCGATGTCGACGACGTGCCGCGCCCGACGAAGCCCAGGGATCACAAGCGCCGACAGGGAATCGGCGACGTGTACGTCGACCGCGGAGTCCGCAGCGGTCACCGAGCTCGGGGCCAGGGGGTCGCACGCCAGGAGATCGAGGAACTCACGCAGCCGGGTCGAGGCCGGTGCGGTGAGCCCGTACTGAGTCGAGAGCTCGTGCAGGCGCGTTGCGAGGGTCACAGTGCGCGGCGCGCGCGGGCGATGTAGTCGGCGTAACGCGTCTCCATCTCGCGCAGGCGCTCGCTTGCGTAAGCGTCCAGCTCGGGCGATAGGCGGCTTTGCAGTAGCGGCAGCAGGTCTTCGACGAGCGCGGCGCCGCGGGCCATCCACTGAAAATAGCTGCGGCCGCCGTGACCGTAGGGGCCGTAGAGGCGGGACCGCGGGAAGCGTTCCACGAGCCAGCGGAAGAGCGCTTCGTGTCGAACGTGCATTCTCAGGGTCACCTGCGGCTGCTTCCCGTCGCCGCCAAAGGACCCCTCGCCGATCAGGATGCCGACGACCAGTCCCGCGTCGAACTCGGAGAGTGCGTTCACGCCTCGAGTTTGGCAGCCGTCGCGGACGCTGTTTCACCGTCAAGAAAAACGTGAAACGGAGCTAAAGCGGCGTGACGATCAGCCGGCGGCGTGGTTCGTCGCCTTCGCTGTGTGTGTCGACGTCACCCCGCTCGCGTAGGTGCTCGTGGACGAACCGTCGCTCGGCTGCGGGCATTGGTGCCAGCTCAACGTCGTGACCCTGCGCAAGCGCGGCGTCGGCCGCGGCGTCGGCGACCGCGCGCAGCTCGGCTTCCCGCCGCCCCCGATAGCCACCGGCGTCAACGCTGACTCGCAGGCCCTCGCCTCCGCGCAGTGCGACCCGTTGGGCAAGATGCTGAACCGCATCCAGGACGCTGCCTCGTTCGCCGACGATCGCGTCGACGTCCTCGCCGACGATCGCGCCGACCAAGACGCTGTCCTCGATATCAACGGTGACCGCGGCGTCCAACCCGAACGCATCGACCAGCGTCTCGAGCAGATCGCGCAGCGCCTCCTGCGGCGTCAGCTCGTCGTCGTCTTCCACGGTCATCTCGGCGAGCGTACGGGAGCTAGCGCCGGCGGCCGGAGCGCTTCTTGCGCTTCCTTGGGGATGGCGGAGGTGGCGAGGACCGACCGGGGCGCACCCCGGTCGCGCTCGCCTTGCCCTCGCCGGCCGCGGGGAGCGCGCGAGCGAGTGCGGACCGCGAGACGCTCGGCTTTGACGCCCCGTTTCCAGCGATCGCGGACGCCGATGCGACGGGGGGTGCCTTGCCGACGCGGCGGCGCACAAACCATTGCAGCGGTAGCTGGGTCATGTTCGTGGTCACCCAGTACAGGAGCAGGCCCGCCGGGTAGCGGTAGATGATCACGGTGAAGACCGCGGGCAGCAGGAGCATCATCCATCGCTGGCTGCCCTGGAGCTGCGCGGTCGAGAAGTACGACGTCGCGAGCATCGTCACGAGGTAGGCGCCGATCAGGACGATCAACGCGACCCCGGTCGCCCGGACCGTGATGTCGTTGATGAAGAGGAAGCCACCGGAGCCGTGAGCGCCCTTCAGTGAGCTGCAGCCGATGTTCGAAAGCGCCTTTGCGCTGATGTGGTTGGCGGTGATCGCCGGGCCGCAGATCTTCTGCTTGAGATCGCTGCGCAGCATGTAGAACAGCGAGATGAGCACCGGGAACTGGATCAGCAGCGGTAGGCAGCCGCCCAGCGGGTTGACCCCCTGCTCCTTGTAGTACTTCATCATCTCCTCGCTCTGGCGCTGCTTGTCGTCCTTGTAGCGGAGCTTGATCTCGTTGAGCGGGGCGGCGTGCAGTTGCAGCTTCGCCATGTTGCGGAACTGCGTCAGCATCAACGGCAGGGTTACGACGCGAATCACAACGGTCAGCCCGATGATCGCCCAGCCCCAGCTTCCGCCGACAACGCTGTGCGCGGCGACCATCACCGCCTCGAAGACCTTGATCAGCGGCCCGAAGGCGCTCTCGATTATGTTCGCGAAGATCATCGGCTGGTCCTGGGTTTCAGTGCTCGTGGACGCGAAACAGGCGTTGGGCCGTCAGCGGGTCAAAGCCGCCGCGGCTGAAAGGCTGACAGCGGAGGACGCGCCAACCCGCGAGCACGAACCCGCGCAGTATGCCGTACTCGCGGACAGCCTGTACCGCGTAACGCGAGCAGCTTGGCTCGAAGCGGCAGCGGCGACCGAACAGAGGTGAGACCACCCGCTGGTAGGCCAGAAGCGGGGCGACCGCGATCTCCCGCGCGGCGGTCCTCACGTCTGCTGGGCGCCCGCGCCCGGGACCTTCGCCAGCAGTTCCTCAAGTGCGGCGAGCATCCCGCTCAAGCCCCGCTCATCCGCGAGCTCGCGAGCGTCGGCGCGAGCTACGAGGACGACGTCGTGCCCGCGCGGGAGGGAGACGGCGCGCGCGGCGCAGGCCTCGCGAAGCAGGCGCTTGACCTGGTTTCGCTCCACCGCTCCGCCGACCTTGCGTCCGACCGACAGGCCGACGCGCGGCTCGTCGATCCCATCGCGCGGGAACGCGTAGAGAACGAGGTAGCGGTTGGCAACTGAGCGTCCTTGACGGTAGACCCGGTCGAACTCTGCGCTACGCGACAGCCGCCCAGGGCGTCGGCGCGTCGCACCGACGTGCCCGGCCTCGGTCACTAGACCGTGAGCTGCTTGCGCCCCTTGGCGCGGCGGCGCTTGAGCGTCAGCTTCCCAGCGCGCGTGCGCATGCGGTTGCGGAACCCGTGGGCACGGGCGCGCTTGCGCTTCTTCGGCTGGTAGGTGCGCTTCATCGCCGGACGGGCCCAGGGCACAGATTGCGTGGACTGACCCGCGAGCGAGTATAGCGGTCGTGGGTCGCGGTTCTGCTTGCCGCGGGTCGTCTCCGTTTTTCCCGCCAAATGCGCTGAGCACGCCGGAGGAGGACCGGGGCGTTGCTATATTCGCGCGCTCCGGGGGCCATCGGGTCCCCTTCCGGAGTTTCGTTTCAGGACCGAGCCCATCGGGGGAGGATCGCGCGCGGCGTGGCCAGCATCGAGCAGTCGTGGCAAGAGATCCAGGTCGCGCTGCGTGACCGGCTGGGCGAGCGCACCTACGGCCTCTGGCTCGCCCCCCTGCGCTGCGTCGGGATCGACGGCGACACGCTCGTCCTGGCGGGGCCACCGGAGGTCGCCGCGTGGGCTCGCGCGCGCTACGTATCCGCCTTGCGCGAAGCCGGCACTCAAGTCCTCGGACGTGAGGTCGCAGTCGCCTTCGAGGGCGCCGCTCCGCCCGCCCAACCGGCGCATGACAGGGCACTCGCACAGGCCGGAAGTGGGGGTGACAGCGACCCCAATCCGAAATACACCTTCGAGCAGTTCGTTATCGGCAGGTCAAACCACCTTGCCCATGCTGCAGCGCTCGCTGTTGCGGAGTTGCCTGGGCAGGCCTACAACCCGCTCTTCATCTACGGGCGGCCGGGACTTGGCAAGACCCACCTGCTCCACGCGATCGCGGGGTACGTCACCGCGTTTGGCGGGGGATTGAGCGTCCGTTACGCGACCGCCGAGGACTTCACGAACGCGTTCGTCACGGCTCTCGCGGCGCGAGAGACCGAGCGCTTCAAGGCGCGCTTTCGTGGCGTCGACGTGCTCCTGATCGACGACATCCAGTTCCTCGAACGCAAGGCTCGCAGCGAGGAGGAGATGTTTCACACGTTCAACGCACTGCACGACGCCGGCAGTCAGTTGGTGGTCAGCTCTGACCGCCTCCCCGCCGATCTCGCCGGCATCGAAGAGCGCCTGCGCGAGCGGTTCGCCGCCGGGCTCGTCACCGACATCGCTCGCCCGGACCGCGGAACCCGGTTGGCGATCCTGCGCAAGCGCGCCCACTATGACGGGATCCAGATCTCCGACGAGGCCCTTGCGGTAATAGCGGACGGCGTTGCCACCAACGTGCGTGCCCTGGAGGGCGCGTTGATCCGCGTCGTCGCCGTCGGCTCGCTTGAGCGGCGACCGCTCGACGGCGCACTCGCCGCGGAGGTGCTGCAGCGACACGGGTTCTATGCGAGGCCGGCAGCAGGGGCGACGATTGCGCAGATTCGATCTGCAGCATGCGCGCACTTCGGCGTCAGCGAAGAAGCGATCGTGTCGCGCTCACGAACGGCTCGCGTCGCCTGGGCTCGACAGGCCGCCATGTATCTGTCGCGCGAACTGACCGACCATTCTCTCCCGCACATCGCACGGGACTTCGGCGGGCGCGATCACACGACCGTTCTTCACGCCTGTAGGCGCGTCGCCGAGGAGATCACCCACGACGCTGCCGCTCTCGCCGATGTCGAGGCACTTACGGCGCACCTTTCTGCGTGAGCGCTCCACAGACCCACACCGATTTGCTCACAGGCCGCATGCGCCATCGTCCCCGCGAAGTGCGAGCATGGGCGTACTTGTCCACAACCCCACAACCCCTACGACTACCTCAATGAAAGTAAGCGCAGCATGAAAGCCACACTTTCGACGGCAGCACTTCTCGCTGAACTGCAAACGGCGTCGCGGGTCGCGAGCTCGCGTAGCGCAGTCCAGGCTCTGTCGGGGGTGCAACTCGAGGTTGCCGACGGAGCGCTCGAGCTACGCGCCACCGACATGGAAGTCGGGTTGCGCCTACGCATAGCGGTGCGCGATTCGGTGCCCGGCTTGGCCGTCCTACCGGCTCGACTCCTGCTAGATGTTGTCCGCTCGCTTCCGGGCGCCGACGTCTCGCTCGAACTCCGGAGCGCCGACCAGGACGTCGAGCTGATCTCCGGTACGGCCGTGTTCAACCTGCGCACGCTTCGAAGCGAGGACTTTCCCCCACTTCCCACACCGCCAGGCACGGATGGCGTCGTGCTCGATGCCGCGTCTTTCGTCGAGACCGTCGCTCGCGTTGCCCGGTCGGCCTCACGGGACGACACCCGTCCGGTGTTGACCGGAATCCTCGTCTCGGCGTCGGACTCGTCGCTGCGAATGGTCGCCACGGACTCCTACCGCCTGAGTGTCAAGACGACGCAGCTCGAACGGCCGGTAACCACTCCATTCGAGGCAAACGTGCCCGCTCGCGCTCTGCAGGAGCTCGCACGAATCGCGCAGCAGAGTTCGGCCGAGGAGATCGTCGTCGCCCGACTTGAGAATCAAATCGTCTTCACGCTCGCCGGCGGTGACGGAAACAGCGGCGGAGCGATGCTCTCGTCACGGTTGATCGACGGCCAGTTCCCGAACTTCCAGCAGCTTCTGCCGGAGAGCTCCGACTACGAGCTGAGCGTGGCTCGCGAGGAGATCGTCGACGTGGCGAGGCGGATCAGCCTGCTGGCGCAGAAGAACGCACCGCTTCGTCTGGGCTTCAGCGAAGGCGAGCTACGCGTCTCGGCGCAGACTCCGGATGTCGGGGAGGCGCATGAGACGCTGCCGATTGCGTTCGACGGCGAGCCGTTCGAGATCGGCTTCAACCCAGAGTTCCTCCGGGACGGGCTCGAGAGCGTCGAGTCCGCGGAGATCGTCTTCAAGCTGACGAGCCCGCTGCGACCGGGGCTGATCGAGTCGGCCGACGGGAGCGGCTTCGTCTACCTGGTGATGCCGATCCGTCTCGGCGCTTGAGCGCAGGTGCAGGTCGAGCGCCTGCACCTGCGCGAGTTCCGCTCGTATGAGATCGCGGAGGTCGCGTTTGGCGAACGCCTGACGATCGTGCATGGCGCAAATGGCGCCGGCAAGACCAACCTTCTGGAGGGACTCTACTTCGGCTGCACCGCCCGTTCCTTTCGAACCGCCAACGACCGCGAGCTCGTCCGCTTTGGAGCGGGAGCCGCCCGCGTCGTTGTCGAGGGGACCGATGTGGACGGTCCCCATGAGCTTGCAGTCGGCTTCAGTCCCGGCGAAGCCAAGCGGCTCTCGCTCGACGGGGCGCCGCTCGAGCGAATGCTCGACGCACCGCACCGTCCGCTGATCGCTGTCTTCTCGCCAGATCGCCTGGAGCTCGTCAAGGGGGTACCGCAACTGCGCCGCGCACACCTCGACCAACTCGTCACCGCCCTGTGGCCCACGCGAGCCGTGACCCGCAGGCGTTACGGTGAGGCCCTCGCGCAGCGCAACGCGCTGCTCACGCGCGTGCGAGGGGGGCGCGCCCAGTCATCGGCGCTGAGGCCGTGGGATCTCGAGCTGGCGGGTCTCGGGATCGAGCTTTCCGCGAACCGCGCCCAAGCGACGGGGCTCGTCGAGGATCACTTCGCAGCGCACGCTGACGCGCTCGGGCTGGACGGCATCGTCCGGATGTCCTACCGGCCACGCTCGCGCGCGGCGGACCCCGAGCTGCTCGCCGAGGAGATCGCAGCAGCTTTGCCGAACGACCTGGCCCGGGGTTACACGACGCACGGCCCGCACCGCGACGATCTGATCGTGCGCCGCGACGGACGCGATCTGCGCACCTACGGCTCCCAGGGCGAGCAGCGCCTCGTCCTTCTCGCCCTGCTACTCGCCGAGCGGGACGCGCTGGCCGCAGTGCGGGCCCGCCCGCCGCTGATGCTCCTGGACGACGTGATGAGCGAGCTCGACCAGGACCGCCGCGCACGTCTCGCCGACACCCTGAGTCGCTACGGCCAGTCGATCGTGACAACGACTGAGCTCGAGCACGTGCCCGGACCGCATGGCCCGCTGGTCGCGGAGATCGCCGTCGCGGAGATCGCCGGGAGGGTGGCGGGGTGACGCGCCGCCGCTCGCCGCGCCCGCTCGCCGCCGCGCTAAGCGCGCTTACGAGTCGTCTGGAACCCGTCGGAACTCTGGCGGCCGTGCAGCGCGTCTGGCCAGAGGTCGTGGGGGATGCGATCGCGCGTGGCGCGCGGCCGGTTGCCGAGCGCGAAGGCGTGGTCCAGGTCGCCTGCGAGGACGCCGTCTGGGCGTCGGAGCTCGAGCTGATGGGCCCCTCGCTCGTCGCCTCGCTGAATGCGGCGATCGGCGGCGAGCGTGTGAGCGCCGTCCGCGTGCGAGCGGACGGCGCGCGGCGGGTGCGCAGACCGCACTGATTCCCGCGGTTTGCAGGGATTTTTTACTTGCGAGCAAGGGTTGTCGGGGGACCTCGTGTGCTATTGTTTTGTCAACTACCGAGAGGCGCCCCGGACCGGCGATGTGACACCGGTGGCCGGGGCTTTCTCACGTCATTGGAGGGCCTTTGGCCAAGAGCAACAAGCGGACCGCAGCTGACTACGACGCCCAGGACATCACCGTCCTCGAGGGGCTGGAAGCGGTTCGCAAGCGGCCCGGGATGTACATCGGGTCGACTGGGGAGCGGGGACTTCACCATCTCGTCTACGAGGTTGTGGACAACTCTGTGGACGAGGCGCTCGCAGGCTTCTGCACATCGGTCAGCGTCACGATTGCGGCCGACAACTCGGTCACGGTCGCCGATGACGGTCGGGGGATCCCCGTGTCGGTGATGGAGAAGGAGGGACGGCCTGCGCTCGAGGTGATCCTGACGACGCTGCACTCCGGCGGCAAGTTCGGCGACGGCGGCGGCTACAAGGTCTCCGGCGGGCTGCACGGCGTCGGCGCGTCGGTCGTCAACGCGCTGTCCGAGCGCCTCCACGTCGAGGTCCGCCGCGACGGCCACGTCTTCTCGCAGGACTACGCGCGCGGTGCGCCCGAGGGCGCAATCGTCAAAGGCTCCGCGTTGAAGAAGGGCGATCCGACCGGCACGACGATCACGTTCCTGCCCGACGCCGAGATCTTCGAGGCCGTCGATTTCAACGTGCACACGCTCGAGGAGCGCCTGCGCGAGACCGCGTTCCTCACGCGCGGCCTGCGCATCACGCTGCACGACGATCGTGGCGCGGGCTACGACGTCGAGTTTCGCTACGAGGGCGGCATCGAGGATTTCGTCGCCTACCTCAATCAGAACAAAGAGCCGGTTGGCAAGAAGATTGTCTACTTCTCCGGCGAGAGCGGCGAAGGCGCGGTCGAGGTTGCGATGCAGTGGAACTCCTCCTATCAGGAGTCGATCTTCTCGTTCGCGAACAACATCAACACGCACGAGGGCGGCAGCCACCTGTCCGGCTTTCGCTCGGCGCTGACCCGCACGATCAACAAGTACGCCCGCGAGCAGGGTCTGCTGAAGGAGAAGGACGAGAACCTCTCCGGCGAAGACGTCCGCGAGGGCCTCACCGCGGTCATCTCCGCCAAGCTCGCCGACCCGCAGTTCGAGGGCCAGACGAAGACCAAGCTGGGCAACCCGGGAATGGCGGGGTTCGTCGAGTCGGTCGTCAACGCCGGCCTCGCTGAGTTTCTCGAGGAGAACCCGCAGGAAGCACGCGCCGTGATCACGAAGTCGGTCCAGGCCGCTCGCGCCCGCGAGGCGGCGCGCAGCGCGCGCGATCTGATCCGCCGCAAGTCGGCGCTCGAGAACACGCACCTGCCGGGCAAGCTCGCGGACTGCTCCGTCAAGGATCCGGCGCTGGCCGAGCTGTTCGTGGTCGAGGGCGACTCGGCCGGTGGCTCCGCCAAGCAGGGTCGTGACCGCAACACGCAGGCGGTGCTGCCGCTGCGCGGCAAGATCCTCAACGTCGAGAAGAGCCGGATCGACAAGGTGCTCCAGAACGTCGAGGTGCAGGCCCTGATCACCGCCATCGGAACCGGAGTCCGTGATGACTTCAACATCGAGAACGCCCGCTACCACAAGGTGATCCTGATGTGCGACGCCGACGTGGACGGCGCCCATATCCGCACGCTGATCCTGACGCTGCTGTTCCGCGAGATGCAGGAGCTGATCGAAGCCGGATACGTCTACATCGCAAAGCCCCCGCTTTACAAGCTCAAGCAGGGCAAGCGCGAGCGCTACATCGAGAAGGAGTCCGACCTCGAGGAGATCCTGGTCTACGACAAGCTCGAGCGGTTCGAGATCAGCGACGCCGACGGCAACCCACTGAAGCTGACCGAGGCCCGCTGGCAGAAGCTCGTGCGCCAGGTGCGCCAATACGAGGGTTTGTCGGCTTCGCTGCGCGCGGTTCACGGGACCGACGCGCTGCGTCTCCTCAGCGAGGCGGCGATCCTCGAGCAGGGCGCAACCAGCACCGACGACGTCGCGAAGCTGCTCGCGGCGCGAAACGGCGCCGGCACCCACCACGCCGAGGTCGTTCCGAGCGACGCCGCCGACCTAGTGGTCCGCGTGACCGAGAAGACGACTGGCTTCGCGCGCACCCACAACCTCAATGCCGAGCTGTTCGAGTCCAAGGACTACCGCCAGCTCCTGGCGGCGTACCAGGCGCTCACCGAGTTCGCAGGCCGCCCACCGTTCGACGTGCGCCTCGACGACCAGCGAGTACTCGCCGCGACGTTCGACGATCTGCGCACCGCCGTGCTCACGATCTCGCAGAAGGGCGAGGAGGTCTCTCGCTTCAAGGGGCTCGGCGAGATGAACGCCGACCAGTTGGCGACGACGACGATGGACCCGCAGTTCCGGACGCTCGCGCAGGTGACGATCGAAGACGCGGTGAACGCCGATCGCGTGTTCTCGATGCTGATGGGCGACCAGGTGGAGCCGCGACGCGACTTCATCGAGAGCAACGCCCGGCTCGTCGCGAATCTCGATGTGTAGCGACCACCGTGCAACGGAGGGAGGTGACGAGGCATGGCAGGTGACGTTCTGACCGGCGGCAACATCGAGCCGCGCGCGATCGAGGACGAGATGCGCACCGCGTTCCTCGATTACGCGATGTCCGTGATCGTCTCGCGCGCTCTGCCGGATGTGCGCGACGGCCTCAAGCCGGTCCACCGCCGTGTCCTCTACGGAATGCGCGAGCTCGGGCTCGGACCGACCCGCACGAAAGCCAAGTGCTCGCGGATCGTCGGCGAAGTTATGGGCAAGTACCACCCGCACGGCGACTCGGCGATCTACGACACGCTCGTCCGTATGGCGCAGAAGTTCTCGATGCGCTACCCGCTGGTCGACGGGCAGGGCAACTTCGGCTCGGTCGACGACGACCCGCCCGCCGCCATGCGCTACACGGAGGCGCAGCTCACCCGACTTGCCATGGAGATGCTGCGCGACCTCGACATGGACACGGTCGACTTCGCGCCGAACTACGACGGCTCCGAGCAGGAGCCGCTTGTGCTGCCGGCGCGGTTCCCGAACCTCCTCGTCAACGGCTCGCAGGGGATCGCGGTCGGCATGGCCACGAACATCCCGCCGCACAACCTGCGCGAGGTGATCGACGCGACCGTCGCCTACATCGAGCAGCCGCAGATCACGGTCGAGGAGCTGATGAAGCACGTCCGTGGCCCCGACTTCCCCACGGCCGGCATCATCCTCGGCCGCTCCGGCATCAAGGACGCCTACGAGACCGGTCGCGGTCGCGTTCGTGTGCAGGCTCGAGCGCATATCGAGCCCCTCAGCCATGGCAAGGAGGCGATCGTCGTCACCGAGCTGCCCTACATGGTCAAGAAGGGCGGCGAGAACGGGCTGTCGGTGAAGATCGCGCAGCTCGCCAACGACAAGGTGATCTCCGAGGTCACCGATATCAAGGACGAGTCCGACAAGCGTGGCATGCGGCTTGTGATCGAGCTGAAGCGCGACGCAATGCCGAAGGTGGTCCTCGCCAAGCTGTTCAAGCACACTTCGATGCAGACCACGTTCGGCGTCAACATGGTCGCCCTCGTCGACGGCGTGCCGCGCACGCTGTCACTTCGCGAGGTGATCCACTACTACGTGGAGCACCAGCGCGAGGTCGTGGTTCGCCGCTCCAAGCACGAGCTGGCGCAGCGCGAGGCCCGCGCCCACATTCTCGAAGGCCTGCTGATTGCGATCGAGAATCTCGACGCCGTCATCGCACTGATCCGCGCGGCGAAGGATCGCGAGAGTGCACGCGAGGGCCTGATCAAGACGTGGGGGCTCACGGTGATCCAGGCGCAAGCGGTGCTGGACCTCCGTCTCTCGCAGCTCACCGCCCTCGAGTCGGGGCAGATCCGCCAGGAGCACGCCGACACGCTCGAGCGGATCGGCGAGCTGCGAGCGATTCTCGGCGACGAGCTTCGCGTGCTGTCGCTCATCAAGGAAGAGCTGCTCGAGATCCGCGAGCGCTTCGGCGATGAGCGGCGCACCGAGATCTCGCACGCCGACGGCGAGATCGATATCGAGGACCTGATCGCCGACCAGCAGATGGTGATCGCGATCACGAGCACCGGCTATGTCAAGTCGTTGCCGCTCGACACCTACCGCCAGCAGCATCGTGGCGGTCGTGGGGTCAACGGAATGGACATGAAGGACGGCGATTTCATCGAGCACCTCTTCATCTGCTCGACGCACGACTACCTGCTGTTCTTCACCAACCGGGGCAAGGTCTACCGCTCCAGGGTCTACGACCTGCCCGAGGCGTCGCGGACCGCGAAGGGCCGCGCGCTCGTCAACATCCTGCCGCTGCGCGAAGGCGAGCGCGTGCAGTCCGTCCTCTCGACGCGGGACTACAGCGAAGGGCGCTACCTGCTTTTCGCGACTCGCGGCGGAATCGTCAAGAAGACCGAGTTCCTCGCCTACAACACGCCGATCAACGCCGACGGGATCATCGCAATCAAGATCCGCGACGACGACGAGCTCGTCGCGGTCCGGCGCACGAGCGGCGATGACGACATCCTGATGGTCTCCCGCTCGGGCAAGGCGGTGAGGATGCGCGAGTCCGACGTCCGCTCCATGGGTCGGGACACCTCGGGCGTGAAAGGCATGAACGTGTCGCAGCCGGGCAACAGAGTGCTGACGATGGATGTCGCCGCCGACGACCAGGAGCTCCTCGTCGTGACCGAGCACGGCTACGGCAAGCGCACCGCCCTGAGCGACTACCCGCGCAAGGGTCGCGGGACGATGGGCGTCAAGACGATCGAGCTGACAGAGAGCAAGGGCGCGCTCGCCGGCGCCCTCGTGGTTCGCGAGCACGAGGAGCTCGTCTTCATCAGTCACGGCGGCATGGTTCAGCGGACGAGCGTTCGCGGGATCAACCGGTACGGCCGCGCCGCCCAGGGCGTCCGCCTGATGAACCTCAAGGACGACGACACGGTCAGCGCGACCGCGCTCGTCGCGGACACACCCGCCGACGACGATCCCGAAGCGCAGGACGCCCCGCAAGACGCGGCGCAGGACACCACCTCGGATGTCTCGCCGGACGACACCCAGAAGGCCCCGCCGGAGGTCACCCCGCCGGCCAACGGCAGCGCGTAGCGGCTCCCGCAGCGGTCCGATTCGGGCGTCGTCGCCGTTCGCTACTCTGCTGGGACCAGAGAAAGGAGGTGGTCCTCAATTGGTTGACAGTACTTGCGGGACTCTGGAGGTGGCCGGCCGATAGGTCGGAGCAGCTGGCTGGACCCGCCTAGCGGAATCCAACCCGGACCACCGTCGTTTAGGCCGCCGGACCTTGTCCCCCCGGCAAGCCGTCGTCGCGGCGTCGCGGCGCTCGGCAGGTCTACGCGATCAAGTCCAGCTTGATCTGGAGAGCCCCGGGCGCATCACTGCCCCGGGGCTCTCGACTTTACAACTGCGCCGGCGCGGTGTCCGCGGACCCTCCGTCTCCGACTGCGGCGGAGTCGTGTGCCGCCGCCCGTCAGGCCGCGGCCGGGAGATACGCCCTCCATGCAGGCGGAATCGTTGGGCTCGAAACCTGGATGAAGATCTCGGCGTGCGGAGGTCGCGGCTCTCGGGCCGGGTGCATTCCCGACTGGACAGGGGTTCGGTCGGCCTTGCGCCGGTTGCAGGGGGCACACGACGCAACGATGTTGTCCCACGTGGAGGGTCCGCCCTTCGAACGCGGGATCACGTGGTCGACGGTCAGGTTGCTGCGCACGCCGCAGTACTGGCAGGTCCACTCGTCGCGAGCAAAGACTGCTCGGCGAGTGATCTTGCGCCGGTGGGCGTCGCGTGGGACGCGGACGTAGCTTGTCAGCCTGATCACGAACGGCCGCGCGAGCACAACGCGCTCGGCGTGAAGCGCCCATTCCGCCTCCTCCAGCACCTCGGCCTTTGCCTTCAGCATGAGAACGATTGCGCGGCGTACCGTGCAGACGTTGATCGGCTCGTAGGTCGCGTTCAGGACGAGCACCCGGCCACCGTCAGGCCCGCGTCGCCGGTGCTCGTCAGGCGACGCCGACCTCAGTGGTGGCCTAGGAGCTACAGCGGACATTCGCTCCGCGCGAGTGTAGCGACCGGGCCCACGCTCGTTGTCGGCGTGCCCGCCTACGGGGCGAGGTATGAGCCGAGAACGCGAACCTCCTGGCAGCGGGCCCTCAGGCCCTCGATCGCACCGCCGAGCGCCGGCTGCTCAGTCGATCCGTGAAGGTCCGCAAAGAACATGTAGTGGCCCAGCCCGACGCGCCGCGGACGGGACTCGATCCGGGTCAGGCTGATGTCGCGGTTCGATAGCTCCGCGAGGCAGCCGACAAGCCATCCGGGCGCCTCATCGCCGCCCCCCCAGAACACGATCGACGTCTTCGGCGTAGCACCACGCTCGACGAGCGTGCGAAGCGTGCCGGCCCGCTCGGACGCCGCAAGCCAGACAAACCGGGTCATGTTGTCAGGCTCGTCGTCCACGTCGGCTCTGAGGATGTAGGCGTCGTAGAGCTCCGCGGCAAGGCGGTTTCCAAGGGCGGCCTGAGCGCCGTCGTGCGCCAGCGCGACCGCTCGTACTGCCTCGGCGCTCGAGCTGACCGGCGAGATTCGTGCGGCCCCGAGCTCCTGGCGCAGAAACCGGGCGCATTGCCCGGCGGGTTGCGGATGCGAGTGCACAGTGGTGATCGCCGAGAGCTCGCCCGGCCCCGCGGTGATCAGGCAATTGCGGATCGGTTGCACCAGCTCGCCGATGATCGTCACTGTCTCGGACTCCACTGCCAAGGTGTCGAGGGTCACGTCCACCGAGCCCTCGAGTGCGTTTTCGATCGGGACGAGCGCAAGGTCCACGTCGCCGTCGCGAACTGCGAGCACGGTCGCATGGATCGTCGCGACCGCGACCGGTTCGACGTCGGGCAGCAGCTGCGCCCCGCGCAAAGCTTGGTGGCTGAATGTGCCCTCAGGGCCAAGAAAACCGATCCGCATCGTGGTGGGGCTCAACTCAAGCGTCCTGGCGAAGAGCGACGCGGAGCGCCTCCTCCTCCTCCGGTGAGAGCTTCAGCTCGCTCTCGCCGCCGTGGACCTGCTTCACGTAGATTCGAGCTTGATCGCGGTGGAGGATCGACGAAAGAACGACGCCCGAGCGCGACTCGTCAAGCAGCGCCAGCGACAGCGACTGTTGTCCGGACATCTCCCCGTATGCGTCGTAGCGCACGAGCGCTCGGTGCGCGATGGCCCCGTCGAGCCGGCCCTCCGCACGCCGCAGGCGCGCGTCGAGTCGCGAGGCCACGTCCTCGAGGTAGTCGCGAAGCACCGTCATCTCCGTTTCAAGGCGCACCACGTAGCCGACCACGTCCGTTGTTGCGCTGTCACCGAGGACGATTCGCTGTGCGCGGCGAAAGCGCCGCAGCGTCACGGCGAGCGCTGCGCACCCGAGCAGCGCGAGGACCGCGACTGCGGCGCCGCCAAGCGCGATCGCGTCGGTGGAGGAGGATGCTGCTAGCGACATACCGAGAACCGTACCGGTCGATCGGCGCCCAGCCGCGTGCGACCCCGCCTACGGGTTCTTGAACACAACGAGGAACGACAGCTGGTTGTTCGACGTGTCGTTCTCGCCGGTGACCGGTTCCACCGTCGCGGTCAGCTGAAGCGTCTGGCCCTTGACCGGCGTCGTCGGGAAGGCAAGCGTCGCCGTCACCTGCTGACCTGGGAGCGTCTCTCGCGTCGCCGTCTGCGTGCTCTGCGGAGCGGTCGAGGCCGATGACAGGCTGAGCTTCGTGATCACCCCGAACTCGTCGTTTTCGCCGTCGTTGGAGAACGTGACCGTGTACTGAAGGTTCTTCGAGTACGGAACCGTGTTGATCGTTGTCGAGCCGGGCGTCAGCACCGTGCTCCCGGCCATGACGCTGACGATCTGGTGTCCGTGCGTGCCCGCACCGAGCGAGCCACCGAGCTGCGGCGGGGTGCTGCCGAGGATCTTGCCCGCGACGTACCCGGCGAGCGTCCACGACTGGTCGGGCAGGAACTGGCTGGCGGGAACCTGCTCGCCGCCGATGCTCACCCCGCCGGCGACCTGAATGCCGTCGTTCGAAAGCGCCTGTTCGATCAGCGGCTTGACCCGAACCGCGTAGAGCACATCGGAGGCGCCAAGCATGTTCATCGCTCCGGCGATGTTTCGTAGCGCCTTCAGCGATCCGCCCGTCAGCGCACCGCCAATCTGTTGCGAGACCTTCAGGATCGCCTCGGCGCGCAGGTCGAGAACCAACAGAAGATCCTGCTGCGCCCCTGCGACGGCGCCCGGCACCGTCCACGCGGCCGCCGTCTGCGCATCCAGCTTGGCCGAAACGTAATACTGGAAGATCGTCGATTCCAGCACCTGCAGCTGCTGGCCGGCCGTACCCGGTGCGCCCTCGAGCTGAGTGAAGAACGGCTGCGCGACCTGCGTCTGCTCGCCCGCGAGCAGCGTCGCCACCTCGGAGTTGTAGTTCTTCAGAGCCTGCGTGTTCTGGCTCGCAAGGTAAGCCGTCAGTCCGAAGTACACGATCGCGATCGCGACCACGGCGATGCCAAGCGCGCCGGCGCGGCGCGCAAGCACGGTGCGCTCATCGACCGGGCCTCCCCGGCTCGCGCGCGAGCGTCTCGATGGACCACGCCCAGGCGGCGGGGAACCTATTGCTGTACGGGGCTCGTCACCCTCGTCGAAGAACGACAACACCGCTCCTTGCAGGGGTTTGGCGCCTGTCACTATTGCGGACCCGCGCGTCGCGCGCGGCCGATGCAAGTTTGCGATCACCGCGCGTCCGCGGCAGGAATGTGCAGCGGGGACCTTGAAGGCGCGCGGGTGAACACCGTTCCGCGCGCGGTGCGGCTCTCGCCGCCTGCCTCTCCCTCAACGCCCGCGGGCCAGCTCGTGCTCGGTCGGTTCCGGCTCGTCGCACCGATCGGTTCCGGCGGTCACGGCACCGTGTGGGAGGCCCTGGACGAACGCCTGCGCCGTACGGTCGCACTGAAACGAATCGCACGCGCGCACGGCCAGGAGGCGGACGATCCGCGGCGGATCGACCGCGAAGCGCTTGCTGCCGCCCGTCTATCGCACCCCGCCATCGTCGCCTTCCACGAGGCTCTCTCCGACCGCGACGCCTACTACCTCGTGAGCGAACTGGTGCGGGGGCAGTCCCTCGCAAAGCACTACTCGCAACGCCGGCCCGCGGATCGCGAGTTGTACGCGATCGGCCTCGCGCTCGCTGATGCCCTGTCTCACGCTCACGCGCGCGGGGTCATCCACCGCGATGTGAAGCCACAGAACGTGATCATCGCCGACGACGCGCTCGGTACCGCGGCACGCGCCAAGCTGACCGACTTTGGTGTCGCTCAAATCGCCGGCGAGCAGCCGCTGACGCGCACCGGCGATGTGATCGGAACGCTTGCCTACATGGCCCCTGAGCAGGCCGACGGAGCGCAGGCGTCGCCGGCGACGGACCTGTACGCACTCGCGCTGACGCTCTACGAGGGCTTTGCCGGGGAGAACCCCATGCGTGGCGCCACAGCCGTGGCGACCGTCAAGCGGCTGAGCGAGGGGATACCACCGCTGGCTTCGCGGCGGGCCGACCTGCCCCGCCGACTGGTCGCTGCGATCGACCGGGCGCTAGCGATCGACCCGGCAGATCGCGGCACGCTCGGAGAGCTCCATGACGCCCTCGGCTCGGTACATGGTCCGCGCGCCCAGTCGACCGTTGCCGCCCCGACCCTGCGACGCCGGGTTCCCTCTCGAAATCGGGAGTTGACTGCGCGGGGGGAAAGGCTTCTGGCCGCTGCCGGAGCGTGTGCGCTCACGGCGGTGGTGCTACTGGCCGTACTCGGCACTCGCGACGGCCCGACAATCCTGGGCGCAGCATCGCTCGCGCTCGTCGCGACTGCGTTTGCGCCGCGCGCGGCGTGGCTTGTGCTCGCGTTCACGGCGATCGGGACAACCGCAGTCGCGGGCCACGAAGGAACGGCACTCGTGCTGGCAGCCGCCTTTGCCGCCGCTCCAGCGCTTCTCGCCGCCGAACCGTGGACGTGGTCGCTGCCCGCGCTAGCTCCCGTGCTCGGTTTCGCGGGACTGGCCGCTGCGTTTCCGGCTCTCGCGGCGCGCGCGGGCGGCCGCTCGGCCTGGCGCCGCGCGGCGCTCGGTTCGCTCGGCTACTGGTGGCTCGCCCTCGCCGAGGCGTTGACCGGACGCCGGTTCCTGTTCGGTGAGGTGCCGCTGGCGCGTCCGCGTGCCGGCTGGGAAACATCCTTTGGAACGACGTTCAGCCACGTCTTCGTCCCGCTCTTGACCCCGGGGCGACTGGCGCCCGTGGCGCTGTGGGGACTGGCCGCCCTCGTCCTGCCGTGGATCCTGCGCGACTCGTCGGGACCCTCTCGGGCGTGCCTCGCTGGTGCCTGGGCCGGAGTGCTGTACGCCGCCGGCCTGGTGCTCGCCCACAAGATCGGGGCAGCCGATCCGCCACTGCCGCTCGCCGCGGCGCTGCTCGCCGTGGCAGTCGCTTTGAGTGTGCGTCGCCGTCGGGCGACCGCCACAGCGCGCTCCGGCGTCACGTAGCATCCAGCCTGTCGGCCCGTGCACGCAGCCGCAGGGGATCTCCGCGCAAGCTTTCAGATGAGCGTCCTCCGCAACCTCGAGAACAGGATCGCCGGCCTCGTGGAGGGCGCGTTCGGGCGCGCGTTCCGCAGCGAGATCACGCCGGTCGAGCTCGCGCGCCGGCTGACGCGGGAAATGGACACGCACAGGCGCTCGTCGCTCTCCAGCACATACGTGCCGAACGAGTACGTGATCTGGTTGTCGTCCGAGGATCGTCGCCAGCTCGCGCCGATCGAAAGTGGACTCGTCGAGGAGCTCGCGGCCTACCTGCTCGAACACGCTCGATCCGAGCGCCTCGCGCTCATCTCAGCACCGGTGATCGAGCTGCGTACGGACTCGAGACTGGCCCTTGGTGAGTGCGGCATCGAGGCAAGGCTTGTCGATCACGACGGGCGCGCGGTCCCGACACCCGCGGATCGCTCCGGCCCGCCAGGGAGCGGTGGTCGCGGCCCACAGCCTGGGCGGGCCTACCTGACTGTCGGCGGTTCGCGGCACCCGATCGGCCCGCACGGCGCTGTAATTGGCCGCAGCCCGGACGCCGACATCGTCCTCATCTCAACCGACGTGTCGCGACGCCACGCCGAGGTCGTGCCCGAGCGCGACGGCTGGCTGCTCGTCGATCTCGGTTCCACGAACGGCTTGCGCCTCGCTGGGCGGCCGATCGGAGTGCCGACGCTACTCACCGACGGCGACGTGATTGAGATCGGCGAGAGCGAGCTCATCTTCGAGGTCTATTAGAGCCGCGCACCCGCTCGCGCGCCGTTTGCCCGACAATCACCTCCTTGTCGACTCTCCAACCTGTGTCGGTCGCGCTGAAGTTCGGCTTCCTCGGCGTCCTGTACGTCTTCCTCCTGTGGATCGCGTGGAGCGCAACGCGCGATCTTCGCGCGCCGCGGACGGCGAGCGTGCTGCCCGAGGACGGTACGGGCATGTACTCCGCGAGCTCGGCGGGACCGATCGCGCAGCGGGTCCCGCGGCTCGTCGTTGAACGGGCGCCCGGACACGCGCCCGGGATGATCTACGACATCGGCACCGGTGCGGTGATGGGGCGCGGCGACGCCGCCGAGATCCGCCTCAGCGATCCGTATGCGTCCTCCCGGCACGCGCGAATCCTGCTGCAATCCGGGACGGTCGTGCTCGAGGATCTTGGCTCCACCAACGGCACCTACCTCAACGAGGAGCTGCTCGCGGGGGTCGCGCCGCTCCACCACGGTGATCGCGTCAGAATCGGCGACAGCGAGTTCACGTATGAGGACGGCTGATGCTGCGCGTCGCTGAGCAGTTTTCGCACTCGGACACCGGGCGCCAGCGTCGCGGCAACGAGGATGCCTTCCTCGAGCGCGCGCCGCTGTTCGTGGTCGCCGACGGGATGGGCGGCGCTCAGGGTGGGGAGGTCGCCTCGCGCATTGCGATCGAGCTCTTTGCCGGGGATCTCCAGGTCGACGAGGCCGCCGACCCGGCCGAGGCCCTCGCGGAACGCGCCGCGGAGGCGAATGTTGAGATCTACACACGAGCCCAAAGCGACGGGGAGCTGACCGGCATGGGCACGACCCTGACCGCCGCGTACGTCGGGGCGAGCGACGTCTCAGTGGCGCACGTTGGCGACAGCCGCGCCTACCGCGTGCACGACGGCCGGCTCGAGCGACTCACCCACGACCACTCGCTTGTCGAGGAGCTGATCCGCCAAGGTCAGCTGACCGAGGAAGAGGCCGAGGAGCATCCGCAGCGCTCGATCATCACCCGCGCGCTCGGCCCCGAACCCGATGTCGATGTCGACATCATCACGCTCGACGGCATCGACGGCGACGTCTACCTGCTCTGCAGCGACGGCCTCACCTCGATGGTTCCGGAAAGCGAGATCGAGCGCATCGTTGCTGCGAGCAGGACCCTCGCTACCGCGGGAAAGGCGCTGATCGCCGCAGCGAACAAGGCCGGCGGTCGCGACAACATCACCGTGGTCCTCTTTCGCCTCGAGGATGTCGACGGCGCGCCGGCGCGCCCGCACACTCCGCCGCGCCGACGCAGCCGAAGCGCTTCCTCGCCCGCGACAGCGCCGCTCAGCCCACCGTCCGTGCCGCTCCAGGACGAGATGCCCGGGGGGCCGGTGGCTCCGCAGACGCTGCGTGACGGCTACTACACGCGCCCGCCGCGCGCGCCGCGCCGTCGCCGCATCGCGCCACGTATGCCGGTTGTCGGCTCGACCCGTGCCGCTCGCCACGGGCGCCGTCGCACGCGGCGACTCGGCGCCGGGTTGGCCGCGCTCACAGCGGTCGGCCTGGTCGTGTTTGGGCTCCTGCTCGCCACTCAGGCCGTCTATTTCGTCGGCGCCGACCGCGAGGGCCAGGTCGCCATCTACAACGGGCTTCCGTTCAGTCTCCCACTCGGAATCGACCTGTACTCGGAGTATTTCGTCTCGGGCGTGACGACGGTCGAGCTCAGCGCAGGCGAGCGAGCGCGGCTGTTCAACGACGAGCTGCGCTCGCAGGCGTCGGCGACGGGCCTCGTGCGCGCGCTCGAACTGCATCAGGTTCAGGGCCAGGGCCCGTGAACCGCCCGATCGCTCGCCTCTTCATCCTCGTCCTAGTGATGTTCGGGGCGCTGATCGCGTACACCTCGCGCTGGACGGTGTTCGACGCGACGGCGCTGCAGAACAACAAGCTGAACGCGCGAACGCTGCTCGAAACCCAGAACATCAAGCGCGGCACCATCTACGCCGCCGGCGGCACGGTCCTCGCCGACTCGATCCGCCAGCCGGACGGCAGCTACATTCGCCGCTACCCCTACGGTTCCCAGTTCGCCGCACCGATCGGCTACTCGTTCCCCAACGAAGGATCGGCCGGTCTCGAGTACGCCGATAACGCCTTCCTGGCCGGAACGCCGCTCGACCACCAGTCGATCATCGACCAGCTCGACGGCAAGCAGAGCGCGGGCGACAACGTCTACACGGCCCTCGACCCCCAGGCCCAAGAGGTGGCTCTCCAGGCGCTGGCCGCGACCCACCTCACCGGCGCCGTCGTCGCGATGGTCCCGAGTACGGGCGCAATCCGGGTGTTCGCCACCTACCCGACCTACGACCCGAATCGCTACGCCCAGGCGAGCTACCGCGCGAGCCTTGCCGCCCAACCGGGCAGCCCTGAGCTCGATCGCGTGACCGAGGCGCAGGATCAGCCGGGGTCAATACAGAAGGTGGTGACCGCGATCGCTGCAATCGATAGCGGCACCTTCACGGCGGACTCGACCGTCAACGGCAACTCGCCGCAGACGTTCGAGGGAATCCCGCTGAACAATGACGGGAACACGAGCTATGGCTACATCACCCTGACCGAAGCGCTGACGCAATCGGTCAACACCGTGTACGCAAACGTCGCACAGACGCTCGGCGGCACGCTGCTGCAGAAGTACATGGAGCGGCTCGGGTACTACAGCAACCCGCCGATCGACCTGCCCCAGGGCGAGCTGACGCCGAGTGGCGTGGTGATCGGGCACAAGCTTGTTCCGCCGAGCGGTGGTGTCGATGTTCCCCTCGTCGGGATCGGCGAGGGCGAGCTCTACGTAACTCCGCTGCAAATGGTGATGGTGGCCGCCGCGGTGGCCAACGGCGGGCGGTTGATGCGCCCCCACATCACGAGTCAAATTGTCAACGCCGACGGCGTGATCGTCCAGCGTGTCAAGCCGTCGCTGCTGAGCGTTGTGATGAAGCCCACCACCGCCGCCGCCGTGACAACGATGATGGAGGGCGTGGTCTCCTCGGGAACTGCCGCGCAGGCGCTCGCCGGCTTCGCGATCAAGCCGATCGCTGGAAAGACCGGCACGGCCGAGCTCGGCAACAGCACAAACGCGCCGAACGATGCGTGGTTCATCGCGTTCGCCCCCGGTAGGGACCTCGCTGTGGCCGTCGTGGTGGAGAAGACGTTCAACTACGGGGCCGACGCCGCGGCACCCATCGCCCGCCAGGTCATACAGTCCCTGCTGGGAGCCAACGGCTGATGTTCCAGATCACCCCCGGCACGATCATCGACGACCGCTACCGCGTCGTCTCGCGCGTCGGGTCCGGCGGCATGGCCGACGTGTACTGCGCCGAGGACCTCCAGCTCGGACGGCGCGTCGCGGTCAAGCTGCTCCACGAGCGCTTCGCGCAGGACGCGGAGTTCGTCGAGCGCTTCCGCCGTGAGGCGTCCAGTGCTGCCTCACTGTCGCACGCGAACATCGTCGCCGTCTACGACCGGGGCGAGTGGAACGGCACCTATTACATCGCGATGGAGCTGCTCGAGGGCCGCTCGCTCGACGCGATCGTCCGCGAGGAGGCCCCGCTCACGCCAGAGCGAGCGATCGAGATCACCGAGCAGGTGCTGCGTGCCGCGCGCTTCGCGCACAAGCGTGGCGTCGTCCACCGCGACCTCAAGCCGCACAACGTGATCGTCGACGACGAGAGCCGCGTCAAGGTGACGGACTTCGGGATCGCACGAGCCGGCGCTTCAGAGATAACGCAGACCGGTTCGATCATGGGCACCGCCCGCTACCTCTCACCCGAGCAGGCGCAGGGCGACGCGATCGGCCCGAGTAGCGACCTGTACGCGATCGGGATCCTGCTCTACGAGCTGCTGACGGGGACGGTGCCGTTCGAAGGCGACTCGGTCGTGGCGATCGCGCTGCGCCACCTCTCGGAGCCGCCGCGACCTCCGAGCGCGCTCGTTTCCTCGATCTCGCCAAACCTCGACGCGATCGTGCTGCGCGCGCTGGCGAAGGATCCGGAAAATCGCTTCGCCGACGCTGACGAGTTCCTCGCCGCGCTGGCCGGCGAGCGCGAGCGGCTTCGCTCCGAGGACGGCAGCCGCACCGCGACGTTCACCCCACTGGCTCTGACCCTGCCGCCCGGGTCGGCGCCCGCGACACGGACGCTCGCTCCCGGCGCCTACCTTGCCGAGCCGGCCTACTGGGACTCCACGGCGACGAGCATCATCACGCCAGGCGCCAAGCAGCCGGGGCGCCGCGGCGGTCCGGCCTGGCCTTGGGCGCTCCTCGGGGCGGTTATCACCGCCGCGGTGATCATCGCGCTCGTGTTCATTCTGGTGCCGAAACGGGCGACCGTCCCGGACGTCATCGGGCTGGACCAGTTCAAGGCGGGCCAGGAGCTATCGGGCTTCAAGATCGACCCGCATCTGCACTCCTCGCGGCTCAAGCCGGGCATCGTGTTCGCCCAGACTCCGGCGCCAGGAACGGCGGTCGCGAAGGGGTCCACGGTGTCGATCGAGGTCTCGAGCGGCGCCGCGCAAACGGTCGTCCCGGACGTGGCCGGTGCCAGCGCGCGAGCGGCCGAGGCGTCGTTGCGCAAGATGCGCTTCCGCTACGACGAGATCCTCCAGCCCTCGCCGACGACGAAGAAGGGCTATGTGATCTCGACAAGCCCAACCCCCGGCAGCAGTGCGAGTCGCGGAAGCGTCGTCCAGCTGATTGTCTCGAGCGGGGCGCCCGAGGTCAGGCTGGTGAACGTCGTCGGACTCCAGTACCAGAGCGCCCAGGCCGCGCTGCTCGCCCAGGGCTTCATCGTCAAGAAGGTGCCGGTCGCTTCCAGCATTACGCCGGGACAGGTGATCACGCAATCCCCGACCGGCGCAAAGGCCCCCGAAGGATCGACGGTGACCCTCACCGTCGCGCAGGCACCGACCCGTGTCGCGGTGCCCGATGTCCAGGGCGACACCCAGAGCGATGCGGTTGCGGCGCTCACCGCGCTCGGTCTGTCACCCGCAACATCGCAGGTACCGACGCAAAACCCTGCGGACAACGGGCTTGTCGTGAGCGAGACTCCGGCGCCCGGCTCGATGGTGAAGAAGGGCTCCGTCGTCGCGGTCGGCGTCGGCGCGTACTCGGCTCCAACCGGGACCAGCGGCACAACGGGCACATCCGGATCGACCTGATGCGTGTGGCTGTGCTCGGCGGCGGCCGCTCCGGTGAGCACGAGGTCTCGCTCGCCTCCGCTGCCTCGGTGCGGGGCGGCCTCGCCGCCGCTGGTCACGACGTCGTCGCGGTCGAGATCACTCGCGACGGGCGCTGGCTCGAGAACGGCGTGCCGCTCGTGCTGACCCCCGCCAGCGGCCTGCTCGATTGCGACGTGGTGTTTCCAGCTCTCCATGGTCCGTTTGGCGAGGACGGCGTCGTCCAAGGGGTGTTGGAATGCCTCGACGTTCCCTACGTCGGATCGGGTGTGGCCAGCTCGGCGTTATGCATGGACAAGGTTCGCTCCAAGCAGCTGCTGGCCGCCGACGGAGTGCCACAGGTCGATTCGCGTGCGATCACGCGCCGCGCCTTCGCCGGCGCGCGCGAGCGTGTGGTCGCCGATCTGGCACCGCTCGGCATGCCGGTTTTCGTCAAGCCCGCTCGGCTCGGGTCCTCGGTCGGGATCTCCAGGGTGGACGTGGGGGGCATGGAACTGCTGGGTGCCCTCGACCAGGCGTTTGAACACGACGACTTGGCGATAGTCGAAGCGGCGGCCACGGGGCTCGAGGTCGAATGCTCGGTCATCGGCGGCGAGAGTCCCCGTTGCTCGCTACCCGGTGAGATCGTGCTGCGTTCCGCCTTCTACGACTACGAGGCTAAATACGAGCCGGGAGGGATGGAGCTGGTTGTGCCGGCACGGATTTCGCCGACGGCGCTCGCCGAAGTGCGACGCCTCGCGCTCACGGTATTCGAGCTGTGCAGCTGCGCCGACCTCGCACGCGTCGACTTCTTTGTTGACGCTGACAGCGTGCTCGTCAACGAGCTCAACACGATGCCGGGCTTCACGGCGACCAGCGTCTACGCGAAACTCTGGGAGGCCGAGGGCCTCGCCTATCCTGCACTTGTGGACGAGCTCTGCCGGCTCGCGCTGTCGCGCGGAACCACGCGCTGAGGCGCTCAGACGCGGATGCGCCGCCACAGGCAGAGGCCGGAGATCCGCGCGCTGACCCACTCCGTCGGGCTGCTGCCCGGTTCGAGGCTGGTTATCCAGACCAGGTAGTAGCGGTAGGGGCGCAGCGCGCTCAGGGCCACGGCGGTGTCCGACGTTGCACTTGCGTTCGCTCCCAGCAGATGCCAGCCGAGCGCGCCGAGGTTCCTTGCGCCGCCCGCGAGGGCGGGCGGCGGCGCACTCGTGCCCCACACCTGGAGCGCGAACCCCGGCGTGGATGTGCGGAGGTTCAGCCGGTTTGCACGAAGCGCGTGCCCCAGCCGCACGTAGACGCCAACCCCAGGCTTGCCGAGCTCGCCGCGAGCGTACCGGTTGGTGGACCACCCGGCCGCGGGCGCGGTTGACAGCGCTAGCGCCGCGATCGCCGCGTTGTCGCTGCCGGAGGTCCCGAACGGGTTGTAGGCCGTGATGCTTGGGCCGCCAATACGAATGCGCTCGGATACGAACCGTGCTGGCGTCGTCGGCCCACTGTTGCGGTGGGTTCGCGTGAGGGCGAAGGCCGCCATTGCACCGACGACCAGCAGGGCCGCGAGGGCGCCCGCGACGGTCGTCGACCCGCGGTGGCGCAGACGCAGCGCCAGGCGCCCGCGCGCTCCTTGAGGCAGCGTGCGTAGGACGGCGATCGCGGCGCCTGTTGCGTCGCCGGAGCGCGCCGTTTCGATCGCGAGTGCTCGCTCGAGTTCGCGCGTGAAGCTCCGAGCGTCGGGGTAGCGACGCTCGATTCGCTTCGCGGTCACCCGGTCGAGCACCGCGGCCAGGGTTGCCGACACCTCCGGTCGCGCCCGCTGGATATCGGGGATCTGCGCGCGGACGTGCATCGAGGCAACGGCGAGCTGGGTCGAGCCGGCGAACGGAACGGTCCCCGTGAGCGCCTCGTAGAGAACGATCCCGAGCGAATAGAGGTCCGACTGCCCGGTCACCTCGTGCCCGAGCGCCTGCTCAGGCGAGACGTAGTCGGTGGTGCCGAGCACCCGCCCCCCCTGGGTCAGCGCCGAGTCCTCGCCGCTGCGCGCGATCCCGAAGTCGGTCAGCTTCGCCCCGCCGTCCGGATCGAGCAGGATGTTCTGCGACTTCACGTCGCGATGGACGATGCCGCGCTCGTGCGCGGCGGCGAGTGCTCGCGCCACCTCGATCGCGTACGCGATCGCCTCGTCCACCGGGAGGCGGCCGGCCCGGCGAATCCTCGCTTTGAGCGTCTCCCCAGCGACGTACTCGAGCACGATAAACGGCGTGCCGGCTTCCTCACCCGTATCGATCACCGTGACGATATGCGGGTGACCGAGCTGCGCGAGCGCCCTCGCCTCCCGCCGGAAGCGCTCCAGCTTGTCCGGCTGGTCGTCGCGACCGTGCGCGAGAATCTTCACCGCGACGCGGCGCTCCAGGACCGTGTCAAACGCAAGCCAGACTGTGGCGCTGGCGCCCGACCCGAGTGTTCGCTGCAGGTGGTAGCGACCGGCGAGCGGCGGGCGCGGGTCGGCGCCCGGGTCTGTAGCGCCGACGTCGTGTCGTTGAGCTGGAGCCATCCGTGTGCAGATCAGGTTGGTCGCCGAGCGATTGGATGACTGCGCTTCGGTGTGCGCTCGTCACCGCCGCGGGGCGCTGCAGTGACTGGCGAGCGGACACGCATCGACGCGGTCAGAGAGCGACGTCGAGCGAGGGCAGCTCGATCGCGCCGGACCTGCTCGTGGCGTGACCGATGACCCTGGTTCCCGGGTGGTAGGGGCTAAGCAGATCCACGGCCTGGTCGGCGTCGGCCGCGTCCGTGACGACCACGAAGCCGCACCCCATGTTGAAGTGCCGGTAGGCCTGGGCGAGATCGATATCGCCTCGCTCGCAGATCAGCGAGCAGATCGCGGGCACCTCGAGCGGCGCGCCGATCTCGAAGCCGATCGCGTCGTTCAGGCGCCGGAGGTTGAGCACTCCGTCGCCGGTGATATGGGCGAGGCCGTGAACTCGGACTTCGCTGCGCAGTAGGGCGAGCGCCGCTTTGACGTAGATCACCGTCGGCGCGAGCAGGGCTTCGCCGACGCTCGCGCCGCGCAGGAGCGCCGGACGCTCATCGAGCGAGGCGCCGGCGAGAACGCTGCGCGCAAGGGTGTATCCGTTCGAGTGAAGGCCGCTCGACGGGAGCCCGATCAGCACGTCTCCCGGCGCGCAGGCCGCGCCCGTGACGACCGCGTCGAGCGCGACGGTACCGACGCAGGCCCCAGACAGCTCGATCCCGTTCGGCGAAGGGTGTCCCCGGATGAGCTCGGGCAGGATCGCCAGCTCCCCGCCGGGGATCTCTATGCCCGCAAGCTCGGCCCCGGCGCGCAGCCCGATCGCGATCTGTTCGAGCGCCTCCGGGTCGGCTTGCTCGACCGCGATGTAGTCGAGCATCGCGATCGGCTCCGCGCCAACACAGACGATGTCGTTGACGTTCATCGCCACGCAGTCGATCCCGACGCTATCGAGGCGCCCGCAACCAAGGGCGACGATCAGCTTCGACCCGACGCCGTCGGTGGAGAGCGCGAGACCGAGGCCGGGCGCGATCTCGAGCACACTCGCGTAGTGGCCGCTGGCGAGCACCGAGCGCGAGGGGCGCCCCGTGTCGATCGCGCGCAGCACATCGACCAGGGCGCGAACCCCCGCGTCGGCCCGGTTCGTGTCAACCCCGGCGGCGGCGTAGGCGTCGTTCATCGGCGTCCATTGTTGCGGAGACGGCGGAGCACGACACCGGCAAGGCCTGCGCGATACGCGGCGTAGGGAACCAGTGACCCGCCCCTGCTCAAGACCGAGCTGGCAGCGAGAGTCGACGCGTAGGAGGCGCCGGCTCCCGCCGCGAGCGTCAGCAGCTCGCTGCGGTCGGTAGCGCGCAGCTCGCGCCCCTTCAGGATGATCGCGCCGAGCGTGACCGGCAGCCCGATCTCGCTCGCCAACTCGTGCGCGGAGTCGGGGCTGAACCCCCGGGCTCGCGCGGCCGCCCGAGCCGCTGCGCTGCGCGACACGCCGGGTATCAACGCAAAGCTCTGCGCGGCACCGAGAAAGAGCCCATCCAGCACGCCGGCGTCGGTCGCTCGCCGCTCGCCGCTCCCGAGCCGCTCGGCCGCGAGCATCGCAACCGACCCCGCGACGAGTCCGGCCGCGATCGTGCCGGGCTTCCCGAGCCGCTCCTCGATCACCCGCTCGAACGCAAGGCCGGCGATCGCGGCCGGGATGGTCGCTGCCGCCGAGCGCAGAGCACGCCTGCCGCGCAGGCTGACCATCGTGCCCGCGAGGTCGCTCCCGAGCGCGAGCAATGCGCCGGCGTGCAGTGCAACTTCGAAGCGCTTGCGCATCGCAGGATCGAGGTCCTGGTAGGGCCAACCGCTCAACCAGGGCAGTAGCGCGGTATGCCCCGAGGAGGAGATCGGCATCAGCTCTGCAGGCCCGTGGAGCAGCCCGAGAGCGACGGCGTGTCGCAGCGGCAGCTGCCTGGGCTCAGGCGCCACCGGGGCGGGCTTCCGTGTTCCGCATGCGTCGGAACACGATGTAGACGATCGCGGCGACGATCAGAATGACCGCGGCGATGTCGACGTAATGCAGGTGGTTTTGGACCGAGTGGTAGGAAGGTCCAAGCTCCCGTCCGAGAATCCCCCATGCGGCGATCCACGGGAGCCCGCCGGCGAAGCTCAGCAGAAGGAACTTGGGGTAGCGCATCCGCGCCGCGCCGGCCGGAAACGACGTGTATGCGCGAACGAGGGGCAGCATGCGCGAGACGAACACAGCGACGGCTCCGCGCCGATCGAACCAGCGTTCCGCTCGCTCCATCCGCTCGGGGGTCAGGTGGATCTTGCGACCGTGGTGGCGGACCAGTTCAATCCGCCCGTAGTAGCCGATCAGGTACGCGATGGTTGCACCCGTCAGGTCGCCCAGGATCCCCGCGGCGATGATCTCGAACAACGTGAAGTGCCCGCGGAACACGTCGAAGCCGGCGAAAAGCATCACGGCCTCCGAGGAGACGGGGATGCCGCTCGAACCGGCGACGAGCAGGAGGAAGATCCCTGGCAGCCCGAGCGAGGTGACGATGTGCGTCGCGAAGTTGACGAGCGCGTTGGTGACGGAGGCAAACTCGAACACGGACGGGGAAGGGTAGCGTGCGCAGCGCGATGCGCGTATGGGTGGATCTGACCAACAGCCCGCACCCGCTCGTTCTGCGACCGGTAATCGAGCGGCTGCGGGCGGGCGGGCACGACGTCGAGGTGACCGCCAGGGACTTCGCTCAGACCGTCGAGCTGTGCGAGCGCCTGCGCCTGGGTGCGACGGTTATCGGTCGCCATCGTGGTGGCAGGCTCACCGACAAGGCGCTCGGCCTGCTATCGCGATCGCTCGCGCTCACACGCTGGGCCGCGGGTCGGCGCTTCGACCTGGCCCTGGGACACGGGTCGAACGATGTCAGCGTCGCGGCCGCTGTGCTGCGGGTGCCGTCCGCGACGATGTTCGACTACGAGTGGGCCACGGTCCAGCACACCGTCAACTGCCGCCTCGTTCGGGCGGTGGTCGTGCCCGACGCGATACCGCCCGAGAGGCTGCGTCGGTACGGCGCTGCGCGCAAGCTCCGTCGTTATCCGGGCCTGAAGGAGGAGTACTACCTCGCCGACTTCAAGGCGAGCAGCGGCGTGCTCGATGAGCTGTCGCTCGACACAAACGCCCCGATCTTCGTCGTGCGCACGCCGCCGGACGTCTCGCTCTACCACCGCTTCTCGAACGACCTCTTCCCGTCGGTGCTCGCCCGCCTGCGCGGCTCGCAGACTGTCGTCCTCCCTCGAACCGCCGCGCAGCGCGACCAGCTCGAGACTGTTGGCGGCTTCATTGTCCCCGGGCGCGCAATCGACGCGCAGTCGCTGATCGCTCACGCTGACCTCGTCGTCAGCGCCGGCGGCACAATGAACCGTGAGGCCGTCGCGCTCGGAGTGCCGGTATTCACTACCTTCGAGGGTCGCCTCGGAGCGGTCGATGAGCAATTGATCAAGGAGGGCCGCCTCCGGCAGCTGACCTCGCCAGACCAGATCGAGCTCGAGAAGCGCCCGCGCGCCGCCGCCGAGCGGGTTCGCAGGGACCCCGGGCTTTTGACGGCCCTCCTGTTGAGCGCCGTCGAGCCGCGAACGTGACGCCCTATCCCGACGGCGCGGGCTGCCCACCGGGTTAGACCCTGAGCCGCCGCGCAAGCGCGGCAGTGATCCCAGACTCCCCTATCATCGGACCGATGCGCCGAAGGCTCCGCTCGGCGACCTTCCCGCTTCACCGCCATTCGCTGCCCCAGCTTGCGGTCGACGCTGGCCTGGTCGCGCTCGCGTACTACCTCGCGTTCGTGCTGCGGCTCGACACGCTGAGTGGCGGCCACTACCAGTACCGCGACCTGTTCGAGCGCACCCTGCCGTGGGTCGTCATCGGCACCGCTGCGCTCCTGACGCTCGGGCGGGTCTACCAGCGCCGCTGGCGTTACACGACCCAGCGCGACATAGAGCACCTGCTGCGACTGCTCCTGTTCGACACGATCGTGGTTGTCGCCGCGGTCGCCGTCGTGCGGCCGTACGGCACGCTGCGTCTCCCCGACGGCACGATCGTCCTCTATTTCCTGCTGACGCTCCTCTTCCTCGGCGGCGCTCGGCTCGCCACGCGCAGCGTTCACGACCGTCGCCTACGCGGTTTCCGTGCTCGCAAGGACACACGCGCCGTGCTGATCGTCGGCGCCGGTGACGGTGGGCGCCTCGTCCTGCGCGAGCTGCTGCGAAACGCCGAGCTTGGTCTGACGCCGGTTGGCTTCGTCGACGACGATCCGCGCAAGCGCCGCCTGCGCGTCGACGGCGTCCGGGTTCGTGGCGCCACGAGCGAGTTGGCTCGAATCCTCGATGAGGTCGAGCCGGACGAGGTGATCATCGCGATCCCCTCGGCGCCGGGCGAGCTGCGGATGCGTGTTGTCACGACATGCCGCGAGCGAGGCATCCCGGTGAGGACGCTGCCAACGGTGTTCGAACTGCTCCGCGGCTCGGTTGAGTTGACCAAGCAGGTGCGCGACGTTCGCGTGGAGGACGTGTTGGGGCGCGAGCCCGTCGTGATGGAGCTCGAGCGCGTCGGCGCCTACCTCCAGGGCGCCGTGGTGCTGGTGACCGGCGCCGGGGGCTCGATCGGCTCGGAGCTCTGCCGCCAGATCACGCGCGTCGGCGCGCGCCGTCTCGTCCTGGTCGACCACGCCGAGGACAACATCTTCGCGATCCAGCGCGAGTTGCTCGAGGACCACCACGTCCATGCCGACCTGCTTGTCCCGGTTCTCGCCGACGTCAAGGAGGAGGAGCGCCTGCGTGAGGTCTTCAGTGAGCATCGTCCTGCCGTCGTCTTTCACGCCGCCGCCTACAAGCACGTCGGGCTGCTGGAGCGGAACGCCGTGGAGGCGATCCACAACAACTCGATCGGCACGCGCGTCGCGGCCACCGTCGCGGGCGACTTTGGGGCCGAGGCGTTCGTCCTCATCTCGACCGATAAGGCGGTCTCTCCCTCGACCGTGATGGGCGCGTCAAAGGTGCTCGCGGAGTGCGCCGTCGAGGTCGCCCAGCGGCGTTTTGCCGACACGCGTTTCATGGCGGTGCGCTTCGGCAACGTCCTGGGCTCCTCGGGAAGCGTGGTCCCGATCTTCCGCCGGCAGATCGCGATGGGCGGGCCGGTGACCGTCACCGACCCGGCGATGACGCGCTTCTTCATGACGATTCCGGAGGCCGTGCAGCTGGTGATCCGCTCGGGATCGCTCGGGCGTGGCGGCGAGATCTTCGTTCTGGACATGGGCGAGCCGGTGTCGATCATTGCGCTCGCGCGCCAGATGATCGAGCTGTCGGGACTCGAGCCCGACCGGGACATCGCGATCGAGATCATCGGCGCGCGACCGGGCGAGAAGCTCCACGAGGACCTCTTCAATCCGTTCGAGCGTCGGCAGCTCACGCCGGTCGATAAGATCTGGATCGCGGAGCGCGACCCGCTGGACAGCGAGCGCGTGGAGTCGATCTTCGAGGAGATCTCACTGCTCGTCCTCGAGGGCGACGCGGCCGGAGTGGCCGAGAAGGTATCCCAGCTCACATCGATGCGACCGCAGCGCCTAGCGGCGGGGCCATAGACTGGCGTCGCCGATGGCACAATGGTCCGTGATAGCGCTGTCGATCAACGGCGGCATCAAGACGCTCGGGGCATACGCCGGGCTCGCCGCCGTGGTGGCGCTCGCGCTGCTGGCGCTCCTCTTCTTTGCGCAGGCGCGAGAGCTGAAGCGCTTGCGGGAGTTCATCGAGCGCGAGATGGCGCGCGTCCGACTGCAGCCAGCGGCGACCCGCGCGGCCGGCGCGCCGGCCACCCCGGTTCCGGGCGCACCACCGCCTGCAAGCGGCACCATCGTCGGCGTGTCCCCGCTGGCCACGGCGATCCCTGCCGGCCAGGCTGTGCCTCCCAGCCCGGCCCCGCCCGGCCTGCCGGCAACCCCGCAGGGCGCAGGACCCGCGGTCGCTCCGGGAGTAGCGGGCGTTCGCCGTGTCCCGCTACCTCCGGGCGCCACTCCGCCCGCGCCCGGCCCCCAACTGCCGCCGGCAGCGCCGGATGCGACCACGATCAGCGAGCTGCCAGGACCGCCGCTGCCGCCGCCTCCGCCGCCATCCGCTCCGCGACTGATCGCCGAGCGGGTGCTCGGGCTCGAGCCGGGCAGCGCACATGAGATCGGTGACGGAGTCCTGCTCGGTCGCGGCAAGACTGCGGCGATCCGCTTGACCGACCGGTTGGCGTCCGGGCGCCATGCACGCGTCGTGCCCGGCGATGACGGATTTGTGATCGAGGACCTCGGATCGACGAACGGCACGTTCGTTAACGGCGTGCAGCTGAGCGCGCCGGCAGCGCTCACCGACGGTGACCGCATCCGCCTCGGCGAGAGCGAGTTCGTGTTCGAGAGCCCGCCTGCGCTTCCACAGGCCCCGCCGCCCGCGTTCGCCGGCGCCCCGCCGCCGGCGCCGGTCGAAGACGCGACGCCCGCTGCGCTGGGGCCGCCCGAGACGGAGACGGTGGTGCAGCTGGACGTTCCCCTCGCGGCGAAGGACGCTGCCGCTGACGGCGGCGACACGCCGCCTCCCGCGGGCCCAACGGCAGCGATCCCGCTTCGCGCCAAGGCAGTGCCCGAGCGCTCCCTGGCACTCACCGATGAAGACGCACCCGCTCGTGCGGCTGCGCCGCGGTCGGCCGCCGTGCCGATTGGCCGCCCGGGGGCCTCGGTGGCGGCCGCCCCGTCAGGGGTCGGAGTCGGGCCGCTG
>Ga0265319_1000058_pt1 | contig 87462 bp, 127 predicted proteins | sample 4824metaG_FD_192443 | JGI IMG/M metagenome (GOLD analysis project Ga0265319, IMG submission 192443) | Rhizosphere microbial communities from Carex aquatilis grown in University of Washington, Seatle, WA, United States - 4-8-24 metaG | ecosystem: Host-associated > Plants > Roots > Rhizosphere >... | reverse complement strand
GAAGGCGGCTGGGGCGGCTGGGGCGGATACCCTGTTCGTGGCCGGCGACCTGTTCCATAGCCGGCGCCCGGAGCCGGCCCTGATCGCGGAGGTGCAGCGGGTTTTTGCCGAAGCTGACCCCATGCTCGTGGTCGTGGTGCCCGGGAACCACGACATGCTGGACTCGTCCGCCGCGGGCGGGAACACGGCCTGCGCGCCGCTCTGGGATGAGGCGCACGTGGTCAGGGAGCCGGAATGGCACCGCTGCTTGAACGGCAAGGCGTCAGACTTCGTGCTGAGCATCCCGTACGAGTCGACTGTCCCGATGGCGTTGCACCTGGCGCGCGTGCTGGAGGGCTCGCTGCCGAAGTGCGAGGGGAAGGCCGTCCCGCGAGGCCGGCGGATCCTGGTGACGCACGTCGGGGTGTGGGACGCCGACTCGCCGAAGTGGACGCGCGGCGCGCGCGACGGCATCTCGGCGCCGATGCTATTCGACCTGATGGAGAAGATGGGGATCGGGGCCGCGTTCGTAGGCAACTACCACGAGCACAAGATCTGGGAGCGGAACGGCCTGACGATCTGCCAGGTGGGGGCGCTCTGCCCGACCGGGTTCGGGGACTCGAAGCCGGGGAAGCACGGGCTGATGGCGCTAGGTGACGCATCAATTACGAAGATGGTCGCGATCCCTGGTCCGCGGTTCGAGATCGTACTGGAAAAGCACACGGAGTGGGGTGTTCCCCAGGACAAGAACACCTACTTCGTGCGCCAGGTCGGCGGGGTCGAGGCGACAGGGGCCGCGACCGAGAAGTTGGGCGGCTACGAGTACGTCCCGGCCGGCGACGCTTCCGGTTTCGGTTCCTCCGATGAGGAAGAAAAACAAGAACTATTCGCGCCAGCGGACGACCCGCTGGCCGCGGTCGTGAAGTTCGCGCAGGAGATGGAATTGGAAGACGGGGCGGACCGCCAGGCGGTGGTCGACCTGGTGAGTGACCTCTGGAAGAAGGGAGCCTGAGATGGCGAACGAGGACATGGACCGGGGCGTGGTCGTCCCGATCTTGGAGGAGCGGGCCCGGATCGCGGAGGTCTGGCCGGCGGAGGAGTCGATGCCGGACGGGACGCGCCACGGCGGCGGCCACCTGGTGCAGCTGGCGCACGCGCGGCAGATGGTGGAGATCGCCGCGCGCGAGAGGCGCGTTACGCACGCTCTGGTGTTCGAGGAGGAGGTGCTGGAGGTCCTGACGGAGGAGGACCCGGAGAAGCTCCGACTGGAGCTGGTGCAGGTAGCTGCCTGCTGCGTCCGCTGGATCCAGGACCTCGAAGCCCGCGGGGCGCAGCAGGCGCGGGCGGCAGCCGTGGCGGGCGGGGCGCGGTGAACGTCACTGAGCTCAAGATCGGCGACCTCTTCACCTACCGCGACACGGCGGTCGACCTCGCGATGGAAGGGCTGACGGTCCTGGTAGGGGAGAACGGCGCCGGCAAGAGCGCGATGGGTGTGGAGGTGGTGCCCTGGGTGCTCTGGGGCGAGACCGTCCGCGGCATGGACCCGATCCCAGACGGCCTGGCCACGGTGAAGGTCGGCGCCTACATGGTGACCAGGGAGGTTCGGAAGCGGCGCCTGGTGCAGCTGCTGCTGCGCGGAAGCGACGGCAAGGACCACGCCGGCCAGACCACCACCGAGACCCAGGCCAAGATCAACCGGCTGTTCGGGGACTGGCGCCGGTTCGCGGCGACGCGGGTGTTCTCGCGGGAGCTGGCGGCGCGGTTCTCGGTCGCCACCAACGCCGAGCGCCAGAAGCTCCTGGAGGGGCTGCTGGGGCTGGAGCAGTTCACCCGGGCGGAGAAGCTGGCGAAGGCCGAGGAGGCGACCCGGGTGGGCAAGGTCGGCAACGCCAAGAACGACCTGAACGCGGCGGGGGCGGCGCTGACGCGCGCCCGGGATGCAGTGAAGGGCGCGGCGGTTACGGAGGACGTCGGCGCCGTCCGGGCGCTGGCGGGCGCCGCCGCGGAGGAGCTGGAGGCGGCGAACGTCAGGGCCGCGAGGGCGGACGCGCTGGCGGCGGCGGCGCGGCGCACGTGGGACGGCGCCAGGGACGCGCGCCGGCGGCGCCAGGAGGAGGTCGCCAGGTTGGAGAAGCGCCTGCGCTCGGAGGAGGCGGAGGCCGAGGCGGCGCCGGCTGGGGGCGAGTGCCCGGTGTGCCTGCGGCCGGTGGGACCGGCGGAGGTCAAGCGCGTGGCGGAGCGGCGGCGCGCCATCTGCGAGGCGACCGAAGAAGAGATCGCCGTCATCCGGGCCGAGCTGGACGCCGGGGCGGCTGACGTGGAGGAACTGCAGGAGGACGCTCGGTCTATGCGGCTGGCAGCGGACGAGGAGGCCCAGGACGCCGATGCGGCGCGCCGGAAGCACGGCGAGCTGGTCTCTCGGCTCCGGGTCGCAGAGAGCCAGCAGGCTGACGCGGAGCGCCTGAGGAAGATGGTCTCCCAGGACGAGGCGCGCGTGGAGAGGTACGGGCACGACGTCCTGGCGGCGCAGGCCCGCCTGAAGGTCGCGGAGGCCGCCCTACGCGTCCTGGGCCGCCAGGGAGCGCGCGTGCGGGTGTTCGCGGAGGCACTGAAGCGGCTGGAGGCCGGGACGAACGCGGTCCTGCGCCGGCTGGGGATCCCGGCCGAGGTGAAGGTCTCCGGGGACCGGCAGCTCGCCTCGGGGGCCAAGGTCGAGGAGGTGACGATGCAGGTCCTGGTCCAGGACGGGGATCCGGGCGGGCAGTACCGCGCCGCGTCCGGCGGGGAGCGGACCCGGGTGGACGTGGCCATGATGCTGGCGCTGTCCCGCCTGTCCCGGGACACCGGGCTCCAGGTGTTCGACGAGGTGTTCGACCCGCTGGATGACGAGGGTATCGAGCTCGTGGCGGACCTCCTGGTCGAGATGGCCCGGTCGCGCCAGGTGGTGGTGATTACCCACGCCCAGCGGCTAGTGGACCGGCTACGCTCTGGGACGGTCATGGCGGTGTCGAAGGCTGGGGGGCTGTCTTCCGTGGAGGTGGTGTGATGCCGAAGAAGGACTACCCGCAGCCGGACAGGAGCGCCGGCTGATGTTCGACGCGACCCTGGTAGCCGGCCTGCGCGAGCTGGGCAAGGCGGCGAAGGCGAACCTGCGGTTCCACCTGGCAGCCGGGACGCCGTTCTGCGCCGATCCTGATTGGTACGTGACGGAGAGCGGGGCGGCGTGCCTGGCGGCGATGGCGCTGTCGAAGGACGTCGCGGGGCCGCTGTCGGCGTTCGAGGACGTCCCGCCTGGGCTCTCTGCGATCTACGCGATCTTGTGGAGGGGTGCCGGCGGACCGGAAGTGTGGGGACCGGCGGAGAGGGAGGCAAGCGTGGATGTCCTGCGCGCGTCAGTCGAGGAGGCACTGAAATATGGATGAATGGAAAAAGGAGAACACTATCTGCACCCGTTGCGGTCAGCGCATCAAGAGGTCATACGTTGACCAGCCGGTGGCGACCACGGACGGGTGGAGGCACGAGCACTTCCCGGAGGTCCCGCCCGGCCCCGTTCCGGTGGAGGCGCCAACGTGCCCCGCCGTGGCAAACGACGGCACCCGGTGCAGGCTGCCAATGGGACATGTCGATGGCCGGTATCACATCGGCGATGGCGATTATTGCTGGGTGTCCATCGTCGAGACGGCCGAGGATGCCCGCCCCGCCCCCGAGGTACAGCAGGGCGAGGCGAAGGCGAGCGAGCCCAGTGACGACGCGCCGGACCTGACGCCCGACTGCGGGGACGGAGGCGTTCATCAGCCGTGGTGCCGGCACGCTGGGAAGCCGACCCCTCCGCCAGCCGCACCCGCGAAGGCGAGCGAGCCGGCGAAGGTGCCGCTATCGCAGGCGATGCTGACCGACCTGTCTCCCGTCGAGGCGAGCGAAGCGGTCGCCGCACTGGAAGCCGAGCTGGCCTTTTCTCACGGGTACTCTGTCAAGCAGGGCGCCGAGATTGTTCGGCAGGCCGCCGCGCTCGCCACCGCCGAGAGGGTCATCGAGTCGTGGGCCAAGCAGTGCGTGGCGAACGGGAAGGAGCGAGACGAGGCGAAGCGCGCACTCGAAGATGAGCGGTCTGAGCGCGGGGAGGCCATCGCGTACCACCACGCGGAGAGGGACCGTGCCGTTGCGGCTGCGGCCGACGCCATCAAGGCGGCCGTCGACGCCGCGAACAACCGGGCTGCCGATGCGTTCCGGCGCTACGTCAACCACGTGCCGCCCGAAGGCGACATGGACTCGACCGACTTTCAGGACCTGTTGCGCAGCGGCGCACCAGCGCCAGGGGCGGTGAAGCCGTGAAGCTGCACCTTCGCCCATGGACCGTGAAGCGCGCCGACTCGCTGGAGTTCGTCCATCAGGTTCACCGTCGGTTGCCGAAAATCCAAGGCGCCATGTGGTGCGTGTCGGTTCGGAGCGGCGCTGACATCGTCGGCGTGGCCCTAGTCGGCTGGCCATCGCAGGAACAGACGACCGACGAGATGGACCACCTGCGCGTCCTGCGCGTGGCGGTCAAGGAAGGCTACCCGAACGCCTGCTCGATGCTCTACGGCGCGGCGTGGCGCGCAGCTCGCGCGATGGGGGTTACGTCCATGGATACGCACACGCACCTGGACGAGCACGCGACGAGCCTGAAGGCCAGTGGATGGACCGACGGCGGACTGACGTCTGGCGGTGAGCATTCCCGCGTGAACCGTCCCAGGAAGGCGGCTATTGACCCGCTTCCAAAACGCCGCTGGTGGGCGCCTGGGTCAGTGAAGGCAGCGCCCGGGGCGGTGAAGTGATGGGCACCGACCGCAAGGCGCTAGCCGCTGAGGCGCTGAGGTTCGCTCGCCGTCCGGACGATGGCGTCAGCAACGAGCCACGGGTCGCTGGCCTCGCCGTGCTGTTCGACGTGGTCGCAAACGATGCGCTCGAAGATGCAGCCGTCGCCATCGAACGAGAGGCGGAATCACCTGAGCATGCCGCGCAGATTGTTCGCGCCATGAAAGCAGCGCCCGGGGCGGACGGCGGGAAGGGGGGCGGGTAGCCGTGCCGTTTCGCCGCGAGCTCTACCCGGCCGAGCGGCCGGCCAAGACCATCGATGAGCTGATCACCGCGTCGTCGCTGGGGACGCCGGAGGTAGTGGTAGTGCGGAACATGAAGCCGGGGACGCCGCCGGCCGTGGCGGCGAAGCTGATCGAGGCGTCGTGCCCGGAGTTCTACCGGCCGGCGCGGCGGGGACGGAAGCGGTAGCGCGGGCAGGCCGCTCGCGGCTACCCTCAAGGGGTGAGCAACGAAGACGACCAGCAGCCTCCCGCCGAGCAGCCCCCGGTCCTCCGGTCGGTCCCGCCTGACAACCGCAAGAAGCCGCGAAAGGCGCCCGATCGCCTCCGGCTGATCAGCCACGAGCTCTACGAGCAGATGGCGGACGTCTACCTCCGGGGCGCGCGCACGGCGAACGAGGTGGCGGTGAAGTGCAACGTCGCGCACCAGACGGCCCAGAAGGCCATCAAGCGGGGCTGGCCTGACAAGTCGCCGCCCTGGCCCCCACTGAGCGAGCGGGCGGAGATGTGGGACCGGATGCACCGGGAGGCGACCGGGAACCCGGCGAACAAGGACCGCGAGCAGGCGGCGGCGTCCTGGGTGGTCATGAAGCGCCAGTACCTGGACATCTCGCTCGGCGTGCGCAGCGTCATCGCCAAGGCGGTCCTATCGCTCCTGCGCAGCGTGGAGGACGCGGTGGCGACGCAGACGGTCCAGGTGCGCCAGGTGCACTACGAGGAGGTCCTGGACGCGAAGGGGAAGGTGACGCGGCGGATCCCCCGGACCCTGATGGTCGACGTTCAGGCGCCCCCCTCCATCCACAAAGTGACGGCCAGCTTGGCGGACGTGGCGTCGGCTCTGGCCAAGACGGGCGCCGGCGAGATCGAGGCCCTGATGGCGAAGCCCCCGAAGGGCGGGGACCCCGGGAAGAAGTGGGACCTGTCCGACGAGCAGCTGGTGTACATGGCCAAGAACGAGGGCCGGCTGCCCCCCGGGGTCACGGTGGAGATGCTCGGCGAGGGGTGAGACGGACAATGATCCTGGTGCAAGGAAGAAACGTCACCCTGAACCAGGAGAATGCCCATGTCCGCTTTCGACCCGTCAGATCCGCCTGAGCCAGACCCCGAGGAGGAGCGCGCGCATTACGAACGGCAGGAGGCGCTGAATTCCCCGGTGACGATCACCGGCCTGACGGTCGCCTCGATCCAGTCCATCCTGGAGGGGGCCGTCGAGGGGTACTTCTACCGGCGCAGCAACATCGGCGACGGCATCGAGGGGAAGTTCGACCGGGTCATGGGCGAGGCCGTCGCGAAGCTCGTTACCAAGGTCGGCGGGGAGCACCTAGAGCAGCTGGTGCGGGCAGAGGTCGAGCGTGCCATGGGCGAGGGGTTCCGGTCGTTCAACACGTACAACGGGAGGCCAGAGGGCGAGCCGGTGACGCTACGGAAAATGGTCGAGGCCCTGCTGACCAAGAAGACCAGCGAGGGCTACAACAAGCCCGAGACGACGTTCGTCGAGCGCGTGGCCCGGGAGACCGTCCAGGCGCACTTGAGCACCTCATTCGGAAGCATCGTCACCGAGGCCAAGGCCAAGTTCCAGGCGGCGGTCGACGACGTCCTTAAGGCGAAGTTCGCCGAGGCGATGAAGGCGGCGCTGGGGATCCGCTGATGTCGTACGCGGAGGACACGCACGTCCCGGTCTCGCAGACCAAGCAGGAGGTCGAGCGGATGCTGAAGGGCGCCGGGGCGCGCCAGTTCTACGTGGGCGAGCTGGACGACGGCGACGTCATCGGCGCCCGGCTCGGCGAGCGCCTGGTCCGGTTCAAGGTCATTCGGCCGGACCACGCCTGGGCGAAGGCCCAGCGCAAGAAGACTCCGAACCTCGACAACCTGGTGGCCAAGGAGTACCGGCGCCGCTGGCGCTGCCTGGGGCTGCTGATCAAGGCCAAGCTGGCGGCGGTGGCCGGGCAGGTTCGGTCGATGGAGGAGGAGTTCCTGGCCGACGTGGTGATGCCTGATAACCGGACGCTCTACGAGAGCGTGGTGGCGGGCCTGGCGTCCGCGTACGAGAACGGGAAGGTCCGGGGGCCGCTGCTGCTGGGGTCCGCCGGCCCGGGAAGCGAGGAGCGATGACGCAGAGACACGGGAAGGACCTGCGCCAGCAGCGGCGCGAGGCGGTGGCCCAGCGCATCCAGGAGCTGGCGGCGCGCAACCCCGGGGTGCCGCGCGGGCGCCCGGTGACGGTCGGGGACATCTCCGGCTACGCGCTATCCGGGCACCAGCCGTGCCGCGGGCGCGGGACGCTCGGGCTGGTGGAGGGGAAGGCCCGGCCGTGCAAGTGCGCCACCAAGCGCTTTCTGAAGGCGCACCCGGAGGTGGTGGTGGACGGGGTGACGGGCGAGGCATTCTGGCCGGCGACGGTGCAGATCGGGAAAGAGGAGGGAACCGATGGCAAAGCTGATTGACAGGTGGCGCGACGCCCTGGGGCAGGTCCCGGACGTCGAGGTACCACTGCGGGTGGCAGCCGACATGCCGTGTCCGCGGTGCGGGCGGCCGGCGGCGAACGTGGTGGCCGGGTGGGTCGATGACCTGCGCGGGCTGGTTCCCAAGCTGGAGGAGGTGAGGCACTTTCTTCGCCTGGCCATCGGCGAGCGAGGCGCTCGTCCGAAGAAGCTGGAGACGAGGGAGGCCTGCGGGAGCGGTCTCAGCCTGCTGGGGGTTGCCGTGCACGCCCTCGGGGAGTTGGCCTGGAGCCCGCTCGGCGGCATGGTCTCGGCGCCGATCCCGGAGAGGGACTTCGTCCTGCCGATCGGCCTGGTGGCCAGTGCCACGTCGGAGGCGCTCCCGTGCGCGGTAGGGGGGTGCAAGAACGCGGCGTACGTGGAGGACGGTGCTGACCTGCGCGATTCGGCGGCGCGGGCGCGGGCGCGATGCGGGGAGCACAAGGAGGTCGGAAATGGGTAAGAAGATCGAGCGGTGCTCGTGCCCGGAGTCGGAGCACTTGCGGCGCGCGTTGCGGATGATCACGGCGCTCGCCGGGGAAGACACGCGGCAGGGCGCGACGGATGACCTGGCGCAGATCTACAACCTCGCCGATCAGGCGTTGGAGCTGCAGGATCTGGTGGGCGATCCGGGGCTGAGGCCGCTGCCGGCGGTCGTCGTTCGGGCGGGGCGGCGCCAGTGAACGGCGTCACTCCGGAGCAGGCGAACGCGGCCGGCTGGAATTGGCGCTACCTGGCCTACTGCCAGGGCGATGCCCCGGGCGTCGTGCTCGAGCGCGACCGCGCGCGGTGGCCCGGCGGGGTGATGGCCGGGTTCATCACCTGGGCGGGGCCACTCTGGCGCGAGTGGCTGGCGCTCACCGGGAAGGACCCGACGTTCCTGTCCACCGAGGACCATGCCGCGTTCGACGAGTGGCTGGCCGAGCGGTTCCCGGTGCGCGCACTGCCCACGGAGGCGCCGTGAAGCCGGTACCCGCCGCGGTGGCGCTGCTGGCCCTGGTGGGCGCGTTCCTGGTAGCGTCCGCGCTCACGGTCGAGCAGCTGGAGAGCCGGCGGTCAGGCGTCGTCGACTTCGCGGCGGCCGTTGTCGGAGGCCGGGTCGACCAGCACCCAGCAGCGGTCCAGCTGCGCGAACACGTAGCCACCGATGCGGACCAGCTGCGTCGGGCGCGCGGCGACGGCTTCCTCCACGGTGAGGACCCGTTCGATCGGGTAGAGCGGTGCGGCACTGGCAGCCATAACGAAGCAAATATAACCACGGACGCGGGAGCTGGTGCGGCTAAATATCAGGTCGAGGCCCTACGCTGATGCGGATGCGCGCGGTTAAAGGCGTGTCCGTGAGGATGCTGGGGGGGGCGACGGCGCCGTTCCTGCAGATGGACATCGACCTGGTGTGCGGGCACGTCGCGACTGTGATCTGTTCTGGGGAAGGGGTCTCGGTCCCGACGTTCGAGGCATCGGTGCGAGCCTCGGCAGTGGTTCGGATCTGCCAGACCTGCCCGGACGAGGAGGTGGCGCCCGAGGCCCCGGCCGCGGTGGGGGTTCGGCCGGCGGTGGCCGACCCGCTCGGGGCCCTGCCGAAGAAGCCCGACGGGTACAAGCTGTGAGAGCGACGTTTCCGGCGACCCGTCGGATGATCCGCGCCCAGAGGCGATTCGTCGCTGCTGAGAACCGCCAGCGAGCCGTGAACATCGCCTTGGAGGAGCTGAAGCGTCAGGACGCTGGGAGGGAATGCAGCTGCAACCTTCAGCGCGCGATCGGATTCGGGGACCCGCCCTGCGATACCTGCCGCTTTCGCCTCGCCCTGGGCGTGGTCGAGGCGCTGCTAGAGGGCTGGATCTAGGGCGCGGAGCCGGCTCCGGCGCCGGTCCAGGTAGCCAGGCGGCCGTTGACCTTCGGGCGCACGTCCAGGTGGACCCATCCAGGGTAGACGCCCAGGCCGCCCAGGTCCGGGATCGCGCCCTGGTCGAACAGCCGGCGCGCCAGGGCATGGAGCTGGGCGCAGCGCTCGGGCGTCGGGTCGGCCGGGCGGACGTCGGCGGCGCGACCCTCGATGTGCTGGCTGTTCTGCGCGACCCCGCTCACCCCGCCGTTCCTGGCCGCGCTGGCGGCGTACAGGGCCGCGTTGAAGGCGGGAGAGCGGTAACCGGACACGACGGTCAGCGGGCCGCCCCAGGCGTCGCGGAGGGCGTCAAGGACGCGGCACAGGGTCTGGAGCCGGGCGTCGACCCACTCGGGCGGGTACGGGTCGCCGGAGTGGCAGGCAAATTCGGCCAGGGTGAAGTGGGCGCTGGTCAACGGCATGTGATCCTCCTGGGCGTCTGGTCGGTTACGATCGTCGGTCGGATGCGAAGCAGGATACCAAGCTCGTGAGCGCCCCGGCGGTCGGCCCCGACTGGGGTCGGATGATCGAGGCCCGGCGGCAGCTCGTGCTGAAGGCGGCGCGCGAGCGGTTCCACCGGTTCGGGCCGACGGTCGTCCGGGACGCGGCCGAGGGCAAGCCGATCGAGTACAGCCACCTGCACCTGGCCTGGATCGCCCACGTGAGCTACGCCTGGTCGCGCGGGCTCCACGCCGGGATCTTCAGCCATTTCGGGTCTGGAAAATCGTCGGGCTTCGGCGTGCCACTGATCACGTACTTGGTCGGTCGGGATCCGCAGGAACGGGTGAAGATCGTCTGCAGCGGCGACGGCCACGCCAGCCAGCGGCTCCAGTCCTGCCGGAAGATCATCGAGAGCCCGGCCTACGGCGCTGTCTTCCCGGGGGTCGAGCGCGGCGAGAAGTGGAACGACCACATGCTCTACGCCGAGCGCGTTGGCCACGGCATCGACCCGACGCTGGAGTCCCGTGGCGTCTACTCGAAGGGGACGGGCGGCCGCGCGACGACGATCTTGTTCGACGACGTCGTCGACATCGAGAACTGCACCACCTACGAGAAACGGAAGCGGGTCAAGCACCAGGTAGAGACGCTCTGGATGAGCCGTCTCGAGCCCCGGGGGAAGGTGCTCTGGATCGCCACCCCGTGGGACCTGGACGACGCCAGCTACACCATGCGCTCCCGGGGGGACTTCGTCTGGCTGGAGCAGCGAGTGAAGGAGGACCTGACCGGCTACGAGCAGGAGGTCTACAACGCCGGCAGCGACTACCGGGGCGAGGTCGCGGCGATGATGGCTGACATGCTGGTGGACGGACAATGATCTGGGCATGGAAGAAGATTCGAAGGAAGTGAACGAGCGGCAGGCGGCTCGGGCGATGGCCCTGGGCGCCCGGGTGAAAGAGCTGGTGCCGGAACTGGACCGGGAGGACGTCATGCTCGGCGTCGTCTCCTCCGTGCTCGAGCAGGCGTCGTCGCTGACCAAGGAGGTCGAGGGGCACTTCAAGGTCGGCAAGAACACCATGGACGTCAACGCGGTGATCGCGGTGATGGTGCAGGGGGCGCTGGCGGCGATCTGCGAGGGCCACCCGGAGGAGGACGTCCGGGGCCGGCTGTTCCAGGCGGGGAAGGCGGTAGGCGAGTTCTGGGTCCAGCGCGTGGCGGACAACGTCCAGCGTGCGGTCGAGGAAGAGCACCGCCGGACACGGTCGTGAGCCGCTCCGTTTTACACAGAGCGCTGTCCTGAATTGCAATTGCGCGCCGGCGAGGTCGGGGAGATCATCCGCTGGCTAGAGAACCCAGAACGAGAGGAGACGGTCCCATGCCCGACGACATCACCATGTCCAAGCCCTTCAAGCACCCCTGTCCGGTCCCGCTCACCGAAGCGGAGATCCGCAAGAAGTCCAAGAAAGCGGGGAAGCTAAAAAAGGACCGCGAGAAGATCAAGGCCGACATGAAGGAGGCCACGCGCGGCCACAAAGAGAAGCTGTCCCTGGTGGTGGCCGAGCTCGACGTCCTGCTCGATGAGCTGGACGCGGAGACGGAGGAGCGCAAGGTCGACTGCGTGACGGTGAAGGACTTCCGTCGGAAGAAGGTGCACATCGAGCGCGCGGACACGGGCGAGATGGTTCCGGGCACCGAGCGGACGATGTCGATCGAGGAGACGCAGGACGAGATGTTCGACGGCGCCTCGGGCGATGGCGGCGGCGAGGACGAGGAGCCGGCCCCGAAAAAGCGCGGGCGCCCGAAGAAGGTGAAGGAGTAGGGCGCGGCCTGGGCGGGTCAGCCGGGGGAGCTACAAACGGCTCCCCCCGGCGCCCTGACGATTTTGTTTGCGTTTAGGTTTTAATTACGGTAGATATAGATCCGTTGGGCCGGTTGGACCCGGACCCCGGAAAGGTAGAGAGGACCATGAAGAAGATCAGCGTTGAGACCACCGCCTACGACGGAGACGTCGCGTTTCCCGAGGCCGAGCACTATCCGGAATTCGTCGCGACTGAGCTGGCGAAACAATTCCCTGGCGCAGAGATCGAGGTATCCGAGGGGCCACGCACCGGCGCGTGGTTGTACGAGTGGGACGCGGCGACGGAGTCCGACGACCGAGACTCGATTGTTCAGCAGGTCCAGGTCGAGCTCTGGGACGCCTTTTGCGCCGGCGCCTACCAGGACTATTCAGTTGACGCGGAGGCGGTGGCGTAATGGCCCCCTGCGCTGTCCGCGCCTGGCCGGAGGGACTGGACGTCGCCGCCCGCCTCAAGCGATTGCTGGCAGAAACGGAGGTGGGGTAATGGACGGCGAGCCGCTCCCGTCATGGGTCCACGCCGTCCTGGAGGACTTAGAGGCGGCGCAGGCGGCGGCCGACCGGCGCGCCGGCATCCCTGAGTTTCGGTCTTGCACGTCCGGCGAGAGGTCTGTCCTTTCCCCCCCGGGCGGTCCACAGCGGGAGCCGCAAGGCGCCCAAGGGGGTAACGCCCCGTAGGAGCTGGCAAGGATCCTAGCGTTGCAGCCGGCCCCGGGGATTCCATCAAGGCGGTGCCCCGGGTTCGGCTGGAGCGGTGGACACGCTCTCGAAAGGTAGGAAGGGACATGAAAAAACTGGCGATCGTAGCCGGCGCGGTGCTCGCGCTCGGCTTGGTGGAGGAGCTCGGCGATCTGGGGGCTCGCGCTCTCGGGCTCCTGGTGGCGGTGTTCTCGTGAAGCGTCTGGTGGTCCAGGACTTCGGCTCGAAGGTCCAGGGCGTGCGGCTCTGCGGCGACAAGCGCAACCCGGAGCCGGAGAGCTTCCGGGTGGCGTTCCCCGGGGGCGACGTGGACGTGGTCCGGACGACGGACGGGCAATACTGGGTCCACGTTCGGGTGAACCGCCCGGAGGACGCCAACGACGGTCCGGGCTTCGTGATCGGCAAGCTGGTGGACGCGCGTCTCGACGTGACCGGGAAGCCCGCCAGCGACTGCGACGCGGGCGACTTCGCCCACCCGGGCCTGTTTCACTTGGCCGTGCGCGTGGCGGTGGACCGGTGAAGATTCCGGTCATCGTCGAGAAGTCCCCGGGCGGGAAGACGAGCTGGAACCTGACCGTCGGCGGACACAAGGAGTTCAAGTTCGGTGCCGGCGGCTGGCCGGCCGGCTGCAAGGAGTGGCTGCTGGGCCAGCTGGCCGCGTACGGCGCCGGGCACAAGGAGCAGGTGCGCGTCCTGGGCGTGCTAGAGGACGGGCTCCGCAGCCGGAACCGGGTTGAAACCGAGGGCGAGGTCTCCCCGTGAGCCGGGGCCGCATCGACCCGCGCTTCGACCGCGAGAACGGGAAGGAGCTGGGCGCGGAGGAGGGACGCGAGTACTTGGAGGACGCGCCCGCGGCGCTCGCGCGCTGGGGCGCCGAGCGGTGTCGGACGCTGCGCGGGATCGCCCGGCGCGCAGCTCGGTTCGTCCTGGCTGACGCTGCCTGGAATCCGCAGCGGCGGAGTGGGTTCGAGGACGGGTTCCTGCTGGCCATCGATGACGGGCGCTGGTACGACTCGTGGAGCCGGCCGCACTTGAACGTGGTCGACCGGCGCGGGCACCACCTGCACCCGCGGTGGGACCAGGCGGGCACCGGGTTCGAGTTCGTCGAGCTGGTCTGCCGGACGCTCATGCGGGTCGGCGCGGTGCTGGGGCTCCGCGTCTGCGTCGTGGCGGCGCCGCCCTCGGCTGATGCGGCCTGGAAGATCTACGACGTGAAGACGTTCCGCCAGGTCGTCTTGGCGCGCGACGCGTTCCAGGCGGCGACGTTCTTCCTGCGCTACGAGCGCGGCGACTGGCAGCCTGCAGAGGGGCCGCCGCTCGAGTTGGCGTCCGATGCCGAGCTGGCGAAACAGGAGGACGACTTCCGGCGCGCGCGATGGGGAATCACGCCGCGGGCGGAGGTCACTAGGCCGTGATGACGATCCGGTGGTCGCGGGTGAAGCTGAATGACGGGGAGAAGTGGACGGCCTACGCCTTCCGGTTCGACCAGCGGCTAGTCGCGATGTTCAAGGCGGTGCCGGCGAAGAGCCGTATGTGGTGGCCGGGCCTCTGCGTCTGGTTCGTAAGAGATTCTGTCTGGGAGGCGTTTCACACGTTGCTGGGTGAGGGGGCGGAGCTGCACGGGTGGGAGCTGATGCGCGACCCGCTTCTCGGCAAGCGGGTGGTCGCCGAGCAGAAGAAGTCCGGCGTCGACGACGAGGACCCGTTCGGGGGGGCAAGTCGCGGCCCGTTCAACGATCCGCCTCCTGGTCCTCGCTTCCACGGATTCGCCGACTTCGCCGACAGCTACGTGCGCCAAAAACGTCAGGCGCCCCCGCCTCCTCCGCGCCGCGGGAACGCCGTCCAGCCGGAGGACTGGCGCGCGCTGCACCTGCTCCCGTCCGCGCCGGCCGCGTTGGTGAAGGCGGCGCACCGGGCGCTGGTGATGTTCTACGGGCACCCGGACCAGGCGAGTTGCGACGCCGCGAAGAAGGCGGCGGAGGAAAAGCTGAAGGAACTGAACGTGGCGCGCGACCGGATCCTAGCCTCGCTGGAGGTAGACGCATGAGCAAGCGGGGGCAAAGTCGACAAGACTACGGGACGCCGAGGCCGTTCCTGGACGCGGTGCAACGGCGGTTCGGAGAGATCGTCCATGACCTCGCCGCGAGCCACGAGAACGCCGTCCACGCCAGCTATTACACCGAGAAGGACGATGCGCTCTCGTATCCGTGGGCGCTGCACTGGAGAGGCGGGAGGCTGCTCTGGCTGAACCCTCCGTTCGCCGACATCGCCCCTTGGGCGAAGAAATGCGCGGAGGAGAGCGCGCGCGGCGCCAAGATCGCGATGCTCACCCCGGCCAGCATCGGCTCCGCCTGGTACCGGGAGCACGTGCACGGCAAGGCGTACGTCTTCGGGATCGCGCCGCGCCTGACGTTCGCGGGCGAGAAGGACCCGTACCCGAAGGACCTGATGCTGTCCCTGTTCACGCCCGAGGGGTATTCGGGCCTCGAGCCCTGGCGCTGGCTGGACTGGAAGAGGCCCGAGTGAAGCTCCCAGGCTTCCTGGCGCGCTTCTTCCGGCGTCGTATGACGGGCGACGGAATCAACGCAGACCACGATTACTGGCTCTGCCGCAGGTGCGGCCGGCGAGACATCACGTCGTTACCGCCGTGCACGTGCGGATCCAGGATATTAGAAGGCCGGGAGGGCGGAGCGTGCTCCGAGGCCGGGTGCCCGTTGTCCGCAGGGACCGCGCCCGGGCATAAGGAGTATTGCCGCCTGCACTGCAGGACGTGCCGCGCGGCGGAAGAGGGGAGGGCGGATCAGTGAAGCTCCCGTCCTTCCTGGCGCGCCTGTTCCGCGGAAAGCCGCGCCAGGCGCCGCCGGCCCCGCCGCCGGAGCCGATGCACTGGGTACCGCGCATCCTGCCGGCGCACCGGGCGGGCGAGGCGCGGGTCGCGTTCTGCGGTGCGGTCGACCCGCCTAGGAGGACGAACGACCTGCGCAGTCTGTTCGTGGTCGAGCACCCGTGCCCCGGGTGCAAGACGGGCGGCCGCAGCGCGTGGGTCGGGCAGATAGTGGGCAGCCGGTGACTCGTCGGACAATGATCCTCGTGAAGGGAAAAACGCGATGCCGCTGAAAGACGGAGACCCTACGGTCGAGTTCGAGAACGTGCAGGTGATCGACCGGCGCCCGCCGGAGAAGCAGGAGCGGTCGATGCTCTGCCGCTTTGCTGACGGGACGGAGCGGTTCGTCCCGCGCTCCCAGGTGCCGGCGGACTTCGAGTTCCCGGACGAGGGCGTGCCGTTCGACCTAGAGGTCAGCCAGTGGATCGTCGACCAGTGGGCCGAGGAGGACGATGCACCGCCGGACGTAGTCGTCCTGGCCGACGTGGTGTGCCTGAAGGAGAGCGCGAAGGCCCTGAAGATCCGGCTGCCCAGCGGGTCCGAGGAGTGGTGCCCGACGAAGGGGATCCACAAGGACAGCCCGGTCCAGGGGGACGGCGACCGCGGCGAGCTCCACGTATTCCCATGGCTCGCGAAGATGAAGGGCTGGCGCGGGTCTGGCGCGGCGGCGCGCGACGAGGAGGAGAAGCCGAACGTCGGCACTGACGCTCGGTCTGGCGGAATCGATGACAACGACGACGTGCCATTTTGAGCAAGTTCATTTGCGCCGTGGAGATCTGGGTCGACCGACTGTCGGAAGATGAACATGTCGTTCTTGCCGAGTACGTGCAGAAGGCGGTGCTGGGGATGTCGGGAGCTCTCGACGCTGAGCACATCTCGCGTGGCATCAAGCGAGTACGGGTGGTGACGGATATCCACGGCATCATGGACACCGGTCTCTTGAACCGACGAGCGATGACCAGGACGACCAGAAGAACCTGCTCCCGCTGCGGCAGCACGACCCACAACGTCCGTAGATGCAAGGAGGTCGAAATCCCGATCGACGTCGCTCCGGAGGAGCCATCGGCGTTGACCGAGCGAGAGTGGGGGCTGGTGTTCTATCTGCGTTGCCAGACGAAGCAGGGACGCATGATCTCGGAGGCCGACCAGCGACTGGTCGACAGGGCATATGCCAGTGACCGAGAGCGGTACGCGGCGATGGAGCCACGGGTCTTCAACGCGACGGTCCCGTTCGGGTCGACGCGAAGGATGCCAGAAGAGAAAGGAACACCATGACGCTGCTCGCTGTCCTGTTGGGGGTCCTCGCCGTCGACCCGCTGCCCTACTTCCGCCCTGACCCGCGCCCGGTCTACGGGCCGGCGCTCCCGGACCCTGACGTGCCGGAGTGCGCGGCGAACGACCGCGCCTGCATCGACGCGCACGATGAGCTGGCCGAAGCCATGGCAATCGCGTCGGGGAACCGCGACGGCTGCGCGTCGTCGACCCGGCCGCTGGAGTGCGAAGCGGTGTTCGACATGGTGGCGGGCGACGTCGAGGTGAAGCGCCCAGTCATCCTGGACGACCCGTGCGCCTGGGTGGTGCAGGTCGACCGGGGCATCGCGACGATCGCCTCGCGGAAGCTGGGTGTCACCAAGCGCCTGGCCGACCGAGGGTGGAAGCCACGGACGTTCGTCGGGGCTTGCGACCTGGCGACCTACCGCGCGACGTTCCCGGAGATGGCCATCCCGCTGCCGCAGTGGACGCCGCCGCCAGCAACGAAGAAGATCCTGCCCGCTCAGTACACAACGAACCAGAAGGGAATCCGTCAATGAAACGTATCGTCGTCCTCTTGGGGTGCCTCGTGATCGCGTCGTGCAGGTCGGGCGACACTCTTCAGTCTGCTCGTAGCGCGCTCGATGCCGCGTTGGTCGCCGGCTACAACTTCGACGAGGGGGCCGGCTCGGCCCTCCACGATGTGACCACGAACCACCTCGACGGCGTCGTCACCGCGCACCAGACGTGGGCCACTGGCAAGTACGGCGGCGCGCTGGCCTTCGACGGCGCCGGCCTGATCACCGTGGCAGATCCCGGGACCGGCAGCCCGCTGGACCTCTCGACGGGCCTGACGATCTCAGCTTGGATCGCCCCGGACGGCACCGGCGGATCGTGGCAGGACGTGGTCTCCAAGGGGCGCCCGAGCGCGCTGGCCTATGGCCTCTACGGGTGGAACTCGACCCAGCCGCTCGCCCGGATCGCGTCCGCCTCCGACGTCGACCTGGCGGCCGGCACCATGCCCGCCGCGGGCCAGTGGACCTACGTCGCGATGACCTACGACCACGCCACCCTCAGGCTCTTCGAGGCGACCGCGGGCACGGTATCGCAGGTGGGCAGCAAGGCATCGGCGATCTCGATCGTCCAGACCAACGACGCGCTGACGATCGGAGGCAACGCCGTGTTCGGCGATTTCTTCCACGGGCGGGTCGACGACCTGCGCATCTACAAGCGGGCGTTAGCGTTGGCCGAGCTGCAGACGGACGCGAGCACGCCGCTCGTCGCCGGTGGCGGCGGTGCCGGTGGCGCGGCTGGGAGCGTCGGAGGAAGCGCGGGCGGCTCCGTCGTAGGAGCCGGTGGGTCAGTCGGCGGTGCGGCGGGCGGCTCGGCGGGTGGGTCTGTAGGCGGCGGGACCGCGGGCGTCGCTGGCGTGGGCACCGGAGGAGTGGTCACCTGCGGGTCGACCGGCGGTTCGATGGGAACGGGCGGATCGGCTGGCGCTGGCGGATCTGCTGGTACTGGCGGCGCGGGAGGCGTCGGTGGATCAGCTGGAACGGGCGGCGTGGCCTGCACATCGTGGCCGGTCGAGCCGTACTTCACCGCGGCCGTCCCCTACGTCAGAGTGATGACCCCCGTGGCCGGCATGACCTATTTCGCCCCGGCGACCATCAGGATTTGGGCGCACGCCCCCGACTACGGAAGCGATGGCGTGAACAACTACTCGCCCGACGTGGACATCTACCTTGGGTCGACGCTGGTCAGCAGCGTGCACGCGACCACGAGCAGCCCCTACGACTACTACCAGGTGGACGTGACGGGCGTGGCCGCGGGAACGTACGACGTCTACGCGCGCAGCCGGATGGCCAGCGGCACCGTCGAGAGCCAGTACGTGCCGATCACGGTCGTTGATGTCGGCCCGCACGCGGGCCCCAACATGGATCTGGCCAGCGACCTCGTTTTGTCCGGGTCGACCGACTTCGAGTTCATCGGATCGCCAGGTGCACGGGCGCTACTCACGAGCAGCAACGGCTCGCGCATTCGGAGCGCCACGGGGTGGACGGGGCACCTCATCCTGCGCAATGTCGACGTGATCGGGCTCGGTTCGATGGACGTGTCCAGCATCGCCGTGGACGTCGTCGGCACCGCCCCGCTGGAGGTCAGCGGATCGGTGTTCGACCGCACCGGCCCGCTGGCGCTGGGCGCCGAGGGTTCCGCTCCGATCACCTTCAGCGGCAACACGTTGGCGGCGAACATCCTGACGACCGTCAACGCCACGCCCGACTACGACGGCAGCCACCCGAGCCTCACGCTCTCGGGCAACTCGACCGGAGCCAAGACCTTCAGCGGCAACAACGTGGGCGTCAGCTTCGTGCGGTTCGACGCCACCAGCGGCTGGCTCGTTGGTGGATCGACGAGCGCGGCAGGAAACGTCCTCATCGGCGTCCGAGCCGGCTTGGAGTTCGACGACAGCAGCAGCGACGTCATCAGCGGGAACGTCGTCTATCACCGCTACCCCTACGGTTGGTCGCAGGGGCACGTGGTCGATTTTGTCAACACTTTCTCGCAGGCGCCGTCGCTGCTGGAGCACAACCTGCTGCGCGGCGGATCTTGGATGATCCAGGACTTGGCCGGCGAGGCGCGCTTCAACCTGATGGTCGACGGCCTCAGCGAGGCGTTCCTCCGCGGCGCGCAGAACGCATCCGTTCACCACAATGTGCTGGCGAACGTTGGGTTCGCTTCGCCGTATTACCCGAGCGGCGGCATCACGCTGTCGACCGGGTCGTTCTACAACAACACGGTCGACGCCGGGGGCGCGCTGCTGGGCTGGCACTACTCGCCGTTCGCGCCGGGGAACGGTTGGCAGTTGACGAGCGCGAGGAACAACCTGTTCGTCGGTTTCGACTTCTGGAACCCCGTGGCTGTCTTCGGTCCCGGGTCCGTGGCCAGCGCCGACTACAACGGCTTCTGGAACCCCGACACCACGCTGCTCACGCCCTACGCGGACACTGGCCTCGGTGCCCACGACATCGGCGGCGGCGCCAGCACAGACCCGCAGTTCGCCCAGGCGCGGCAGGTCCCGTTCGCCTACGCCGACGGAGCGATCTGGTCCCGTTGCACGACGGTAGCCCAGGTGCTCGCCGCCTATCGCGCGATGTACACGCCGACCGCTGGAAGCCCGGTCATCGACAGCGGCGACCCGGCGGACGACGTAGGGGCCCGCAATACGGACGTCGGGGCGGTGGGGGCGGGAAACCCGCACCCGGCGGATCTGTTCGGGACGTTCGGGCCGTGATGGGTTCGGTGGTACCGTAATCGTTCATGGCAAAGACCGCGACTAAGAAGAAGCCGAGTAGCCCCGCCGGCGAGCCGGTACTAACTAGTCCCTCGGCGGGCGACGGCTCCTGGGTCGAGCACGTCAGGCTGTCGGAGATCCGGACGGCGCTGCGCAACCCGAAGGAGCACGACGAGGAGGGGATCGCGGCCTCCATCCGGCGCTACGGTTTCGTCGCCCCCCTCGTGGAGAACGCCGAGTCCGGCCGCATCGCCGCCGGCCACGGGCGCCTGGCGGCGGCGCGCCAGCTCTACACGGAGGACCCGAAGGAGGTCCCGCGGTTCGTGAAGCTCGCCCCCGATGGCGAGTGGATGATCCCGGTGCTGAAGGGCATCACCTTCCCCAGTGAGCAGGCCGCGGAGGAGTACCTGATCGCGGTCAACCGCTGGGTGGAGAAGGGCGGGTGGGATCCGGAACTGCTGGTGCCGATGCTCGAGCGCCTGTCCCAGCGCGCCGACAAGGGAGAGCTGGCAGCGATCGGCTGGTCCGAGAAGGCCATCGGCCGGTACCTGTCCGACTTCGACGCCAGCACGGCGGCGCGCGGGAAGACGCCCGCTGGTCTGGCCGAGGGGTACAACGCCGGGGCGGTGAAGCAGATCGTGGTCTACTTCCCGGCGGCGGAGACGGAGGCGATCCTGGGGCGCCTGTCGCGCGTGATGCGCCGAGAGAAGGTGGGCTCCAACTCAGAGGCGCTGGAGCGGCTGATCTCGCGCTTCGAGCAGGTGCGGAAGCTGAAGCCTCTGCGAGGTGCGGCGTGACCGCCGCCGTCGCGGTGGCCGGCGAGGACATGCCGCTGGTCGAGTACGTCCGGCTCTCCGAGATCAAGCGCGCGAAGCGCAACCCGAAGAAGCACGACATCCCTGGGATCGCGTCTTCGATCCGGGAGCACGGGTTCGCCGAGGTGCTGATCGAGAACGCGCGGACCGGGCGCCTGGTGGCGGGCCACGGCCGGCTGGAGGCGCTGGAGCACCTCGTGGCCGAGGACGCGGAACGACCACCGAAGTACATCCGGCGCGACCCGAAGACAGGCGAGTGGATGGCGCCTGTCCTGCGCGGGGTGGCGTTCAAGAACGAGCAGGAGGCAGAGGGCTACCTGCTGGCCGATAACCGCTGGGTGGAGATCGGCGGCTGGAGTCAGGCGGATCTGGCGCCAGTGCTGCAGCGCCTGCACGAGGCTTCGGGGCCGGCGGGCCTGGCGCGCGTCGGGTGGGACGAGGACGCCTTCGCACGGCTGAGGGCGGCGTCCTCGGGCGGCAGCTCGGACACGACGCTGGCGCCCGGGGTGGCCGGCGAGGGGGTCATCCGGCAGATCGTCTTCCCGTTCAAGGACGCGGCCATGGGGAAGATCTTGGCCCGGCTCGCCCGCGTGATGCAGCTGGGCAAGGTCGACAACCACTCCGCCGCCCTGGTGCTGCTCTTGGAGACGTATGAGAAGAAGAAGGACTGAGGTCCAGCGGCGCGCCGTCGACGTGAAGGCGTTGAAGTTTCGGGGGGCGCAGGCGAGTGACTACGAGCGCCTGGTGGAGGAGGACGAGGACGTCCTGGTGGGGGGCGAGCTGGTGGTTGCCTTCCGGATGATGAAGCCGGCTGACGTGTGGGGCCTGCGCAACGCCTGCAACGCGATCGAGTTCCAGAACACGGCACGTACGGACGGGCTGGTGACGGAGAGCCGGACGTTCGGGTCGCTGCCCCGGGTGACGCTCCGCCGCGACTTCTGCACCAAGGCGTCGATGGCCACGCAGCACCCGGCGCAGCACGAGGTGCTGTGCGAGTACGCTCGGAAGGCGGACGCGGTCTACCGGGCGACGAACCCTGGGCGCTACGCGCACCAGGAGCAGGCGGTGTCGGCGGTGCTGCCGGAGTGGCGGATCCCCGGGACCGCGTTCACGTCCGGGATCGCCAACCGGAACAATACGCTCCGGTACCACCGCGACTCCGGCAACTTCAAGGGCCTGTGGTCGGCGATGTACGCGCTCTGCTTCGATACGGAAGGCGGGGTCCTGGCCATGCCGGAGCTGGGCCTCGGGTTCTCGTTCCAGAAGCCGGCGCTGATCATGTTCGACGGTGCCGACGTGGCCCACGGGGTGACGCCGATCGTGCGGCGGTCGAGCATGTCCTACCGCTACTCGGTGGTCTTCTACGCGATGAAGGCCATGTGCAACTGCCTGCCGATGGCGGACGAGCTCCTGCGCATCCAGCGGGTGAAGACGAAGCGCGCGGTCGACCGGGCCGCGGAAAAGAAAGTATGAAGAAGGCCACGCCGGCGACCGACCTGTTCCCGATCTTCGTCCCGTCCAAGGGGCGCGCCAAGATCTCCAAGCTGCTGCCGCTCCTGGCGGAGCAGGGAATCAAGGCGAACGTCGTCGTCGAGCCGGCCGAGGAGAAGGCGTACCGGCTGGCGCAGCCGGACCACAAGCTGGTGGTCCTGGCGGGGAACGGGCGGGGACTCCCGTTCAGCCGGAGCAGCGTCATGGCGCTGGGGCGCGCGCAGGGCCTGGAGTGGCTGTGGATGATCGACGACGACGTCTCCGGGTTCTTCCGAGCGCGCGACGGCAAGAACGCGCCGACGTCTGCTCGGGAGGCCCTGCTGGAGGCCCAGGCGCTCATCACGGAGGACGTGGGCCAGGTCGCCCTGGAGTACCAGCAGTTCTCCTGGGCTGCGAAGAAGCCGGCGAAGCGGAACGGCTACTGTGACGTGGTCGTGGCGAACCGGGTCAGTCTGGGGCAGAGCCACGGGGTGGCGTACGACCCGTCGCTCGAGCTGAAGGGGGACCGGGACTACACCGTCCAGGTTATCGCCAGCGGGTACGACGCCGTCCGCGCCTGCCAGGTCGGGTTCGCCGCCCCGAAGAACGGGTCGAACGACGGCGGGCTGGCGCCGGTGTACGCGACCAGCGGCCGGGAGCGGGCGATGGTCGACGCGTTCTCGCGGAAGTGGCCCTGGTGCATCTCGCCGCAGACGAAGCCTGACGGGCGGTACGACGCGAAGATCCGCTGGTCCGAGATCCGGCTCCGTCCCGCGGGCTGACCAGCTCGGGCGCGTAATCGCGCTTGCAAAGAGATCGGCTCCGCGAGACGCTGGCCTGGATGCAGGATGCGACGTCACTGGAAGCCAGGCTCGTAGGAACCCTCACCGGCACGAGCGACGCGGCCCTGCGGCAGCACCTGGCGGTCCTCGCCCGGGCCCAGGCCCGCCTCGCCAGCGCGCGCCAGCGGCGCCAGGCGATGGCCTGGAAGCTGCCGCCGGCCGCCGCCGCGTTCCCGCCCGAGGAGGTGCAGATGACCCTGGAGACGCCGGTCTCCCTGCTGAACCTGACCCTGCTCCAGGAGCCGGCGAACGGCCTGCTCACCCGCCTCCAGGAGGAGCTACAGGCGAAGGGCATCGCCTGGGTCCCCGGCTTCTACCTGGGGACCAACGACTACTGGACGACGGACCGCGCCTGCTCGGTGAACCTGCCCTGGTACCTGGGCTCCCCGGTCACCGCGGCGCTCTGCGACCCGCTGACGGACGAGGAGAAGATGCGGGTCCTGCGCCACGAGACGGGCCACGCGCTGCTCTACGCCTACCAGCGCTGGACCCACCCGGAGTGGCGCACCGCCTTCGGGGACTTCGCTCGCCCGTACCTCGACGCCTATGAGCCGGACCCCGCCCGCGCCGCCGACTACGTCCGGAACCTCGACCGGCCGGGCCAGGGCCAGATGGCCCATTACGCCCAGAAGCACCCGGACGAGGACTGGGCCGAGACCTTCGCCGCCTGGCTCGGCGGGGACACGGAGGGCTACCAGGAGGACTCGCGCGCCGCCTTCAAGCTGGAGACGGTGGCGCTAATGGTCACGGGCCTCGGCCTGTTCTACGGCGACCCCGCCACCAGCCTGCCCGGCTACCAGGAGCCGTTTACCCGCCTGGCGGGAACCGTGGCCGATTACCTGGGAAAACCCAAGGTGACGCCGCCGGAGCGCGCGCAGGTGGCGCGAGAGGAGACGGAGGCCGCGCAAGATGCCGTCCTGCATGAGATTTTCTTCCAGGGGCTGGCGGGAGCGGGCGGCGCGGTAGCGGGAGTGACAGCCGGAGGAGCCAGCGCGGCGCCGCTGCAGGCTGCGCTGGCTCTCGCGTACGGCTCGGTTGACGACTGGCAGGCGGACCTGCGGCAGCTCGCGATGGGCGCCGACGCCTGGGCGCTGACGTGCTGGGATCCTGGCGAGGGGCGCCTGCGCAACCTGGCGCTGAACGATGGCGGCGCGCCGGCCGGCTGGCCCGTGGTCTTCGCCTGCTGCTGCCACGAGCACGCGTACGTCCCGGACCACGGCGGGGCCGGGCAGCACCTGGCGGTGGAGGCGTGGTTCCGGAACCTGGACTGGGGCGCGGCGGGCGAGCGGTTCCTGCGGGCCTGCCCGCCGCCGGTGGTGGTGCCAACGTTCTCGGTGGTCGACCCGGCGCCGGCAGAGGCCGCGTTCGCCGCGGATGCGGTCACGGTGGTCGAGCGGCCGGTGGTGTTGCCGGGGCCGGTGGACCGGTGAAGCCGCCTATTTTGGCAGTGACTGGAGAAGAGCAGATCCGAGAACGACAAGGAGGCCCGATGGAGACCAAGCCTGGAGAGAAGTTCCCGAACGCGGACGCGGGCGCCTACTTCCACGGCGGCTGCAGCTTCAAGGGCATGGTCGAGGTGGGGCGCTAGAACGTGAGCCCTCGCGCCGTCAGCGTTCAGAAGCTCCCGGACCTGCCGCTGTGGGAGAGCAAGTTCCCGCGCGACGTCCTGGAGCAGAAGGCGCGCGGCGGCGACGAGGGCGGCCACGCCATGTGGCTGCAGGGGTTCCGGATGCAGGTGATCAAGCCCGGCGACCTGAAGTTCCCGAGCTTCAAGCTTTGCTGCGAGCCGGGCCTGATCGTCTCCGAGGTGCGCCGGCGCATGTGGCCGGCCTACGTCGGGGTCGACCTGTCCTCCGCCACCCGTCCGGGCAACTTCATCGTGGTGGTAGTGGTGGAGCCGACCACGCGGCGGCGGATCGTGGCGGAGGTGGTGCACGGCGCCTGGTCGAGCCCGGAGACGGCGATGATGCTGGCGGACGTCTGCGGCCGGCACAACGTGCAATACGTGATGGTCGAGAACAACGCGTACCAGGGCTCGCTGATCGACTGGATCCAGAAGGGCAAGACCGCCTACCCGTCTCTCTGGATGAAGGTCGAGGCGCACACGACCGGGAAGAACAAGGCGGACCCGGCGTTCGGTCTGCCGGGGCTCGAGGTGGAGTTCTCGAACCGGGCGTGGTCCTTCCCGTCGGGCGAATGGGAGGGGCACCCGGAGGGGCACGATTGCTCCTGGTGCGTGTTCTTCAGGCAGTTCTCGCTCTATCCGAAGTACAGCACCACGGACGGGGTGATGGCGGCGTGGTTCTGCAAGTCCGCGATCGACCAGTGGGGGAACCGGCGCATCGCCGGTGACGGGCGGCGAGACCTGAACATGAGGTGATGACCAGCATGAGCCAAGCGACCAAGCCCGTCCCCGCGCCGCCGGGGGACCGCCCGAAGCCAAAGAAAAAGGACCGGCGCCAGATGGTGCTGGAGACGTTCGAGCCCGACCGGCTCGACATCGCCGCGCCGCTGCGCTCCTACGCCTTCGACCTGGGGCAGGACCAGCGTGCGTTCGTCTTCGTCCTGTCCTCGGAGGATCGCGCGAAGATGTCGCTGACGCAGGTGGAGCGCGCCGCGCAGCAGGCGGGCGATCTGATCTACCCGCACCAGGCGATGTTCCTGGTGGTCCAGCCCGGGGCGCGGATGACGGTCTACGAGATCCGCCAGCCGCCGGAGGGGGCCGGGAAGCAGGGCCGGGCGCGTGTGCGGATCCCTCCGGTGGTGGTGGACCCGGAGCGCGCGCCGCCGCCGGAGGCGGAGGACCCGGCAGCGGGCGAGGGGTGATGGCGCGGACCAGGTTCCACTACCGCGACATGAAGGACGCCCCGAGCCTGAAGCCGTGGCGTGACCCGCGCACGTCGAAGGGGCGAAGGCTCAGCGCGGAGGAGATCGCCAAGCTCTACCCCGGCGTGCCCGTCTCGCGTGATATCCTGCCCGGCATGAGCAAGCCCCTCTCGTCCGAAGGCGGCGGCAGCGCCGAGCCGAAGATCCCGCCCCAGCGCCTGGAGGCGTTCGAGGTGGTGCTGCTGATCAAGACCTCGGCCGGCGCGCACGCGGCCAAGCCCGAGGAGTTCCGGCGGGTGCCGGTGCGGGCGACGGACCCGATGTCCGCGCAGTTCTCGGACGAGGTGAAGGCGGCGCGGGAGGAGGCGCCGGGGTACGACTTCATGATGGTGGCCAAGCCGGGGCAGGAGACGCACCCGGAGATGATGGCGCGCCAGCGCGAGATGTCCGGGTCGGCCCGGCTGGACAAGCGGGCGGGCGCCTGGAAGTGATCGCGCTCTTTCGCCGGCTGCTCGCCTGGTACCGGTGGCACCGCGACGTCAGCCGGGCGCTGCGCCAGGGGCGCGAGCGGGCCCTGGCCGCGGACAGGGAGCAGGCGGCGTGGCGGGAGGGCGGCGCGCGGGCGCAGCTGCAGGACGAGAGCGACACCAGGACCTGGTGATGCCGAAGATCTTCAACTTCGACGAGGGCGCGCTGCGCGAGGCGATGAACCGCATCAAGGCGGGCACGGACGCTGGCAGCGTAGATCAGCGCCCGGCCTTCGACCTGCTGGAGCACGCCGACGTGGTGGCGCGCGTAGCGGACGGGCGGAAGGCGGAGGCCTACGCCCGCGCGATGGAGGCGCACGGGTTCGTCTGGTGGCCGCCCGAGCGGGTACCGGTGAACGTCGGCAGCGCGGCCGCGGGGCTCCCGCACGAGGGCCAGTGGCGCAACGCGCGGGCGAAGATGGCGTTCACGCCCACGGACCTGCTGGCCCAGTTCCTGACACCGGAGGACTTCGACCGATGGGCGACCGGAAAGAAACTGGAGCGGCAGCTGATGGCGAACCGGAGCGTCTCGAAGGCGGAGCGCCGGGTGGCCCTGCAGCGCGCCAGCCGACGGTCGTAGCCATCCCCGCCAGCACGGCGGGCTGGGACGGCTACGCCGACGTGGAGCCGTCCCAGTACGCGCTGGAGCCGCCGCTGCCACCGCCCGGACGGATCCGCCAGCTCCTGTGGCGCATATTGCGGGCCTCGGGCTTCGGCGCGTAGGCTGACGGGGTGGCGTACTCACCCGAAGGCAAGGTAGTTCTCGACCCGTTCGCGCTCACCCAGATCCAGGCGCGCGAGTTCCTGGAGAAGACGAGCCCCGGGCCCTACAACGCCGGGCCGCGCTACGAGCAGTTGGAGCGATACGAGGCGTTCTACCGAGGCGAGCAGTACGACCACCAGAAGTACGACTGGTGGGGCATGCCGCCGGAGCTCTGGGAGACCCAGTCGCCGCAGGTGGTGCAGCAGCCGCCCGGGTTCGAGGTCATCGCGCAGGGCCTATCGACGCGCCAGAAGAAGCCCAGCGTCGAGACGAACACGGCGAAGGCGGTGGTGCGGCGGCTCACCGGGCTCCTGTTCGGCGAGCAGCGCCTGCCTCAGGTGATGGTCGAGCAGGACCCGCAGACGGAGGCGCTCCTGGAGGAACTGCGGAAGCAGATGCGCTTCTGGCCGAAGTGGCGCTCGGCGCGCAACCTGGGCGGCGCGGTGGGGTCGGTCGCGCTCACGGTCCACATGCGCGATTCCAAGATGGCGCTCGAGGTCCACAACTCGAAGCACTGCAAGGTGCTCTGGCGCGACCGGCGCACCTGGACCCCGGCGGCGATGCTGAAGACCTGGTCGGTCCTGCGCGAGGAGCCGGTGATCGACCAGAAGACGAACAAGGTGGTCGGGGTGAGAGAGGTCGAGTGGATCTACCGCCGCATCATCACGGAGATCGAAGACGTGGTGTACAAGCCCGTCCGCGCCGAGGGGGCGAAGCCGGAGGACTTCGAGTGGACGCCGGACCCGGCGCTCTACACGAAGCACGACCTCGGGTTCTTCCCCGGCGTCTGGGTGCAGAACCACGAGGACGAGGAGGAGCTGGACGGCGACGCCGACTGCGAGGGCGCCTGGAAGATGATCGACGTCCTGGACCGCCTGCTCTCCCAGATGAACAAGGGCGTCCTGCAGACCTGCGACCCGACTCCGTGGACGGCCACGGACCCGAAGCAGTCCGGAGCGGCAGCCGGCTCTCCGGTGCCGCTCGGATCGGGAAGCGCGCTGGAGCTGGGCAAGGACGGCAAGGCCGGGTTCCTGGAGATCACCGGCGCCGGCATCGAGGCGGCCGGCAAGCTCGCCGACAAGCTCGACAAGCGCATCCAGGCCCTCACCCGCTGCATCATGGTCGACCCGGCCGAGGTCGGCGGATCGGCGGTGAGTTCGCTCGCGATCAAGCTCATGTTCGAGCCGATGCTCACCTGCGCGGACGAGCTGCGCGACCAGTACGGCGGGGCCATCGTGCGCACCCTGGAGATCGCCGTGGCCATCGTCCGCAAGTTCACGTCGGCGGAGCCGATCCCATTGCCGGACGGGCCGGACGGGGAGAAGCGCGTGGGCGTATTCGACCTGCGCCTGCCTCCCCGCCTGGTGATGGGCGCGGACGGCAAGGTGACGCCTGTCCCGCAGGAGCTCGGGCCCGGCGGGCAGATCTCGATCCAGTGGGGTCCGTACTTCAGCAAGACGCCGCAGGAGGAGGGCCTGGACATCCAGAACGCGGTGGCGGCGAAGGCGGGCGAGCTGGTGGACCGGGAGACGGCCAGCAAGCACGTGGCCGGGCCGATCTTCCAGGTACGTGACGTGGCCTCGATGCAGCAGAACGTCGAGCGGGAGCAGGCGGAGATGCTGGCCCAGGCGGAGGCGTCGGCCGAGGCCGGGGTCACGGGCGAGTCGATGCGCGCGCTGACGGGCGAGGGGACCGGGCGGGGCCCGCGCCCCGAGGCGGAGGCGTAGCCGGTGCCCGGCTGGTACGCGGCGGCCGTCGACTTCGACGGCACGCTGGTGGAGAAGGACGCGGCGCCGCTGCGCTGGCGGCCCGGGGCGCGGGAGTTCCTGCTGGGCGCGGTGGTGGCCGGGGTGCCGGTCGTGATCCACACCTGCCGGGCGACCCCGTGCCCGGGCGAGCCGGGCGCCGGCGACGCCTACGCGGAGACCGGCGCGGTCGACCCGGACGCGTTGGAGCAGTGGGCGCTCCTGGACGAGATGAGGGCGTTCCTGCGGGCCGAGGGGGTGTGGGGGCTGGTGCCGGTGTGGGAGGGCCCGGGGAAGCCGCGGGCCGACCGCTTCGTCGACGACCGGGCCGAGTTTCCGTCTTTCGTAGCGCTGGCGGCGGAGCTGGGGGTACAGTTGCCCCATGAGCCAGGACGACCTCAGGCGTTGGGCCTCCCGGGGCCGCAGGCCGGCGGCGACCCGGGAGGAGGCCCCAGCCCCGCGGGCGCCGTCCCCCTCCTCGCAGCTCCCGCCGGCCCCTGAAGGCTACGTCTACGTCCAGGACGCGCAGGGCGTCCTCAGGCTGGCGCAGCTGGCGCCCGCCCCGCAGGCCTTCGTCCCGGCGCCCGCGCCCTACCAGCCGCAAGCGGGAGCGCCCCAGGCGTACCCGAACGTGGTGCCCATCCGGCGCCACCGGAACGCCCAGCTGGTGCGGCCGCTGACCGTGGACGGGCACGCGGTCGAAGATCCGTGGGACAAGGCGCTGGCCGCGCTCCCGGACATCGTCTCGCCCAGCCAGGCCTCGGCCTACGGGGTAGGGCCCCACGTCGTCCAGGCCCTGGCGCTGGACGGGGACCCGAACACGGTTCAGGTCCCGTCCGGCGAGGAGGGGGTCGAGGCGCCCAAGAACCCGTTCGGGCGGGGCGGGCTGGTGGCGGCGATCTCCGACCTGCCGAGGGGCGGGTAGCCAGCCCGTGGCCAAGGTCCTGACCCTGCCGCCGCGGAAGAAGGCTGGGCGCGGGCGGAGGAAGGCCGGGGAGATGGAGGCCTTCCCGGGCGCCGCCAAGCCGGAGGACGCGCTGAAGCGCCTGCACGTGCTCCTGGCGGCGAAGGAGAAACCGGCCGGGATCGTCATCGTCGCCATCGACGAGGACGGATTCGACGGGATGTACTTGTTCGGGTCGGTGAAGCGGTCGCAGATCGCGATGACCGCGGCCTACCTGACCGACTACGCCGTCAACGGCGGCGAAGACGAGGGCTGACCCGCCGTGGCCGTCTCCGCCGTCATGCGCATGGTTGACCTGCACCGGCGCCAGCTGTTCGGGCTGACGGAGGTGCGCGGGGTGGGCCGCCTGCAAAAGTTCTACGAGCGGTCGAGGACGGACCTCGAGCGGAAGCTGACCGGGATGGTGCGCGCGGGGAAGGGCCAGACGTTCGGCGCGCAGCACCTGCGCCAGGTGCTGGCCCAGGTCTCGGCGACCGTGCGGGAGCTCCAGGGGGAGATCGCCGAGCACCTGGACGACACCGGCGGGCTCGCCGCCAAGCTCGCCCCCCGCCACCTGGTGGGCGCCGTGGAAACCCTGGAGAAGCACTTCGGGGGCCTGGCCCCGGTGCTCCAACCCAGCCAGGCGGCGGTGTTCCAGCGCGCCTACCGCGGCCAGGCGCCGTCGCTCCTGGACCACTTCAAGCGGTCGAGCGAGCTGTACGGGCCACCGGTGGTGAAGAAGATCCGGGACGAGCTGACGCTCTCCATGCTCCAGGGCGAGGGCGTGGACGAGGCGGTGGACCGGGTGGCGGGCACGGACGGGGTGTTCGCTAAGCAGCGTTGGCGGGCGGAGCGCATCGTGCGCACCGAGGTGTCCTACGCCTACGGGGTGTCGAACCAGGTTGGGATGGCGGCGCTGAAGGCGCAGGTCCCGAGGCTGATGAAACGCCTGGTGGAGACCATCGACAACCGGACGGGCGAGGACTCCATCGAACTGAACGGGCAAACTGTCGACGTCGACAAGCCGTTCCGCTGGGTAGTAAAGAACAGTCGCGGGGTCCCGACGGGCAAGGTGGTGGAGTATTTCCAACCCCCCAATCGGCCCCAGGATCGTGCCGTAACTATTCCGTGGCTCGCTTCCTGGCCGGCCTCGCCGCAGCTCGACGACGCGGGTCCGGTCCGCCCGCGCGTCCCGGGGCTGTGATAGCTTCGTCAGCGGTTGGCTCCCGCTGCCGAGCTTCACGCTTCAGGGCGTGCCGGCGCGCACCGCGAGGTGCACAGGCTGGCGGGGGTCTGCTCGCCGCTCGAATTGACCCGCGGCTCTGCCGGCGCGTAGGCTCTCCGGCATGGCAGCCAGCGCGGCATCGGTAGCGACCACGGCGACGACGACGTACAACACGTTGCCCGACTACGACGCGGGCGCGGTGATGAAGAACCTCGAGATCTACGTCTCGACCGCGTCCGTGGTCGCCTTCTCCTACGACGGCAAGAACGAGCACGGGCGCCTCGACAGCGCGAACCTGAAGGCGTCCTCGCGCCGCTTCGAGAGCATGACGATCCAGAAGATCTGGCTGCGCGCCGTCAGCGGCGGTCCGGCCACGGTCGAGATCTCGACCTGGTCCTAGTCCCCGGGCGTTCTTGACACCCGCCGCGCGCGCCGCGCATCATCGGCGCCATGGGAAACGACGCCGACCAGAACGATCTGCGCAACTGGGCGAAGGGCAGCAATGGCGGCGCCGATGACGGCGGGGACGCTGGCGGCGGCACGGGCGGCAAGGAGGTCGATCCGGACGACGACGAGGGGACCGGCGGCGACGAGGCCCCCAGCAATCTCTGGGGCCGGATCCGCGAGGCCGCGACCACCGTCCAGGATGCCTTCAAGGACCTGCGCGGCGAGGAGATGGGCGACGAGGACAAGGCCACGAAGAAGGCGTTCAAGAACGTCCTGTCGATGGCGGACGACCTGGTCTCCGAAGTGAACGACCTGGCCGACGAGATCGAAGAGGCCCACGAAGACGACGAGCCCGACGAAAAACCGGGCGACGACGAGGACGAGGAAGACGACGAGGACGGTGGCGGAGACGAGAAGAAGGACGACTGAGCCGTGTCCGCATCGAAGGGCCCACCGCCCGCAAAGGTGATCGAGGACGTACCCGGGCTGCCGGCCGGCGTGACCGCCGACGAGGCCAACCCGGGGCTCGGTCGCCGCGACTCGTACATCGAGATCTCCCGCCAGGCCAGCGGCGGGCTGTCCGACGACCCGACCGAGAGCGGGAGCCCGGTCATCGACAAGAATCCGTTTCGCGGGAGGAAGTGAACATGCCGACGCTGCGCGAGATCGCCCTGAAGACGAACAAGGGCATTTCCTCGGTCGAGGCCGAGGAGATGGCCCGCAAGAACGACGAGCGAGTCGCCGAGCGCGACTACCGCGCGAACCCGACCAACCCGCCGGAGCCGCCGGCTCCCTGCAAGAACCTGAAGGGGGGCTGATATGGACGTCAAAGGCGAGGACCCGAACGAGGAGATCGTCCGGCAGCAGGGCGACCCGGCGAAGGACACGGACTTCGCCAAGCTGGCGAACATCCAGCCCGGCAGCAACAACGAGCCGCCGGCCCCGGTCCCGTTCAAGATCACCCGCGGCCGGTAGGCCCGCCGGGGAATTGTTACTCAATTCTTACTCAAGGAGCAGCACCATGGCCGAGAACGCGAACCCGCTGGATGAGTACGATCGCAAGAACGGGGCGCCGGGATCGGTCCCGGACGCGAAGCCGATGAACGAGGCGGACGCCTGGGGGACGAAGCTGAACCCTGTCCGCGAGACGGCCCCGGCCTTCACCGGCCTGCGGGAAGTCAAGTAGCCCGCGATGGGTCAGCCGGCGCTCGTCTCGCTGCAGGGCGTTCTGTCGCTCTCCCCGGCGGCCGGGTGCGGGCTGACCGCGCAGGAGGTCAGGCAGCTGGCGGTATGCGCGGCTTACTCGGGCGCGTTCACCTTCCGCGGGTCGGTGAACGCGCCGATCGGGAGCCCGTACGCGGTGCCGCTCCAGGGGCTGACCGCGGTGCGGTTCCTCTGGTTCCGAGCGCAGTGGGCCCCGATGCTGCTGCTGCTGACGTCCGTGAACGGCGGCGCGGTGCAGAAGATGCCGGTCAGCGACCAGATCTTCGTGCACAACCCGAACGGCGGGGACGAGTTCACGGCCATCGGGATCGTCGGGAATGGGGACTACGAGCTGGTGCTGGCGGGCGACACGACGTAGGCGAATCTTGACCGCGGCGCGCGCGCGGGTCGATCCTGGTCCGCGAACAGGCAACCCCTCGTAGGAGACCAACGACCATGAGCGCAGAGACCACGAAGCGAGATTCCCTCAACTCAGCGAACCTGAACCGCCTCGCCGACGCTCTGCGGTTGCTGGGCTTCGGCGAGCTGCTGTCGGTGATCATCTCCGGCCTGGCCAAGACGGAGACCGGCGCCACCATCACGTCCCACGTCTGCACTATGGCGCAGGCGGCGGTGGCGGTGTTCCAGGTGAACGGCATCGGCGGCACGGCGGGCACCAAGAAGCTGCGCCAGGGCGCCATCACCGGTACCGGGGCGCTCGTGCCCCTCCCGGGCGAGGTGATCTGGGACGGCGGCTCGAAGCTCCTATTCAACACCGCCGATGCGAACACCACCTGCGACCTGGTGTACAGCAAGGCCGACCTGACCCAGGCGGCGAGCTGCCTGCTGGGCCAGCTCGACAAGTAGTTTCGCGGACGCGCGCCGGGGCTCCAGGTGGGCTCCGCGCGCGTCCTGTAGCAACGCAGAGCAGTAACCGGGGGCATTCCTCCCCCTACGCCACCACCGGGCGGTTAACCGGCGAGGACACGAAGAGGAGAGCGACATGGCGAACGAAGAGGGCAAGGGAAGCGGAGAAGGCGGAGCAGCCGGCGGCGGAGCCGGCGCGGAGGGCGGCGGAGCGGCGGGCGCAGGCGGAACCCCAGCGGCGGGCGCTGGAGCTGGTGGCGCGGGCGCCCCGGCGGGCGGAGCGGCTCCCGCGGCAGCGGCTGGTGGGCAGGGCGGGGGCGGGCAGAAGCGCCCGGTCATCACCATCCCGGAGGCCGAGTTCAGGAAGCGCGTACGGCGCGACGCGGAGAAGCTGGTCTCGGAGCAACTCGGGGTCGGCCTGGAGGAGGCGAAGAAGATCATCGCCGACCGGGAGAAGGCAGCGACCGCGGCGGCAGCGGCAGCAGCCAGCGGCGGAACACCAGCGGCGAGCGCGGCGACGACTGGGAAGTCGAAGGCCGAGGAGCGCCAGGAGCGCGAGATCAAGCGGCTGAAGGACGTCGTCGAGCGGAAGAAGCGGCGCTTGCAGTCGGTGAGGGCGAAGGCCCGGGACGAGGTCTTCGAGGAGCGCATGCGCGGGAAGGCGCTGGTGGCGGGGGTTCTGGCAGAGGAGACGGACTACGTGCTGGACCTGCTCCGCCGGACCTGCGCGACCGTCCCGGAGGGTCAGCCTCTCCCGGAGCCCGAGGCGTTTTTCACCGGGCTGCGGGCGAAGCGGCCGCACCTGTTCGCGGGCGCGGCGACCCCGAAGCCAACGACGACGGTCCCGGTGGCGGGTGCGACGGCGGCGCCGGAGAGCGCGACCCCGGGCGGCGGGACGCCCGACGCGAAGACGAAGGTGACCCCGCCGGCGGACAAGTCCGTCGACGACATGACCGAAGAAGAGTTCAAGGAGTACCGGGGTCGGAAGTACCAGTTCACCGGGAGTTGATCTCTCGGGCCGTGGCGACGGCCGCCGATTCTTGACGGCCGTCGCGGCGCCACTGCACAGTTGCGGACCAAGGAGATAAGAGCACATGGCCGATCAAATCAGCGTCGCGTTCAACCCCAGCGTCGTCTCGAGCATCCAGGACCGCACGCTGCAGCGGACCTTCCGCGACGCCCTGTTCCCCCGCCTGCTGTACCGCATGGAAGCGGTGCCCGAGCTGTGGGCCGTGAACCTGGGCGCGAACATGACGTTCACCCGGCGCGGCCTGATCAAGCCCACCACTCGGCCGATCTCTCCCGGCCTGGACCCGGTGCCGAAGACGGTCGGCGTCGAGCAGTGGGAGGCCACCGCGGCGCAGTGGTCGGACACGGTCGATACCCACATGCCGACCAGCTACGTGACGCTGGCGAACCAGTATCTGTCGAACATGCAGGCGCTGGGCATGCACTCCGGCCAGTCCATCAACCGCGTCGTCCGCGACAAGGGCTACAACGCCTACATCTCGGGCAACGGCATGGTGGACACGCTGGCGAACAGCGCGGCGACCTCGATCCACGTGGCGAACCTGACCGGGTTCACCCGCGCGCTGTTCAACGGCCGCCCGGCGCTGGTCTCCTCGTCCAACCCGATCAACATCACGATCCCGAACCAGGTGGGTGGGACGTACGTCGGCCAGGTGACGGCGTTCACCCCGGACAACGCGAACGACCCGTTCGCGGAGATCCACGCGGGCACGCTGACCATCACCCCGGCGCTCTCCGGCAACGTGCCGGCGCGCTCGCCCGTCCTGTCGACGAAGCGCTCCGTCGTGGTCTACAGCGGCGGCGGCGCGGGCGTGGACGACATCTCGAGCAGCGACCTGCTGACCCTGGCGGACATCCGTTCGGCGGTGGCTCAGATGCGCTTCAACAACGTCCCGACCCACGAGGACGGCTCGTTCCACGTCCACCTGGACCCGACCTCGGAGTCGCAGATCTTCTCCGACAACGAGTTCCGGGTGCTGAATACATCGATGCCGGACGGCGTCCACTACCGGCAGTTCGCAGCCGGCTACCTGCTGAACTGCGCGTTCTACCGGAACAACGAGGCGCCCTACGTGACTACGTGCGACCCGGACGCGCAGACCGGCGCGACGCACGGGTTCGAGACGGTGAACGCCGCGGGCGTGAACGTCCACCGGCCGATCATGACGGGCCAGGGTTGGATCGAGGAGAAGTACCTCGACGAGAGCAAGTACATCTCCGAGGCCGGCGTGATGGGCAAGATCGGGGAGTTCGCCGTGGTGAACGGCGGCGTCCAGGTCATGACCGAGCGGATCCGGCTCATCCTCCGCGCGCCCCAGGACCGCCTGCAGCAGCTGACGGCGTCGACCTGGAGCATCTCGGGCGACTGGCCGATCCCGACGGACGAGCTGGCCACGTCCAGCCCCGCCAGCTACAAGCGCGCGGTCGTGATCTGCCACGGCGAGTAAGGCTTTGAAGGCGCCCCCGCTGTAGCGGGGTAACGCGACCTCCGCAGGACCGTCGCGGCCAAAGAGGCCGGGGGGAAAAATTGAGGCAACGCGGATGACGCCCGAAAGGGCCGGCGGAGGGAAACCTCCCCGGCCCTTTCTCTTTTCCGCTTGACGCCGCTGTCCCCGTCGCCGCATCGTCGGCGGCATGAGCAACGCCGTCGACCTCGCGCTGGAGATGCCTTCGAGGATGCAGCGGATCGAGCGCAAGGTAGACGACCTGGCCGCGATGATGCGGCGGGCCCTGGCGCTGCTCGAACCGATCGCAAAGGGAGAAGCCGCCATGTCCAACGCACTCGACCAGGTAACCCAGGATCTCGACACCCTTACCGCGGAGGTCACCGACCTGACCTCTGCGGAAGAGGGTCTGAGCACCACCATCGACGCCGCCGTCGCGCTGCTGGACAGCGCGGGTTCCGAGGTGACCGCCGCTGCCGGCGCCGACAGCGCGACGATCCAAGCGCTGGGCGCGAAGATCAAGGCCGCTTCCGCCGCGCTGGCAGCCAAGAAGTCGGACCTGACGACCGCGGTCGTGGCGAACACCCCCGCCGCCCCGCCCGCCAGCACCGGGACCACGGCCCCCACCAGCGATACCAGCGCGACGCCCGCCGCCTCGGGCGCGCCGTCGACCACGCCCTAGCCTGTCCAGTTGCTTCCGGTGCCTGGTGCTGCTGCCGCCTCTTCTGCGCTGCTGCACCAGGTGCCGGCTGGACCTCGAGGACTGGCCCCCTTGACCGGCGGGGCCGCCCGGCTGCAAGCTGAGAGGCGTGAACGAGAACAAGAGGCGCCGCGCGGTGCGGTGCCCGGGATTTCCTGACGGCGAGAAACGGCAGGCTTCGGCCTCAACCGGTGAGCCGTCGGGATCCGCGGGTCGGCAGCGAGACCTCGTGTACGGCCCACGTATTGGCCGGGGGGGCTGGGACTTCGGTCCTGTGCTCCCATTTCTCTCGCTGCAGCCTGCGGTTTTTTTCTGAGGAGGCGCCCATGTCCGACGAGAACACCCAGGTGAACACTTCCCCTCTCGGCGTGGGGCCGGGTTCCAAGCCCGGTCCGAAGCCGGCGGCTGGCGCCAAGGCGCCCGCGAGAGCGCAGACGACGCTCCCCGCCGGGCCCGGGGAGAGCGACGAGCCGGCGGTGGCGTTCGCGCCGGACGACGTCCGGGGCTGGGAGTGGGCCCGCGTGACGAAGGGGGGCGACGTCGCGCGCAAGGGCGGGGTGATGACGATCCCCGGCGGGGAGACCCTGCGGGCCGGCGCCTACGACTTCGAGAAGCTGAGGAACGCGGGGATCGGCCTGGAGCGGTGCGACCCGCCGGGCTGGTTCACGAGCGCTCAGGGGTAGGGCACCCGGCCGATCTTTCACAGCGGGGGGCGGTACCTGTTACCGTCTCCCTGTCGTGTCCAACGCCGAGCCGAGCGTCGTCTTCTCCCAGGAGGAGAAGACGCGCATCAAGTACCACCTGGGCTACCAGGTGCTCCAGCTGGCGCAGTCCATCTCGCTGGGCGTGCCGGCGGCGACGCAGACGTCCTTCATGGTGGACTCGGTGCTGGAGCACACGCCGGTGTCGGCAGCGGGGATCGTCCGGATGCTGCTCGGCCGACTGGACGCCATCGACGCCCGGCTGACCGAGGTCCTGGGGCAGGTGCGGGTGAGCCAGGTTGACAGCATCAAGCTGAACCCGACGGCGGGCGACGACCTGGAGCGCGAGCGGACGCGCTGGGTGAACCGCCTGGCGAACGTCCTGGGCGTGGTGCCCAACCCGTACGCACAGGACCTGCCGGGGGCCGGTCGCAGCAGTATGGCGCGGCCCGTGACGTGGTCCTGAACCGAGAACAGCCAACACGAGGGAGACGCAGAGCATGAACAATTACGAGGTAACGGATCTGGGCCAGGGGAAGACCCGGACCCTTGTGAGCAACGCGGCGGCGATCGAGACGCCAAACGCGCGCTTCGACCAGGTCGGGGCCTTCCGGGTCGCCGCCCTCGCTGCCAGCCAGGCCGGGGTCGCGGAGACCTTCCAGGCCGTGGACGCTGCCGCTCCGAACGCGGTCGTAGCTGGGCGCGCCGGGCACATCATCGGCCTCGTCTGGCAGACCTCCGCCGCGGTGACTGCTGGCACGGGCGTCGTTAACGCGACGATCGCCGGGACCATCGTGGGCGACAACGTGAACTTCGCGGCGGCGCTCAAGGGGACGCAGGACTTCGTCAAGCCGGTGGCCTTCTACAAGGGCGACAGCCTGGGCGTGAAGCACACGACCAATAGCGGGTACCTCCCGACCACGCTGAACGTGAGCACCTGGCTGCTGATCCGCTGGTCTCCGATCCTGGATCCGTCGGCGGCGCTCCCGGGCTAAGGCGTGGCCGACGACCGCGTCCAGTCGGGGACCCCGGCGGCGGACATCCCCGAGCTGGCCGGGGATCTCCGCGGGCCGGAGCCGTACGCGGCGCCGGCGACGCTGGGGTTCGACCTGGTGGGCGTGGTCGACAGCGTCCGTGGGATCGCAGCCGAGCTCGGGCTGCGGCCCTACCGGGTGTTCCTGGTCCACGCCGTGTGGACAGGGAACCAGGTTGGGGAGGGGCTGGCGCGGGTCACGTCGCGGCGGGAGATCTTGCCCCCGCCGCGCGTGCGAGACATCGACAGCGTCAACCGGAACGTCCACTCCACCGGGCTGACGGAGGAGGGCGACGTGGTGATCGACCAGATCAGCGCGCGCATCCCGGAGGACGACCTGACCGGGCGGACGCCGGACCTGCGGGACCCGCTGCTCCCGCGCACCTCGAAGCGCAACGTGGAGTTCTTCTGGGAGATCCGGGAACTGCGGCCGAGCACGCCGCCGCCTCCGGTGCGGCGCTTCAGTCCGCCGTCCAAGGTGCCGGTCCTGTCGCGCGACGGCATGTCGTGGCGGGTGACGCTCACGAAGCAGGACTACGACGCCGGGCGCTACGAAGAGACGCCGTGAAGGTGGTCTCGTTCTCGGACCTGGCGCGCGACTTCCGGCGCCAGGAGGGGATGGTGGTGGAGGACGCGGTAGCGGAGATCCGGCGGACGGTGAAGCTCCACGGGCCGCGTCTGGTGCAGGAGGAGATCGCAAGCATTTCTCCGCCTCCGGTTGACCGGACGATCTACCGCCGGTCCTGGAAGTTCGAGGACATCCCGCACGGGGCGGTGATCTACAACTACTCGAAGCACGGGGCGATCATCGAGGAGGGGCGCCGGCCCGGAGCGAAGGCGCCGCCGATAGCTGTGATCGCCGACTGGGTGCGCAGGAAGAAGCTGGTGCGCGGGAGCGGGCGGGCAGCGGAGGCGGAGATCCGCCAGGCGGCGTTCCTGATCGCCCGCGCCATCAAGCGGCGCGGCCTGCCGGCGCGGCACGTCCTGCAGCTGGCGTCGCGGCGCCTGGAGCCGATCGTCCGCCAGGCGCTGGAGCGAAGGTTGGGGCGCGCGGGCGCCGGCGAGTAAGCTAATCGCATGGCGTTCAGCCGCGAGGACTACAGCCGGAAGCAGACCGTCGACCTGACGACGGCCATGTCCCAGGCCATCGCCGATCGGCTGACCGCCTGCGCTTGGCCGGGCCCGGGCGGGCAGGGGACGATCCAGCTGAAGCGGGTGTTCACGGACTGGCCGACGTTCAACGACGAGTTCGAGCGGCCCTCCGGGTGCATCCTGCCGGACCCGCCCCTGGTCTACGGGCCGTCCCACCCGACCCCGCGGCTGCTCGAGGAGACCTGGGAGCCGCAGGGGCAGCTCGGGTTCGGGCTCTACGAGCTCCAGGAGGCCACCAGGGACGTCGAGGTGGTGGTCCGAGCGCCGACGTCCGCGGAGCGCCAGGCGCTGCTGGCGGGCATCGAGACGACGTTCCAGGACCCGCGCCTGCTCATGTGGCGCCGGGGGGCGCGCAACGGCGTCTTCGTCCCAATGCCCGGGTACTTCGGTATCCCGTGCCGGCTGACGTTCCTGTCCAGCCAGAAGCACGACGACCAGGACACGGCCGCGCGGAACCAGAACGAGGCGACGTTCGTCGTCCGGGCTGAGGCGAAGCACGTGATGCTGGGGCCGGTGGCGCCGTTCACGCTGAAGACGGTCATGAAGGTCTGCGAGGGCCCGATCCCGCGTCCCACCGATTCTTGACCTCCGGGCACGCGCGGCCGCAGCATGGTCCGCATGAAGGTGAGGGCCGCCTAGATGGCATTCTTCTTGCGCCGGAACCAGATGCCGTCGCTGGCCGAGATCACGGCGGTCCCGCAGATCGTGATCGTCGACCAGACCGGCCCGGCCGTCACGCTCGGGACGTCGCCCGGCTCGGCCTGCATGATCGGCGAGTTCGTGTCCGGCCCCTTCGACCCGACCGAGGTCGGCAGCGGGGGCGAGGCCCAGGCGCTCTACGGGCCCAAGGTGTACCCGTACTTCAGCCAGTCGGCCGCTGACATCCAGGACGGCAGCCAGGGCGGGTCCGGGAAGTACAACGGCAACGGCAACCTGATGCTGCTCGGGCGGACCTTCCGCCGGCTGGCGATCGTCCGTGTCGACCACGAAGCGGTTACGACCGACCAGGGCACGACCAAGGGAGCCCTGACCGTCACGGTGACGGTAGCCGCGGCCGACCAGGACGTCTCCAGCAAAACGAACAAGGTGATCGTGGTGAAGGCGGGCACGCGCTTCGCCAACAACGCGGCCTTCGGGAGCGCGACCGCGGTCTACGCGGCATCCGGCGACACGGTCGTCCCGATCGGGACCCTGGTGACGTCCAACGCGCTGACGCTCACGATCCCGTGCTTTCCGATCCGGGTGGTCGAGCCGGTGGTGGCCACGGCCGTCGCCGCCATCGTCAACGTGCTCGACCCGGCCATCGACAACGTCGCCGCGACGACCACGATCTCCGCGGTCAACAACGCGACGACGCTCTGGCCCCAGGGGACCGGGACCACGCTGGCAGCGCGCCTCGAGGCTCAGTACGTGGCGGCGATCGGGAAGACCCAGCCCGGGTCCGACGTCACCAGCGCCATCGTCGTCCTCTGGGCAGCGCGGCGCACCCAGGCCATCCGCCAGGCGCTGGCGGCGAACGCGGTGGCCTGTAGCGAGATGGGGCGAGGCCGCATCGTGATCGTCGGCGCCGACCCGGCCACCGCGAACACGGCGGCGGCAGCGGCCACGGCGAAGGCGGCGGCGATCGGTCTGGCGGCGGCGGACGGGTACGCCCAGCCGGCCGACCGGGTGATCGTCACGTTCCCGAAGGCCAAGATCAAATCGGTCGACCTCGGCAACATCGCGGTCTCGATCGACGCGACCAGCTGGATGGCGGGCCTGCTCTCGAACCTGTCCGAGGAGATCAACCCGGGCGTGGCCAACGAGTACATGACGGACATCGTCCAGGTCGAGGACGCCTTCGTGACTTCCCCGCTGGCGAAGCAGGACTACGCGAACCTGATCGCGGCGGGCGTCTGCGTGCTCTACAACGATCGGGCGACCGGCTGGCAGTGGATGCAGGGCGTGACCGCGGCCAACTCGGCGGTCTACCCGACGCGGACGCCGATCAAGCGCCGCCGGATGGCGGACCTGATCCAGGACACGCTGGCGGAGGTGGCCGCGCCCTACCAGAAGCTCCCCGGGACCACGGAGCGCGTAGACGCTTTCGTCGCCGCAGCGGAGGCGTTCCTGGAGGGGCTGAAGAGCCCGAACGTCCCGGCGGCCCAGCGCATCGTCGACTACTACCTGGACCCGTCGAGCGGCAACACCGACCAGCTGACGGCGCTCGGGATCTTCGTGATCATCACCTACGTGCGGCTCCTGCCGTCGATGGATTACATCGTGTTCAACACCCAGATCGGCGAGACGGTGATCATCCCGTCTGCGACCGCGGCGGCCGTCGGTTAACCTGCGCCGGAAGGAGCGATAGCAGACCATGGCCGAAGAACAGCGACTCAAGGGGCAGGACACCCAGCTCCGGATCACTTCCGCCGGGGTCCTGCTCCGGACGATCACCGCCGTCTCCAGCATGACCCTGACGGTCAAGTCCGACATCCTCTCGAAGGGCTACCTTGGCGAGGGGTCGGAACGGAAGGACGAGATCTACAAGGGCGTCGGGTTCGACCTCGAGTTCGACCCGGAGAGCAACGAGGGGATCATCCTCCTGGGCGTAATCCGCGACCGCGCCTCGAAGCGGACGAACGCCGCGAACTTCAAGATCGGCGTCGCGTGCGTCCTGAACTTCCCGAACGGCCAGCGCCCGCGCGTGACGATCGGGGACCTGAAGTTCTCGAACCCGTCCCTGACGATCGCCGGGCGGGACTCGTACGTGGGTGAGAAGCTGACCGGAGAGGCCGAGGACTTCAAACTGTCGCTGGTGTAGCATCGCCCCTGCCGTCATAACCCGACCGGCAGGAGACAGCGATGACCACGAGCGCAGCGTCCGTCCTCAATCCGGCCACCCTGGAGCGAGCCACCTACACGTTCACGATCCCAGATGGGGCTCGGATCTTCCCGGACTCGGACCCGACGTCGGTCGTGATGCAGGCCTACACCATGGGCCAGGAGATCGATGCCGCGCGCGCCGCCAATGCCACGGGCGCTGCCCAGGCCCTGGAGTACGAGCTGGTGCGCCGATCAGTCATCAAGGTAAACGGGAAGGCCGCGGACCAGGGCGGCGACTGGCTGGACAAGTGCTCGCCGCCGGTGCTGCGCCTGCTCTGCCGCGCGCTGAACAAGATCAACTTCCCGTCCGAGGCGGACGGCAAAGCTTTTTTAGACAGCATGAAGCAGTCCGTCTAGCCAACGGGCTAGTGTACGGCGAACTGGAGAAACTCCAGGACGCTTCGATCTGCCGGAAGATCGAGCGCAACATCTGGCTCCAGTTCGCCCAGGCGACGGTCCACGGCCGGCAGCAGCTCCCGCACCTGTACGCCATGACCCAGCGGGACATGGCCGCCTATCTGGAGGGGATCGCCGCCATGAGGAAGCTGGAGCGCTCGTAAGCATGGAGACCATCGGCCGAGAGGTCAGGACCGAGTTCACCGCGCGCGACGCCGGCGTAGGCGCGACGGTGATGCGCATGGCCTCGGCCTTCGAGGGTGGGGCGAAGCGCCTGGACCACCTGCGGGAGCGGGTGGGCGAGTTTCGGCGCGAGCAGGGGCTGACGACGCTGGCGGCGCTGGGGCTGGGCTACGGGGTCGGGTCCTGGATCGAGAAGATCAAGGAGGCGAACACCGAGTTCGCCCAGACGCAGAAGGGCATCGCGGGCGTCCTGACGTCGGCCCTCGACTTCGGCAAGGGGACGTCGGAGATCGACCAGTTCACCCGGTCGATGAAGATCGCCAAGGGCGTGACGGAGGAACTGGAGGAGTCCGCCGGCAAGTACGTCATGCCGCTCGACGACGTCACCGCGGCCTACAAGAAGCTCCTGGTGGCGACCGGGGGCCTGGGCCTCTCGCAGGAGAAGGTGATGGGACTGACCGAGGCGTCCATCGCCACGGCCAAGCGCTACGGTGTCAGCGGTGAGGAAGCCGCCCAGACCATTGCGCGCGCGCTGACCACGAAGGCGATCCGTCCGGGGAACGACTTCTCCCTGGCCATGCGTATGACGCTTGGAGACCTGCACAAGCTCTCCGCGCCGCAGATCTACGAGCGCATCCAGAAGGGGCTCAAGGGCTCGAAGGACATCGCGGAGGCGATGGGGGGCGGGATCGGAGGCGCGCTGACCCGGGCCCAGATCACGGTCTCGGCGCTGCTGCGCGATGCCACCGGCCCGCTATTCAAGGAGATCGCCAAGAGCCTGGAGGGCTGGTCGAAGCACATCAGCCAGGTAGGCAAGGACGGCAAGAGCCTGGTCGAATCGTTCGCCGGCAAGCTGGTGGCCGGGTTCCATACGCTCCAGAGCATCTCCGGGTTCATCCGCGAGCACTGGGTGGCGATCGGGGCGGTCTTCGCCGGCCTGAAGGTCGGGGAGCTGGCGGCGTCGCTCGGCGGGGGCCTGGCGGGGCTGGGAGCCGGGGTAGGACGGATCGGGGCCCTGGGCGGCGTGGGGAGCGCGCTGTCGGGCGCGGGTGGCCTCCTGGGCACGCTCGGGGCCGTGGCGCCGATGTTCGGCGCCATCGTCACGGCGGGCGGCCTGGCGGCCATCGCGCTGAAGGGCGTCTACGACGAGTGGCAGAGCCGGAAGAAGCAGGCATCCGAGCTGGGCGATTTCTTCTCGACCGTGGGCGAGATCGCCAAGACGCAGGCCTACATGCAGAAGCACAACTCGGAGCTGACGAACGAGCAGATCGAGGCCGGGAAGAAGGACATGGCGGTGCGCGCCAGCGCCGCGGCGGAGATCTTGAAGCAGAAGGGCCTGTTCGAGAACGGCGCGATCGCAATGGAGAAGTTCAACGGCATCGTCGACTCGATGGCCAGCGCCGACCGGGACAAGTTCGCCGCGATGTTCAAGTCATCCGGCCTGGGCGCGGGCGCCAGCGCTGGGCTGCTGGGCGCGGCGGCGGCCGAGGTGTTGAGCCGGAACCTGGCCGTGGTGCGCCAGGCGGCGCGGACGGAGGGCGTGCCCGGGACGAAGCCGCCGAAGCCGGTCTACAACTTCAACGGGGGGATCCACGTCACGTGGAAGAACGAGGAGAAGGACCCGGGCCGGGCCTTTCTGCGCTTCTGGGACAATCTCGAGAACCAGGTGCACGCCCGATCGCAGGCGATGACGGCGGAGCCCCTCGGGGACTAAGATCTCCCCGTGGCCGACTTCGCCTCCCAAGCTGGTCCGTTCCAGATCCGAGTTCTGGAGGGCGACCTGTCCGTCGCTCAGCTGCAGCCGGACCAGGCGCCCGGGGTGATCCAGCTGGTCGGGCGTCAGAACGTCGCCGGGGCGCTGATCCTGGAAGGGACGCACAAGGTGGTCACCACCTGGTACAACGGCAACCCGGTGGCCTCCCAGCAGGCCCTGGGGCCCACGGAGAAGCCCACCACGGTGGCCGGAGAGTGGAACGACCGCTTCCTGGGCGACGGCGCGGCCTGGGCCCTGATGGAGCTACTCGACGAGCTGAGGGTCCGCGGGGTCTCGGTCGAGGTGAGCTGGGGCGGGGCGATCGGTGGGGACACCGGGGCGCCGGTGCTCTCGGGGACGCCCGTCATCCGGCAGGGGATCGTCTCCCGGGCCAAGTTCGAGATCGCCCGCGTCCAGGACATCAAGTGGGAAGCGGACTTCGAGTGGCGATCGAAGACGCAGAGCCAGGCCCCGGCGTCGCTCACGACGGCCAAGGTGAACCCGCGCCAGGACATGAACGAAGCGGTGGACGACGCCCAGTTGTCCGCCGCGATGTGGGACGAGTTCTCTCAGGGGCCGGCCGTCTCGACCGGCGGCATCCCGCAGCAGATCGCGAACGGCATCGGCCAGGCCTACGAGCAGGTGGCCAGCGCCCTCGACTCGATCCAAGCGGGCTCAGCCATGATCGTGTCATCAGTCCAGGTCCCGGCGCAGGCGGCGCTCCAGATGATCGGGGCGTGCGCGGCGACGGTCGAGGCCCTGGGCCAGGTGGAGCAGAACCTGCTGAACATGGCGCTCCTGTTCATCGAGGTGCGCGACTCGGCGCTCGGCCTGCTGACCCTGAAGGACGACCTGTTCACGCAGCTCCTGCAGGTCGACGTGGCGCGCGAGCGGTGCGTGGACGCCAGCGCCGGACTGCAGGAGAGCTTCCAGCCGGACGTAATCGCCGTGGTCGACGCGCCGGCCGGGACGGACCTGCGCGATCTGGCGCTGCGCTACTACCAGGACCCGGACATGTGGTGGCTGATCGCGAACCAGAACGACATCGACGGGTCGGCCGTGCCGGCGCCGCCGGACGGGGCCAGCGACGATCCGGGCCGGTCCATCGTGATCCCGCGGCCCGCGAACGGGTCCTCGGGCAACCTCAGCCAGCAGTGCTGACGTGGCGCTGACCCCGCAGATCCCTCGCGCCCTATCCGCCGAGGTGCTCTCCTCCGGCACCGCCGGGGTGAAGTACGTCTACCGGCCAGCGGCGGTGCTGCGCCTGTCGATCTTGCTGGAGGACTTCACCAACGACGACGGCGCCGGCGCGCAGTCGGAGAGCTCCCCCCCGAAATCCCCGGCGGCCAAGGCGCAGGCGGCGGCGCAGGCGGCGGCGAACCTGCAGGCCGTCCGGCGCGCGTCCGGGGAGCGCGACCTGGGGGCTGACGCGGCGGCAGCGGTGGCGAGCCGGCGCGCGGCCGCCAGCGCGGCGGGGACGGCGGCGCCCGGCGCGGCGGCCGCTCCCCTCGGGAAATCGCGCACGGACAACTCGGTGCAGATCTGCGTCGTCCCGGTGGACCTGACGCTGAACCTGGACGGGTTCCGCACCGCGGCAAAGCTGACGTTCGGCGTCCAGCTGTCGGACCTCCCGATCGCCCCGGAGATTGTCCGGGCGATGTTCGTGGAGGTGTTTTTCGGCACCGCCGCGGTCGACGACTATGCCGACCCGGCCAGCTGGATCCCCCGGGTGATGGGGCTGCCGCCGGTGTTCCGCGGCTACGCCGAGAGCGAGGACATGGAGGCGGACGAGGAGGACGTGAAGATCTCCGTCAGCGCCGACTCACTGGAGGGGCGCCTGAACGCCCTGAAGGTCAACCCGTTCGCCAAGGAGCTGCGGGTGGCGCCCGGGGGCGAGGGGCTGGCCGATTACATCCGGCGCGTGATCTCGACCGTGCCGGAGTTCAACGGCCAGCTGGGCGACGCCATCGGCGTCAGGTACTTCCCGAACGTCGACCCGGCGAAGGAGCCCCGGATCGACGCCCAGCGTTTCAAGCGGTCGCTCCAGACGGCGGCCAGCCGCGCGCAGGCAGGCGGGCTCGTCCAGGGGGGGCCGCCGCCCGGCATGGACCCCGCGGCCGACCCGGGCGGGGGGCAGCCTGCGGGCGTGCAGCCGCCGTCGATCAACCCGTCCACCGACGTGTCCATCTGGGACATCGTCACGCGCGCGGCGCTGCTGGGCGGAATGATCCCAGTCTATGACCCGTCGATCGTGGCCCAGGAGGCGGACGGCTCGGTGACGCCGATCGGAGCCAACAACATCCTCCTGGTGCCGCCGCAGAACATCAAGGAGACGCCGCAGGACGGGATCGTGGTGCCGGGTGGCCCGGTCGACGGGTTCGGTCGCGACATCACGGTGGGTGGATCCGTCATCCACACCGACGTGCGGTTCTTCGTCTGGGGCTCCAACATCAAGAAGATGAAGATGTCGCGGAAGTACGGGCGCAACCGGGCGCCGCGCATTCGCGTCATCTGCCACAACCCGGACGGGCCGCCCGGGAAGCGGACGCTGGAGGCGTTCTTCCCGCGCACGCACCGCGCGACGAAGCCCAGCGCCGTGGGGTCGGGCGGCGCCGGCTCGGCGCTCGGGCACCAGCCGATCGAGGAGGAGATCGTCCGGGAGGTGCGGGAGATCCGGTCGCAGGAGGCGCTGGACCTGATTGCAGTGGCCCTCTACCACTCCATCAGCCGGCACGAGCTGCAGTGCACGATCGAGACGAACGAGCTGTGCAGCTACCTCGACCCGACCCGGCCGGAGACGCACAACGAGAACCCGGACATCCTGCGCTTGCGGCCGGGGACGCCCTGCCGTGTGACGGTCGGGAGCACCGTCTCCGACCCGTCCGCCGACCTGGTGGTGAACGGCCTGTCCGAACTGTTCGGCCGGCGGAGCAACCCGGCTTTCCTGCGGCGCGCGCTGCTCGAGAACCCGAACAGCAAGGCGTTCATCGCCGTAGGCCAGAAGTCCGCGCTGGAGTCAGCCCTGGCCAAGATCGAAGCGGCCTACGCCTCGGCTAAGCTGACCGACTGGTTCTACTGCCGCCGGGTCGAGTACCAGTGGTCCGTGCGAGAGGGGTTCTCGGTGACGATCGAGCTCTCCGGGTTCCTGGAAGCGCGCAACCTGCCGGCCAACCTGGCGCCCCAGGACGCGGCCACGAACGACCGGCTGAAGGCTGCGGTGTCCGGCGCCAAGCCCGACGGGCGCGCCGCCGCTATCCAGGCGAACACTGACCAGCTGCTGGTGCGCCTGGCCGAGGCGGCGGTGGGGGGCGGCGGGTGAGGTCCCCGGACATGCTCCGCCTGGGGGCGGGGCTCACGATGGCTGGTATCGACGCCCGGTTCTGGGTTTCCCGGGGAACGGTCGCCGCCGTCAACGGGGAGCAGCCCGACTACACCGACCCGAACGCGGTCGTGATCTCGCCGTCTGGCGTGGACGTGGACGTGGTCCTGGAGCCGTCCGGGGTGCCGATCACCTGCCACTACGGGCACCAGGCCGGCGCGGTCTCCGTCCTGTTCCCGATCCGCCCAGGGAACCAGGTGCTGGTGGCGATCCCCGGGGGGGACCTGGCGATGATCCCCTACGTCCTGTGCGTGGTGGCGGGGGCCTCAGAGCCGCTGCCGGTGGAGACCGACGGCAAGCCGGTGTTTCGGAACGACCGCGCGAGCATCTTCGCCCGCGGCGTCCCGATCGAGGTCCGGACGGCGGCGGGTGCGGTCCTGCGCCTCGAGGCGGACGGCTCGGCGTCCCTGGCCAGCGCCGGGAAGGCGGTCGTGATCAGCAAGGAGGGGGAGATCTCCCTGGGCAAGGACGCCCAGCAGCACCTGCTGCTCGGAGACGCCTACCGGGAGGCGCAGGCGACCCAGAGCGCGGCGATCTTGGCCGGGCTCGCCGCGCTCATCGCCGTGGCGGTGGGGCCCCTGGGGGCGCTCCAGCCGGGCCTACAGGCGCTGCAGGCGGCGTGGCAGGCGTTCGAGGCGCAGTCGACCGCGTTTTTGTCGGTTACCTCCAAATCCGAGTAGAGTCGAACGCATGAGCGGAACCGGCGGGTCCCCCCTGGGCGGCGCCCCTGTCGGTGGGGCAGACGACGAGGACAGCGAGTCCACGGGCCCGTCCGCGATCCCCCCTCGCCATGGGGGCTACGGCGGGGAGGCCTACGGCGACCCGATGGGCAGCGGCGGGTCGCTGTCCGTGCTGCGCGCGGTCGCGGTCGCCGGCCAGGTGGTCCGGGTGGTGTTCTCGGAGACCCCGCAGCACCGGACCCCGTCCGGGCGCGCCGACGCGCTGAACCCGAGCAACTACAGCTTCTCTGTCGTGTCGGGCGCGGCGACCGCGCCTACCCCGGTCGGGGTCCTGACGGACGTCGTCGCCGGGCCCGCCTGGGGCGTGGGCAACGGGTCCAGTCCGCTGGCGCCCTACGAGCGCGGGATCGACGTCTGCGTCGACCGGCAGCTCGTCCTGGGCATCCGCTACCAGGTGCACGTCCGGCAGGTCGCCTCGGCCTTCGGGGGCGGCCTGGGCGCGCCGTACGATGCCCAGTTCGACGGGGTGACCCAGCTGTCCGAGACGCGGCTCCCGGAGCGCCGGCAGGACCTGATCGACATCGCCAACCCGCCGGCCATCGGCTGCTGGCAGATCGACGACAGCGGGGACGCGGCGCCGGAGGCCGAGGACCTCGGGCTGGTGAAGCGGGTCCTGCGCCGGTTCGGCACCCGCAAGAACAGCTTCGCTCACCTGCCCGGCTACGGCCTGGCCGTGGACCTGAAGAGCATCGGCAGCACGTCCAAGCTCGCCGCGCTGAAGGTCGACGCCATCAATCAGATCTCCCAGGAGCCGGAGGTAGCGGCGGTCAGCGTGACGACGTCGATCGACGGGACCGGGCTGACGTTCGTGAACAGCCTGATCAAGACGCGCTCCGGGCGCCAGGTGCGCCTGAACGCCTCGATCTCCAGCGACGGCGCTGTATCGGCGGGGGCCTAACCGGTGGCTGACCTTCCGAGCCGGCAGGACTTATTCTCCGTCGGGCGCCGCTACATCAAGGGCCAGCCGAACACGCGCATCAACCCGAAGGTGGTCGACGTCGCCGGCAGCGACGCGAACATCATCGTCGGCCAGGCCTCGGTGATGGGCGAGAACCTGGTCGCGGCCTGGGCGCGCTGCATGCGCGACCTGTTCGTCGACACCGCCCGCCAGGACGGCCTGGACCGGCTCGCTTACGACCGCTTCGGCATCACCCGCAAGCCGGCGAACGCGGCCACCACCGGGGTCCTCCTGTCGCGCCCGACGGCGGGGGCGGGGGGCGGGGTCCTGCAGGCCGGGTTCCGGTTCACGACAGCGCAGGGGTCGACGTTCTCGCTGATGTCTGATGCGGTGTTCAACGCGCCGGACCTGGAGGTCGCCGCGGACGTCGTCGCGGCGATCGTCGGGCCGGACCAGAACGTCCCCGCCGGGGCGATCTCCCTGCTCGGTGACCAGGCGTTCGACCCGACGATCACGGTGACGAACCCAGAGCCGGCGGCGGGCGGGACGGTCCAGGAGAGCGATCCCAGGTTCCGCGGGCGGATCCGCGGGTACTACATCACGCTCCGGCGCGCCACGCTGGGCGCGATCCAGTACGCGGCGCTGACGGTCCCCGGGGTGTCCGTATCGAGCGCGTTCGAGATCAGCAACCCGGGGAGCGGCCTGCCCGCGGGCGCGGTGGAGCTCGTGATCGGGGACGACGCCGGCAACGCCTCGGGCCCGATGCTCCAGGCCGTGAGCGACGTCCTGCTGCAGTTCCGGGCCTGCGGGATCCCGGTCTTCGTCTCCGGGGGGCTCATCAGCTACGAGCCGGTCACCTACAAGCTGGCCTACTCTACCGGCATCGACACCCAGCAGGCCCAGGCCGAGGTGCGCGCGGTGGCGGTGTCCGTGGCGCAGTTCCTGATCCCGGGGCAGCCCCTGCGGCGGGCGGACATGATCGGGGCGGCGAAGGCCGTGCCGGGCGTCCTGGTGAACGACGACTCCCTGGTGGTCCCTGCCGGCGACGTCGTCCCGACGTCGAACAGCATCCTGATCCGGGTGCGCCCGGAGGACGTGAGCTTCACGTGATCGCGCGTCTGACGAACCCGTGGTTCAGTGCCGGGTTCATCCGCAACACCACGGCGAAGGGGACCTACTACGGCGACCTGCTGAACATCGTGGGCGCTGACGGAGTTCGGTTCTGGTGCCCGTGCGGGTACGGCAAGCCGGAGTTCCCGATCGACGGAGCGCGCCCGCATATGGTCGAGGTGTCATTCGCCAACCCGATCGGGTGCCAGCCCGCGCCGGCTGACGCCGGTTCTCAGTCGCGCAATGGGGGCCCCTCGCGGTGGCAGATGACCGGCACCGGACTGGACGACCTCACCCTGTCGCCGTCCGTAGCCGTGGGACCCCCGGAGTGCTGGCACGGCTACATCACGAACGGGGAGGTCCGGTGACGTGGCGGAGGACTTCGACGACCTGATCGCGCTGCTGCGGCGGACGACGGACAACTTCGGTTGGCTGCAGCCGCTGCTGGATGACCCGGACAGCGCCGCGCTCCTGGGTGCAGACGTCTCCATCTTCGCGCGCACCTGGAAGGCGGCGATCCACGACCGCGACGCGGCGACGATCTCTGCGTCGTCCGCCGGCCAGGCGGGGACGTCCGTCCTGACGATGCGCCGCGGGGACGGCAGCACGTCTGGGCTCATCCCGACCGGCTACCGGTTCCTCGACGACCGCGGCGTCCAGGCGATCTCCCAGCTGCCGCTCCCGGTAGCGGTAGGCCAGCTGGTGCTGATCGTGGCGGTCAAGACGCTACGCGAGACCGAGCTGGTCAACACGGTGGACGAGCCGGCGTTCGCGGTCCATCCGCAGGCCGCGCCCGTCCCGGCGATAGGCGGAGTCTCGAACCTGATCGCGCCCGACGGCGCTGCCGGCAACACCGCCTCAACGTTCGTCGCGGTGGAGACCGCCACTCCGATCTCGGGCGGGGCCGCCGACTACCTGTCGGTGCACGGGTCCGAGCGGGGGATCCTGCGCCAGCCGAACGAGCGCGAGGACGACTACCGCCAGCGCGTCCGCAACGTCCCGGACAAGGTCTCGCCGATCGCGGTGGGCGACCTGGTGTCCGCGGCCAGCCAGGTGCCGGGCGTCCCGCCGTTCCTGGTCCTGGAGCCCTTCGACGACGGCGCCAGCGCTGACCTGAAGGCCCTCCACGGCCTGGGCGGGTTCGACCTGCTGGCCACGGACACGGACTTCCTGGACGAGCTGGTGACGCCGGAGCTAGGCGACCGCCGCGACGTCCGAGCTTACTTTCGCCTGCAGGCCCAGGAATACGTCCAGGACTCTGATTCCGAGGCGCTGTTCTTGGACGACGGGTTCTCCGACGACCCGGCGCACGGGTACATGGACGCCTTCCTGGTCTACCCTCCGCGCGTTATGGCGGCGCTCCTGGCGCTGGTCCAGTCGGTCGCCGCGACCAAGGCGGGCGGGGTGCTGTTCGACGCGTACATGCGTTCGGCGGATGCCTTCTACGGCGTCGGGGCGGCGGCCCCCGCGTTTCCGACCAACGTCTGGGCGATCTCCCCGCCCTCCGGGACGGCGTGGCTGATGGTCGAGGCGAGCGCCGGGCACGACAGCCCGAACCCAGTCCCGGGCGCGCAGCACAAGCTGATCTTCGCGTTCCTCGGTGGTGACGTGTACGACACCGGGTGGTACACGGGCACCGACACCCAGCGGATCCCGGTAGTCGGCCGGGTGGTCACCCAGATCGTCGGGATGGTCCAATCCGACGGGACGACGCCCGTCAACCTGGTGGGAGCCTTCCTGGCGCACTCTCTGGTCGGTTTCACCGGCTGACCCCGTATCGTGACAGCGCCGGGCCCGCCCTGCTACCGTGGTCGCCATGGGTGGATCTCCCCTCTCGACCGTCAAAGAGAACGCGCGCGAGCAGCTTCTGAGCTCGGATCTGGTCCGGATGATCCGGCTGATGTCCCGGGAGGTCCAGGAAGAGATGGCGGGCGGATCTGCCAGCCAGTTGGGGTCCCCCATCTCCTCCCTGGATTACGCGCTGTCCCTGACCGGTGTGGTCGGCGGGTTCACGGCGAACATCGCAGCGAACCGCGGGTGGTTCTACGACGCTGCGTTCCCGGGCTTGACGAGCGACGACAGCCCGTTCCTGGCGCTGCGGTGGGGGGCGCAGCTCCTCACGTTCGGAAATCCGAACGGATCGAACCCGCGCATCGACCTGGTCGTGGCCGACCCGCAGCAGCTGGACACGGACCTGCAAAGCCGCAACATCCTGCTCGACCCGGTCGCCCGGACCATCTCCCCCCAGAACGTCTATAAGACGTCCGGGCCGGCATCCGTGCTGACCGTGATTACTGGTACCGCCGCGTCGACTCCGCTCCCGCCTGCGGTTCCCGCGCACATGGTCGCCGTGGCAGAGGTCTACGTGCCGGCGCTGGCAGCCGACGCGACAGCGTTCCAGGTGGCGCCGTGCCTCTGGCGGAGAGCCGCCTACCCAGGATCTGCCAGCAACGGCCCGATAGCTGGCTGCGTCCTGGCATGGGACATTACCGTTGACCCATCCGCGGCCAGCGCGTCCATCGGGCTCGTGGGGGCCTCGAAGCACAAGATCGCGATCGACGGCGAGGTCGTGGAGTGGGTGGGTAGCTCCCCCCCTGTGGCGACGGATACCGCCGCGAACCCCTTCGCGACTGCTGCTGGCCTGACGTGGTCGCGGCCCTATTACGTGTATCTGTGCGGCGGGCGCAACCTGCCGCAGGGCTACGCGAACGCGGGGACCTTCTACCCGATCATTCTCATGGAGAGCACGACGCCCCCTGACTCCGACGGCCACCCGACGGCAAGCATCATCACGCCGCGCGGGGCGACGAAGCTCGGCGCCGTGTACGTCGGTCTGGGATTCGTCTTCCGGAACACGACCCACCGGCAGCCGCTGATCATGGCCGGCGAATGGACGTTCGGGCGCGACGAGCTGGAGGTCCTCCTATCCGCGACGTCTCCAGCGACGCTCACTTCATGCCCGGCCACCGCGTTGTTCGGTGCCGTGGAGATGGGGGTCGCCCTGACCGCCAACGGACCCCAGACGTTGATCTCGATCGGCATGGATGCCCTGGGGGCTCCTGGCACGGGAGGCGCAACCGGGTACGTCATCGAGGAATTGGGTGGCTCGTCATCGAGCGCCCTTCTGTTTCGTCGCGTCGTGCGGCTCCCGATTACGACGCCCCTGTTCCAGTTCGTCGTTACCAACGCGATCGCACCGAATTTTCAGGTACAGGGGTACCAGCACAACGTACAGCGGCTCAGGGGCTGACCCTCGGCGATGGCATTCGAGAGCGTCCAGATCCAGACGACGGTCAACGGGGCCTCCCCGATCGTCGGCTATCGCGACGACGTCCACCAGGGGGACGTCGTCGTCGCCTCGCTGACCAGCGAAATCGGCGTCAGCTCGGTCCACTGGGAGCTCATCGGGCGCCCGGAGCTGTCCCTCGCCGGCGGTACCGGGATCAACCCGTGGGACCTCGGCACCGGGCTCCAGTCGGCATGGACGATCGACTCCGACGACGCGGGTCCGCCCGCCGTCCACCGCGATGGGACCTACGTCCTGCAGGCCACGATCAATCCCGGATCGCCCGGCGAGACCCGGAAGACGATCATCGTTCGGCGCCTGACCGGCCTGACGATCCCCGGCCCGAACGGCACGACGCTCCCCCTGGCGAAGCTCGGGCCCATGGAGACGTACGAAGACACGTCCGTCCCGAACACGCGCGAGGGCTGGGCGACCATGCTCAACCGCTGGCTGGAGCGACTGCGCGGCGCCGGCACGGGTGGAGGGGGCACGGTCAATACGGTCAACGCGGGGCCCGGTATCTCCATCACCGGGACGTCGACTGATCCGATCGTCAACAACACTGGCGTCATTTCGGTCACGAGTGGAACGGGGATCTCGATCACCGGAACAGGCGCGAACCCGGTGGTGAACAACACGGGCATCCTGTCGATCACCGCAGGGCTTAACGTCTCCATCACCGGCACGATCCAGAATCCGATCATCAACGCCGCGGGTAGCGGATCGGGCGGGGCTAACCCGACCCTGTTCCGCCGGACGAACATCGCCGGTATGGCGGGCATCGACGCTTCTGGGTTCCTCACGTCCGATGCTCACATCTGCGAGGTCCTCACCGTCGGGGACTTCTACCGCTACGTCCCCGGATCGACGATGACGGTGAGCGGGACCTCGGTGGTCACCAACACTGGCGGGGGTGGCGGCCAATGGGCGCGCATGGGCATCCCTAACCAGGCGTTCCTACAGGCAACGTACTGGTCCGTCTCGCCCGCGACGGGGAATGACCAGAATGTGGGATGGGGGACGTCGGAAGCGGCGGCCGACGCGCATCCGCTCCAGAGTTTCCAGGAGCTGAACCGGCGCCTAGTCGGGTGGAATCAGGTAAACAGCGCGGCTGGTCTGACGACCGTGTCGCTGTCGATCCACCTGATGGACGATCTGGTCGACCCCACGAAGTTCGCGATTTTGACCAACCTGGCGAGCCCGGACGCCAACGATTTCATCCGCATCCGGGGTGGCACTTCGCCGGTCGACGGAAGCGCATCGAACCGAACGATCACGGCAGTTACTCCGGCTGTCCCGGCGACGAACACGGAGCGCGAGATCGTGATCGCCGGGATCGGCCTGAAGCCGGGCTACGTCGGGAAGATGATCCAGACGACGGACGGACTGAAGACGGCATTCATCACGCGGCAGAAGTCGGCGGACCACTTCTCGATCTCGCAGGTCATCGACAACGCCTCTGGCATCAACGGCAGCGACACGTGGAACGTGAGCGACTTCGCGGTCAACGACCACGTGAACATCCTCGACCTCGTGAAGATCCTGGGGTGGCCGTTCCCTGCCGCCGGCGTCGCGTACCCGTACGCGGCTCAGCTCCGCTTCGACGGCAACGTCGCTGGGTTCTTCCCCCAGAACATCATCAGCAGTGGCTTCGCGACGGCGGCTCAATGCATCTTCGGGACCGGCGTCCTCGACGCATTTGAGTTCGGATTCCTACTGTCGGGCGCCGCAAACCTCAGCATCAGCGGGTGCCTGATCTGGGGATCGAACGGGAATGTCTTCTATGGCGGGCTGATCACCTGGGCATCTGTGGGGCTGATCGTCCCCGGGCCAATATTCGCGGGTGGCACGAGCATGATCTTTTTAGACGAGGTCCTCTTCGTCGGGGCTACCGGAAGCGGGGCTGGACTGAGGGCGACAGGAGATTCTCCACTCCTGATCGAGGTCACCGACGAGAGTCAGATTGGAGAGTTCGGAATGAATGGGCCAACGATCGCCATGCTGTCGACGCATGCCGGGATGCCGGGGGAGATTTTCGGGTCGGATGGCAACGACGGGACCAAGAGCCTTTGGTACGGGTCGGGAAACATCTACGTCAACCTGATCATCGGCAAGGGCTCACGGAGCAAGTTTCCCAAGCTCGGAATCACCGTGACTACGTCTGGCCCGGGGTTCGTCAACCTGGCTGGGATCGGCCTCTCCGACACGAGCAACAACTACCTGGCCAGCCAGATCCCGATCGTCGACCTCTCCACGCTGACGATGCTCAACGACTCGGGCGGGGCGAGCTTCTGACCCATGGGCTACGTTTTTACCAAGGGAGAGAAGATCCACGGCGTCAACGCCTCGGCGGCGGCGGCGGTGGCCACGGACTTTCCGATCTTCCAGCAGTCACTGCGCGGCGCCGACATCGCGTCCGCGGCCATCGTCACCCCTGGGATCGAGGACTACTTCCACGTCACCGGGGCGACGCGGGTCAATTTTATCGGGACGACCAACCTGCTCCCCGGCCGAAAGTTCCTGCTCTACTTCCCGTCCTCCCTGGTGCTCGGGAACAACGCGGCGTCACCGCCGGGTGGGACCGTGCCCATGCAGCTCCTGGCCGGAGCTGACACGACCACGGGCGCCGGTGGTAAGGCATGGTTCGTCTATGACGATGCGGTCGGGGCAGCGATCCAGGTAGCCGGCGTAGGCCCCGGAGCTGCCGTGGCGTCTGTCAGCGCCGGGCCCGGCATCAGCATCACGGGCACGTCCACGAACCCGATCATCAACAACACGGGCGTCCTCTCCGTGTCTTCCGGCCCCGGCATCTCCATTACCGGAACCGGCGCGAACCCGATCGTCAACAACACCGGCGTCCTGTCCGCGACGGCAGGGACCAACGTCACCATCAGCGGTACGGCGCAGAACCCGGTGATCAACGTGACCGGCGTGGTCACGTCTGTCCGCGCGGGCACCGGCATCTCGATCACCGGGACAGCGACCAGCCCGATCGTCAACAACACCGGCGTCCTCGCTATCCTAGCCGGCCCGGGTATCAACGTGCCCGGGGGCGGCGGCGGCCCGAACCCGACCGTCTCGGCGAAGATCCTTGGCACCTTTCAGTTCGGTGGCGTCCTCGACGGGGCCGGTAGCCTGAGCCAGTGGTTTCCCGGCGGGCACGCGACGCTCCCGAGTTCCGACCCCATGGAGTATTCGATCGACCAGTGCGTTCTCGCTGGCGCGACGACCATGCGCTACGTCGGCCTCATGAATGCGATCACGTCGGGCGGAGGGACGAACATCTACCTGACGGGGGCCACCGTCCCGATTGCTGGCACGATCTTCAGCTACAGCAGCAGCAGCGCGGGCAGTGTCACAGATGTCACCGTTGCCATCCCCGCTCCCTATGTGGCTGGGCCGCGTGCCGGTTACCGGGCAATCGGTCTCGGGATCTTCGGGAACGGGGCGTTCAACCTGAATTATACGGCGACGGTCACTCTGTCTTGATCGCCGTCCTGACCGACCCGCGGCGGCCGGATTACTTGGCTGCCACGATCTCCGGGGTAGACGACTCAGCCCCTCGCGAGGAGCGGCGCGTGGTCGTGGTAGACGGGGACGCGCCGCCGGCAGCGGCAGTGCGCGATGGCTGGGAGATACACCTGGCGCCGAAGCCCGCGGTGGCACGTCCTGGTGAGAACCGTTGGTCGACCTGGGCCGCGCTCGAACTGGCTGCGCGCGCAGGCGAGAACCTGGTGTTCCTCGAAGACGACGCGCGCGGCAGTCCCGGGGCGGCCGCGCGCGCCTGCTCGCTGGTCGTCCCGTCCGACTGTGCCCTGGTCATGCTCTACGCTCCGTGGGGGGACGAGTGGTTCCCGCGGAGCATCTGGCGCGTCCCCGCGCAGATCTTCAGCTACTGCCAGGCGCTGAAGATCCCGCTGCGCACCCTGCGCGAGCTCGAGCACGCGCGTCCGGAGATGGAGAACATGAAGGGCGGCGGATCTGACGACTGCATCCGGGCGATCGGGAAGCGACGCGGATGGATGATCGGGGTCCATTACCCGGGCCTATACCAGCACGTCGGCGAGCGATCTCTAGCTGCGCCGCACATGACACTGGAGAGCAGGACGTCGAACGCCTGGGCCGGGCCAGACTTCGACGTGCGCTGCCTGGGGTCGGACGAGCTGTACCGCTGAGCGGTGTATAGTCGGTTGCCATGAGGGTCCTCAAGACCAGGCAGACCTGGAAGCAGGTCCTGCAAGCCCTGCACGCCGGGAGATACGCGAACCACGCAACGTGGGTGGCCAACAAGCCGACGAAGGCGCCGGAGTTCGTGGGGCCGACTGCGCTGGCGCTGGTCAAGCGCCCGGGGGAGAAGTACGCTTTTTCGGTGGTGACGGACACCGGAGTGGCGATCCACGGCTGGAACCCGTCCCCGGAAGAGTTCTCGTCCTCGGAGTGGCAGATCGTGGAGATCGAAGCGAAGGTCCTGATCGTCGATGTGCCGGCTCCACCGGCTCCGGCGCTTCCGGTGTTCCCAATGATCCACCACGACCAGAGCGACCCGAGGTCACCGATCCCGGTCTCCGGGCCGCAGTCCCGTCCGCCGCGCCGCCGCGCTGGCTGACCCTCGAAGATTGACGCGCAAGGCGCCGGGGACGCATCCTCGGACGCATGAAGCGCCTCGCAGTCGCTGTCCTGGTGGCAGCTGTCCTCTTGGTTCCGCGCGCCTCCCGGGCGCAGCTGGCCCGCATCAAGTTCACGCAGGGGGCCACGGTCGGCTCCGCCGGTTTCGCGATGAAGGGCGTGACCGGGACTGTGGTCTCGGTGGGCAACGGGACGACCACGGGGATCGGATCCTGGCAGATCGAGATGCTCTGGGTGCCCGGCGGCAGCGCCATCGCCACCGGCGTCCTGGCGTACGGCGAGACGTCGAACACGCCCCTGGCGACGTTCACGCCTGACGTCGTCGGGACCTACCGCGTGCGCGAGAAGCTCTGGATCTCCTCCCACCGCAGCGGGAACCCCGGCGTGACGGACATCCGGTGGTTCTCGGTCCCTGGGCCGAACCGAGGGCTCGTCCAGCTAGCGCCCCAGATCGACCCGCCGCCGAACCCGGACCCGTCCACGGGAAAGCTCGGCAACTCTCCGAACGAGGCCAACTTCCCAGGGAACAGTAACGGGTGGCTCGGCGCCCCGGGGAACGGCCTGGTGAACGACCTGATCTCTCTGGTGGACCAGTACCTGGGCACCGGGGCGGGCGGCGGAGGGGGCGGCGGACCTCCCAGTGGGCCGGCTGGTGGGTCGCTGGCCAATAACTATCCGAACCCGAGCTTGGCGCCCACCGGCGTCAGCCCTGGCGGCTACGGCGATGGCCAGCACGTCGCCACGTACACGGTCGGGAACGATGGACGTCTGACGGCGGCGGGGAGCTCGACGATCGCGATCGGGTCGACGGCCATCACTGACAGCACATCTCTCGGCCGGAGCCTGGTAACGGCAGCGAGCGTCGCCGCAGCGCAGGCGGCCATATCGCTGGTCCCGGGGACGAACGTCCAGGTGTACGACAGCGACCTGGCAGCGATCGCCGCCCTGTCGACGGCAGCCGACAAGTGCATCTATTTCACCGGTGCCGGCGCGGCCGCGCTCTACACCTGCTCGGCGGCCGGGCGGACCTGGGCTGGACTGGTGGACGCCTCCGCCCAGACGGCGGCGCTGAACGCCTTCAGCTCGAGCCTGAAGGGCCTGGCGCCGGCCAGCGGCGGCGGCACTACAAACTTCCTGCGGGCTGATGGGGCGTGGGCTGTCCCAGCCGGTGGTGGCGCGGGCATCGCCGCCACGACGGCCGAGAGCTCTGCGCCGGGGACGCCCGGCTCGGGGAATCTCGCCAGCTGGGCGGACTCGACGGACCACCGGTTCCACGACAAGGACTCGAGCGGGAACATCGGGACCACGGTCCGCGCGAGCACCGCGGGGTCCAATCAGGTCGCCACCGGGATCAGCTCGGCTGGCGTGGTGGCCTACACGACTGCGACTGCACTGGCGTTCTCGGCGGCCATGTCGGACATGGCGACGTTCTCGTCCTCGACGCTGGCGGGGCGTCTGACAGACGAGACCGGGACCGGCCCAGCTTGCTTCGCGTTCAACCCGACGTTGACCGGCGCCACCATGGCGGGTCGGCTGAACCTGGGCGACAACCCGATCGACTGCGGGACCACCTACCACAATGACGGCAACAAGACGGGCGCGTCCCCCGTCCTTGCCGACTTCTCGACCACCTGCAACACCCATTTCTGGGTCCTGACCGGAGACGTTACCGGGACCCCGACCTGGACCATCGGCGGCGCCAAGCACTTCGAGGCCTGGGTCTGCCAGGACGCGACCGGAACGCGACACCAGGCCTGGCCGACGTCGCCGACGCTGGTGTGGGCGGGAGACGGATCGGCGCCGGTCCTCTCGCCGACGCCCAACGCCTGCGACGTCATCGACTTCACCTACAACGGGACCACGATCATCGGACAGGCCGTCGCCTCTGGTAGCAGCTCGGCGCTGCCGCTCGCCGGCGGAACGATGTCCGGCCCCATCGCGATGGGCGGCAACAACATCACCAATATCCAGGACGCTTCGTACAAGGCCGGAGCCAGCAATATCACTGGCGCGAACCCGCTCTTGGCCGACTGGACCACGGGGAACGTCTACGTCGCAACAGCAACCGGAAGCATGTCCGGCACGCCGACGTTCACAGCGCCGACGCTGGGTAGCGGACAAGTCGCGGTTTTGCGTTTGCTCATCCTGCAGAACGGCACCGGAGGGTTCTCGCTGCCCGCGTGGCCAGCTGGTGTGAAGTGGCAGGGCACGGCGCCGTCGATCCCGACCGCGGCCAACGCCCAATTCTGGGTGACGTTCGTCTACTACAACAGCACTTACTATGGATCCTACGGTCAGAGCGCGGTGGGGTGGAACTGATGCGCCGGCTGCAGAAACTCCTACTCGCGCTGGTCATGCTCCTGGCGTCCGCGCCTGCAGCGGCGACGACACCGCTGGCGCTCTATAAATTCAACGAAGGAACCGGGACCACCATCGGTGACTCCGCTGCTTCACCGGTCGCCGCAACGATCACTGCGGGCGGGAGTTCAGCGTGGGGCAGCAACAGCGGGGGTGGTTATTACAATTTTGCCGGTGCTGCCACGGCTACGTCAGCTGCGCTTAACGGAACGAAGTTCCAGACCGCATACGGCGGCACAACGAAGCTCTACTTCGAGTGCGAATTCGATGACACCACGCCGGCGTCATTCGACATCATCGCAGAGGTAGGAAACGTGAATATCGCGTACGTCTTCTTGGTGTTCGTCTCGGGAACCGGGACGGCGCTGGAGGTCTACTCGTCTAATGGGAACTACTCATTCCCATGGGCGGCGGGGCGCAATCGATTGCAGGTAGCCGTTGACACGGGGCAAGCGGCGGCGTCTCGAATAAAGGCATGGCGCAACGGAAGCGCGCTGACCGCCACGGTTTCGTCTGAGTTGACGTCCGCGTCAGCCGTCGACTCAACTTCGAGCACGTGGTCATCGAACGCGCTGTTATTCAGCAACTACGCCACGTTGACATTGCCGAGTTACATTTCCTATGCGGCATTTTATGACCCGTCCAATCCGCTCGGCTCTACTGAAGCGACGTCTCACAATTCGGCGATCCTGGCGAATAACGACGCCGACCCCAACGGAGGAGGGACGACGAACTACGATGCTTTCATGTTTGCACTTGGCTGGTCTACTCCCCCTTGTGTGCTTGCCGGTTTGCACCCACCGGGACCGGTCGAAGTCATCGACATGAGTGTCCCCGGGTGGTGGCAAGCGAGGCATGGCGTCGGTCTGGTTGTCGGGTGCGCGCTGTGAGGCTTCACGCCGCTATCGTCGTTGCCATCGTGGGACTCAGCAGTTCTGCGTGGGCTGCCAACGTCACGCGCGATGGCAACGGCTACACGCTGGTGGCCGACTCTTCCGACACGGTCGACGTCTACGTCAGCACCAGCGGCAGCGACAGCAACAGCGGCCTGAGCCCGTCGCTTCCGAAGCGCCACCTCTCGAACGCGCTGGCGCTCATCCGCAACGGCAAGCCTGACCACCTGTACCTGAAGGCTGGAGATACGTGGACGGATGAAGGTCTCGGCCTTCCGACGAACTTCAACGGTCGCGGCTCAGACGAGCCCATCGTGATATCGAGCTATTCCACCGGCAGCACGACGAGGCCGCGGCTGCAGACGAGCAGCAGCAGCAGCGTAGGCTCGTTCATCAGCCGGGGCGGGTCGGGGACGCTGAGCCACGTCTACATCATCGGGTTGGATTTCTATGACGCGGCCAAGGACCCGGCGAGCGGCAACTATGCGGGTGCCGGCGGGGGATCGGGAGGAGCCGCCCCGTGTACGAATGGAATCACGATCTTCGACGCGGGGTCAGACCTCCTCATCGAGGACAACTGGTTCCACTTCTTCGAGGACGGGATCAATATCGCCTACGTCAGCCTCGTCCACCCGACGGATATCGTGATCCGCCGCAACGTCATCACCGACCAGTACAACGGAAACCCGTCAAGCTGCGGTGGCCACGCGCAAGGGGCGTACATCGCGGCGGCGAGCACGGGAACATTTGGGACCATCTTCGAAGAGAACTGGTTTGATATGAACGCATGGAACGTGACCGGCGGCCAACCTGCCGACGTCTTCAACCATCACGTCTACATCGAGGACAGCACGGCCGTAACAGCTCGTGGGAATATCTTTGGCAGGTCATCCTCGCTGAGTCTGAAATTCGTTCAGTACGGGCGAACGGACATCACGGTCACGAACAACACCGTCGCCTACAATAATTTCTTCTTCCAGGGCGAGGTCGGCATCAGCATGGCGAACGGCACGCCCGGATCGTCGTGCGACGGGACAGGGTGCATCACGAACAGCAGCATCACGTGGAACGTCCTGAGCCAGACGAACCAGAGCAACCCCACCGGGCGCAGCCTCGGGTGGGGCATCGAGATGAAAAACAACAACGGATCGGTGATCGAGCACAACCTGTTCACCGACTACAGCTACACGAATGGGACCTTCGCGATCGCCATCGACGACGACACTAGCACGCAGTTCAGCGGGAACCTGAACATCGACAACAACGTGATCTATCGGATGCACGACACGGGCATCCTCGTCACCGCGCGCCCGACGTGGTCGAACATCAAGATCTTCTCGAACGTCATCCAGGACCCCGACCAAGGCCAAGGGGCCTACGAGGTGGACAGCGCGATCTTCACGCCGTTCACGTTCACGGGGAACACCTACTCGCTTCTCTCGACGTCGCACTTCTGGACGGACGGTTCGACGTACCACGGCTATAGCAGCGGCGGATCGAACTGGCTCGGCGCGAGCAGCGAGGCCGGACCGTCGACAGCGACGACGTCGTTCCCTGCTCCGTCCCGCAACCTGGACAGCTACGCCGCCAGCATTGGGCTCACGAATGCTGCCGGGTACCTGGCCGCGATTCGGACGGTCTCCAGAAATAATCCTCATCCCCAGTGGATGGCTGCGGCGATCAACGACTACATGCGCGCTGGGTTCGGGATGGCTCAGCTGAACGGCGGACCGACGATCACTGTCGGGCGCGCGGGCCTGTTCTTGTACGGGGGCTTCTGAGGAGCCATGTCGAACCGGGCACTCCCACTCGACTACACCGAGGGCCAGTACGTAGCCCTCGGGTCCACGCCGTCGATATCCGGCGATTTCACGATCGAGTTTTTCGTCAAGAGAGGAACAGCTCACGGCGGCGGCGGCGGATACCAGGACTACGTTCTCGCCGGCCCTTCGAACACCTACCAGGAGATCGAGTTCTACGCGGACGTCCTGCAGTTCTTTCTCGGGTCGACGGGAACGAACTACATCGTCGGCTCTGAGACGATCAGCGCGAGCACGTGGTACCACATCGCGATCGTTCGCAGCGGAACGACGCTTTCCTATTACATCAATGGGGTTGCTGGGACGCCAACGACGCTGAATTCGTTCTCCGGGACCTTCGCGTTCGCAAATTTAGGGTCCGGAAGCGCCGGCAATACGGCCGATATCACGCTCGATGAGGTGCGCCTCTGGAACGTCGCCCGCACCAGCGGGCAGATCGCAGCGAACTGGAACCAGACGATGAACCCGAGCACCTCGGGCCTGGTCGCCTATTGGAATTTCGACGAGTCCCCGGACAGCAACACCACCGTCACGGACCTCGTGGCCGGAACGTACACGGGGACGCTAGCAGGCCACACGACGGCGGTTCGGATCGCGAGCACGGCGCCGTTCGCGTCAGGCAGTCTGCTGCCGTGGTTCGAGGAGAGGGATCCGGCGCTGCTCGTGGCCGCGCGCGCGCTCCATGCGACGCAACGGCGGCGCGAGCTCGCCCTGGCGCTCTCAGCCAGCGACGTCGTCTCCGCTCTCCTGCCTGTTCCGATCTTGGCCCTCCCCCCCGTCGTCTCCGTTCCTCCGTGGCGCGCCCCGACTCGGGTCCCGCTGCACGTCTTCGAGCTGCCGCCCGGGTCGACGGTCGTCCCCGGCTTTGGATTCGAGTCCCCGGCCGCGCTGGGTCGCGTGGCTGCGCGCCAGCGCGCAGGAGAGGCCTCGCTGGGCGCGCCGCTGCCGGCGCTGGGCGATGCCCCGTTCCTGCCGCCGCGCGCGCCCCAGGTGCGCAGGGTCGCGCAGGAGGGGGCCCCGGCGCCCCTGGCGACGTCGCTCTCCCTGCCCCCCGCGCTCGAAGACCCGCTGCTGGCGCGGCGCCAGGGCGTCTGGCGCGGCACCCCGGTAGACGCCTGGGCTGCGCCGCCGGTTGGGGCCCTGGCGCCCTGGTACGCGGAGACGCCGGCCGCAACCAACGTCCCGCGCGGGCGCCCGGAGAGGGAGCCGATGGCGCTCCCCCCGGTCGCTCAACTGGCGCCCTGGTATGAGGACAACCCGCCGCACCCGGCCATCCCGCGGGGCCGGTTGGACCGCGAGCCGTTCGCGGCGCCTCCGTCCGCGCAGCTCGGGACGTGGGCCGAGGACCCGGTGATGGCTCGGCCCTCCGCTGTGATCCGGGCCCGCGCTCCTGGAGCGGACGCTGCCGCACCTGCTCCAGGAGCCCTCAACGACCAGCCGGCTCGGCCCGCGCCCCCGCGCCCCCGCGCGCAACCGGGAGGCGAGGCGCTCGGCGCGCCCGCCGCCACTCAGCTACCGTCCGCTCTCCCGGAGCAGGTGCTACGCGCGCCGCTGGTCATTTCACGGCGACAGGTCGACCAGCCGTTCGCCGCGCCGCCGCTGGCGTCCCTCTTGCCGCACTACGCGGTGACGGAGCCCCGGCCGCCCGCGCGACGCGCCTGGGCGGCGCTGCTGGTCCCGGATTCCTGGAATTCGTCGGTGTTCGTCCCGCCCGCGTTCACGGCTACGTGGTTCTGGGAGACTGCGCCGCGGACCACGGTGCCCCGCGGACGCCCGGAGCGCGAGCCGTGGGCAGCGCCTCCGGTGGTGGCGCAGATGTCTCCCTGGTACGACGAGCAGCCGATCCGCCCGCCCGTTCCCCGTGGTCGTCCGGAGCGCGAGCCGTTCGCCCCGCCGCCGGTCTCCCCGCTGGGGACGCTCTCCGAGCAGGCGCAGGTCCGGCGCCAGTCGGGCCGCGTGGTCGCGCGGACCGAGGAGCTGGTGGTGGGGGCAGGGGCGACGCACCCGCCGCTTCCTGACGAGGCGTGGCAGGCGCCGGTGCGCCGCGCGCCGCCGCGAGTGATCCAGCTGGTCGAGGACGCCTCCCTGGCCGGCGGGCGCCCTCCGCTGCCGGAAGAGATCGCGCGGGCCCGCGCCGCCGCGCGCGCCTCCGGGCGCTACGACGCCGTGGGGTGGGTGGTCTCCGCCGCCGGCCTGGCGCTGCCGCCGCCGGACGGGGAGCTGATCCGAGCGCCCTTCGGGGCGGCCTGGCGTCGCGCTGGCGCGGCGGACGTAGGAGCCGGGGTATCGCCCCCGCCTCCCCCGCCCGCGTCGTTCCTGGGCGACATGGTGCTGCTGCGGTCCGGGTGGCGGCGGCCGCCAGCGATCTGGGACGGGACGGCTTGGGTGGACGTCGAGGTGAACCCGGTGATCGAGCGCCCGAAGGGCGTGCAGTTCCAGCTGCTGCTGCTGCTGGATGTAGACGTGATCGTGACCTGACGGGCCGCCGGCTGGTACCATCCGTCCCATGCTCGAGATCGCGGGAACGGCGAACCTCAGCCCCTCCGGGTGCGGCGGGCTGACCACCACGGTCTCCCTGGCCGGGAAGAAGACCTACAGCGCGGAGCGGAGCGGGTCCGGTGGGGTCGCCGGCACGGACATCTCGCCGATGACCCTGGACCAGGGATCGATCGTGAGCATCAAGTTCGTCCTGCTGAAGTCGCTCCGGGGCGACCTGCTGACGGCGCTGCTGTCGAGCGGGGCCGGGGGCGCCGACCAGCGCGTGCCGTTCGACCGGATCCTGTTCCTGGAGTCCGACCGGTCGCCGTACTCGACGATCCGAATCGTCGGGACCGGCGTGCTGGAGTACCTCCTGGCGGGGGACTGACGCGACATGGTGCGCGTTCGCATGCGCGGGGCGGCGGTCGTCGATCCGGGCTACGCCGGCAACACGACGACGCTCTCCCGGTACCAGGTCTTCGAAGAGGTCGAGGTCGACTCGTACCAGTCCGGGGACGCGGCGGTCGCCACCGGGGCACCCGGGTCAGGCGGCCCGCCGGTGGACGCCTTCGTCGTCCCGGTCGGGGCCGGCGCGCGCCTGGTGCTGCTGCAGTCCGATGCCCCGATGGTGGCATTCTTCACGACGGCGGCGGGTCCCCCACAGGCGATCCCGTTCGATCGCGAGGTGGTGTGGTCGTCGGACATGACGGTGATGACGGCCGTGGTCGTCGCGGGCGTGGGCGCGCTGCACTACCTAGTCGCCGGCTGAATCTTGACGGTTGCTCCCGGGGTCCGGCAGCATGTCCGGAGCCAGCACGGCAATCTTTCCCATCAAGGAGCAGACGCAATGCCCACTTTCGGCGCTTCCGGATCCATCGCCCCCGCGGCGACCAAGACCCCTCTCGTCCTCACCGGGTCGTCGACCCTCCGGTCCCGCCTGGTGGCGTTCCGCATCGGGACCACCGGCGCGCCGTCGTCGGACGCCTCGGTCCAGGTGTTCGTTCGCCAGTCGACGGCGGCCGGCACCAGCACCGCGGTCACCCCTCGCCCGAAGAACGGCGTGAGCGTGGCGGGCGGCGTCGCAGGTTCGAACGCCTCGGCCGAGCCGACCTACACCACCGGCGAGCCGATGCTGGACGTCTGCTTCAACCCGCGCAGCTTCGGCCAGTGGATGGGCTACAACCCGGACGCCGAGCTCTGCTTCCTGGCGGTCACCGCCAACGGCCTGGGTTTCCAGATCCAGGCCCCCGGCGGCGCGCTGACCACGGTCGACGTCAACAGCGACTTCGTCGAGTAACGAGGAAGGCCCTCGAGCGCGCGCGTGGATACCTCGGTCACATCGACCGCAGACGGCGAGATGCCTCCCCCTCCACCGGAGGAGGTATCCGACGGCTACCGGTACAACGCGCACGCCCGTCCGAAGGCGGAGGGCGTCCCCCGGATCTCCTTCGAGATCCAGGGGCGCCGCAAGGGGTATTTCCTCACCGAGGACGTCTCGACCGGGAAGCTGGTCGAGAAGGAGACGTTCACCTGCGGGCACTGCCAGCACGTGACGATCGTCGAGTTCTCGCAGCGCCTGGACGACATCGGCTGCTTCTGCAGCGCGTGCAGGCGCCCCTGCTGCAAGACCTGCTCGAAGAAGATGGCAGGGGACGGGCCGTGCGAGGTGTGGGAGAAGAAGTTCGACCGACAGGAGGCCCAGGCACGCTCCCGGGCGTCCATGGGGCTCTGAAAAACAGCAATCGAAAAGGACGAAGACCATGCCGAAGATCCTCTGCAAGTGCGCTCTCATCTCTCGGGTTCCCCGCCAGGGCGAGGACGGCGAGGAAGCCTGGACGACCTACGTCAAGCTCACGCCGATCAACCTGGCCGGCGGAGACATCCTGCTCGCCTTCTCGAAGGCGGACGTGGTGTTCCACCCGGCGCATGAACTGCGCGACCCGAAGGATGCCCGGATCTTCACGAAGCAGATGATCCCGGCGAACTCCCTGATCACGGAGGCCACCGTCTACGTGAAGGGCGAGAAGTACGCGACCTTCAAGGCGGGCAGCCCGGCGCACCCCGGCCACATGGACCTGAACCCGCCGATCCCGTCGCAGGAGGCGGTGCCGGCCAGCGTCTACGAGCTGCAGCTGCCCGAGGTCTCGGCGGTTCCCTCGAGCTGAGGTCTCCATGACGGAGCGTCAGCGCTCCGAAATCAGACAGCGGCTGGTGGTCCTGGGGCGAGAAGCCCGAGAGACCGCCAGCCGCGCTTCCGTTCTGAAGGCCGAGGTAACGCTGGTGGCCCAGCGCGCAAATGAGTTGACGGAGCAGGTAGCGGCGCTGTCGCACGCGCTGACGTCGCTGCGAACGGCCATCTCCGTGACGCTCGACGCGCTGGATGCTGCAGCCCCGCAAGGTTGACAGTCGCGCGCGGGCAGGCGCAGAGTTGACCGCATGAAGAAGCTCGCGCGGATCTGCGGTGTAGCCTGCACGTTGTCCGGGCTGATCCTCGGGGTGGCGATGATCGCCGTCGGCATGTCCCCCGGGTGCGCTCACCTGGCACCGGTCATCAACAACCTGCCGCAGGCCGAGGCGTACGCGAAGGACGCCCAGGTCGCCCTGGTCGTCGTGAGGGCCACCGAGCAGGCGATCTTCGCAACCGCACCCAACCCGGCACTTCAGGCGAAGATCGAAATCGGCATCTCGGACGCGCAGGTGGCGAACGATGCCGGCCTGAAGATCTGCCAAGGGACCCAGGCGCTCTCGCAGGTGCAGATCGCCGAGGCATTCCAGGACTTCCAGACGGCCTACGTGAGCGTTATGGCACTGCTGGGGCCGCTGGGCGTGCAGCGCGTCGGCGCGCCGGGGCGCGTCTCCGTTCGTTCGCTGCCGCCGGGAACCCGCTACGTAATCTCAGACCCGGCGATCTTGTCGGCCCCGCGGTCGTAGCCATGAGCGGCGTGCCACAGGCGCAGGTGGCGAAGGACGTCGTGGACGACGTCCTGAAGCTCGCGGAGCTGGTCTCCGTGCCGTTCCCCGGGGTCCTGCTGACGGAGCGGGTGGTCGGCGTCCTGGTGGACGCCGGGCTCGACGTCCTGATCGCGCGCGCCAATGACGTGATTGGTGAGCAGCGGGCGGCGCAGACGTCCGGCGTGTCAGCGGCCGAGTCGCAGGCGGCCTCGACTGCGAAGATCCGGACCACGCAGGACTTCCGCGCGGCGATGCTGAGGCACGTTAGGATCGCCACCACGCCCGGGAATTGCTCGTGCGGGTGGGCCGGGGGCAGCCTGGGCGACTGGATCACCCACGTGGCGCTGGCAGCCGGGAGCGGGACGTGAACGCGCGCCGGCTCGGCTACCGGCCATCTCCGCCGGGGCTCGGTGCGCAGCGAGACGCCCGTCCGCACCTGGGCGCGGGCCCGGTGCCAGCGGCGTCAGACCTCGTTTCGCTGACGACCGTGCTCGACCAGGACTACGAGGACTGCGTCTACAACTCGATCGCGAACGTGGTCCGCGGGTGCCAGCTGGCCGAGGGCGCGCCGGCGGAGACGCCGATCTTGTCTCGGCTCGCCGCCTACTGGCTGGGCCGGTCGTATCTGCGGGAGACCGACCAGGACGCCGGGTCGTTCATCCACCTGGGGTTCGAGGCGATCTCCACGTTCGGCTTCTGCCCGGAGGAGCTCTGGCCGTACAGCGGCGAGGACCGGTGGAAGAAGCAGCCGCCCCTGTCCGTGCTGGAGGGGGCGTTCGACCAGCGGCAGCCGACGGACTACCGCCGGATCCTGTCGATCGGCGGCGCGCTGGTGGACGACGTCAAGCGAGCGCTGGGCGCCGGCCACCTGGTGGTCTACGGCGTCCAGGTCACGGATCAGTTCTGCTCTGGGAACCTCGGGCCCACGGGCATCGCCCAGCCGCCGGAGCCGGGGGATCAGATCGCCGGGGGCCACGCCATGGTCCTGTGCGGCCACGACGGCGATCGGGCAGCTCGGTCGCTGACCAGCTGGGGCACGAACGTCTTCCAGGGCGGTTACTTCGACATCTCGTGGGACTACGTGCAGGCGGCGACCGACCTCTGGATCGCCGTGAGCACGCCTCGCTTCAAGGGGTTCTGATGCGCGCAATGGAGAGAGCGTTGATCTTGGCCGCGCTGGTGATGGGGGCCGTGCTGGCGCTGGCCGGGTGCGCGTCCGTGCCGCCACCGCCCGCGCCGATCCCGACGCCGATCCCAGGAGCCTCCTGCGCGGACGCCTGCCAGAACGGCGCGCGCCTCGGGTGCGACACGAACCCGGAGTGCGAGGCGGTCTGCCAGAACGTCCAGAACAGCGGCGCGTTCACGTACGATACCGGGTGCCTGGCTGGCGCGACGACATGTGCGGCATGGTCAGCTTGCTTCCCGTGACCACGGGAATCTAGACGAGCCTCTTCACCGTCAGATACGGTGGGTGGCATGTCGGCACCTCACCTGGTCGGGTTCGGCGGGGGCGGCCCCCCTCGAGGACTCGAGGTGCGCGTCGGCATGTTGGAGAAATTCGAGGCTCACCAGGAGCAGCGAAACCGCGATCTAGCCGACAGGGACTCTGACCTGGCTGAGCGCCTGGGCGAGCTCTCGGAGCAGTTGGCAAGGCTGACGAGTGCGGTGGAGGCCATCGTCACCCAGCGGGCTATGGAATCCAAGACGGCCGACCGATGGAAGACGGCGGCGATGACGTTCTCGATAGCAGTGGCCCTGGGATTGCTGGCCTGGGTAGGCAGGATCGCGATGATCGTACAGACGGCACGAGCTGGTGGTTAGTCAAACGAACAGGGAGAATATGTCGCATGAGCGAAACGGTAGTCCGCGATCTGGTGGTGGGGCAGCGGCGGCGGTTTCGCGGAAGGTTCAAGAGGCGGTCGATGGCCTCAGGCACGCCCAAGACGGGGTCAAGCTCACAAGAGATCTCGCAGGGTATTTCGACCGTTTCGCGGATGCTTTCATCGGCGTCCAGCGAACTGACCACGTTCATCGAGCGGCTGCCCTAGAGGAGCTGGACGCGCACGAGAAGTGCGCGATCGAGCTGCTGATCGAGCACCGCAAGGTACTGAAACTCCAGATCGACGAGGAGCGCGCCCGCGCCGGGCTACCGCGCCGCGAGGATTCTTCCCCCGGGGTCACCCCGAAGATAGGGCCGTGGAAGACGTAGACCTGGCGTACGAGCCTGACGACGGCGCGAAGACCCCAAGGGTCGCGCGCCGCTGTCCAGAGCGCGGCTGCGAGTTTCGGGAACTGCCTGAAGACGCGGCGCCGCCGGCATCGCACGGCGACGCCTGGCGCGTTACGGAGGAACAACCTGTGGTCCTCTGCCGCGGGCCGGCGTCCGGGCGCTGGTGGTGGTGCAAGGTCACCGGGCGGCTCGTCATGATGGACCCGGACCGGCGCGGAGGGATCGAGGTCGGGTTCTTCCGGGACCGAAGAAAGCGGAGCGTCCCGGTCGAAGAGGAGCGGCGCGGCAGGTGACGTTCCACATGGAACCCCTCGCGGTCTACTGGAGCTTCTGGCGACCAGTCCCGCGAGATTTCATCGAAAACACCGGGCCGGTGCTGGTCGACCTGCCGCCTCCCCGTACAGAAGTAGACGCGGCAGACAAACCAGTGGCACCATCGTCTGCATGTCCCTCTCTGATGCCGTCGTAAAGCTCATCATCGCGGTCCTCGGGCTGCTGAGCGTCATGGTCACTGCGGCGTCCCCTTTCCTGCTGGATAAGTGGAATGCCTTCCTGAAGGCCCGGGTGAAGAACGAGGTGGCGCGTGGATTCGGGGAGCGCCTGGCGCTGCAGATCAGCGAGATCGTGAAGGACATCAGCGCCCACGAGCTGGTCGAGCTCAAGGCCGGGATCCAGGACGGAACCCTGTCCATGGACGACAAGAAGAAGCTCCGGGCGATCGCCGTCGACAAGCTCAAGGCGCAGTTCGGCCCCGAGGGGATCGAGCGCGCAAAGACGATCTTGCAGCTCCCGAACGACGAGCAACTCCAGGCAGCCCTCGAGGCGAAGGTCTCCGCAGCCGTGTTCGGGATGAAGGTGGCGCGCGCGGCGGCGACCGCGGCGACGCCGGTGTCCGTCCTGCCGACGACCGGCGCGCCCTCCGCCTGATCCATCCTTGCCCGCGCGGCCTCGGCCCGGACAATGATCTGGGTACCATGAGCCAAACCACGTTCGCAGAGGGGCAGTCGTTCGGTGGCATCGATCCGGGGAAGGACGGCGCCCTGGCGGTGATCCGACCGGACCTGTCGGTTCAGTTCTTCGACGTCCCGACCATCGAGGTCGAGCTGACGACGAAGACGAAGGCCGGGAACAAGAAGAAGAAGCGCGTCTACCTGCCGGCGGAGATGGCGCTGATCCTGCGCAACGCTCGGCTGGCGTCGCTGACGCTGGAGCGCGCGACGGCGCAGCCCCGGCGGATCGGGACTCGCATCATCCCGATGGGAGCGCAGTACGCGTTCGCCGCCGGCGAGGGGTTCGGGATCTGGCAGGGCCTGCTGGCCGCGCTCGGGATCCCCTACGACATCGTCGCCGCGGTCACCTGGAAGGCGCGGCTGCTCGCCGGCCAGCCGAAGACGAAGGAGGCGGCGGTCCCGGCTATCTGCCAGCTCTACCCAGCGGCGGCGGCGCATCTGCGCGGGCCACGCGGCGCGCTCCTGGTCGACCGCGCGGACGCACTGTTCCTCGCGCATTACGGCAGACAAAAGGCGCTCGGGCTGCTCGGATGAAGTACCGGATCGGACCTGGCAAGAAATGGTTGGCTGCCCATCCCCCGGGCGCGCCCGTCAAGCAGCTCTACGATGGCGCCGTCTGCCAGCGCTGCGGCGGGCCGTCGACCGACCTGCTGAACCGCGCGTTCAACTTCGCGGCGTTCGAGCGGGAGAGGAGGTGCTTTCAGTGGGGCTGGGGAGAGTACCGGTGCTTTTATCGGGGCCCCGCTGATCTGGCGCCAGTGAACCAGGGCTGACGATTTTGTTTGCGTTTAGTTTTTCATTACGGTAAGGTCCTCTTCGTCAGGCGGTTGGACCCGCCGGGCAGAAAGAAGGGACCGATGGGATACGTAGTTGGTGGTTACGTCGCGGCGCGGGCCGAGTTCGAGCAGGACGGGCGCACGTTCGTCGCGGTGCTGGTGGACGGGTACCGGAGCGGCCCGGCCGCCGGGAACGTAGAGATCTACGTCGCCCGCGACGGCCTGGAGATATTCCTGGGCTACGCCCACCTGATCGCCCAGGGGCTGGGGTGGCCGGAGGGCACCAGCGTGGAGGCCGTGGAGCGGATGATGGCTCGGCGCCGGGAAGGAGGTGCGGCCTGATGCATCCTCCGGCCGCGCGGCGCTGACTATCGCGCGCGGTCGCCCAAGGGGGCGCTGCCCTCGCTCTCCTGACCCGAACGAAAGGACCGTCATGTCGAACCTCATCGCCTCCACCCCCGCCCAGCGCCAGGTTGCCCAGTCCCGCCTGGAGCAGTACATCGCCCAGGGCCAGGCCCGCGCCGTCGGGCTGCAGGAGCGCATCCTGCGCGAGATCCCGGAGGACGCCGTGGCCCGCGCCACCGCCCTGAATTTCACCGCCACGCGCCCGGGCGAGGTGGGGGTGGCGGTCGGCGCCGGCACCTTCTACCAGGTCCACCGGCACGCGCTGAATCACCTGTCCGAGCAGGCCAAGATGCCGATGGCCTACGCCGACCACCTGCTGACGCAGGGGCAGTGGGGAACCGAGCTCCTGGCCCGCAACCTGAACGACGGCGTCCACATGGGACAGGAGAAGTCGCGTTACCTGGTCCGCCGCGTAGGCACGGAGGTCCGCGCGGTCCTGTCCTCGAAGTTCCGGCGCATCGATGCCCGGCCGATCTTGGACACTCTGATCGGCGAGTGGTTTTCATGACGACGACGACGACGATGACAGCGACTGAGGCAGCGAAGCTGGTGGCTGACGCAAAGGCCGCCGCCCCAAAGATCGAGGCGCTTGCAAAGTCCCGCGACCATGCCCCGCAGAATCCCGACGGGACATACACGGGCGAGGTCGTGCGGCTCATTTCTGTGAGCCTGCGGCTCACAGACGCGCGCACGGGCAACGGCGTATCCGAGACCGTGACGGACCCTGCCGCGAACATGGCAGAGGTCGTCAAGTGCATGCAGCGCAAGCTGGCTGCGATGGGCAAGGCGACGCGCGCCGCCATTCGAGCCGAGCGCAGCATCGACTAACCACCGACCAGGCAAGCGCGTCGCCTGGATAACCAACTAACCGAACCGAACCAACCGAAAAGGAGAATCGAATCTTGGACACTCTGATCGGCGAGGCGCAGCGCGCCGGGGCGATCGTGGTCGATGGTCGGGGCTCGGACATCCGGGTGACGATGAAGTTCATCGTCCCCCGGATCTTCGAGCCGGCGCCCGGCGAGTTCATGGTGTTCGGCTTCGCCTGGAGCGACTTCGGCGCCGGCGCCAACAACCTGCACGCCTTCGCGAACCGGCTGGCCTGCTGGAACGGGATGACGATGGAGCAGGCGCTGCGCCAGGTGCACCTCGGGCGCCAGCTGACGGACGACGTCGAGTGGTCGCAGCAGACGCTGGAGCTGGACACGCGGACGGCGGTCTCGGCCGCGCGCGACACGGCTCGGGCGCTGCTCTCCGAGGTCAAGATCGCCGAGACCGCGGAGAAGATCACCCGGGCGGCGGAGGAGGGCATCGACCCGAAGGCCAAGCTGGAGAACCTGAAGAAGCGCGTCTCGAAGACGGACGCGAAGGAGTGGCGACGCTGCGCCGGCTACGCGAGGAGTTCGAGAGGCAACTGACGACTAACCACCAACCAGGCAAGCCCGTCGCCGCTGAGGTCGCCTGCAACAACACGAACCGAGGAGACACCATGAAAACCACGTACATGATCACCGACGGACACGGCAACCAGCTCGCAGACGGACTGAGCGACATTCGCCTCGAAGCCATCGCGCAGGAGAAGGCCGACCGGCTGGGGCGCCCCGCATACATCGAGGGCGACAACATCCAGCCCATCGAAATCAAGCCCACGCGCTGGAGCCGGCACAGTCGGTGCTGATGGCGCGCGGGATCGGGACGCACCTGGGCGCGTACGGCAACGGCTGAGTTCGCCTGGATAACTGACCGACGAAAGGATCGCACATGAAGACGAGCAAGGTTCTGGTCTGACGTGGTCGGCAAGAAGTTCGTCATCCGCGGCGACTGGTGGGGCGCCTGGCCCCGGGGGGCGGATGACCCGAAGGCCACGGTCCGGGTGCCTCCCGGGGCGTCTGGCGAAGTGATCGCCCCGCTCGCTCCGAACGGCGTCCTCCCGGGCTGGTGGAAGGCGCTGGTCACGGTGGACGGCCTCATCTGCGAGATGCCGATCTACAAGGTCCAGCTACGCGCCCTGCTCCAGGATGACCCCGGCTCGCCCGTCACGAACGAGCCGGGGGTCCTGCCCGATGTCCCCGCACCAGAAGCGCCCCGAACGACAGAGGCACCAGCCGTGCACCCAGTAGCGTTGCCTGACAAGGACGAGTTGGTCAAGAACCTGCGGCAGCTCCTGGACGGCCTGAACCGCCAGGACCGGCGGATGGAGCGCTGGGCCCACTGGCGCCAGCGGCGCGGCGGTATCCCTCCGGAGCAGCTGCAGGACCGCGCCGTCCAGATCGCGCAGTGGCTGATCGCCCTGCCTACGCCGAATGGTTGCGAGAAGAAACAGACTTGATTACGGTAGAGCGCGAGACGGTCTCCCCGCCCGGGTGACCGCGCTCTTCGCCGCCCCGCCCGAGAACCCGAACGTACCAAGGAGGAACCGTCATGCCCGATCTGTCGCCCGTCTGCCTGGAACTGATCCGCACCAAGTCCGCCGCCTTCGCCCGCGGGGTGATGCACCGTGGCCTCCCGGTCGAATACGAGGAGGTCGAGAACGAAGCCTGGCTGCACTGCCTGACTGCGGCCCACCGCTGGGATCCGGCGAACCCGGGGGCCTCCGGGTTCTTCGACCTCACGATCCGCAACGGTGTGAACGCGGCGCTGACGCGCCTGCTGCACCCGACGTCGCTCAAGAGCGCGGCGCGGTTGGGGCGCGAGCGGGAGATGGCAGTGTGCATCCCGCTGGACCAGGTCAGCGACCGCCCGAACGGCGTCGCCAACAAGGCGCTGGCGGCAGAGCCGGCGCTGCAGCTCCTGCAGGACTTCGACGCCGGCATGGAGCGGCGCGAGCTGCAGGAGCAGCTGGCGGTGGCGCGCGTGCGGTGGCGCGCGGCAGTCGAGCGGGTGGGCCGCCGCTTCGCCGGCTACGGGCGGGACGTCGGCGAGCTGCTGATCGGCCTGGAGGAGGCGCCCCTGTCCAAACGGGAGATCGCCAAGCGGCTAGGGCTGGATCCGGCGGAGGTCGAGCGCTGCGCGCGCCGGTACAAGCGCGCTCTGGACGCCGCCGGCATCGGCGCGCTCCGCCTGCAGGTCGACGTCCTCGAAGCTCGCCTGGCCTGAAGGCCGAGGCCCCCCCAACAACGAACCAGGAGAACGAGACAGCATGGGAAACGCGAAGGAAGAGACGATGAAGTACGCCGCGGAGCGCGCCGCCATCATGGAGGCGAAGGGGTTCGTCAGCGTGGCGCGCGCGGCGGAGCTGGTGAAGCACCCGCGCAGCAACATTTTCCACTGGATCCGGGCGGGCCAGTTCAAGGTCGAGACCTGGGGCGCCGGCAAGGGCTCGGTCTACGTGGCGCTGGCGGACCTGCAGCGGAAGTTCCCCGCGGCGTTCCCGGGGCAGGTGACCGCGGCCGCGCCGCTGCCGCCGGCCCGGCGTGAGGAACGCGCGGCCAAGGCGCGCAGCGCTCCCAAGGCAGCCCCTCGGGGCGCGCGGCGGAGCGCGGGATGAGGCCGGCCGTATCGGCGCTGGTGATCCTACTGGCGTCGTTCGGGCTGGCGAGCCGCATGGTGGACGTCGTCCTCGACCTGGTCGACGATTGGCATGCCGGCTGCTGGTGCTGGGACGACGTGTCTCGGGCGTCGTCCTACGCCGCGCTCGCGATCGGGTTCGTGGCCGTCAGCATCTCCCTGTGGGGGAAGATCGCGCGGCCGCCGGGAAGGGCCCATTGAAACTGATCGCTGACAACCTCTGGGCGCGGGTCGAGGACGCCTCCCCAGAGGATCTGGCCTGGCTCCGCCAGTACCTGACCGTTCCGGTGAAGGGGGCGGAGCACACGGACGCCTACCAGAACGGCGTCTGGGACGGCTCCACTCGGCTCCTGGACGAGCGGCGCCAGCGGTTCGGGGCCGGGCTTGTCCGGATGGTGGTGGGCCGGGCGCGCGAGGCCGGGGTCCAGATCGAGCTCCAGGACGTCCGCCGCGAGCCCAGGGTGACGTTGAACGCCTCGGCCGGGGCTTGGCTGCGGTCGTATCAAACGCCCGTCCTGGAGCGAATCCTTGAGCGGAGGCGCGGGATCGTCGCCATGCCAACAGGATCGGGAAAATCGGAACTGTTTGCCGCCCTGGCCCAGGCCGTCCCCGTCCGGTGGCTGATCCTGGTCGACACGAAAGACCTGATGCACCAGGCCGCCGACCGGATCTTCCTGCGCACGGGCGAGCGGGCGGGGCTCTGGGGCGACGGCGAGAAGGACCCGCGCCGGGTGACCGTGGCGACCCTCCAGGCGCTGCTACGCGGCATCGGCGAGGGGGGCGAAGTCGACGAGCTGCTGGAGGGCGCCCAGGGCCTGGTGTGCGACGAGGTCCAGGTCCTGGCGCCGGGCGAGAGCCACAAGGTGGCCATGGCCACCCCGAACGCCTACTGGAGGGTGGGCCTGTCGGCCACCCCGTTGGAGCGCGAGGACGAGGACGACTACCGGACGATCGAGGCGCTGGGCCCGCTGATCGTGGACGTCCCGGTGAAGGAGCTGGTCGACGCCGGGGTCCTGGCGCGCATCGAAATCCTGATGATCCAGTTCCATCAGCACCGGATGACCGGGTCCTGGAGCGAGGTCTATGAGGCGGGGGTGGTGCTGAACGCCGACCGGAACCGGATCGCCGCTCGGATCGCTTCCTCTCCGGTCCTGTGCCCGCGGCCTGCGCTGGCCTTCGTGAAGGCCGTCCCGCACGGACGCGCGTTCATGGGGCGCCTCGAGGCCGCGGGCGTGCGCACCGAGTACATCTCCGGCGTGAACAGCACCAACGCGCGCAACGGGGCGAAGATCCGCCTGAACACCGGGCGGTCAGACGTGCTGGTGGTCTCCAAGATCTTCAACAAGGGGGTCGACATCCCGTTCGTCGAGAGCGCGGTGAACCTGGCCGCGGGCCGCTCCCGGATCGACGCCATCCAGAAGCCCGGCCGACTGATGCGGATCGCCGGCGAGAAGGAGCTGGTGCGCTATTGGGACTTCCTCGATGTCGGCAACCGCTGGCTTGAGGCGCACGCGCGCCTGCGGATGGAGGCCTACCGGTCCCGCGGGTACGAGACGCGGGTGGTGCGCGAGGACGACCTGTCGGCGATGGAGCGCGCGTGAACAAACGAAAGGAGAGGACCAGATGAGGAAGAACCAGGACACGAGAATGCGGGCGGTCGGCCAGAACGGCACCGCCTACGAGGTGGTGTGGACGGGGGGCGGAACGGAGCCGTACGCGGCGCAGCTGTTCATCGACGGTGTCGCGGTGGACTTGCGTGACGACGCGCTTCGGAGCCTGGCGCGGGCGCGGACGATAGCCCAGCAGTCGGAGAACCGGGAGACCGACGTCTCGACCCCGCTCGCGTGGAGCTTCGCGTGACCGAGGCGGAGAAGAAGGAGTGGTTCCTGGGCGCGACCGAGGCCGTGGCCAAGGAGGTATGGCAGGCGATGCGCGAGAGCCGGCGCCACCCGCACTGGATCTACTTCGTCCCGGGGCGCCAGCTGTTCTACGTCGTCCCGGAGGGACACCCGGTCCCGGACGGGTCGACGCGCGCGGCGGACACGGCGGTACCGGTGACGTTGCCGTCCATGGCCCACGTGACCGCCTGGATCCGCTGGAAGACGCAGGGCCTGCCCCTGTTCCCGGTGGCCGAGCGCCCGTCATGATCCACGTCCTGGTGCAGCTGTACGACGACTGGGCGCTCGTGGCGTGCGGCCGCAAGATCCGCCTGCTCGCTGACGGCTTGCCGCAGGATAACGTCAACGAGGACTTCGTCGGAGCTGGCCGCGGCAAGCTGGTGGACGGCGAGGGGGCGACCGCCAGCTGGCAGGCAGCCCTGGTCAACTGCCCCGGGTGCGATCGGATGTTCCCCCTGTTCAACGACGGGGCGGTGCTGCACCCGAATTGACCCCGTTTCCTTTTCGTGACCGGTGGGGTAATTTCTTCCCCGTTCAGGTCGATCCGTCCCTCCCAACCTTTCCAAAATTCCAAAGGTGTCCAGATGAAAGAACCACCCAGCTCGGCTCGTCTGCGTCCTGAGGGCGACCTGAACAACCGCACCTTTGGAAAGAGACGGGGCGGGTCGAGCTGGGTGGTTCTTTCATCTGGGGTTCGCACGTGAACGCGGACCTCGAGGCCAAGCTAGGAGGACGGCGCGTGGTGGCGTCGATCTCCGGCGGCAAAGACTCCGCGGCCATGTCCCTCTGGCTCACCGAGCAGGGGATCGAGCACGACCGGGTCTTCTGCGACACCGGATGGGAAGCCCAGGAGACGTACGACCACCTGCAGTACCTGGGGGAACGCCTCGGGCCGATCGCCGTCCTGAAGGGTGAGCGGCAGATGGAGGAGCTGGTAGCGCACAAGGGCATGTTCCCGTCGCGCACCCGGCGCTTCTGCACGGAGGAGCTGAAGGTCAAGCCGGTCCTGGCTTACCTGGCCGTCCAGGTGGCCGTCGGCCTCGACCTGGTCAACGCCGTTGGCATCCGGGCGGGCGAGTCGAAGGCGCGCTCGCAGATGCCGGAGTGGGAGTGGTCGAAAGGGTTCGACTGCGAAGTATGGCGGCCACTGATCAATTGGACCGAGCAGGACGTAATCGACATCCACACGCGTCACGGCCTACTGCCAAACCCGCTGTACCTACAGGGAGCATCCCGGGTCGGTTGCTTTCCGTGCATTTTCTCACGGAAGGCTGAAATTCGATTCGTAGCTGAGCAGCACCCGGAGCAAATCGTTCGGATTCGGAAGATGGAGGAGCGCGTCCAGGTGGCAGCACTGGCGCGGGCGGATGCCCGTGGAGAAGCGGACAAGTTCAACCCTCCGACATTCTTCCAGGCTCCCATACGCGATGAGCAGGGACAGCGGAAGTGCATACCCATCGACGACGTCGTTGCCTGGTCTAAGACGTCCCGCGGGGGCCGGCAACAGGATCTGTTCGCTCCCGGCGCCGCGGACGAGGGGTGCATGCGCTGGGGCCTGTGCGAGGTGGCCGAGTGAGGTTCGCCGCCGCGCACCGACAGTTCATGACGACGCCGCCGGCGATGGACGCCGACTGCGCCGCCCTGGGCGCCTGGATCCGGGTCCTCTCCTACTGCACGTCGGACGGCGTCGAGACCGACCGCCTGGTGGGCGCCAAGCTCTGGAAGGACCGCGAGTGGCTCACCCGGGCCCACGTCTCCGCCGCTGAAGTCGAGCACGCAGTGACCGCCGGGTTGGCCTCCTGGCGTGGCGATGACCTGGTGGTGGATGGGTACGACGAGGAAGGGGAGCGGAAGGTCAAACTACTGCGGAGCAACGGGCGTTTCGGGGCCCTCGGAGGGCGTCCAAGAGGGGTCCAGAAGGTGGCAAAACCGCCCCGTGAAAAACCCTTGGGGGGGGTAGATCAGAAACCCATGGGAAACCCTCAAGGGTTTCCAAACAAAACCCCCGTTACCGATCCCGATCCCGATCCCAAGAGATCAGAACAGAGTGCGCGGAGGTCTGCGGACAGACCTCCCGCGCCGGCCTCTGCCGGAACCCAGATGCCTCTGGGGAAGACCGAAGACCCGGAGAAAATTGCGCGCGCGGCGCCGCCCCCGCCGGCCTCTCCGGTCGTGATGGTCTTCCCGTGCAGCGGGAAGGTCCCGGAGTGGTCGCTGACGAAAGCGCAGATCGACGAGTGGCGGGAGATCTTCCCGGGGCTCGACGTCGCGGCCCAGTGCCGGCTGGCGCTCGGCTGGGCGAAGGCGAACAAGCTCAAGCGCAAGACGGCGGTCGGGATGCCCAGGTTCCTGTACACCTGGCTCTCGAAGTCGAACGACGCGCCGGCCTCGAACGGCCACAACGGCTACCGCGGCGGCGGCTACCGACAGGCCGAGGAAGTCGAGTACCCGAAGCTATGAAGCGGGCGAAGCCTCCGGCGCCGCGGAAGATCGGCGGCGGGACGCGCGTGGTGCACCAGGACTCGCTGCTGACCGTGGTCGAGGGCCCGCCGATCACGGTGGCCGAGATCAAGGCGATCGTAGCTCAGGTGGCGCCGCACGACCTGCGCGAGCCGGTGCGGCGGGCGATCGGGATCTTCTTGCTGACGAAGGAGTGGACGACGTACGCGTGGCTCTGCGCTCCCTGCGCCGACCTGCGCCGGCGCAATAGCTGGACGCTGGAGCACGTCTGCTGGCGGCACTTCGAGTGCCCCGGCGGATACGGCGACGTCGCCTGCCAGGACTGCGATCTCCGCGTGCAGACCTGGCGCCAGCTCTTCGGACAATGATCGCCCCGTGAAACACAGCGAGAAGGACCCGAGGTCTCCTCTCCCGAACAGCCGGCCCATGCCCTACTCGCTGAAGGCGGAGCAGGCGGTGCTGGGGAGCGTGCTGATCAAGCCGTCCGCGATGGAGGACGTGACGCTGTTCCTGCGGGACGCGGACGAGTTCTACATGCCGGCGCACCGGGAGATCTACGAGGCCATGCGCCACCTGGTGACGACCGGGAAGCCGATCAACCCGGTCTTTCTGGCCGACGAGCTGCGGCTGCGGGGGCAGCTGTCGCGGCTGGAAGACGGAGAGATCTACCTGACGAGGCTCATGGACGTCGTCTCGACCGGCGAGGACGTCCCGCATTACGCGCGCCAGGTGCGGGACTTCGCCGTCCGGCGCCGGCTGATCAAGGCGGCGACGGAGATCGTCCTGCGCGCGCACGGCGAGGAGGACGTGCACGACCTGGTCGCCGAGCACCGGACGGCGGTGGCGAACCTCGAGGTCCCGATGGGAGCGGGGACGGTGCGCCTGGGCGACGTGCTCCAGCACGGGATCGACGAGATCCAGAACAAGCAAGACAAGCCCGACGAGTACGAGGTGCAGACCGGTCTGCGCGAGTACGACGAGAAGATCGGCGGGTGGCGCGAGGAGCAGGTCATCGTGATCGCGGCGCGCCCGGGCAAGGGCAAGTCGTCGCTGGCCTGGTCGACGCTGATCCGGATGTCGATGGGCGGAGTGCCGACGCTGATGTTCTCGCTGGAGATGAGTCGGCAGCAGCTGATCGAGCGGGGCCTGGCGTTCGTCGGGCAAGTGACGGGGAACCGGATCTCCCGGGCGAAGATCGACACCAAGGAGTGGATCAAGGTCCATGACGCGGGGAAGAAGCTGGCGCCGCTCGACCTGCACATCAACACGGACGCGCTGGGGCTCCGGCAGATCTGCTCCGAGGCCAGGCGCTGGGCGGCGAAGATCGACCGCGAGGCGCGGGCGAAGGCGCTGACCGAGAAGCGCGAGCCGCCGACCAAGGTGCGCAAGGTGATCGCCGTCGACTATCTCGGCCTGGTCGAGGTGGAGGAGTCGTCCGACAGCGAGAACCGGACGCAGGTGGTCACCAAGATCACCCGCCGGTTCAAGAAGCTGGCGAAGGAGCTGCACTGCCCGATCGCCCTGGTCTCCCAGTTGAACCGCGAGAGCGAGAAGGGCGGTAAGGGCGGGGTGAGCCGGAAGCCGATCCTGGCCGACCTGCGCGACTCGGGTTCGGTCGAGCAGGACGCGGACCTGGTGCTGTTCCCCTGGCGCGACCCGGGCGTCCGCGGCGCGTCCAAGGGCCCGGTGCCGGCCAGCATCATCGTGGCGAAGCACCGGGAGGGTCCGGAGGGGGAGGTCGACGTGGACTGGGACGGCCGGTTCATGGCTTTCTACGACGCGGCCGAGCGGGACGACGACCGCGCCTGACCGGGCGGGCGGTGCGCGGACAATGATCTGGGGGCAAGGGGTCGATTGCCGGCCCCGGGAAGGAAACGGAATGAAGATCGTGATTCAGGACCTCGACTCGGAGCGCGAGCCCGAGTTGTTCAGAGCGGTGGCGATGGCCTGGGCGAACCCCAAGGCGGTGATCTCGCTGATCGGCCTCGACCCGCCACGGGTGCTGCAGGAGATGCCAGAGGCAGAATTACGCGCGGTGGCGCGCGGTGGCGCGGCGGCGGCGGTTATGACGGAGAAGGCCGAAGAATCTCCCCGGCCGGTGCCGGAGACGGCGGCGCGGAAACCGGCCCCTGCGCCGGCCGCGAAGAAGCGCGGCTACACCGGGGTCAACACCATGCGGAAGCTGGTGGCGATGCTCCAGAAGGAGGCGCCCGCCGTCACGGCGGTGGAGCTGGTGGCCGAGGTAGCGCGGATCCGAGATCAGGACGGCGCTCCGGCCTTCCTGGCTCCGATCGCCTCGGAGGACGTTTCGGTCCGCGTCCTGAACGCCTGCGAGATGATGGGCATCTCGACCGGGGAGAGCTGACCAGTGGCCACGCCAACGAAGCCCCAGGCCGAGTCAGAGGCTGACATCAAGCGAGCGGTCTCGATCAACGTCGAGGCCCTGGCCACGGAGTACGCCGAGCTGCCGTCAACCCTGTCGCGGTGGACGGCGCGGCGGGTGGCAGCGCGCGAGGCGCAGCACCTGGCCGAGGTCGAGCAGAAGGCGGCGGTGGAGCGGGCCGAGCTCGACCTGGAGGTGGGCGAGCAGAAGATCCGCCTGCAGAAGCGCAAGGAGGACGCGGAGGCGGTGGAGGCCGCGCGAGCCGGTGGGGACGCGAAGGCGAAGTCGGCGACGGTCGATGAGATCGAAGCCCGGGTGAAGACGGACCCGGAGTTCCGCAAGCTGCGCGAGTCGGTCATCGACACCATCGAGAAGCACGGGAAGCTGGTGGCGGCGGCCACGAAGAAGGCCGGCGAGGCCCTGGCCATGGTGGACGTGCTCGACGCCAAGCGGGACATGCTGGTCTCGCTGGGGGCGGACATCAGGGCCGACCGCGGCGCCGACCCGTCCCTGCGCGGCGAGCGGCCCCGCCGCTGAAATATTCCGTTTTTATTCCGGACACCAACGACCAAAGGAACAGACACGATGACGACCAAGGCGACGAAGACAGCGAAGACGACGGCGAGCGCCGCCCCCGCGGCAGCGACGGCTCCGGCCCCGGAGGCGGAGGAGCAGGACTGGGAACCGGCAGACCCGGACGCGGTGGCGGCTGACTTCGCCGACTACGAGGAGTCGGCGTTGGAGCGCAAGGCGAAGGGCGCCATGGTCAAGATGGACAAGCCCGGGAAGTACGTCTGGCGCGTCATGCCGCCGAAACGCGGCGGCCCGCTGGTGAAGCGGGTCTGGGTGCACAACGTGAACGCGGAGAAGCTCCGGGAGGCGCTGAAGATCTTCGCCGCGCTGGAGGACACGGAGCGGTTCGAGCTGGCGATGGCGCTCGGGATCGAGGACGTCACCGTCCCCCCGGCCCGCAAGGGCTTCAAGGGTTTCATCTGCCCGAACAAGACCGCGGACGGCGAGTGCCTGTTCTGCGTCGTCTCCGGTGCCCTAGGCAAGCTCGGGCGATCGGACGATGACGCGAAGGAGCTGTCACGCGAACTGCGGTCGAGAGAGGAGTTCTTCGTGAACGCGGTCAGGATGGACCGAGAGGAGGACAAGAAGAAGGGCGTCCGGATCCTGCAGATCGTCCAGGGCGTCTACGAGACGATGATGAAGATCTTCAAGGACAAGGACGCCGGGGGAGACTTCTCTCACCCGGACACGGGATTCAACCTAGTGATCGAGCGGAAGGGGACCGAGCGCGACGACACCGAGTACACGTGCCTGCCGGCGCGCGCGGCGTCCGTGATCGAGGACCGCAAGTGGCTGTCCCAGCTGCACGACCTGTCGAAGGCGCGCTCGGGTCTCGAGACGGCGGAGATGCGCAAGCTGATCGCGAAGCCCGTCGCCCCGGACCCGATCCCGGAGGGCCGCCGCCTGGCGGCGAAGGAAGATCGCAACCACGACGCGGTCGACGCCGAGCACGAGCCGGCGGGGAACTGACCGATGGGCCCCGCCAAGAAGCCGAAGAAGAAGCGCGCGCCGCGGCCGCCCAAGGAGGTGGCCGTCGAGCTGACGGTAGCGGAGCGCGCGGCGGCGCTCCTGCGCAAGGAGTTTGGCGGTGCCGGCGGGGAGAACAGCGCGGCGTCCACGCTGGCGCTGGGTGGGCGGAGCAGGGTCCGGTCGGTGATGCCGACCGGGCTCTCCGTTCTCGACCACCATGTGATCGGGATCGGGGGCCTGCCCTACGGGCGCATCGTCGAGGTCTACGGCCCGGAGAGCGTGGGCAAGAGCGCGCTGGAGTGGCACCTGATGGGGGCGGCGCAGCGAGACGGGGCGCTGGTGGTGTTCGGGGAGAGCGAGCCGGCGCTGGCGCCGGAGTGGGTGGACACCTTCGGGGTCTCCCGGAAGGACGTGGTGACGCCCGACTGCGACGTCCTGGAGGTGTTCCTGCGCGAGGTCGAGTGCCTGCTGGACAAGCTCCGCGGGAAACAGAAGCTGGTGGTCTTCCTGGACAGCGTCGACAGCTGCCTGCCTGAGGACGCGGTGAAGGCCCACGCCAGGGACAAGGACGTCCCCGGGATCATGGGGCGGGCCTGGAGCGAGTGGATGCGGGTGCTCGCCCCGAAGGTCTCGGAGAAGCAGGCGATCCTGGTGCTGGTGAACCAGGTGCGGGCGAAGATCGGGAACATGTACGGGCCTCAGGAGACGACGCCCGGGGGGAACGCGATCAAGTTCTACAGCTCGATCCGCCTGGCCATGAGCCACGGGCAGTTCGAGAAGCGCGGGACGGCGCGCGTGGGGAAGTGGGCGCGGGTGCGCGCCATCAAGAACAAGTGCACCGTGCCCATGCGGGACGCGGAGGTGCTGCTGCGGTTCGGTGAGGGGTTCGACGACGCGGCCAGCACGATGGACTTCGCCAAGGAGGCGGGGTGCGTGGGAAGGGACTGCACGAGCCTGAGAGAGGCGCGGCTGGCGCTGGGGTGGCCGGTTGACGAGGCGGCGCCGGACGTCAAGGTGGCGATCCGGCAGAAGAAGGAGGGGTCATGACGGAAGAGGACGAGGCGCTGGTGCAGACGCCGCTCGGGCGGGCGCGGGCGGCGATCCGGGAAGCGGAGCAGGAGGTAGCCGAGGCCTACGAGGTGGCGCTGAAGGTCAGCGACCTCTGGGGCTACTCGGATATGGAGCTGATACCGGACCACTCGTCGCTCTCTTTCGTGGCGATCTTCGACTTCAACGACAGTCCCGCCGAGGCTGCGACCAAGGTCGCTCACCTCCTGAGGCCGGTGCTGGAGAGGTGCGGCATTGCTCGGGTCGAGTGCCGCCGGGTCGAGGTCGACTCGGCTTACGTGTCGGACGTTGACAAGGCGGCGCTGGCCGACGCGCGGGAGCCGGGCTGATGCCGCTGGCGCTGTACCTGCTGGAGTTCACCAGCGACGACAAGAAGACGATCGCTGACGCGCGGCAGGCCGAGCCCCCACTGACCGACGACGGCCCGCACTACCTCGGGGGCTTGATCGTCGAGGCGGCGTCCCTGGTCGACGCCGAGGCGCTGGCGCAGCGGCGTGGCCTCGATCCGGGCGGGGAGATGGACGGGCGCGAGCTGCCGCGGAGCGTGTTCGTCCCGGAGACGCGGACAATGATCCTGCTGTCGAGGGCTGAAGTGCAGGAGATCAAGAGGAGGGCGTTTTGATAGCGATCATCGCGGATTGTCACTGCGGGAACCACGCGCGTTTCGGCGGAGCGATGGAGAATGGGCTGAACGCTCGGGCCCGGCTGACGATCGCGTCGCTCCAGGCCGCGGTGAAGGCGGCTGGGGCGGCTGGGGCGGATACCCTGTTCGTGGCCGGCGACCTGTTCCATAGCCGGCGCCCGGAGCCGGCCCTGATCGCGGAGGTGCAGCGGGTTTTTGCCGAAGCTGACCCCATGCTAGTGGTCGTGGTGCCCGG
>Ga0265319_1000053_pt1 | contig 94221 bp, 58 predicted proteins | sample 4824metaG_FD_192443 | JGI IMG/M metagenome (GOLD analysis project Ga0265319, IMG submission 192443) | Rhizosphere microbial communities from Carex aquatilis grown in University of Washington, Seatle, WA, United States - 4-8-24 metaG | ecosystem: Host-associated > Plants > Roots > Rhizosphere >... | reverse complement strand
CTGAGGGGAGACGGCTGGCGCCGGCTCTCGCCGGCCTACTTGCCGAGGAGAACGATCGGTCCCTCGGCCTTGGGGACACCGCCCTTTTTCTCCAGGCTGATGGCGAAGGCGGCGGCCTGCTTGACCGGCTGGTCGGGCTTGAAGGCGAGCACCACCTTGCCGTCGGCGGCGACATGGAACACGCCGCCGTTGACGGGATTTGCATAAGCCGGGTCGACAATCCAGATCTGATAATCCTGCGCGGCGTCGATGGCGGGCAGCTTTTCCACGGTGAGGAGGCCGGCCTGCTGCTCAGGGTCCCAGACGGCGATGACCTGCGCCTCCTTGGTGTTGCCGGCGAGCGAGGCGAGGGCGGTGACCTTGAGCCGCGAGAGATTCTCCGCGTCGCGCAGTTTCCGGCCGAGCTGGTTGATCATGTTCTCCGCCAGCAGCGAATGCTGGGTGAGCTGGTTTTGCGCGATCTGGTAGGCGACCTCGGCGAGCTGACGCTCGGTGCGGAGGGTCGCGTTTTCGTCGCGCAGGAGCAGGTTCTGGCGGGCGAACAGCAGGGTGGCGACGGCCAGGCCGGCGGCCATGGCCCAGGGGATGAGCCGGAGCAGGGGGAAGGCGACGACCTGGGCGGCGGCCGGCGGTTCAGCGGCCGGGCGGGAATGCCCGGCGCAGGCGGTGAGGACGCGGTCCCTGAATCCGGGCGGCGGGTCGAATTGGGGTGCGGCCAGGGCGGCCAGGGCGGCGGTCCCGGCGAGGCGGGCGTGGAAGGCTTGCAACTCGGCGTTGCCGGCCAGCTGGGACTCAAAGGCGGCCTTTTCCGCGCCTTCGAGCAGGTCGAGGGCGTGGAGGGCGGCGAGTTCTTCCTGTTGGTCGGTGATCATAGCCGGGCGGGAAGGGTTGCGCGCAGCTTGAGCAGGCCGCGGCGGATGCGGGCCTTGATGGTGCCGAGCGGCTCGTTGAGCCGGGCGGCGATCTCCTGCTGGGTGAGGCCGCTGAAAAAGGCGAGTTCGATGGCCTTCTGCTGGTCGGGCGCCAGCTGCGCGAGAGCGGAGCGGACGGCGCCGGCCTTTTCCCGGACCCAGAGCGAGCCGGCGGAGTCGGTGTCACCGGCCGGGCCGGCGGGCTGCAGATCGGGTGCGGCCTCCGCGAGCAGTTCGCCGCGGCGCTGGCGCATGCGGACGCGGTCGATGGCGCGGTTCCGGGTCAGCGTGGCGGCCCAGCCGAAAACAGAGCCCCGGCCGGCCTCATAGGCGGCCGCCTTCTGCCACAGTTGCAGAAAGACATCCTGCACGATGTCCTGGGACTCGGCGGTGTCGTGGGTGATCCGACAGGCCAGCGAGAAAAGCGGCCGGGCCAGCGAATCGTAGAGACCGCCCAGGGCGGCCTTGTCGCCGCGGGCCATGGCGGCGAGCAGCCGCGCCTGTTCCCGGGACTGGTCATCGCCGGCGTCCCCGCCGGAGACCGTTGGGTCATCCGCGGTCATGCGGGAACGCGCCGGCGCCGGACGGCGGGGCGGCGCGATTTCCAGCAGCGCAAGCGGACGGGCGGAGACCAATAACATTGCATGACTGATACGCGCATACCGGAGGACAGGATGCCGAGGATTTTGATTTGCCCGGCCTTGGCAACTGCAATGCGCCGGTCAGAGCACGAGCAAACCGATGCAGCCGAGCACCACCAGCGCGGCGAGGATGCCGAGGATGAGTTTTTCCTGTTTCGTGACGGCGAAGGGCACGGGGGCGGTGGTTCAGGGCTGGCGGGACGATCCGGCCGGGCGCATTCAGAGACCGAAGGCGGTGAGGTTGGTCAGGATCTCGCGCACCAGCGGTTCGTGCGCGAGCTCATGCCAGGGCTTGTTGCTGGAGATGCGGATGAAGAACTGGTCGCCCTGCCGGCGAAAGCCGTAATGCAGGGCGGATCTCAGCAGCGCGGGCACGGAATAGGGATCGTGGAAGTCGAGCACGCGGCCGTCGTAGATGTGCCAGAACCAGACATTCTGCCGGTAGCCGTCCCCATTCTCGAACAGGCGGTGTTCGCCGGCGGCGATATTCAGCCCCGGCATTGCCGGCGACTGCTGGGTGTCAATCAGCGGATGAGGGGTCCAGCCCGCGCCGGGCCAGCAGGCGTCCGGGGTGTGCGTGGCCACGCGGCTGACCGAGGCCTGGCCGGCGGACCAATAGGCGACGTAGACCGTGAACTGGATGAAGTCCGCCGGGCCGGTCTTCCGCAGGTAGGAGCGTTCGACGAGATGGGTGGTTTGCAGGATGTCGGCAAATTGATAGAGATCGGTCGGCGTGACCACCTGCCAGTTCCCGGCGCTGGCGGGCAGGCTGGCCAGGAGGTCGGGCGGCTGGCGGTTGTCACGGGCGGGGGGCCGGGAACTGGCGAAAAAGAAAACGCCCATGGCCAGCGTGGCGGCCATCGTCACCCAGAAAAATCGCCGCGGCCCGCGCGGGGGGGCGCGGCCGGCGGGCACGCGTTCGGTCGTCACCGGGGCCGGTTTCGACTCGAGCAGGATGGCCAGTCCGGCCAGCAGCAGGGCGGTCACACCCAGGATGGCGTAGCCCGTGGCGTCGTGCCAGAAACCGGTGATGTCGCGGCCGGAATTGGCCAGCAGGGTGAGCGTGAGCGAGCGCAGGTAGTTCATGCCCAGCGCGAGCAGCGGCGCCACGAGGATCAGCCCCAGCCGGGCCAGGGGGCGGCGGACCTGCCAGGCGGCGAAGAAGAATCCGGCGAAAATGCAGGACAGCAGGCTGCGGATGCCGCTGCAGGCCTCCTCGACGCCGACGGTGGTCCGCACCAGCTCGATGATGTTGCCGTGCTGCCGCGCGGGGATGCCGAGCAGGTGCAGCGTGTGCAGGACGCTGCCCGTGACCCAGCCCTGCAATGCGAGCGTGATCCGGGCATAGGTGCCGTGGGGCAGGGGTGCGGCCAGCAGCCAGAGGAAAATGGCGGTGAAGCTGATCCAGTTGCAAGGCACGACGCGCACCTGTTCATCGGCCAGCAGGATCAGGCCGCCCGTGAGGAAGCAGCAGAGCGAGGCCGCGAGCACGAAGAGCACGAGCGCATGCGACCAGGCCAGGGACGCCGCCAGCAGGCCGGCCATGGCGAACAGCAGGAAGCCCGCCACCATGAAGCAGCCCAGGGCCAGGGCGACCGGGCGACGGGCGGGCAGCCAGCGGTGCGGGCCCTGGCGCCGGCTTTCCCAGAGGAGCAGGAGGAAAACAACGGGGACGAAAAAGCCGTGCGAAAGGTCGGGATTCGACCGCCATTCCGGCCAGAGGACGAGGCTGAAGGCCCCGGCGAGTCCGAGCAGCAACACGCCGATCGGGCGGGTGCCGGCGGGCGGGCGGGCGGGGACCGGCGGGGCGGGATTCATTTCGGCGCCGCGGCGGCCTGCCGTTCCAGGATGGCATAAACCACCTCGGCGGGCAGCGGCACGAGGGGCAGGATGCGCGCGAGGCGCGGGTCGGGTTTCCCGGTTTTCAGCAACACCTCCAGGCCGTGAAGGACCCGCGTGTCCGAGGCGGTGAACCGGCTGAGCTGGTCGTGCAGCGTCCCGGCCTGCGCGGTGTCCCCGGCGAGCACCGCGACGAGATAGGTGGCCTGATAGAGGGCCAGGTTCTCACCGGTCAGCGGCGGGCCCTCGAGCAGGAACTTGTCGCAATAGCGGGCCGCCGGCGCGGTCGCCGGGTGGGCGATCAGGTAGGCGCAGAATTGCGCGGCGATGCGCGGCACCATCGGATACTGCAGGAGATTGTCATACTCCGAGCCGACGAGGGAGTTCCATTTCAGGGCTTGAAAAATGCACAGGCGCAGGAAGGAGGCCTCATCGGGCTGCACGCGCGGGCCGTACGCAGTCAGCAGTTCGTTGGCCTGCTCGGCCCGGCCATAAAGGAGCAGCCGGTGCACCTGGTAATAGGGATAGTAACTGGCGTCCGGATAATGGGAGACGCGGGTGAGACGCGGCAGGACGCGGTCGAGCTGGTTTTCCAGCAGGGCCTGCTCGATGCCGATGATCTCCGTGCACCACTCCGGCAGGTGGGGATTCTGCTGCAGCACCTGGGCGAGGGCGCCGCTGTTGCCGGTCTGGCGGGCGGCGAAGAGCAGGGCGTTCAGCCAGGCGCCGCGCTCCGCGGGATCCTCGCTGAGCATGGTGGCGGCCAGGGGCATGATCCGGTCGTAGTCGGCGCGGCCCAGCAGCGTGCGGAACCAGATCTGGGCGGTCTGGACGCGCTGCTCGGGCACGTCGTGCATCAGCCGCTCATAGATATGTTCGGCGATGAAGGGATTGGCGGCCACCTGGGTCAGACCGGCCAGGGCGATGCCGGCGCTGTAATTCCGCGGGTTGAGCTGGCAGACCATCTCGAGGGACAGGATGGCTTCCTGGTAATTGCCCTGGCGCAGCGCCAGCTGGGCGCGGTTGACATAGAGGCGCTCCTGGGAAGCGCGCAGGTCCTTCCACCGGGCCGGCCAGGCGATGGTGAAGTATCTTACATCATAGTTGGCGGCGCGCATGGCGGCATAGACCGCCACAGTGCCGGCGAGATAGACGGCCAGCAGGGAAACGGCGGCGTAGAGGACTGCGCGGCCCCAGAACGGGCGGACGCCCTCGGCTTCCACCGAGCACCGCCAACCCTCCTTGGTCTCGGTGAGCAGGGGGCAGACGCGGCGGAACCGGGCCGGCCGATGCCACTGCATGACCGCATCGCACCGCGTATCAAAGGCCAGGCCGGAATCGCTGGCATTCTGGCACGGACAGTCGTCCCGGTGCGCCCCGTGGATGCGGAACCAGCTTTTGCGGGCGTTCCAATAGAACAGGCTCCACCAGAAACGAAAGTAATCTCCGATCCATCCGATCACGGGCGCAAACTAGACGGGGGACCGTGCGCGGCAAGGCGCAATCAGCCGGGGGCCGGCCCGGCGGCGTCGGGAGGACGTGGAACCAGACCGTTGGGCCCGCGCGAACGCGGCTCAGATCTCCGTTGTATAAATCTCCGGGTGCAGCGTGCCCTCCGCCACGCGCGTGACGGGGCCGGTCATCCTGATGGCGAAATCAGGCGAGATTTCGATGCCGATCCGGCCGCCGGGCATGTGCACGGTCAGGCGGGCGTCCACCAATCCGAGCCGGTGGGCCACGGCGGCGGCGGCGCTGGAACTGCTGCCCGAGGCCAGGGTGTAACCGGCGCCGCGCTCCCAGATCTCGATCCGCACGTTCCGGCGGTCGAGCACCTGCAGAAACTGGACGTTGATGCGGTTGGGGAAATTCCGGTGCACCTCGATGGCGGGGCCGTATTTCGTCGCGAGCGCGGCGGAGATCTCCGGGAGCACGATGACGCAATGCGGATTGCCGATGCCCGCGGCGGAAAAGATGAATTCCCGGTCCTGGATGGTGAACGGCTCGTTGAGCACCTCGCGCACCGGGCCGGCGACGGGGATCCGGTCGCTCTGGAAGCTCACGCGGCCCATCTCGACCGCGATGAGGCGGTCATCCGGCAGGATGCGGGACTCGACCACCCCGCCGGGCACCTCGATGGTGAAGGGCGCCGCGCCCACGAGCTGCTGGTCGTGGAGGTAGCGCGAGAAGATGCGCAGGCCGTTGCCCGACTTCTCGGCCTCGGAGGCGTCGGGGTTGAAGATGCGCAGGCCGAACTGCGCCCGGGCCGAGGGCAGGGGGCCCCAGAGGATGCCGTCGGAGCCGACGCCGTAGTTGCGGTGGCAGATGACGCGGATCTGCGCCGGGGTCGGCGCCGTCCAGCCCGGAAAGTCGGCCGGGTTCATCACGAGGTAGTCGTTGCCGAGGGCGTGGTATTTGTGGAAGCGCATGCGGGAGGAGAGGGGATAAACCACCGGACACCCGGAAGACACGGAAATAATTTGTGTGCGGGGCCAATATGAGGGCAGCTATGAACCCAAGCCATTGTGGGCACCGCGCCCACAGGCCGAGCTCAGATCGCGGCGGCCTGCGTTTTGGGGGTGTAGCCGAGGAGGCGGCGGTCCTTGATGAATTCGGCGACCTTGGGCGGCACCATGGTTTCCCAGACGGGGTCGCCGGACTTGATGCGCTGGAGCACGTCGCGGGAGAAGATGTTCAGGTAGTCGGGGTTGCTGCCGACGATGCAGTCCAGGTTGTGGTTCTCGAGCAGGTGGGCGTAGAGGTTGCGCAGCCGGTCGGAGACCTGCAGGTTGCGGGCGGTGATCATGATGCCCGACGCGAATATGCCGTCGGGGGCGTGGATGGGGGCCGTGGCGGGATTGCCGCTGGCGAGGTAGCGGTCGAAGGCATCCTGCCGCATCGGGTAGATGTAGAGCTTCACCGCGTGCCGGAACATGCGGCCCATGGACTCGAGGATGCCGCCCTCGAGTTCCTCGTAGTATTTCTCGTTGAAGATCTCGAGCAGGTTGTTGATGCCCATCGCCACGCCGATCATTTCCTTGGTGTAGCGGCGGAAATAGGAGACCAGGCGGTAAAATTCCGAGTAGTTGGAGATGAGGGTCGTGAGGCCGATGTGGCCGAGCATGTCGACGCGGGCGAGGAAGTCGTCGGCGTTGAGATCCCCCTCGGCGAGGAGGTTGTTCATGGTGATTTCCATGAGCACGACGATCTCCTTGCCCTTGACCATCGGTTCCTGGAGGAACTGCGCGTGGGCGCAGTTGAGCATGTCGACGTTGACGTGCGTGACGGGGCGGAAGCTGCCGCGCTCGACGAGCACGGCCTTGTGGTGCAGCACCTCGGAAGGCTGGAGGACCTCGCCGCCGGGGGCGAACATGACGGCGTTGGTCAGGCCGAACTGCACGAGGTGGAGCGACACCAGGCGGTTGTCGACCTGCTTGAAGACGGGGCCGCTGAACCGGACCATGTCGACCTCGATCCGGTCCGTGCCGATGTTGTCGACGAGCGACTGGATGTACTGGCGCGGGTCAAGGGCGTAGTTGAACGCGCCGTAGATGAGGTTGAGGCCGACGATGCCGAGCGCCTGCTGCTGCTGGACGTTTTCCTTGTCCCACAGGCGGACGTGGATGACGACCTCGTTGGGCTCCTCCAGCGGGTTGTGCTGGAAGCGGACGCCGAGCCAGCCGTGGCCCTCGTTGGGGCCCTTGAAGCTTTTGGCCGCGACGGTGTCGGCGAAGACAAAGAACCGGGTGCGGTCGCCGCGCTTTTCGGACAGGCGCTCCTTGAGCAGCCGGTATTCGTGGTCGAGCATCGTGTGCAGGCGCTCCTGGGAGACATAGCGCGGCGCCTTGCCGTAGATGGCGTCGCTGAAGGTCATGTCATACGCCGACATGGTCTTGGCGATGGCCCCGGAGGCGCCGCCGACCTGGAAAAAGATGCGGGAGACCTCCTGGCCGGCGCCGATCTCCGCGATGGTGCCATAGCGGGTGCCATCGAGATTGATGGTGAGCGCCTTGCGGTTGGTGGTGAGCAGTTCCTTTTTCTCGCCCATGCCGGCAATCTAGGCGGCTTTGCCGGCAAATGAAAAGGCCTAGATCGTGAAATCGGCGTGCCGGTCGAAGAGTTAGGGCCGCGAATGCCGCCGGTCAGGCCGGATAACCGTTTGTCCAAGTGGCGGGCCAACAAACGCTTTTCGCTGGCCGTGGCGGGCGCGTTGCCTACTTTTACGGCATGAAGAGCTTCTTCACGTCCTTCTTTGCGACCATCATGGCGCTGATTGTCTTCGTCCTCGGCGGATTCGTGGTGTGCCTGCTGTTCTTCGCCGCGCTGGCGGCCATGGGACAGAAGAAACCCGTGATCGTGCAGAGCGGGTCCTATCTGGTCTTCGACCTGTCGGCCAACATCCAGGACACGCCTTCCCAAATGGACGGCCTGGAACAGCTCTCCGAGGCCTTCGGGGGCAACGGGCGGCATCTCCTGCAGCTGCGGGAGGTCACCCGCGCCCTCCAGGCCGCCGCCAAGGACAACGCGATCAGCGGTCTCTTTATCACCGGCCAGATGCAGCCGTCGGGCTACGGCTCGGGCTACGCCGCGCTCAAGGAGGTCCGCGAGGCCATCGAGGTCTTCAAGGCTTCCGGCAAGCCGGTGCGAGCCTATCTCGACAACGCCAGCACCCGGGATTACTACCTCGCCTCCGTTGCGAAGGAGATCGTCCTCGACCCCTACGGCGTCGTGTTCATGCCCGGGCTCGCGGCGCAGCCGATGTTCTTCGCCGGCACCTTTGAGAAATTCGGCATCGGCGTGCAGGTCACCCGCGTGGGCAAGTACAAGAGCGCGGTCGAGCCCTACACCCGCAAGGACATGAGCCCCGAGAGCCGCGAGCAGACCCAGCAGCTGCTGGGCGATGTCTGGGGCACCCTGACGGCCGCCATCGAGCACTCGCGCCGCCTCGAGCCGGGCGCGCTGCAAACCATCACGGACGAGAACGGATTTCTCCGCCCCGAGGCCGCCAAGCGCCTCAGGCTGGTGGACCGGATCGCCTACCGTGACGAGGTGCTCGACGAGCTCAAGGCCGCCACCGGCCGCGCGGGTTCGAGCCAGTCCTTCAAGCAGGTTGCGCTGAAGGATTACGCCCGGCTGGTGTCCGGTGGCGGCGGCACGGCCCGGCGGCAGAACGAGGGCAGGTTCGATCTCGGCACCGGCGGACACGGGAAGATCGCCATCGTCTACGCCGAGGGTGAGATCGTCGACGGCACCGGCAACGAGGCCGGCTACGTCTACGGGGACAAGACCGCCCGGATGCTCCGGCAGATCCGGGAGGACGACAGCATCTCCGCCGTGGTCCTCCGCGTGAACTCGCCCGGCGGCAGCGTCGCCGCCTCCGAGGCGATCCAGCGCGAGGTGCGGCTGCTGCAGAAAAGCCGGCCCTTGGTGGTGTCCATGGGCACCGTGGCCGCCTCGGGCGGCTACTGGATCGCCACCTACTCCGACCGGATCTTCGCCGAACCCACCACGATCACGGGCTCGATCGGCGTCTTCGGCCTGTTCCTCAATTTCCAGGGTCTGGCCACGGACCGGCTCGGCCTGAGCTTTGACACGGTGAAGACGGCGAAATTCGCCGACCTCGGCACCGCCGTGCGCGCCAAGACCGACGAGGAGCTCGCCCTCTTCCAGCACAGCGTCGACTGGGTCTACGACCAGTTCCTCAGCAAGGTTTCCGCGTCGCGGCGGATGGACCGCAAGCAGCTCGAGGAAATCGCCCAGGGCCGAGTCTGGTCCGGCACCGCGGCGCTCAAGCTCGGGCTCGTCGACGAACTGGGCGGCCTGGCCGATGCGGTCACGTACGCGGCCCACAAGGCCCGCCTGGGGGATGATTTCCGGGTGACGGAATATCCGCGCAAGCTGCAGTTCGCCGAGGCCCTCACCGAGGCGCTGGAAGGCCGGCACCATGAGCAGTCCTTCAGCGGACCCATGGGCGTTTTCATCCGGCAGGCGACCACGGAACTGCTTTCGCTGAACCGGTTCAACGACCCGCGCGGCCTCTATGCCCGGCTGCCCTTTGAGTTTAACCTGAACTGACCGCCGCCGCCCTTGCACCAGAACCACACCCTCAATCGCGACTGCCCGGCGACGGCCATCCCGGCCGGCGACCGGGTCATGCTCAGGGCGGGCGACAGTGTTTTTATCACGCAGACGCTCGGCGGCAATGTCACCGTGCGCACCGACACCGGGCTTTTCCGGATCGCGCGCGAGGACGCCGCCGCGATCGCCGGCTTTACCCCGACGGACGCCGCCCCGGCCGCTGGCTCAGCGCAGGCTGCCTTCTCCGAGGAGGCGGTCTGGGCCGCGCTCAAGACCTGCTTCGATCCCGAGATCCCCGTCAACATCGTCGATCTCGGCCTCGTCTACGACCTCGCCGTCGAGCCATCCCCGTCCGGTGGCAACATCGTCGAGGTGAAGATGACGCTAACCGCGCCAGGTTGCGGCATGGGTCCCGTCATCGCCGAGGACGCCCGGCAGAAGATCGCCGCCTTGCCCACCGTCGAGTCCGCCAGGGTGCACATCGTCTGGGACCCGCAATGGGTCCCACAGATGATCTCCGACACCGGCCGCAAAGTCCTGGGCCTGGAGTAAGGGGTAGGGTGCTTCCTCCCGCCGTCGCCCAGGCTATGACGGGCAAGCCGGATGCGTCGATTCGCGCACGGCTCGGCTGGACCGAGGAGTCCGTCCTCAGCTCTTCTTCTCCGGGGGCGTGAAATCGAAGGGCAGGTCCACCTGGGCCTCGACCGGCCGGCCGCCCTTCACCTCGGGCACGAACCGCCATAGCCGCACGGCCGCGAGCGCGGCCTCGCCGAAGGCGGGAGCCGCCGCGCTTTTCACGGCAGGATTGGAGACCTGGCCGCGGGCATCGATATGGATCGAGATGATCGCCTGTCCTCTGGTTTTCGCCTGCAGCAAATCAGACGGATATTCCGGCCCCGGGCCGCACAAGACCTGCGGGGGCGCGTCCTGCACCCCGGCGATGCGCCGGGCGATCATGCGGTCCAGCGCCGCCTCCCGCTGCTGGGGAGGAATCTTCGATTGGAACACCTCCCGGCTGCCGGAGAACAGGTGAAGCTTGTATTTCCCCGAATCCAGGTCGAACGCCAGGGGCAGGACGGCCGAAACCGACTTGAAGTGCCGTGCGTCCAGCTGGCCAACCTCCTGCACGAAAATGGTCTTCATGTCATTGTCGGCATTCAGTTCCAAAGCAAAGTAAACATCGTCCAGATCATAAGGCGTCTCAAGCGTGGCTTCGAAGATGAACTCGCGGTTCAGCTGCGCCCCCTTCATGTTCAGGTGGCGTTTCTTCACCACCACGTTCCGCAGCTCGACGAACACCGGCAGATATTCGTCCGTTTTCTGCAAGGTATATTTCCGCCCTTCCGCGAAGACCATCTTGCCATCCTTCTCCACGATCGGGGCGCTGGCACGCACCCGGCGCACCGGGTAATATTTCCCGTCGAGATTGGCGAACAAGGTTTCCTGGGCGCTAAGCGGGGCGGTGAAGCCGGCGAGGAGACACAGCACCAGCACCAAGTGCCGCAGGAACGAAGGGGTATTCATGGCCGGCCGCAGTTTCGCCAGACGAGCTGGCTGACTCAAGGCAAACCCTCGCGGCAGCACCTGCGCCGTTCCGCAGGAACGCGTGATGGGGGAGAAGGCTGGAGCCTCACCGGTCGATCGCCTTCAGGCTGCCAACTGCGTAGCGCTCGCCCGCCACCTCGCCGGGCGGCACGGCTGCTTCCAATTCCTGCACCTCGGCGGGGTTCAGGACAAGGTCGGCGGCGGCGGCGTTTTCCTCGAGATAGGCCCGGCGCTTGGTCCCCGGGATGGGGGCAATGTCGTCGCCCTTGGCCAGCACCCAGGCCAGGACCAGCTGACCGGGCTTCACGCCCTTGCGCTGTGCGATCGCGTGGACCCTATCCACCAGCACCAGGTTGGCCTTGAGCGCCTCGGCGCCGAAGCGCGGGAAACGCTGCATGCGGGTGTCCGTGGGGTCCAGGTCGGCGGCCTGCGTGATCTTCCCGGTGAGAAAGCCGCGGCCGAGCGGGCTGTAGGGCACAAATCCGATGCCCAGCTCGCGCAGGGTGGGCAGGATTTCCTTTTCCACATGCCGCTCCCACAGGGAATACTCCGTCTGCAGGGCCGTGATCGGATGGACCCTGTGCGCCCGGCGGATTGTCGCGGGCGATGCCTCGGACAAGCCGAGGTAGCGCACCTTGCCGGCTTTTTTCAGTTCCGCCATCGCGCCCACGGTGTCCTCGATCGGGGTCTGCGGATCGACCCGGTGCTGGTAATACAGGTCGATATGGTCCACGCCCAGCCGTCGGAGCGAGGCCTCGCAGGCCGCCTTCACATATTCCGGCCGGCCGCTGATGGTCCACACGCTGGGATCCTCCTTGCGGCGGATATTGGCGAATTTGGTTGCGAGAAAAACCTCGTCGCGGCGGCTGCGGATCGTCCGCCCGACCAGTTCCTCGTTGTCGCCGATCCCGTAGGTGTCGGCCGTGTCCAGGAAAGTGATGCCCAGGTCCAACGCGCGCAGGATGGTCGCGGCGGACTCGGCGTCATTGCGCGGTCCGTAGAATTCGCTCATGCCCATGCAGCCGAGTCCGAGCCGGGAAACGATGGCCCCTTGCAAGCCCAGGCGGATTTTCTTCATGCCATTACGGATTGTCGGGACGCAGCATTAGTCAACCGCACAAGCGACGGAGCGGAGGGGCCTGAAAAAGGGCGACCTCAGTTTTGAATATTTATCTTAAATCATGCCGACCTTGAAACTCAATCGATGGAAATACTTAAAACGTGGCCCTTTTTATTCGCCGTGGGTCAAATACCCCGGAGGCTGCTCCAGGGATCATTCCTTTCTAAGGTGCCTCTCGTCGGGGATCCGCAATGGGTCCTGCGGATGATCTCGGACAGGGGCCGAAAGGTGCTGGGGCTGGAGTGGGGGCGCCGGGGGACCAGGATCACATAAGATCCCGGAAAATCCAGGAAGGGAATGTCTGGGGAACGGCCGCAGGTCAGAAAATCTGCGACCTGAGCCGGTCTGCGCTGTCTTTCACGGGGTGCCATCCCTCAACGCCGCCCGCACGCTCGTGGCCCGGAACAGCCGGTTTTACGACGCTTTCTGGGCCCGGACCTACCTGACCCGGCCGGAGCGGTTCAATACCTGGCCCATGATCTCCGCCTTGGTGCCGGCCGCGCCGCACCGCCTCGAGATCGGCCCGGGCCTGCGCCCGCGGCTGCCGATCGCCGGGACGTTCTTCTTTGATCTCAGTGCGCTGGTCGTCGAGCGGCTCAAGCTCCGCGGCGGCATCGCCACGGTGGGGGAAATCACCGAACTGCCGTTCAGCGACGGCATGTTCGACCTCGTGGCGGCGTTTGACGTGATCGAGCATGTCGCGGACGACCAGCGCGTCTTTGCCGAGCTGACCCGCGTCCTGGCCCCGGCGGGCCGGCTGATATTTTCCGTGCCACTGCATCCCGCCCACTGGACCGCCTTTGATGATTATGTCGGCCACGCGCGCCGCTATGAGCCGGCGGCGTTGCAGGGCATGCTCGCCGCCCACGGATTGGTCGTCGAGAAGAGCACGGCCTTCGGGATGCAGTCCAACAGTCCCCGGCTGCTGGATTATGCGGTCCAGGGCCTCACGCAGTATCCGGTCGCGGCTTCCCGCTGCTACAACTGGTTTTTCTTTCCGCTCGGGCTGCTCCTGCAGCAGGAGCTGGAATTCACGGCCGGGCTGATGGACCTGGATGAGGCCTACGAAGTGCTGCTGGTGTGCGGACGGGAAGACCAGTCGGAAACCTGAGACCTGAGACCTGCTGATTGGAAACCGGACCGGAGATGCGAGGTGCGGACAGCCATTCGCAGCCGGGAGCCCGGACCTCACCGCCGCCCCGGTTTACTAACCCTTGGCTTCCGCCACCCTGAAGCTCCGCCATTTGTCGGTGGGCAGGGCGGCGAGCACGATCAGCCCGACCTGGCTGGCGACGAAGGCGATCAGCCAGTAGAACGCGGCGTCCATGAAGCCGTAGCTGTGCAGGCCGACGCCGAGCATGTTCGTGCCGAACCAGCTCCAGCTCGTCACGACGTTGCCGAAGACGGCCAGCATCATCAGGCCCCGCTGCTTCACCATGCCGCCCCAGCGGGCGTGCAGGATGACGGCGTTCCAGATGACGATGATGAGCGCGCCATTCTCCTTCGGGTCCCAGCCCCAGAAGCGGCCCCACGACTGGTCGGCCCAGATGCCGCCGAGGACGGTGCCGACGAGGCTGAACAGCGTGGCGAAGCACACGATGCCGTAGACCATGCGCGCGAGCGAGTCCGCCGTGGCCCGGTCGAGCGACCGGGTCAGCACGCCGCGCACGATGTAAATCATCGCCAGGAAACCCGCGAGGAAGGTGGCGGCATAGCCGGTGGTCACGACGACGACATGCGTCGCGAGCCAGATGTTGGTGTCGAGCACGGCGCGCATCATCTCGAGGGTGTCGCCGCTGAGCGCGAGGTGGTGGGCGATGAGCAGGGTGACGAAGCCGATCATGCCGGCCGCGACGGACCCCACGCCGTTCTTGTAGATGCGCTCGAGGAAAAGGCACAGCAGCACGGCGCCCCAGCCGACGAAGAGGGCCGAGGAATAGAGGTTGGTGACCGGTGGCCGGCCCTCCAGCCACATGCGCGTGATGATGCCGGCGGTGGTCAGGACGAAGGCCGTCAGGATGAGGTAGAACGCGCTGCGGCCGAGCACGCCGGGCCAGACAAGCCAGGAGACGACGGCGAGGGCGAAGGCGAAGGCATAGAGGACCATGCTCTTGTAGAACGGCTCCGCGGCGTTGAAGCGGGACTCGACGTCGCTCTTGTGCAGCGCGGTGGCGTAACGCTTGACGAGCTGCTCATGGAAGATCTGCACGATCTCGTTGAACTGCCTGGCGTCGCCCGTGCGCCAGGCGTGGCCGAGGGCGGCGTAGGCCATGACGTTGGGGTTGACGCGGCCCGTGCCGAAGGAAGCCATGAGCGCCTCGCCCGTGGTGGTCCAGTGGGCCGGGTCGGTGTCGGCCGCCTCGGGCGGGACGGTGCGCAGGTAGCCGAGCTGCTCGAGGTAGCTGAAGCGGTCGGCCATTTCCTTCATGACCTTGACGGCGGCCTCATCGTGGGCCTCGCCCTTCTGCTTGGCGAGGACGGCGGTGATGCCGGCGGGCAGGGCGCGGTCGAACTGCATGAGCTCGGTCAGGAAGTCGGCCGACTCCGGCACCTCCATGCTGGCCTTGAGCCGCAGGTAGAGGATGACGTGCTCATTGACCGCGAGGACCTGCTTTTGGAAGCTGGTGCGCAGCTGGGCGTCGACAGGCTCGGCGAGCCGGGCCTGGCGGTCGAGCTCGGCCAGCTTCGGGCGGAGCTGGTTGTAGGAGAAGCGCGAGCGTTGCGCGGGCACGAAGTCGGCGACGGCAAGCGTGCGCATCGTGGCGCTGTCATACTTGATCTTGGTGTCCTCGGGGGTGATGCCCAGGAGGTCGAGGACCTCGGGGGAGTCGATTTTGAAGGTGGGGTACGCGTCCGCCTTCTTCGGGTTGAACAGCGTGTCGGCGAGCCACGCGGTGGGCGACTCGACCAGCGGCTCGGGGTGGGTGGGGTCGCTGACGCGCTGGCGGTTCTGCATCACGAGCAGGGAGGTGCGCGCGACCGTGTCGAGGGGCTTGAGCCGGCCATTGACGAGGACGGGCAACCGGCCGAAGCCGGCGAGGTCGAACGCGGACGACGTCGCCGGCGGGCGCAGGGCGGAGGCGGCGTAGAACACCCCGAAGGCCAGGACGAGAAAGGGGAGGAGCTTTTTCATTTTAAACACAGAGTTCGCGGAGAACGCAGAGCGGGTGGGCCGGATTGGAGGTCATGTCTGAATCCTCTGTGTCCTCTGCGTTAAAATTCAGGTTGTGGCGGTGGCGGCCGCGGCCGCCGCGCGCTTGCGGAAGAAGGCGGCGAGGGAGAAGCTGAACTGGATGATCAGGCCGAGGCCCATCATGATGCAGGCGATGTAGGGCAGCTGCCAGCTGGGGTTGCGCACGACCTGCAGGATCGTGGTGGTGTCGTTCTTGTCGAAGCCGGCCTGGTAGAAGGTCTGGCCGCCGTAGCGCAGCGGGGCGTTCATGAAGATGAGCACCTCGCGGTCGTCGTGGCCGTCGTCGCTGCGGACCCGCACGCGGCTGGAGAAATTCTTCGGGATGTCGGTGCCGGCGTAGACGTCGTGGCTGAATTTCAGCAGCGTGAGCGCGAACGGGTAGTAGTGCCGCTGCGCGCGCAGCGCGACCTCCCAGGTCTTGCCGCCGTACTGGAAGGTCTGCGGCATGCCCAGCTGGGGCGAGGCGATCCAGACGCCGAGCGGGCCCTCGGGCGCGGTGATCTCGACGTAGGCGCCGGGGAGGTTGCGCTCGTCGGGCTTGTAGGTGACGGGCAGCGGCAGCATCACCAGCTGCGCGCCGAGGCCGGCGGTGGCGACGGCGGGCATCGCGGCGGCGGCGGCGGACTGGTTGCGCATCTGCAGGCTGACGTTGGGATAGAACTCCCGGACGGTGACGGAAAACGGCAGCTTGGGGTGCTGGAAGGTCCTTTTTTCCCCCAGCAGCGTCTCGGGAATGGCAACGACCGTGTCGAAGTTCGGGTCGCTGTGGTCGAGGATGACGAGCTCGTTGTCGAGGAAGCTCTCGGCGTACTGCTTGGTCTCGCCCTGGTCGATGCGCATGAAGCTCTCCTTCGCCCAGAGGCCGGTGAAGAGTTCGCCCAGGAGCAGGAGGATGATGCCCGCGTGGGCGAGCTGGATGCCGGTTTTTTTCCAGGTGAGGGAGAAACGGTAAACGTGCGCGCAGACGAGGTTGATCAGCAGCAGGCCCCCGATGAACCAGCCGCCCGGGAAGACGGGGAGGGAATAGCCCGTGCCCGGCACGTGCCAGAGCACGGCGAAGGTGCGGAAATATTTCGCCTGCACGGCCCAGACGCCGAGGTTCACCTGGTCGAGCGTGGCCACGAAGACCAGGATCAGCGAGAGGATGAGCAGCGCCACCGTCAGCTGGAGCGACACGAAGAATTTTTTGAAGTGCCGGTAGAGATCGGTCATGGCTCAGGGGGCCTTGAGGGTGGACAGGAAGTCGCGGAAGCCGGCTTGCTCCTTGGCCACGATGGCCTCGGGCCCGAGGATCTTGAAGAACCACGTCTGGCCGTCGAACGGCACGATGGCGCCGAGCAGCCGGGTCGGCTTGCCGTTGACGCTGCCGGTGGCGTCGAAGACGATGACATGAAAGGTGTTCACGTCGACGCGCTGGATGGCCGCCTCAAGGCCGGACTCGGCGACCGGCGGCAGGCCGATCTGGCCGCGCCAGCGGTTGACGTTGGCGAAGAGCCCGCCGGTGTCGCCGGGGAAGGCGGTGATGGCGACGTCGGCCATGGCTCCGGTGTCGCCGGGTATATTGTAGCTGCCCTTGCGGAAGCTGCTGACCGCCTTGGCCTGCCAGTTGGCGGGGGCGGTCCAGGTCAGGGCGTTGCCGTTCGCGGCCGCCCCGGCGGGCAGGGCGCCCATCGGGCCGGCGGAGGCGGCGGCATCGCCGATCGCCGGGTGGCCCTCGGGCAGCGGGGCGTTCGGATCGACCGGGCCCTGGGCGGCCGGCGCCATCAGGGTGGGTGCCGGATCCTTTGGCGCGCGATAGGTAACGACCTCGCGGTCCCGGCAGCCGGCCGCAGCCAGCAGGCACAACAATGTGGCAATCGTGGAGTATCGTCGTGGCGATATCATGCGGCCTAAAGAGGTTCATCCGAAACAAAGGGCAACATCAACCTCCCAGAATGGAAGTTGCGGCATAGTATTTGGCAAAATATGCACAGTGAGGATTTTTACTGCCAAGCGCCTCCGGCGGACTAGGTAATGGGCCATGCTAATCACGCCCTTGGGCGACATGGCTTTGCAGATCCAGCTGGGGGAGACGATCGACGAACCCACGCACCGGCGCGTGCAGACCGCCTGGCGGGCGCTGGCCGGGGCGCCGTTGCCCGGTGTCACCGAGGTGGTGCCGGCCTACGCGACGGTGACGGTCTTCTATGATCCGCTGCTGGCCGTGCAGGCGGGCGCGCCGGAAAACAACCTTTTTGACTGGTTGAGCGTGCAGGTGGCCGAGCGGCTGAAAAATCCGCCCAAACTGGAAAAATCCAAGGGCCGCACGGTCGAGGTGCCCGTGTGCTACGAAGGCGATTTCGGGCCCGACCTCGGCCTGGTGGCGAAGCAGGCCAGGCTGACTCCTGCGGAAGTCATCAAGATCCATGGCAAACCCGAGTACCTGGTGTACCTCGTCGGCTTCGCGCCCGGGTTCCCCTATCTCGGCGGTCTGCCGAAGCAGCTGGAGACGCCGCGCCATGCCAAGCCGCGGATGGTTGTGCCGCCCGGCTCGGTCGGCATCGGTGGCAAGCAGACGGGCATCTATCCCGCGGCCACCCCGGGCGGATGGAACCTGATCGGGCGGACGCCGCTGCGGCTTTTCCGGCCCGCGGAGGATCCGCCCGTGCTGCTGCGCGCGGGGGACCGGGTGAAGTTCCGGGCGATCAGCCGCGAGGAGTTCGCCAAATGGGAGGCGCAGCCATGAGCCGCTGCGTCAGCTGGTGCCGCCGCGACCCCGCTGCGGTCTGCGGTCAAATCACGGCGGGGTCACCGTGGCTCCCTTTGCTTCCCGGGGCCGCGCCACGGCCCGGTGACCTGCGCGGGGTTTCGCCATGATCACCGTCCTCAAGCCGGGCCTGCTCACGACGGTCCAGGATCTCGGCCGGCCGGGCTTCCAGCAATATGGCGTCGCGGTCGGCGGGGCGCTCGATGCCCTCGCCGCGCGCACGGCGAATCTCATCGTCGGCAACGACGCGCACGCCGCGGTGCTCGAGATGGCGCAGACGGGTCCGGACCTGCGGTTCGAGGAGGAGACGCTGGTGGCGTGGTGCGGGGCGGATTTCGACGCCCGGCTCGGCGGCGAGCCGCTGCCGCGCGACCGCGCCGTGCGCGTGGCGGCTGGTGAGACCATCAGCTTCGGTTTTCCCCAGCGCGGCGTGCGGGCCTGGCTGGCCGTGGCGGGCGGCGTGGATGTGCCGTTGGTGATGGGCAGCCGCAGCACCTACCGCCGCGCCGGCATCGGCGGGCTGCAGGGCCGGGCCCTCGTGGTGGGGGATGTCTTGAAATCCTTCGCGCCGCCCGGCCGGGTGCGGCAGCGGCTGGCCTCGATGCGCGCCGCCGGGCTGCGCGCGACCGCCTGGACGGTGCGGCCCGAGACGATGGGCCGGCTTGCGGCGGCCGGCGTGGTGCGGGCGGTGCGCGGGCCCGAATGGTCGTGGTTCACGCCGGAGTCGCAGCATGTCTTTTTCGCCGTGGACTGGCAGGCGACCCGGGACGCCGACCGGATGGGGGTGCGGCTGGAGGGTCCCGTGCTCGCCCTGGCGAAGCCGCGCGAGATGATCTCCTCCCCGGTCAATGCCGGGGTGGTGCAGGTGCCCGCCGGCGGCCAGCCGATTGTGCTGCTGCCCAGCCGGCAGTCGGTGGGCGGTTACCCGCGGCTGGCAGCCGTCGCGGCGGTGGACCTGGGGCGGTTCACGCAGCTGCGGCCGGGCGACAAGGTGCGGTTCCAGGAGATTCCGCTGGCGAAGGCGCACGAACTTTACCTGGCGCGGGAGCGCGACCTCAACCGGGCCCGCACCGGGCTCGGTCGGATGACGGATTGACCGGCCCCATGCCCCGCATCGATCTCAACTGCGACCTTGGCGAGGGCGCCGGGCAGGACGCCGGGTTGATGCCACTGGTCACGTCGGCCAGCATCGCCTGCGGGGCCCATGCGGGCGACGAGGCGACGATGCGGGCAACGGTCGAACTGGCGCTCCGGCACGGGGTCGCCATCGGCGCGCACCCGGGATTCGCCGACCGCGAACATTTCGGCCGGCGCGAACTGCCGGTGACTCCGGCCGGAGTGCACCAGCTGGTGCTCACGCAGACGCGGGCGCTGCAGGCCGTCGCCCGGGCGTGCGGCGGGAACGTGGCGTACGTGAAGCCGCATGGGGCGCTGTATAACATCGCGGCCCGCGACGCGGCCCTGGCGCGGGCGGTCGCGGAGGCGGTGTATGCGGCGGATCCGCGGCTGATTCTATTCGGCCTGTCCGGCAGCCGGCTGATCGAGGCGGGGCGGGCGCGCGGGCTGAAGGTGGCCCGGGAGGGGTTCGCCGACCGAACTTACCAGCCGGACGGCTCGCTCACACCGCGGGCGCAGCCGGGGGCCATGATCGAGGACTGCCACGCCGCCGTGGCCCAGGTCTGCCAGATGGTGACTGAAGGCACGGTGACCGCCGGGGATGGCAGCCGGGTGCCGCTCGCGGCCGACACGGTGTGTCTCCATGGGGATGGAAGGTACGCGGTGGAATTCGCGACGCAGTTGCGGGCCGCGCTCCAGCGGGCCGGTATCGCGTTCGGGCCGCCGGGAGACCGGTGAGTCCGAGCGGCGTTCAGATCTCGAACGTGAGGGCGGGCCGCACGGTGCAGGTCTGCCCGGTGGACTCCACGGCGAGGGCGCACAGGTCGTCGTCGAAATCCTTCCGGCCGGTGAAGGCAATGACCTCCTGGATGAGGAGCTCGATGAGTTCCCGGCCGGTCCGGCCGGCCTTGGCGCCCAGGACGGCGCCCAGGCGGGCCTCCCCGAACATGGTGCCGCCGGCGTTGCTGGCCTCGAAAAATCCGTCGGTGTAGGCCAGCAAAGTGTCGCCGGAGGCGAAGGCGGCGGTCTGTCTGGAGTAGACAAAGTCCTCCATCAGCCCCGCCGCCGGCTCGGGGCTCGCGAAGGCCAGCGACTCGACGGTGTTGGAGCCGCCGCGGAGCAGGAGCGGCGGCGGGTGGCCGGCGTTGGCGTAGCAGAAGGTGGCGGCCGCGGTGTCAATGATGCCGTAGAAGGCGGTGGCGAAGACCGGATGCCCGGTCTGGTGCATGACGGGCATGAGGCCGTGGTTGATCTCGGCGAGGACCAGGGCGGGCTCCGTGGTGCGGGGGGCGAACTCCTCGACCACGCCGCGGATGAGCGCGGTGAGCAGGCCGGCGCGGACACCGTGGCCCATGACGTCGCAGATCAGGATGCCGCACTGGGTGTCGGACAGCTGGACGATGTCGAAGAAGTCGCCGCCGAGGGTGGCGGCGGGCAGGTAGCGGTAGGCGAAGCGCAGTTCGCTGGCCTCGGCCGGTACGCCGCGCGGGAACACGGGGAAGTCCCGCGGGAAAAACGCCTCCTGGATCTGCCGCGCCATGAGCAGGTCGGTCTCCATCTCCGCGGTGCGGTGCCGCAGCTCCTGCTCGATCAGCTTGCGGGCGGTGATGTCGTGGCTGATGCCGACGAGGCCGGTGATCTGGTTGCGCAGGTCGCGGAGCGGGACCTTGGTCGTGAGCGACCAGTGCACGTTGCCCTCCTCGCCGAAGTCAGATTTTTCCTGGCTGATGATCGACTTCCCGCCGGTGAGCACGCCCTGGTCGTCGGCGATGGCCTGCTGGCCGCGGGCGTTGGGGAAGAAGTCGAGCGTGGTGCGCCCGAGGGCGTCGGACTGGTGCGGGACGCCGATGAGGTCGAGGTGCGCCTGGTTGTTGAGGATGTAGCGCGAGGCGGCGTCCTTGACGAAGATGCGGCTCGGCAGGTGGTCGATGATGGTGCGGAGGAGATTGCGCTCCTCGGTGAGCTTCTCCTCGGACAGCTTGGTCGCGGTGGCATCGCGCGTAAGCCCGAAGGTGCCGATGATATGGCCGGCGGCGTCGCGCCAGGCGAGCTTGGTGGCGGAGCCCCAGGCCACCGTGCCGTCGCGCAGGGTGAGGCGCTCCATCTTGGCGATGAGCGGCTCGCCGGTGCGGATGATCTCCTGTTCTTCGGCGAGGGCGACGTTGGCGTGCACCGGGGCGAAGAGGTCGAAGTCCGTCTTGCCGATCACCTCCTCGGGCGTGGCGATCCCGTGCCAGGCGACGTAGGCGCGGTTGACGCGGACGAAGCGGCTTTGCAGGTCCTTGAAGTAGATCCGGTCGGGCGTCGCCTCCATGAGCATCCGCAGGATCTCGGCGTCGAGATAGGAATCAGCGGCGGCGGACGGCGGGTAGCCGGAGGAGGAACTGCTCATGGGCATGCCGGACCATGACAAGTCCGGCCGGGTCAGGCAATCACGGTTCGCCGGCGCCGGAAAAATAACAGGGTCAGGGTGCCGAGGAGCACCGCCCCATAAGCCGCGGGCTCGGGCACCGGGGTCACCTGGTGGTCGTAACCCTGCCATTGCGTGTTGGCGGCGGTGAAACCGTTGAAGGTGACCTCGTTCATCGGGGCCGCGCCGCGGGTGTTGGGGATGGCGCCGGTCCAGTTGGTCGCGAAGAAATAGTCGGCGGCGTTGGACCAATTGGCAATGGTGAGCGTGACGCCAGCATCGATGATGAAGTTGGCGGCGGTGAAGGTGGAATTGCCCCCGGCAAAATCGATGGTGGTGTTTCCCGTGAGGTGCAGCGTGGCGGCGGTAAGGTTGAATCCATTGAGTGCGAGCGTCCCGCCGCTCAGGCGCAGTTCGCCGGCGAGGATAAGATTGCTTTGGAGGGTCAGCGTGCCGGTGCCGGTCTTTTCCAAGGTGCCGGTGCCCGTGATGGAACCGCCGAAGGAGGAGGAGCCGTTGCTGGCCCCGACGATCAAATAGCCGCTGGTGGCCAGGTCCACAAGGCCGGTGCCGCCGAGCGTATTGATCGAGGTGGAAAAATTGTTCAGGGCGAGCCGACCGTCGGCATTCAGGGTGATCGCCGCCGCGGTGGAGGTCTGGTTGCTGGCGAGCAAGACCAGATTGGCGGAGCTGGCCGAGCCAAGGCCGTCGCCGACCGTGACGGCACCAGCCCCGAGGGCATTGACACCCGCGGTCTTGTTGAGGGCGAGGGTGCCATCGTTGATGGCCGTGGTGCCCGTGTAGGTGTTGGCCGTCGTGCCGGTGAAGGTGAGGACCCCCGCCCCTTGTTTCACCAGCGAGGTGCCGGCCACGACTGCACTGACGGTCAGGTCGCTGGTGTTCGTGGCATCGCGCGCCACCGTGAAAACAGTGGGCGCCCCGAGCGTGACCTGTCCGCCGGAAATCAGCGACGTCTGGTGCGCGCTGTTCGCGTTCGCCGTGATGGCGCCCGTGGGGGAAAGGATTATGCCGCTCGTGATGTTCACCTGCCCGCCGTTGAGGGTCAGAGAACCCAGACCGGTGGAGGAGCCGACATTGAGCGCACCATCCGAGTTTATCGTGACCGCGGAAGCGGGTGAAAGCTGGTTGGCGTAGCTGTTGGTGGCGATGTTCACGTTGACCGTTCCGGCCAAGGCTGGGTTTGACGGCCCGGTGCCGATCGTCAGCGAGCCGTTGATTCCATAAATGCCCGGGTTGAACGGCCCGACGACGAGATCCAAGGAGCCCGCATTCACCGTGGTGGCCCCGGTGTAAAACGTGTTGTAACCGTAAAAGGTCAGCTTCCCGGTTCCGTTTTTGATGAGACCTCCGGTGTCGCCGGTCACACCGACATTCGAGTTGATCCAGGTGTCCCCCGGGCCGTCAAAGGTGACGGTATTGGCCCCCATCGTGAACAGGCTGGTGCCGGCGGTATTGCCCAGGGTGAGCAAAGTGCCGGCGGTCGAGGAAAAGATGCTGGCATTCGATGCGAGGGTCACGTTGCTGTTCCACGCATTGTTTCCACTGGCATTTTGCAGGGATCCTGAACCGGCTCCGGTACCGTTCAGCACGAGGGTCCCGGCGTTGGTCGTCGTGATGTTGTTGGCCAGCTGGAGGGAGGCTCCGCTGGCCACGGTGGTGTTCGTGGTGTTCGTCGCGTTGCCCAGCGCGTCCGCCTGCTGGAGCGTGACGACACCGGCACTGATCGTCGTGGTGCCGGTATAGGTGTTGGCGCCGGAAAGGGTGATGTTGCCGGTGCCGGCCTGCGTGAGCGAGCCGGAGCCGCTGATGACATTGCTGACGGCGTAGGCGTTGCTGCGGTTGAACACGAGGCTGGAGTTGTCGACCACGTTGCCGGTGCCGAGGGTGCCGGTGGTGCCGCCCGCGCCGATGTTCAGCGTGCCGGCGCTGATCGTCGTGGTGCCGGAGTAGGTGTTCGTCCCGGTGAGGGTGAGCGCGCCGGCGCTGGTCTTGGTCAGGCCCCGGGCGCCGCCCGTCTCGCCGATGTTGCCCGACAGGGTGAGGGCCGTGCCCGTCGCGTCGACCGTGCTGTTGCCGCCCAGGGTGATGTTGCTGCCGATGGTGGAGGAGCCGGATTCGTTGAAGATCGTCGCCCCGTTGAGGATGAGGGCGCGGGTGACGGTGCCGGTGTTGCCCCACAGGCCGAGCGTGGTGCCGGAGTTCAGGGTGATCGTGCCCGAGCCCGCGACGGCGTTGGTCGAGGTCTGGATGGCGAACTCGCCCTGGTTGACGACGATGTTGCCGTCGGTGATGGTGCCGCCGACGACGGACAACTGGTTGGTCCCCGTCTTGGTGAGGGTGTAGCCCGCGAGGTCGAGGGTCGCGCTGCCGTTGCGGACGTCGATCCGTCCGATGCCGCCGATGGTGGCGTCGGCCGTGAGCGCGATATTTTGGAACGCGTTGGCCTGGCTGACCGAGGCGCTGTTGACGATCGCGCCGGCGCCGCCGACGCCGGTCCCGGCGATGTTGAACTGCTTCGCGCCGAAGTTCAGGGCGTCGGCGGTGGCGTTGCCGGCGATGTCGAGCGTGCCGCCGCCGTAGATGCTGACGGCCGCGCCGGTGGTGCTGCCCAGCGCCGCGTTGGTCGAGGCCGACACGGTGCCGGTGGTGATGGTGGTCGCGCCCGTGTAGGTGTTGGTGCCGCTGAGGGTGAGGTCGCCCGCGCCGATCTGGCTGAGCCCGCCGGTGCCGCTGATGACATTGGAGACGGTGTAGGCGTTGCTGCGGTTGAACAGCAGGCCATAGTTGTTGACCACGTTGCCGGTGCCGAGCGTGCCGGTGGTGCCGCCCGCGCCGACGATGATGAAGCCGTTGCTGATGGTCGTGGTGCCGGAATAGGTGTTCGCGCCGGTGAGGGTGAGGATGCCGCTGCCGCCGCCGCCGTAGTTCAGCCCGTGGGTGCCGGAGATGACGCTGCCGACGGTCACGCTGAGCCCCGCGGCAACGTTGAAATCAGGGGTGGTATCGCTGAAATTGATCGTGCCGCCGGAGAAGGTCGGCGTGCCTTCCTCGACGGTGAGCGAGCTGACATTTTGCGTCCCGTTGACCGTGACCGTGTAGGCCCCGGTGGCATTGGAGCCGGCGCTGAAGACGGCATCAGCACCGGAGGTGTATCCGGTGGTCGCGGAAGTGCCCGCCGAGTTTGTACTCCAATAAGTATTGGTGCCCCACGTGCCGTTGGCCCCGCTCGAGCCGGTGGTCGCACCGTTGGTATCCCAATAGAGTGTTGCCGCCATACCCCGCGTCACCGCCAGCAAGCCGATCAGACCGACCAACAGCAAGACGGGTCGGGTCCACCGGGCCAAGGCGGGTGAGCGCGGAAGACTGGGGGTTGATTCAGGCATGAGACATGGTGCTGGCTATCGTTCTTATATCGACACACTTTAGCGTATCACCCAGAAAATAGCTAGGGTAAAACACCTAATCGGTAATAAATTGGTAATAAATTAGCCCAAATATCAGGCGAAACAGGCAATCTTCGCATCGCGCACCTCTATGGGCGCAATCCAATAGGTTTCCGCGTGGGCTGGATAAACCTCAATTATTGTAACGGAAGGGCGCGACGTGTCGCCGTCTTGGAAGACATATTCCTTGCCCTCGAGCCGGTATTTCCGATCTCGCAAGGGCGGCGACACTGCCGAGACGGATCAGGTGATCACGGTTCGGCGGTGCCAGAGGAAAAACAGGGTCAGGGAGCCGAGGAGCAGCGCGCCATAAGCGCCGGGCTCGGGGACCGGGGTGACCTGGTGGTCGTAACCCTGCCATTGGGTGTTGGCGGCGGTGAATCCGGTGAAAGTGACCTCGTTCATGGGGGCCGCGCCGCGGGTGTTGGGGATGGCGCCGGTCCAATTGGTGGCGAAGAAGTAATCGGTGGCGTTGGCCCAGCCGGTGACGCTCAGGGTGAAGCCGTTGAGGTTCAGGTTGGTCACGTTCAGCTGGGAGGCGGCGCCGGCGAAATCGATGGTGGCGTTGCCGGTGAGGTTGAGGGAGGCCAGCGTGAGCGTCATGTTGCTAAGCTGAAGGGTGCCACCGGCGAGGTTGAAGGTACCGTTGAAGGTGAGGTTGGTGGTGAGGGTGAGGGTGCCGGAGCCGGACTTGGTGAAGCTGCCCGTGCCGAGGAGGGAGCCGGCGAAGGAGGAGGAGCCGGAGTTGACGCCGACGGTGAGGGCGCCGGTGGTGCCGGTGTCGATGCGGCCGGTGCCGGCGATGGTGTTCACGCCTTCGGACTGGCCGTTCAGGTCGAAGAGGCCGTCGGAGTTGACGGTCAGGGTGCCCGCGTAGTCGGCGATCTGGTTGGAGGCGCCGAGGCGCAGGATGGCCGAGGAAGCGGCGCCGGTGCCGTCGCCGACGTTGATCGCGCTGCCGCTGACGGCGTTGGTGCCGGCGGTTTTGTCGAGCACGACGGTGCCACTGTTGATGTTGAGGGCGCCGCCAAAGGAATTGGCGCTGGTGCCGGAGAGCGTGAGCGTGCCGGTGCCGGCCTGGGTGAGGTTGCCGGAATTGGTGATGAAGCCGCTGAGGGTGGTGTTGCCGGCGCCGGCCACCGTGAGGGTGTTGCTCGCGCCCAGGTCGATCTGGCCGTTGACCGTGAGGGTGCCGGCGGTCGAGCCGACCGTGGTGTTGGCCCCGACGGTGACCGCGGCGTTGAGGGTGTTGATGCCGCTGAGGTTGTTCAGGGCGCCGGTGCCGCCAACGCCCGTGCCGGCGACGGTGAAGCTGCCCTCGGTGAGATTGATGCCGCCCTGGAACTGCAGCGCCCCGCCGCTCGCGATGGTGTTGCCGTAGGTGGAAGTGCCGAGGGCGGTGTCATTGGCCGCGATGATGGCACCGGCGTTGATGGCGGTCACGCCGGTATAGGTGTTGGCGCCGGAAAGGGTGATGTTGCCGGTGCCGGCCTGCGTGAGCGAGCCGGAGCCGCTGATGACATTGCTGACGGCGTAGGCGTTGCTGCGGTTGAACACGAGGCTGGAGTTGTCGACCACGTTGCCGGTGCCGAGGGTGCCGGTGGTGCCGCCCGCGCCGATGTTCAGCGTGCCGGCGCTGATCGTCGTGGTGCCGGAGTAGGTGTTCGTCCCGGTGAGGGTGAGCGCGCCGGCGCTGGTCTTGGTCAGGCCCCGGGCGCCGCCCGTCTCGCCGATGTTGCCCGACAGGGTGAGGGCCGTGCCCGTCGCGTCGACCGTGCTGTTGCCGCCCAGGGTGATGTTGCTGCCGATGGTGGAGGAGCCGGATTCGTTGAAGATCGTCGCCCCGTTGAGGATGAGGGCGCGGGTGACGGTGCCGGTGTTGCCCCACAGGCCGAGCGTGGTGCCGGAGTTCAGGGTGATCGTGCCCGAGCCCGCGACGGCGTTGGTCGAGGTCTGGATGGCGAACTCGCCCTGGTTGACGACGATGTTGCCGTCGGTGATGGTGCCGCCGACGACGGACAACTGGTTGGTCCCCGTCTTGGTGAGGGTGTAGCCCGCGAGGTCGAGGGTCGCGCTGCCGTTGCGGACGTCGATCCGTCCGATGCCGCCGATGGTGGCGTCGGCCGTGAGCGCGATATTTTGGAACGCGTTGGCCTGGCTGACCGAGGCGCTGTTGACGATCGCGCCGGCGCCGCCGACGCCGGTCCCGGCGATGTTGAACTGCTTCGCGCCGAAGTTCAGGGCGTCGGCGGTGGCGTTGCCGGCGATGTCGAGCGTGCCGCCGCCGTAGATGCTGACGGCCGCGCCGGTGGTGCTGCCCAGCGCCGCGTTGGTCGAGGCCGACACGGTGCCGGTGGTGATGGTGGTCGCGCCCGTGTAGGTGTTGGTGCCGCTGAGGGTGAGGTCGCCCGCGCCGATCTGGCTGAGCCCGCCGGTGCCGCTGATGACATTGGAGACGGTGTAGGCGTTGCTGCGGTTGAACAGCAGGCCATAGTTGTTGACCACGTTGCCGGTGCCGAGCGTGCCGGTGGTGCCGCCCGCGCCGACGATGATGAAGCCGTTGCTGATGGTCGTGGTGCCGGAATAGGTGTTCGCGCCGGTGAGGGTGAGGATGCCGCTGCCGCCGCCGCCGTAGTTCAGCCCGTGGGTGCCGGAGATGACGCTGCCGACGGTCACGCTGAGCCCCGCGGCAACGTTGAAATCAGGGGTGGTATCGCTGAAATTGATCGTGCCGCCGGAGAAGGTCGGCGTGCCTTCCTCGACGGTGAGCGAGCTGACATTTTGCGTCCCGTTGACCGTGACCGTGTAGGCCCCGGTGGCATTGGAGCCGGCGCTGAAGACGGCATCAGCACCGGAGGTGTATCCGGTGGTCGCGGAAGTGCCCGCCGAGTTTGTACTCCAATAAGTATTGGTGCCCCACGTGCCGTTGGCCCCGCTCGAGCCGGTGGTCGCACCGTTGGTATCCCAATAGAGTGTTGCCGCCATACCCCGCGTCACCGCCAGCAAGCCGATCAGACCGACCAACAGCAAGACGGGTCGTCGCCATCGGGCTAAGACCGTCGTGGGTGGAGGACTGTGAAATGATTCATGCATGAGGCATAACTCGGGAGTATGTTATACTAGTGGTATATCCTACGCCTACACCTATATAAAAGATAGGGTAAAACTCCTATATTTACATGATATTAGCACAATTATGATCCCTATCAGTGAATTGTGGCTTCTCGCACCTCAATGAGAGCAAGCACGGGGAATTCCGAAGGCCGGAATGGGCGTCAATTGTTAAACCGGAAGAGTGCGACGTCACCATCCTGAAAGACGTATTCCTTGCCCTCGAGCCGGTATTTGCCGGCTTCACGGGCGGCAGCGATGCTGCCGAGGCGGGTGAGGTCTTCATACGAGACGACCTCGGCCTTGATAAATCCCTTCTCGAAATCAGTGTGGATGACGCCGGCGGCCTGCGGGGCCTTCCAGCCCTGCTTGATGGTCCAGCAACGGACTTCCTTTTCACCCGCGGTGAAGTAGGTCATCAGGCCAAGCAGCCCATACGTCGCCTTGATCAGGGCGGACACACCGGAGTCGTCGACGCCGAGATCCTTGAGGAACGCCTTTGCCTCCTCCGGCGCGAGGTCGATGAGTTCGGCCTCGATGCGGGCGCTGATCGGCACATAGGCGGCGTCGTGGTGCGTGCGGACGTAACCGGCGACTTTCTGGACGAACGGATTCTGTTCCGCGGTGGCGAGGTCGGACTCGGCGACGTTGCAGGCGAACAGCACGGGCTTGGCCGTGAGCAGCTGGAAAAGCTTCATCATCGCCACCTCCTCGGGCGTGGCGGGAAGGGTGTTGGCGGTTTTCCCGGCGTTGAGGTGGGGTGAGAGTCTCTCGAGGAGTGCCATCTCGATGAGGGCCTCCTTGTCGCCGGACTTGGCCTTCTTCTGCGTCTTCTCCGCGCGCTTCGCGACCGCCTCGAGGTCGGCGAGCACGAGTTCGGTGGTGATCACCTCGATGTCGCGCACGGGATCGACGCTGCCCATGGTGTGGATGATGTCCGGATCCTCGAAACAGCGGACGACCTGCACGATGGCGTCGACCTCGCGGATGGTGGCGAGGAACTGGTTGCCGAGGCCCTCGCCCTTGCTGGCGCCGGCGACGAGGCCGGCGATGTCGACGAACTCGATGGCGGCGGGCACGACCACGTTGGTTTTCGCGATGGCCTTCAGGACGTAGGCCCGTTCATCCGGCACGATGACCACGCCGATGTTCGGGTCGATGGTGCAGAACGGGTAATTGGCGGCCTCGGCCTTGCGGGAGCGGGTGAGGGCGTTGAAGAGGGTGGATTTGCCCACGTTGGGGAGTCCGACGATGCCGGCTTTGAGCATAAATTGGGTGGGTGAAACGGTCGAATGCAGCGGGGGCACTGGGGGCTTGACAAGAGCAAACTTGTCCCGTGCATTCTCACCCTTTTCCAACCGGACAACGTCCACTTTCCCGCAACCAGACCCACTCCATGGCACTCAAAATCCGTCTTTCCCGCGTCGGCACCAAGAACGAACCGCACTTCCGCGTCGTCGTGGCCGAGGAACGCTCCCGCCGCGATGGCGACGCCGTCGAGCAGATCGGCTCCTACAACCCGCGCGCCAAGGGCAACCCGATGACCATCAAGCTCGACCGCGTCGACTACTGGGTCGGCAAGGGCGCCAAGCCGACCGCGACCATGCACGCCATGATCAAGCGCGCCAAGCGCGCCGCCGCCGCCCCGGTCGCGGCCGCCACGGCCTGATGCGGTTGTGACCCAGAGAACGCAGGGGACGCGGCGTCCTTGATCCTTGAGCCTCGGCTGCGAAGTCGGGGCTTTCCTTTTTCTCCGTGCCCTCCGGGTCCGCTGTGTTTAGATCAGATTTTCCATGCGCATCGACGTCCTCACGCTGTTTCCGCCCATGCTCGACGGGTTCCTGTCCGAGAGCATGCTCGGCCGCGCCCAGGCGGCGAAGCTGCTTGAGATCAAGGTCCACAACCTGCGCGACTGGTCCAGGGACAAGCACCACACGACGGACGACCGGCCCTTTGGCGGCGGCGCGGGCATGGTGCTGAAATGCGAGCCGGTGTTCGACGCGATCGAGCAGCTGCAAACCCCCGGCTGCCGGCGCATCTACCTGACGCCCGACGGCACGCCGCTGTCGCCCGCGCTGGCCGAGGCCTTGTCACATGAGCGCCATCTGGTGCTGCTCAGCGGCCATTACGAGGGCATCGACCAGCGCATCCGCGAAAAGATCATCGACCAGGAGATCAGCATCGGGGATTATGTGCTTACCAACGGCACACTTGCGGCGGCGGTGCTGATCGATGCGCTGGCCCGTTTCATCCCCGGCGTGCTCGGGGAAGAAAAGTCGTTGACGGCCGAAAGTTTCACCAGCAAGTTGCTCGACTTTCCTCAATACACGCGTCCCGCCACCTACCGCGGCCAGTCCGTGCCGGAAGTGCTCCTCTCGGGCAACCACGGCGAAATCGAAAGGTGGCGGCACGCGCAGCAGGTGGAAAAAACCCGGCAAGTCCGTCCCGATTTACTCACCTAACCAGCCATGAATCCCATCATCCAAGAAATCACCGCCAACCAGGTGAAACACAAAGTTGCGCCGTTCAAAGTCGGCGACGGTGTCCGCGTGCACACCAAGGTCCGCGAGGGTGACAAGGAACGCGTCCAGATTTTCTCCGGCGTCGTGATCGCCCACAAGGGCAGCGGCATCCACGAGACGTTCACCGTCCGCCGCATCAGCTACGGCGAGGGTGTCGAGCGCGTGTTCCCCGTCAACTCCCCGAACCTCGAGAAGATCGAGGTCGAGAAGGACGCCGAGCCCGGCCGGGCCCGCCTCTATTATCTCCGCGACCGCACCGGCAAGGCCGCCATGGCCGTCAAGGAGAAGCGCTACGAGGCGCCGGCCAAAGCCTGAGCCATTTCCCCAGTCATCAAGCAAAGCGAGCCGACCGGCTCGCTTTTTTTCTAAGGCGTGCCTTCCAAAATCCGATTTAGCCGATCTAGCCACGGCAGGCAGCCCGCTTGCGGGCGCGGATGAGGCGCGAGCGAGCTCGCCGGCCCCCAAAGCCAATTTGAAGACACGCCTTGGCTGAAATTGGGCTTTGCACCGGCAAGGTCCCGCGGCGTAAAACCGAGGCTGCGTATTGTCTCCCTTCCTTTGCTTATGAAACTCCAGACTGAGATTCTCGCCCAGGCCGCCGCCCAGGCCCGCGGCCTCGCCATCGATGCCGTGCACAAGTGCTCCTCCGGACACCTCGGCCTGCCGCTCGGCTGCGCCGAGATCGGCGCCGTGCTGTACGGCCAGGCGCTCGTGCACAACCCCGACGAGCCCCGCTGGCTGAACCGCGACCGTTTCGTGCTCTCGGCCGGCCACGGCTCGATGTTCCTCTACAGCTGGCTGCACCTGAGCGGCTACGACCTGCCGCTCGAGGAGCTGAAAAATTTCCGCGTGCTCCACAGCAAGACGCCCGGCCACCCCGAGTTTCGCGAGACACCCGGCGTCGAGGCCACCACCGGGCCGCTCGGCCAGGGCATCGGCAACTCCGTCGGCTTCGCCCTGTCCGGCCAGATGGCGGCCGCGCGCTTCAACACCCCCGGGCACGAGATCTTCAACCACCACGTCATCTGCCTGGCCGGCGACGGCTGCATGCAGGAGGGCGTCGCGATGGAGGCCTGCGCCTTCGCCGGCCACCAGGGGCTCGACAACCTCATCCTCATCTACGACTCGAACGACGTCACGCTCGACGCCATGGCGGCGAAGACCCAGAGCGAAAACACCGCCGCGCGCTTCAAGGCGATCGAGTGGGATGTGCAGACCCTTGCCGACGGCCACGACCTGGCGGCGATCCTCAAGGCGGTCAACAAGGCCAAGAAGGCGAAGAGCGGCAAGCCGCAGCTCATCATCGCACGGACGATCATCGGCAAGGGCATCCCGGAGGTGCAGGGCACCTCGAAGGGCCACGGCGAGGGCGGGGCGAAGTTCGCCGACGCCGCGCGCCTGGGCCTCGGCCTGCCGGCCGAGCCGCATTTCTACGTGAGCGACGGGGTCCGCGCCTATTTTGCCGACCACAAAAAGCGGCTCAAGCGCGGCTACAACAAATGGAGGAGGACCTACGCCGCCTGGCGCGAGGCCAATCCGGACAAGGCGGCGCTGCTCGACACCGCCGGCCACCCTCCGAGCGCGGCCCACCTGATCGAGAAGATCCCGCACTTCGCCGCCGACGCCAAGCTCGCCACCCGCGCCGCGGGCCAGGTGGTGCTGCAGACGGTCGCGGCCGAAATGCCGCTGCTCATCTCCGGCAGCGCCGACCTGCATGGCTCGACGCTCAACTACATCGCCGCCGACAAGGATTTCGACAAGACCAACCGCGCCGGCCGCAACCTGCGCTATGGCATCCGCGAACACGGCATGGCCGCCATCAACAACGGCGTGGCCTACGACGGGATTTTCCGCCCCTCCTGCGCGACCTTCCTCGTCTTCGCCGACTACTCGCGTCCCTCCATGCGCATCGCCGCGCTGTCCAAGCTGCCCGTGGTCTACATCTACACGCACGATTCGATCGGCGTGGGCGAGGACGGCCCGACCCACCAGCCGGTCGAGACCGTGTCCGCCCTCCGGCTGATCCCTAACTTTGAGGTCATCCGTCCCGCGGACCCCGAGGAAACCGCCGGGGCCTACGCCGCCGCGATGGAACGCACGGACGGGCCGACGCTCCTCGCCCTCACGCGCCAGGCCGTGCCGATGCTCAACGACATCCCGGCCAGCATCCGGCGCGCCGGCGTGCTCAAGGGCGGCTATGTTGCCGTGCAGGAAACCGCCCCGCTCACCCACCTCCTCCTCGCCACGGGCTCGGAATTGCAATGGGCCGTCGCGGCCGCGAAGATCCTCGGGCCCGGCACGCGGGTCGTGTCGATGCCGTCCTTCCTCCGCTTCGACCGCCAGTCGGCCGACTATCGCGAGGCGATCCTGCCGGACGCGTGCCGCAAACGCGTCGCCATCGAAGCCGGCGTGACCGGTCTCTGGAGCAAATATGTCGGGCTCGACGGCAAGGTGGTCGGCATCGACCGCTTCGGCCTCAGTGCGCCCGGCGCCATCGCCATGCAGGAACTCGGCATCACGGCCGAAGCCGTAGTGGCGGCGGCCCGGTCGCTGTGAGCCTGTGCACCCCCGCAGATTCCCGCCGCGTGTCATAAGGCGGAGCGGCATACTGACCAAGGCATTGCCCAATCCGCTAATAGATCAAAAACTCTGCTTGCGATATTCGTTAGGCGACTGACTGTTAGGACCCTCATTATTAATCCGCTTCATTGAGACATGCCGTATCTGCTCCTCAAAGACCTGCCGCGCTACGAGTGCCTGCTTGAGGCGGGCAAGGAATTTCCCGACCTCGACCCGTCGGCCGCGGAGGCGTTTCTGCACCTGCTCTACACGAGCGATGAGACTTTCAGTGTCACGGACCGCACCCTCGCCGATCATAACATCTCCCATGGCCGGTTTGGCGTCATGATGCTGCTCTGGCGCGGCATGCAGCCACGCGTGGCCAAATTGCTGCGCGCCGCCGACTGCACCCCGGCTCCGCGCACGCCGGCCGAACTGGCGGACGCCGCCAAGGTGACGCGAGCGACCATGACCGGCTTGATCGACACGCTGGAGCGGGACGGCTTCGTGAAGCGCGAGCCCGATCCGGATGACCGGCGGATGATGTCCGTGCGCCTGACCCCGCGCGGGGAGAGTTTCCTGCAGGAATACCTGCCGGTCCACTTCAAGGCGGTGGCGGAGCTGATGAGTCCGCTCTCCGAGGCGGAGCGCAAGACGCTTGTCCAGCTGCTCGTCAAGATCCAGCAACAGGTCGCGGTGCTGAACCTGCCCCGCGCCCCGGCCGCCGCCCTCGGCTGAAGCCCCCGATTTTCGACCAACCTAACACCTGCCACCATGCTCAAGAAATTCGTCATCGCCTTCATCGGCCTCTTCCTGGTGCTCGGCACCATTGTCCTGATCAAGAAAAAGGAATTCGCCGCGCCGCCGCCCTTCTCGGCGCCGCCGGAGGGTGTCACCACCGCCAAGGCCGAGGCCCAGGATTGGGACCGCACGATTGCTGCGGTCGCCACGCTCCGGGCCGACCAGGGCGTCACCGTGGCCAGCGAAGGGCAGGGCACCGTCAAGGTGATCGCCTTCGAATCCGGTGCCAAGGTGAAGGCGGGGGACGTGCTCGTGGAGCTCGATTCCGAGGTCGAGCGCGCCCAGCTCGCCGCCGCCCAGGCCCGCGCCGAGCTGGCCAAGGTCAACGTGGACCGCGCCCAGGAATTATTGGGCCGCAATGCCATGGCCAAATCCGACTTCGACAACGCCGACGGCACCTACAAGCAGGCGGTCGCCGACGTCAATTCGCTCAGGGCCACCCTCGACAAGAAGACCATGCGCGCGCCCTTCACCGGCCGCGTCGGCATCCGCCTCATCAGCCTCGGCCAGTTCCTTGACCGCGGCAACCCCATCGTCACCCTCCAGGCGCTCGATCCCATCCATGCCGATTTTTCCCTGCCGCAGCAGCGCGTCGCGGACCTCAAGGTCGGTTATGCCGTGCGCGTCTCGCTCGACGCCCGGCCGGGCGTGGTCTTCGCGGGCCAGGTCACCGCCATCAGTCCCGAGATCGACACCGCCTCCCGCACCCTCCGCGTCGAGGCCACCCTCGACAACGCCGAGGAGCTGCTCAGCCCCGGCATGTTCGTCGACGTGCAGGTGGTCTCCCCCGAAAAGACCCACGTCATCGCCATCCCCTCCACCGCGGTCTACTACCAGGCTTACGGCGACACCATCTTTGTCGCGAAAGAGTTCAAGGACGAGAAGACCGGCCAGACGGTCAAGCGCGCGGAGCAGCGCTTCGTGCGCATCGGCGAGGCCCGCGGGGACTATGTCAGCATCCTTTCGGGCGTGCAGCCCGGCGAGGAGGTGGTCACCTCCGGCGTCTTCAAGCTGAGCAACGGCACCATGCTCATCGTGGACAATTCGCTCGCCCCGAAGGTCTCCCTGACCCCGAAGCCCGTGAACAGCTGAGCGGCGGCCGCCCCCCTCCAACCAGGATCCGTTCATGAAGTTCACCGACATTTTCATCCGCCGGCCCGTGCTGTCGATCGTGGTCAACCTGATCATCATCATCGCCGGCCTGCAGGCGGTCAGCTCGCTCAACGTCCGCCAGTACCCCAGGAGTGAGGTCGCCTCGATCACGGTCGCCACCCCCTACATCGGCGCCAGCGCCGAGCTCGTGCGCGGCTTCGTCACCAGCCCGCTCGAGCGCGCCATCGCCGCCGCCGACGGCATCGACTACATCGAGTCCTCCAGCGCGCAGGGCCTCTCCACCATCACCGCGCGCCTCAAGCTGAACTACGAGGGCACCAAGGCGCTCGCCGAGATCAACTCCCGCGTCAACCAGGTCCGGAACGACCTGCCGCCCGAGGCCGAGCTGCCGGCGGTGAGCCTCGTGCCCGCCGACTCCCAGTTCGCCTCGATGTACCTCAGCTTCAGCGCCGACACGCTCAAGGCCAACGAGGTCACCGACTACCTCGTCCGCGTCGTGCAGCCCGCGCTCACCTCCATCGAGGGCGTGCAGCGCGCCGACATCCTCGGCGGCCGCACCTACGCCATGCGCGTGTGGCTGAAGCCCGACCGCCTGGCCGCGCTCAACCTCAGTCCTTCCCAGGTCCGCGCCGCCCTGACCAACAACAACGTCCGCGCCGCCATCGGCCAGACCAAGGGCGACTACATCCAGGTCAACCTCACCGCCAACACCAGCCTCGAGAATGTCGAGGATTTCAAGCAGCTCGTCGTCCGGCAGGATCAGGACGTCATCGTCCGCCTCTCGGACGTGGCCGACGTCGTGCTCGGGGCCGAGGACTACGACACCGAGGTGCATTTCTCCGGCAAGGACGCGGTCTTCATGGGCATCTGGGTGCTCCCGAACGCCAACTCCCTCGACGTGGCCCAGCGCGTGCGCGACGAGATGGCCAGCCTCCAGCAGCGCTACCCGGTCGGGTTCACCGGCGGCATCGCCTACGACGGCACCAAGTACATCAAGAACGCCATCCGCGAGGTGGTGAAGACCCTTTCCGAGACGCTGCTCATCGTCGTGCTCGTCATCTATCTCTTCCTCGGCTCGCTGCGCTCGGCGCTCGTGCCGATCGTGGCCATCCCCGTCTCGCTCATCGGCGCGGTGTTCCTCATGCAGGTGTTCGGCTTCACCATCAACCTGCTCACGCTCCTGGCCATCGTGCTTTCGGTGGGTCTCGTGGTCGACGACGCCATCGTGGTCGTGGAGAACGTGGAGCGGCATTTGCGCGAGGGCCGGACGCCCATCGACGCCGCGCTGGTCGGCGCGCGTGAGCTTGTCAGCCCGATCATCTCCATGACGATCACGCTCGCCGCGGTGTACGCGCCCATCGCGTTCCAGGGCGGCCTGACCGGCTCGCTCTTCCGCGAGTTCGCCATCACCCTGGCCGGCGCCGTCCTCATTTCCGGCACCGTGGCCCTGACCCTCTCGCCGATGATGGCCGCGCATTTCCTGCACAACGCCGCGGAGGAGGAGGCCGGCTTCGCCGGCTTCGTCAACCACACCTTCGACAAGCTGAAGGCCGCCTACACCCGCGCGCTGGCGGGCACGCTCAACGCCCGGCCGGTTGTCTACACCGTCTGGGGCGTGCTGACCCTCTGCGTCTTCCCGCTATACATCCTTTCGTCCATGAGCACGGAACTGGCGCCGGTCGAGGACCAGGGCGTCGTGCTGGGCATCGTCAACGCCAGCGCCAATTCGACCCTGGAACAGACCGCGGCGTTCACCGGCCGCATCAACCAGATCTTCTTCCAGACGCCCGAGACCGAGTTCTCCTTCCAGATCACCTTCCCGAGCGGGGGTTTCAGCGGCGCGGTCATGAAGACCTGGGACGAACGCAAGCGGAACATCTTCCAGATCCGCAAGGAAATGCTGCCCAAGCTCTACATGATCCCGGGCATCCAGGTGCTGCCGATCCTGCCGCCGGCGCTGCCCGGCGGCGGCACCTTCCCGGTCGAGTTCGTCGTCGCCTCGACCGCCGACACGCAGCAGGTCGCCGAGATCGCCCAGAAGGTCATGGGGGCCGCCATGAAGTCGGGCAAGTTCGCCTTCCTGACCCTCGACGTGAAGTTCGACCAGCCGCAGACCGAGGTCGTCATCGACCGGGACAAGGTCGGCGCGCTCGGCCTCAACCTCCAGCAGGTCGGCAACGACCTGGGCTCACTGATGGGCGGCGGCTACGTCAACCGCTTCAGCATCGACGGCCGCAGCTACAAGGTCATCCCCCAGGTCGAACGCTCCGCCCGGCTCAACGCCGAGCAGCTGAAGGACATCTACGTCTCCGGCCCGGGCGGCAAGCTCGTGCCCCTGTCCTCGGTCGCCACGCTGCGCAACAGCGTCACCCCCCGCACGCTCAACCGCTTCAACCAGCTCAATGCCGTCAAGATCTCCGGCGTCGTCACCGCGCCGCTCGACACGGCGCTGTCGGTCCTGGAAACGGAGGCGCGCAAGATCATGCCGAAGGGCTACACCATAGACTACGGCGGCGAGTCGCGCCAGCTCCGGCGCGAGGGCAGCAAGTTCCTTCCCGCCCTCGGCCTCGCGCTCGTGCTCATTTTCCTCGTGCTCGCCGCGCAGTTCAACAGCTTCCGCGACCCGCTCATCATTCTGCTCGGCTCCGCGCCGCTGGCCATGTTCGGCGCGCTCATCTTCACCGCGCTCCGCTCGCCGGGCGATCCCACGACCCCGACCTGGACGTGGGGCTGGACGACCTCGTGGAACATCTATTCCCAGGTCGGCCTCATCACGCTCATCGGCCTCGTGGCCAAGAACGGCATCCTCATCGTCGAGTTCGCCAACACCCTCCAGGAGCAGGGCCGGACCAAGCTCGCCGCCGCGGCCGAGGCCGCGGCCACCCGCCTGCGCCCGATCCTGATGACCACCGCGGCCACCGTGTTCGGCCACCTCATGCTGGTGTTCGTCACCGGCGCCGGCGCCTCCGCCCGTAACTCCATCGGCCTCGTCCTCGTCTGCGGCATGACCATCGGCACCTTCTTCACCCTGTTCATCATCCCGTCGATTTACGTGCTCATCGCCAAGGACCACTCCCACGAGCACCTGCACGCCGTGGCGGCCGAACCCGCTCTTGCCAAATAGCCCGCGTTTCCCTCCCATGAAAGACTTCATGCGCCCGTTCTTCCTGTCCCTTCTCGCGGTGAGCCTGCTCGCCCCGCTGCCTGCGCAGCACAACGACGGCAAGCCCGATCCGGGCATCGCGGTACCGGACTCACTCGACCTGACCTACGCCCTCGCGTTCGCCCTCGATAACAACTTCGCCATCCGCCAGGCCCGGGAGCGCATCCGCCAGCAGGAGGGCGTCGTCCTCGAGGTTCGCGGCCCGCAACTGCCCAATGTCAGCGCCTCCGGCGGCTACCAGCGCGGCGACGCCGCGGTCGGCCCCACGGGCGAGGACCGGTATTGGTCGGTCGACATCACGGCCAGACAGACCCTCTACGCGGGCGGCGGCGTGGTGGCCGGCATCAAGGGCGCGCAGTACACCCTCGATGCCGCGGTGCTTGAGCTGCGCTCCATCATCAACGACGCCCTGCTCGACGTTCGCACCCGCTTCTACACCGTGCTGGTCAACCGCCAGAAAATCAAGGTGCAGGAGCAGAACGTCGAGCTCATTGAGCGCCAGCTGCAGGACGTGAAGAACCGCTTCGATGCCGGCACCGTTTCCAATTTCGAGGTCCTGCGGGCCGAGGTGGCCGTGGCCAACGCCAAGGTGCCGCTTATCACCGCCCGCAACGATTACCGCCTCGCCATTGAGGAGCTCCGCTTCTCCCTCGGCTTCACCACCGCCACCGAACCCGATGTGACCAAGGTCCCTGAGTTCCTCGGCACCCTCGATTTCACCCCCGCCACCTTCGATCTGCGCTCCGCCCTGGCCACGGCCCGCGAACAGCGCCCCGACCTGCAGCGGCTCCGCCGGCTCCAGACCGCGGCCGAGGAGGGCGTGATCGCCCGGCGCGCCGGTTATTACCCGAACCTGTCCCTCTTCGGCGCCTATGATTCGCGCAAGACCTTCGGGCTGGGCAGCTTCTCCCAGGACCACGATGGTTTCACTGTCGGGCTCCAGTCGAGCTGGAATGTCTTCGACGGCCGAGCCACGGCCGGCCGGGTCGCGCAGGCCCGCTCCTTCCTCGAACAGGCCAAGCTGGCCGTCGCCGAGGCCCAGCTCAGCGTGGACGTCGATGTTCGCCGCTCCATCTCCACCTTCCAGCAGGCCAACGAACTCGCCGAAGCCTCGAAGAAGGTCGTCGAGCAGGCCGAGGAGGCCGTGCGCCTGGCCAATGCCCGGTACAGCGCCGGCACCGCCACCCAGCTCGACGTGCTGACCTCGCAGGTCGATCTCACCACCGCCCGGCTGAATCAGGTCCAGGCTTTTTACGCATATAATGTCGCGGTCGCGACCACCCGCAAGGCCATGGGGCTGCCGGATGAGATGAAGCCGACCACGGAAATCGCCTACCCGGCCAAGTAGGCGGCGACTCCTTTGGAATTTGGATACACGAACTTGGCGTCATCCGTCGGCGTGTAGCGGCCGGTTTCACCACGCCGCGGCAGTCCGGCTGCTGACGCCCGTGTAACTTCTGCCAGTTTTATGGGTCTTTTCAGCAGCACATGAAGCCCGCCCGCCCGCTCCTCGTCCTTCTGGGTCTGGTCCTTGGGCTCGCCGCCGCCGGCGTGGGACTGGCCTTGACGCCCGCCGTCCAACGCCGGGCCCTGTTGCGCGCCGTCGGCCCCCGGCCCGGACTCAGGCTGGAGGTCGCGGGTGTCTCCGCGGGTTTTTCCAGCCTCACCCTGCGCGGGGTCGACCTGCAGAAAAACGGCCTGCATCTCGCCCTCGCGCGGCTCGACGCGGATTATTCCCTGTGGCAGCTTCTGATCCACCGCCGGCTGCACATCACCCGGCTGACGGCCGCCGGCCTGGTCGTCGACGCCAGCCGGCTGTCCTCCGGGACGACCGGCGCTGCCGCGGCCGGCGCGCCCGCCGCCGCGCCGGGTCTGCTGGCCGGGCTCCAGCTCCCGGTGGGACTGGTCCTGGATGACGTGGGCATCACCGGCCGGCTGCTCCTGCACGGTGACACCGGGCAGCCGCCCCTCGCGACCGAATTCAAGATCGCCGGCGGCAAGTTCGCCCCCGGGGCCGAAGGCGTGCTGCTCCTCACCGCCACGCTGCGGAATCCGGCGGCCGGGGCGCAGGTCACGGCCCTCAACGCCCAGGTCAGCCTGCGCGCGACCCAGTCGGACCGGAAAACCTTCGACCGGGTCGGCCTGACCGCCGTGGTGGACGCCGAGGGAAAGAATTTTTCCGACCAGAACCAGCTGAAGTTGTCCGCCGAACTGGTGAAGGATGCCGCGGGGGAAAAATATTCCTGCAGCGTCGACACCCTCCTGCACGGAACGCCGGAGAATATCCTGGCCTTCGGCGCGACCCTCCCCTCCGGCCAGGCGGAGTATGCCGGCCAGTGGACCCTGAAGGCCCGGGCCGCGCAGCTGGAGCCCTTCCTGCTCGGCGGCGCGCTGCCCGACTTCAACGCGCATGGCGAAGGACGCTTTGTCTTCAACCCCGCGGCCCGGGCGGTCAGCCTGACCGGCGGGCTGGAAGCGGAGGCCAGCCGGCTGGAGGCCATCGAGCCCGCCTGGCGGGCGATCGGCCCGGTCCGGCTGCAGGCGCACTTTGACGTGGCGGTCGCGGATGGCCTGGCCCGGCTGCACCAGCTGGACGTGCGGCTCGCGGGCGACCAGCCGGTGCTGGAACTGACCACCGCCCGCGCCGCGGATTTCAACTTGCGGAACGGCCGCATCTCCATCAGCGGCTCGGCGCCCGGCGAGGTGCTGAAACTGAATCTCTCCGGATTGCCCCTGGCCTGGGTGCGGCCGTTTGTGCAGGCCGTCGATGTCTCCGGCGGCACCATCACCGGCCAGCTTTCCGTCAGCAACGAACAGGACCGGCTGGCCGTGCGCTCGGTGACCCCGCTGCACCTCGATGTCCTGAATGTCGTGCAGCGGGGTGAATTGTTGCTGGCCAAGGCCGAGATCAGCCTGAATGCCGAGGCGACATTGGCGGAAAAGGAGATCCAGGCCCGGATCACCGGGTTCACCCTGAAGACGCCGGCCGGCGACACCCTGACCGCCCAGGCCGCCATCGCGCTGCCACTCGCCAAGCACCCGCCCGTCACGGTCACGGCCAGCTTCACCGCCGACCTGCCGAAGCTGCTCGCCCCGTGGCTGCCCTTCGGACGGTTTACGACCGTGGGGGAGGCCGATTTCACCCTCACCGGCGCCAGGCTCGAACTCCGGCGGCTGAGTGCCACCGTGGCCGACGCCGCCGGCCAGACCCTGTTCAAGGCCGATGCGCTCCGCGCCTTCACCCTCGACCTGGACACGCGCCGCGCCGCGGCCGCCGCCGGGCCCGCGCCGGGGCCGGTTGATTTGCTGCATTTCGGTTTCGGACACATCCCGCTCGGCTGGCTGCCGGTGAACCAGCCCGGCGGGCAATGGGGCGGGGAGCTCACGCAGGGGGAATTTGTCCTGGCGGCGACCGGCGACTCGCTGGCCGTGCGCCCGGTCTCGCCGTTCAGGCTGGCGAACGTTTCGCTCACCCAGGAGGGCCGTCCCGCCCTCACGGGTTTGGGTGTTGAGGCGCGGCCATCCCTGGAAGTGACCGGCCATGCCGCGGCCCGGCTGCAGTCCGGCGAGGTGACGGTCCTCACCGCCACCGGCGCGAAATTGCTCACCTTCACCGCCGAGGCGTCGCGGACCGCGGCCGCGGGCCTCCAGGGGGTGCTGGCCTTCAACCTCGAGGTGCCCGCGCTCGCGACCCAACCGCTTTTCGCCGGCGCCCAGGCGGTGACGCAGGGCCGCGCCAGCGGGGAAATCCGCGCCGCCCTCGGCTCCGTCAACCAGCTCGAGGCGCGGCTGACGGTCAACGGCCTCGTCGCGCGTGACGGCGGCCAGACCCTGCCGGTCGCCAACCTCGGTTTCCGCGCCATCAGCCACCCGGATGGCCGCATCACGGTGCAGGTGCCGCTGCTCCTGGACCGCGCCGGCCAGCGCTCGGACATGAGTTTCTCGCTGGAACTGGCCCCGCTCCGGGGCGCATTCGCGCTCGATGGCAAGCTTACCGGCGAGCATGTCGAACTGGCCGACGTGGTGTCCCTGCTCGGCGTTTTCCTGACCGCGGTCTCCCCGGGCCCGGAATCCGCGGCCGACGATCCGGCCAGCCGTGCGGCGAAGCCGGTCGCCGACCCCACGCCCGCCTGGTCGCGGTTCAACGGCCAGCTGGCCCTGGACGTCAAGTCGGTGACGCGCGGCGCCGACTGGGCGATGACCGGGCTGACCGGCCTGGTGACCATCGAGCCGGCCCGCGTGGCCCTCGCCCGCCTCGGCGCCGCCTTCGGGGAAAAAAGCCGCCTGGCGGCAAAGGGGGAGATCGCGTTCAACGGCGGGCCGGTGCCATACCGGCTGAACGGGGATTTTTCCCTGACGGAATTCGACACTGGACGGCTTTTCAAGGCGCTCGAGCCCGCGAAGCCGGCGACCGTCGAGGGACTCTTCAGCGTGACCGGGCAGCTGGCCGGCAGCGGCGAGACGCTGCAGCGGACGGTGGAACTGACCCGCGGCCAGTTCGAGCTGACCAGCCGGCAGGGGGTCTTCCGCGGCCTGCAGCGTAGCAGCAACAAGGTGTCGCTGACCTCCAAGGCGGTGGAGCTTGGCGCCTCCGTGCTCGGATCCATCTTTGGCTCGCAGAAGGTGACCAAGGCGGCGGAAAAGGTGGCGGGCACGGCTTATTTTGTGGACCAGCTGGCGCAGAGCGTCGCGGAGCTGAACTACGACCAGCTGAACCTCCGGCTGGTGCGCGACGAGACGCTCAACATGAGGCTGGAGGACTTCACCCTCGTCTCGCCGGAGATCCGGCTGCTGGGCTCGGGCACCGTGACCTACGTCGCCGACAAGCCGCTGCTGGAGCAGCCGCTCAGCCTTTCGCTGACTCTCGCCGGCCGCGGCAAGCTTGAACAGCTGCTCGGCAAGCTGCGGCTGCTCGATGGCAGCCGGGACGAGCTTGGCTACGCCAAGACCGCGCAGCCCATCACCGTGACCGGCTCGCTGGCGAAACCCGACCCGTCGGCCTACTTTGCCAAGATCGCCGCCGCGAAGCTCGGCGACCTGTTGACACCGGACAATTGAGGGAGGGAGCATCCGCCGGGGGGCGGTCGTGCTGTGCACTTGGACTTGTGGTCCGCGGCACGGTGCGCAAGGCTGGGCGCGATGAAAACACGCCTTTTCGGCAAGACGGGCCGGGTGGTGGGCGAGGTCGGACTAGGGACCTGGCAGATCGGCGGCAACTGGGGGGACGTCTCCGACGCGACCGCCCTCGCCACGCTCCGCGCGGCCTACGCCGCCGGCGTCACCTTCTTCGACACCGCCGATGTCTATGGCGACGGCCGCAGCGAGACCCTCAACGGGAAATTTATCCGCGCGACCGGGGCGCGCGACCGGGTGTTCATTGCGACCAAGCTTGGACGGCGCGGCGATCCCGGCTGGCCGGGCAACTTCACCCGCGAGGTGATCCGCCGGCACACCGAGGATTCCCTCCGCCGGCTCGGGCTCGACGCGCTCGACCTGACGCAGCTGCACTGCATCCCGCCGGACGTGCTGATGCGCGGCGAGGTGTTCGGCTGGCTGGAGGAGCTGAAGACGGAAGGCAAGATCCGCGCCTACGGCGCCAGCGTCGAGGCGATGGCGGAGGCGGTGTGGTGCTGCGCGCAGCCCGGCTGCGCCTCGCTCCAGATCATCTTCAATATTTTCCGGCAGAAACCCGTCCCGGTCCTGTTTGACGCCGCCCGGCGCAACGGCGTCGCGCTCATCGTGCGGCTGCCGCTGGCGAGCGGGTTGCTCGGTGGAAAAATGACCGCGGCCACGCGGTTCGCCGCCGACGACCACCGCAATTTCAACCGCGACGGCCAGAGCTTCAACGTCGGCGAGACGTTCGCCGGCCTGCCGTTCGCGAAAGGCGTCGAGCTGGCCGACGCGCTGAAGCCGCTCGTGCCGGCCGGCCTTTCCCTGCCGGCCGTGGCGCTGCGCTGGTGCCTCGATTTCGCGGCGGTGAGCGTGATCATCCCCGGGGCGAAGAATCCCGCGCAGGCCCGGGCCAATGCGCAGGCCTCCGCCCTCGCGCCGCTCGGCGCGGAGCTGCACGCCAGACTGGCGGCCTTCTACGCCCGCGAAGTCGCCCCGCACATCCGCGGGCCGTATTGAGGGGAGGATAATCCGCGCCCAGCTTCCGGCAAAAAACGCGGCAGGATGGGACTTTACCGGCGGCGGAACCGGGTTATCCTGCGGTCATAGCTATCGCCGGCGCGACCCCACGGCCGGGCCGGGTTCAACCCCAGGAGAATCCCTCTATGCAGGCTCCAAGTCCGGCTGACATCAGGAACTTCGCCCTCGTGGGCCACGCGACCGCCGGCAAGACCATGCTGGCCGAGGCCATGCTCATGTGCAGCGACACCATCCACCGCATGGGCGCCATCGCCGCCGGCACCACGGTGTCCGACTACCACGTGGGCGAGCAGCAGCGTCACATCTCGATCCACGGCACGCCGCTCCACTGCACCTGGCAGGGGCGGCGTTTCAATTTCATCGACACGCCCGGCTACCTGGACTTCAGCAGCGAGGCCATCAACGCCCTGAACGTCGCGGACTTTGCCCTGGTCGTCGTCAACGCCAGCCACGGCATCGGGGTCGGCACCGAGCTGATGTGGGAGTATGCGTCGAACTCCGGCCTCCCGAAGATCATCGTCGTGACCGGCCTCGACAAGGAGAAGGTGGATTTCGACCGCCTGCTGGCCGACATCCGCGGCCGCTTCGGCGCGGAGGTCTTCCCGCTGCAGGTGCCGCTGGATCCCGGGCCGGGGTTCCACCAGGTGCTCGACGTCCTCCGCAGCGAGGTGGTCAGCTATGCGGCCGACCGCTCGGGCACATTCAAGGAGGAGCCGGCCGGGGGCGCGGCGCGGGAGCAGGTGGGCCGCCTGCACCAGGAACTGGTCGAGCGCATCGCCGAGAGCGACAATGCGCTGCTCGAGAAATTCTTCGCCGACGGCGGCCTGGCCGAGGACGTGATGCGCACCGGCCTCCATCCCGCGGTGCAGCAGCAGGCGATCGTGCCGCTGCTCTGCGCCTCCGGCGAGACCAACGTGGGTGTCGCCCGCCTGATGGATTTCATCGCCAAGTACGGCTCGTCGCCCGTCGACCGCCAGACGGTGGGCGCGCACGCGGCCGCCGACCTCCAGCCCTGCCTGGTCCGCCTCGACGGCGCGGAGCCCGTGGCCTACGTGTTCAAGACGCTGACCGATCCGCTCAGCGGCGACCTGTCGTTTTTCCGCGTGTATTCCGGTGCCATCCGCGCCGGCATGGAACTGTACAACAGCGAGCGCCGCGTCACGGAGCGCATCGGCCAGCTCTACCGGCTCAACGGCAAGCTGCGCACGCAGGTCGAGGCGCTGACCGCCGGCGACATCGGTGCGGCGGTCAAGCTCAAGGACACCCACACCGGCAACACGCTCTGCGACGCCCGGCACGCCCTGGTGCTGCCCAAGGTCGCCTACCCGACGCCGTACACCCAGGCGGCGCTCCGGCTCAACGCCCCGGGCGACGAGGAGAAGCTGGCCGCCGGCCTCGCCGCGCTCCATGAGGAGGACCCGGCGTTCTCGTACCACACGGATGCGGAGATCCACCAGTTTCTCATCGCAGCCCAGGGCGAGCTGCACCTCGAGGTGCTGTTCGAGCGTCTCAAGCGCCGCTACAAGGTCGACGTCTCGCTCGAGCCGCCGAAGATCCGCTACCGCGAGACCATCCGCGGCCGGGCCGAGGCCCGCTACCGGCACAAGAAGCAGACGGGCGGAGCGGGGCAGTTCGCCGAGGTGTGGCTGCGTGTCGAGGCGGCCCCGCGCGACAGCGGGCTCACCTTCGGCCAGACGCTCGCCGGGCAGGACGTGGACCGCATCTTCGTGCCGTCAGTGGAGAAGGGCGTGCGGAACCTCGGGACGGAGGGCATCCACGCCGGCTTCCGCGTGACGGACGTGAAGGTTGATTTCTTCGGCGGCAAGATGCACCCCGTCGACTCGAAGGACATCGCCTTCCAGATCGCCGGCTATTTCGCCTTCCGCGAGGCGTTCCAGGCCGCCCGGCCCTGTTTGCTCGAGCCCATCCACGAGCTGGAGATCAAGGTCCCGGAGGAGTTCGTCGGGCGCGTGGTCGGCGACCTGTCCGGCCGGCGCGGAAAAATCCTCGGCATGGACGTCAACGGCCGCCTGCAGCTCGTCCGGGCACACGTGCCCGCCGCGCAGCTCCACCACTACGGCACGGCCCTCCGCTCGCTGACCGGCGGGCGCGGCCTGCACAGCGAGAAGTTCAGCCACTACGAGGAGCTCGCCCCCGACCAGGAGAAGAAACTCGTCGCCGAGTACCAGGCCGCCCGCGCCGCCGGCACGGCCGGGCACAATCATGCGCATTGAGACGCGCAACACGGCAGCGGCGGGGGCGGCCGGGCGCGGGCGGGGGCTACAGCAGGCGCATGACTCCGCGTCCTTGCACCGGGCCGGCAACAGTCCCACATTCCGCCGATGATCGCCGCGGTCCAGTTCAAGAATTTCAAGGCCCTGCGGTCGGCCGCGGTGCAGCTGGCGCCGTTCAACCTGCTCGTCGGACCCAGCGGCAGCGGCAAGACCAGCCTCATCCAGGCGCTGCTGCGGCTGCGCACGCTCTCCGGGCTGCCGGTGGTGCATGCGCACGAGCTGAAGGGCCAGCCGGCCGGGCCGCAGATCGATTTTCATTTTCAGCCGCCGTTCCAGAACGTGCGCGTCATGCTGGGCTGCAACACCGCCGAGCTCCAATGCAACCTGCTGGTGGTGGACCATCCTCCGGGCATCGAGGGGGAGGGGCAATGGGCGGAGCTGCGCACGCAATTGCAGGGCATCCGGGCCTACCTGTTCGACCCTTGCGCCATGGGTGTTCCGGCCTGGGAGGCCGAAGGCCGGGAGCTCAACTCCAACGCCGGCAACCTGGCGGCCGTGCTCGCCCTCCGGCAGCGGGAAGCACCGGCCGCCTGGGAGCAGCTGGAGGCGGATTTCCACCGTATCATGCCCGAGTTCGCGGGCCTGGATTTTCACCCGGCCGGCGACGGGCGGGTGGAACTGCGGGTGCGGCTGGCCGACGGCTCGGAGACGCTGCCGGCGGAGAATCTTTCCCAGGGCACGCTCACCCTGCTGGCGACCCTGACCCTTGCGCACGACCCGCACCCGCCCGGCCTCGTCTGCCTGGAAGAGGCCGATCGCGGCGTCCATCCCCGGTTGCTGCGCGAGGTGCGCGACGCGCTTTACCGGCTGAGTTATCCGCCGGCAGGTGCGAAGCAGCGCCCGCCGGTGCAGGTGATCGCGACAACGCATTCACCCTACCTCCTCGACCTGTTCAAGGAACATCCGGAGGAGGTGGTGCTGGCGCACAAGCAGGGCAACGCGGCAAGCTTCACGCGGCTGTCCGAGCGCGCCGACCTGCCGGACCTGCTGAAGGAAGCCAACCTCGGCGACCTGTGGTACACCGGCATCCTGGGGAGCGTACCGGGAGAGTAGCAACCTGGCCCACGAAAGACACGAAATGCCACGAAACAGAGAGAAGAATTACCGGCGCGGATATTGTCATCCTGAGCGAAGCGAAGGATCCATCTGTCCGGCCGCTGGCGGTTGTCCTTCTGGATTCCTCGCTCCGCTCGGAACGACAGACCGTTTACCTCGCCTTTGGGAAGGTTTCGCGGGCAGCCCCGCATGAATGTCGCGATCCTCAGTGAATCGCCGGCGGACGAGGCGGCGCTGCGCGTGCTGGTGGAATATGTCCTCGGGGAGCCGTTCACCACGGTGCAGTCGGGGTTGCGCGCGCGCGGTTGGCCCTCGGTCGAACAGGTGCTGCCCGCGGTCATCCGGCACCTGCATTTCAACACCGAGGCCGACGGGCTCGTGGTGGTGGTCGACTCGGACGACTCGGTGCCGCACACGGCGGAGCATGACGTGCCGGGCCACCATCATCCGTTCTGCCGGATCTGCCGGCTGCGGGCGGTGTTCCGGCGCATCACCCGGCACCTGCCGCCGGCGCACGGCCGCGCCGGGGTGCTGCGCGCCGTGGGACTTGCCGTGCCGGCGATCGAGGCGTGGTATCTCTCCGGCCGCGACACGTCGGTCACGGAGGCCGCGTGGGCGGCGGGCCAGGCCGCCGGCCGGCCGCCGTACTCGCGGCGCGAACTCAAGTGGCGCGTCTACGGCACCGAGCGGCCGTCGCTGCCGCACGAGATCCGGCGGGCCGTGCAGGAGGTCGCGCGCCATCGCGGCGATGTGCGGCGGCTGGAGAGCGATTTTCCGCAGGGCTTCGGCGCGCTGGCCCGCGACCTGCGCGGGTGGCAGACCGGGTAGGGCGGATCGTCCCGCCGGCTCGCGGTCCTGAGCCGCAGGAAGGTCTTGCCCGCCGCGGTCCGCCCCGCACTGTTGGGACAGTCATCCCGGAATGAATTCACCTCGCGTTTCACTGGCGGCGCTGATGCTGGCGCAGGCCCAGGCCACCTTCAGCAACTGCGCCGCCACCCTGATGCTGATCCTGCTGGCGCAGCAGCTGGCGCGCACCGCCGGGGGGGACGCCAAGGTGGCGGCCTCGCTGATCGGGGCGATGCTGGCGCTGCCCTACATCCTTTTCGGGCCGGTGTGCGGCTGGCTCTCCGACCGCTTCGCCAAGCGCACGGTGCTGAATGCCGCCTTCCTGGCGCAAATCGCCGTCCTCGGCCTGCTCCTGCTCGCGCTGGGGCTGCGGTCGTTCGGCGGCGCGCTGGCGTGCTTCTTTCTCCTCGCGACCCAGGCGGCGGTGATCGCGCCGGCGAAGCGCGGGATCATCCTGGAATACGTCGGGCCGGAAAGACTATCCCGCTTCGTCGGCCTCATGGAGATGGGCACGATCACGGCGATGCTGCTGGGGTCCTTTGCGGGCGGACGGCTGTATTCCCACTGGCTGGGCCAGGACGGCGACGCCTGGGGGGCGGCGCAGAAGACCGTGGGGCTGCTGGCCGCGCTGGCCGCGGCCGCCGGGATCGGCTTTCAACTGGCGCGGCCGACGCCGGCGCAGTCGGCGGAGCCGTTCCGCTGGCACCTGTGGGTGCGGCACCTGCGGGATGTCACCGAGGTCTGGCGGGACCGTCCGCTCCGGCGGGCGGCGCTGGGCCTGTGTTATTTTTACGGGCTGGGCGGCTATGTCATCCTGCTCGTCCCCCAGGTGGCGGCGGAGCTCGAGCACAGCGGCGCCCGGACCGGCACGGTCGCGGCGTTCATGCTGCTGCTGGTCGGGGGCGGCACCATGCTGGGGAACCTGTCTGCCGGGCTGTTCTCGCGGCGCGGCGTCGAGCTCGGCCTGGCGCCGCTGGGCGGGGCGCTCCTGGCGCTGGCCCTGTTTGTCCTGGGCCTGAGCCGGGCCGGCGGCGGGATGTTCACCGCCTGGCTGGTCATCGCCGGATTTTCCACCGGGCTTTTCCTGGTGCCACTCTATGCGTTCATCCAGGAAAGGGCGGGCTCGCACCGGCGGGGCCGGATCCTGGCGGGGGTGAGCCTGCTGGACAGCCTGGTCGGCCTGGGCGCCAGCCTGTTCTACGGGGCGGTGGCCGGGGACCGGGCGCTCGACTGGTCGCCCCAGGTGCAGTTTTTCCTGCTCACCGTGGTCGCCCTGGCCATGCTCGCGTACGCGCTGTATCATCTGCCGCATCAGACGGCCTGCACGGTCATGCGCCTGATCGGACCGCTTTTCTACCGTGTCCGGGTGATCGGGCGGCAAAACCTCCCGGCCGGCGGCGCGCTGGTCATCTGCAACCACCTGTCCTACGTCGACGCCGTCGTGCTGCAGATCGCGTCGCCCCGCACGCTGCGTTTCATCGCCTTCGGCGGCGCGGTGAAGAGCCCGGCCCTGCGCTTCATCTTCCGGGCGGCGGGCGTCATCCCGGTCGCGCCGAACAAGCCGCTGAAGGGCATCCGGCTGGCCTGCGACGCCATCAAGGCCGGCGAGCTGGTGTGCGTGTTCCCGGAGGGCGCCATCTCGCGCACGGGACAGCTCATGGAACTGACGCGCGGCTTCGGCCTGATCGCGGCCCACGCCCGCGTGCCGGTGGTGCCCGCGATCATCGACGGGCTCTGGGGCTCGATCTATTCCTTCGCCGGCAACCGTTACCTGTGGAAGTCGCCCCGGCTGATGCCCACGCCGGTCTGCGTCGTATTCGGGGCGCCGATCCCCCCCGACAAGGCGGACCGGATCACCGCCCGCCTGGCCATGCTCGACCTCGGCGAGATCGCCTTTCAGGAGCGGCCGGTGCTGCGCCGGCACCTGGCCCGCGAGGTCGTGCGCTCGCTCGCGCGCCGCCCGTGGCACGAGGAGATCGTCGACCGCACCGCCGAGCGTCGGGCGCTGACGGCGGGCCAGCTGCTGGCGGCGGCGGCGGCGCTTTCCCGCCGGATCCGGGCGACCATCCCCGAGCAGCGGGTGGGGGTCGTGCTGCCGCCCGGTGCGGGCGCGCATCTCGCGAACCTGGCGATCGCCTGCGCGGGCAAGACGCCGGTCAACCTGAACTTCACCGTCGGCCGGGCGGCCATCGAGGCCAGCCTGCGCATCGGCGAGATCTCGACCGTCATCACCGCGGCGGCCATGCGGGTCAGGATCCCGAACTTTCCCTTTCCCCCGCGCACGCTCGACCTGACGGAGGAGCTCGCGGCCATGGGCGGGAAGCGGGCGGTGCTGCCCTGGCTGGTCGCGGTGTGGCTGCTGCCCAACCAGTGGGTGGCCGACCTGCTCGACCTGCCGCGGACGGGCGACCGGGAGGAGGCGGGCCTGCTGTTCACCAGCGGCAGCTCCGGCGAGCCGAAGGGCGTGGTGCTGTCGCACCGCAACATCCTCGCCAACTGTGCGCAGATTTCCTCGCTCTCCATCCTGCCCGACACGGCGATCATGCTCGGCTGCCTGCCGGTCTTCCACTCGTTCGGCTACACCGTGACGCTGTGGTACCCGCTGCTGCGGGGCTGCCAGGTCGTGACGGTGCCGAGCCCGCTGGACACGCGGCGGATCATCGACGCCATCCAGCAGGAGCAGGCGACGGTGATGATCGGCGCCCCCACGTTCATCCGGCCCTTCCTGAAGAAGGCGACGAAGGAGGAGCTCAGGTCGCTGAAACTGGTGGTCACCGGCGCGGAGAAGCTGCCCATGGACCTCTACGACGGCTTCCTGGAGAAGTTCGGCATCGAGGTGCTGCAGGGCTACGGGCTGACCGAGACCACGCCCGCGTCGAACATCAACCAGCATCATCCGGCCATCACCACGACGACCGCGCCGCCGCAGCTCGGCAAGAAGACCGGGGCGGTCGGCCGGCTCATGCCCGGGATGTCGGCGCGCATCCTGGACCCCGAAACCCACGCGGAGCTGCCGATGCACGCCACGGGGATGGTCTGGCTGCGGGGCGCCAACGTCTTTGCCGGCTACCTGAAGGACCCGGAGAAGACCGCCACCGCGCTGAAGGACGGCTGGTTCATGACGGGCGACCTCGGGTGGTTCGACGATGACGGCTTCCTGTTCATCGAGGGCCGGCTCTCGCGGTTTTCCAAGATCGGCGGCGAGATGGTGCCGCATGGGACGGTGGAGCAGAAGATCATCGAGGTGTTCGGCTGGGACCAGAACGAGGCGCCGACCCTGGCGATCACCGGCATTCCCGATCCCGTCAAGGGCGAAGCCATCGTCCTGCTGACGACGATCGCGCTGGCGACGGAGGACCTGCGCGCCGGCCTGCTCGACGCCGGCCTGCCCAATCTCTGGATCCCGCGCATCGTCCGCCGCGTGGCGCGGATCCCGATGCTCGGCTCCGGCAAGATCGACCTGAAAGGCTGCCGGGAACTCGCCATCGAGCTCGCCCGGGATGTCACCGTGTCGTAGCAGGATTTTGCCGGGCTGGCGGGAAGAACGGCGCGACTGCGGCGCAGCCGGTTCATTTCCCGGCGGGCGTTTCCGGAGCGCGAGCGAGCTCGCTGGCCCACAGGCAACCGTGCGCTCCCGGCTGGGCGCCGTTCAGGTTTCCGCGGCCGCGGTGGCCGCGGGGGCGGCCGCCGGCCGCGGGACGGCGACCGGCAGCTCGAGGATGAAGGTGGCGCCGGTGCCCGGGCCGTCGCTCCGGGCCGTGAGCGCACCCTTCATTTCCCGGGCGGCGTTGGCGCTGGAATGCAGACCGAAACCGTGGCCGGTGGCCTTGGTGGTGAAGCCGTGCTGGAAGACGCGGGTGAGGTTGGCGGCGAGGATGCCTACGCCGTTGTCCTGCACGGCCAGCTGCACGAAGCCCGTGGCGCCGGGCGCGACCCGGACGGTGATGAGCCTGGCGCTGTTGTCCTCCTGGTGGCGTTCGTCGCAGGCATGCTTGGCGTTCCGGATGAGATTGATGAGGATCTGCAGCACCTTGCCCTTCTCGACAAGCACGGGGGGGGCAGGCTGGTAGTCGCGCACGACCCTGACATCGTGACGCGTCAGGGTGGAGAGATTCATGTGCAGCGCCTCGTCCATGAGTGTGGCGGCGTCCTGCGGCTCGACGATGGAGACCACGGTGGCGTAGGCCTGCTGCATCGACACGATCTCCTTGATGTGGTCGATGTTCTTCTGGAGCGACTCGCTCTCCTGGAGCAGCCGTTCGCGTTCCTCGACGAGGTTGCGGGCGAGCGAGTCGATGAACTCGGGGACCCGCCGGCCCTTGGGGTCGATGGTGAGGAAGCCGGCCAGGTCGGCGGAGTGCTCCTGGAGGAGGGCGGAGAGCCGGGCGAGGCTGTCGGCCTTGGACTGGCGCGCGCGGGTGGCGATGAGGGTGGAGGAGACGTTGAGGCTGTTGAGGACGTTGCCGACATTGTGCAGGACGCCGGTGGCGACCTCGGCCATGCCGGCCTGGCGCGAGGCGGCGAGCAGCTGCTTGTGGGTCTCGGCGAGGCGGGTCTCGGCTGTCTTCCAGGCCGTGACATCCTTGGAGATGCCGAAGGTGCCGACGATGGCCCCGGTGCCGTCGCGCCACGGCATCTTCGTGGTCAGCACCCAGGTCACGTGGCCGTCGGCGTAGGTTTCCTCCTCGAGCTTGCCCACGATCGGCTGGCCGGTACGGATGATCTCCTGCTCGTCGTCGAAGGCCGGCTGGGCGTGGGCGGGGGCGAAGAAGTCGAAATCGGTCTTGCCCTGGATGAGGGTGGAGTCGTCGAGGCTGAACCGGGCGGCGAACGCGCGGCTGAAGCGCACGAAGCGCGACGCGCGGTCCTTGAAATAGATGAGATCGGGGGTGTTTTCCAGCATCGCGTCGAGCAGGCCGCTGGCTTCCGCCAGCTTGGCCGTGCGTTCCTTGACGCGGTCCTCGAGCTGGGAGTTGAGGAGACGGTAGCGCTCCTCGCTGGTGGTGAGCGCGGCCGATTTCTCCGTGGTCTCGGCGATCTGGCGGCCCAGCTGCTCATTGGTCGTGTTGAGCTCAGCCGTGCGGCGGGCGACGAGCAGCTCGAGGCGGTCGTTCTCGCGGCGCTGCAGGTAGGAGGACAGCCAGGTGACAAAGATCAGGAGGGCCGCCGCGGTGAGGCTGTAGAGCACCCAGGCGAGCGGGGTGCGGAACCAGGGCGGACGCACCGTGAACTGGAGCCGGGCCTCGGTGCCACGCGTGGTGCCGCCGGCGACGGGCCGGACGTGAAACACATAGTCGCCCTCCTTCAGCCGGTTGAACGTGGCCGAGCCGACGATGCCGGTGGAGACCCACGGGGTGCCGGCGCCCTCCAGCAGCACCTCGAAGGTGATCGGGGCGGCAAAGGGATTGGCGGGGGCGGCGAAATGGATGACCAGGGAATTGTCGGCGTAACTCACGGGCTGCAGTTCCGCCCCCGGATTGAAGAGCTGATGGCTGCTTGACGGGAAGTCGACGGAGGTGATCAGCGCCTGGAGCGGACGTTCCGGCGCCGGGGGTGACCGCGGGTCCATCCGGGCCAGGCGCAGCCGCTCAAACATCCAGATCACGCCATCGGCCTGGGCCGTGTAGCCGGTGGGGGCGAAGCCCACCGGCGCGCTCTTCACCGGTCGATTGCCCCCTTCCGCCCGGCGGTCAATCACTTGGACGGCTCGATTCGAGGTGTACCAGAGGCGACCAGTGTTATCGGTGACGGGCCGGCCTCCGCCGACGCCCAGCTGGGGGAGGCTGGCCAGGAGTTCGCGATCCTCCACAAACTTGTGCGCGGCATCGTCAAAGCGGAACAGACTGTTGCCGACATGGAACCGGGCGATGCCGTCGAGGAGATACACTTCCACCCAGCCGGAATATATCCCTTCACCGGTCCCGAGGATTTGCAGCCGGGGCTGACCCCCGTTGGGGTCGAGCCGGCCCACGTGGCCCACGCCGAGCTCAAACCATCCGATCCCCGCCGCGTCCACCACGGCGCTGTAGTTATCGCCCAGTTCGGGCAGGCTCGTCCGGGTGGCCGTGTAGTTCTCGCCGTTCTGCTCAATGCGGCCATACTCGCCGCGGGCCACATAATAGAAGTGGTGCGGGCTGGAATCACCGGGGATGATGCGGGCATTCATGATGCCGGGCAGGATCAGGCGCCAGCCGGCCTTATTTTTGCCCGCCCGGGCGTGATCGTCCTGGACTCGCATCTGGCCGTCGACGTCGAGCAGGTCGAGCAGGGGGCCTCGCACCAGGTCATTGTCCGCATAGACATAGATCCCCAGTTCGTTTCCGGCGAACAGCCGGCCGCCGGCATCCATCAAAGTGAACAGGAAGCGCCCCGGCGGAGTGTCGTCCTCGAACCGTTCCAGATGGCCGCTGGCATCATATTGGCCGTGCATCGCCCGTCCGTCCGAGTGCATCCACAGCTCGCCGGCGTGGCGCAGGGGCTGGGCAAAGGCGATCCCGCTCGCGAGGAGCGGTTCGAAATGGGAGACCGGGGAGGGAAATTCCACGCGCGCCATGCCCTCGTTCAGGAGGGCCCAGAGGACGCCCTCGGGCGCGTAGACCAGCCGCATTACCCGGGCCAGGCGGTGGTCAAGGGAGCGGTCGAGCGTCTGCACCGTGTGACCCGTCCGATCAAAAAATACGATGCCGACCGTGTCGACCGCCGCGGCATAGTATCCGTCACCCACCGCGCAAAGGTCGCTGATCCGGTGATGGGTGGCCAGCAACCCGGGCGCAGCAAAAGCATGGAAGCTTTTTCCGTCGAAAAGTTTCAGCCCCGCCGAAACCGTGCCCACCAGCAGCTGGTCCGGCCCGAATGGGGTGGCGCAGGTCAGGGCCTCGCTGACCAGGATGTTTTCGGTCCGCACCCGCTGCAAGGGTCCGTCAGCCTGCATCCGGTAGAATTCACCGGAGGATTGGTCGCTGAGGTACACGCTCGTCCCCAAGCCAAACATCCGTTCGAAGGATGGGACGTTGCCGGTGAACCGCATCGGCTGGCCGGGTCGCCAGGAAACGATGGCGTTGCCGCCGCCATACCAGTACCAATGATCGGGAAAAGTGACGACGGAGACCGAGGTGGCATTCTGCAGATCGACATTCTCAGGAAATTTGATGACCGGGGTCATACGCCAGCGGGCGCCCTCGCTCAGATCAATCCGGGCCATTCCGCCGTCGATGCCGGTATAAATCCTGCCGTCCGTGTCGACCGCCACCGAGCCCAGGATCGGCGGCTGGTTAGCGGCGCCCTGGAACGGTTCCCAGCGCACGCCATCGCCGAAGGAGAGCTCGTTGTGCGAAACCACCAGGATGCGACCGTCGGGCAGCAGGTGCATGTCGATCGGCGCCGAGCTCAGGCCGAGCGCCTCCGGTCCGAGCACGACAAAGGACGGGGCGCCGGTCTCATTGATGCCGGCGGGGGCGCCCGGCATGGGGCCTGATTCGGCCGGTGCGGCCACGGTCCCGAGGCCGAGGCCGGCGAGCAGCAGCCAGGCCTGCCATCCGGGCCGGCACGGAGCAGGAGGGAAGGGGTGGTTCACGGCACGCAGGAGGTTGATGGCGGGACGGTGGGGAGGTCGAGGCTGAAGGTGGCGCCGGTGCCCGGGCCCTCGCTCCGGACGGTGAGCGCGCCTTTCATCTCGCGGGCGGCGTTGGCGCTGGCGTGCACGCCGAAGCCGTGGCCGCCGGGCTTGGTGGTGAAGCCGTGCGCAAAGATACGCGTGAGGTTCTCCGGCGGGATGCCCACGCCGTTGTCCCGCACCTTGAGGCGCACGAACCCGGCGGGACCGGCCTCGAGCCCGAGCGTGATGACCTTGTCGGGGGCGCCGCTGCCGTCGCAGGCCTGCTTGGCGTTCTTGATGAGGTTGACCAGGATTTGGAGCACCTTGGCCTTCTCGGCCAGCACGGGGGCCACGGGGGAGAATTCGCGCTCGATCCGCACCGAGTGCCGGGCGAGGGCGTCGCCGTGCATGCGGAGCGCATCCTCCATCAAGGCCGCCGGGGCCAGGGGCTCGAGCATGCTGCCCAGCGTGGCGTAGGCCTGCTGCATCGCGACGATATCCTTGATGTGGTCGACGTTTTGCTGGAGCGAGGCGGTTTCCTGGAGGAGGCGGTCGCGCTCCGCCTGGGCATGCGTGGCGAGCGCCCCGAGCAGCTCGGGCACGCGCCGGCCCTTCGGATCCGCGGTGAGAAATCCGGCCAGGTCGGGCCGGTGTTCGTGCAGCAGACCGGCGACCTTGGCCAGGCTGTCGGCCTTGGACTGGCGCAGACCGGTCGCGATGATGCTGGCGGAGACGTTGAGGCTGTTGAGGACGTTGCCGACATTGTGGAGGACGCCGGTGGCGACCTCGGCCATGCCGGCCATGCGGGAGACGTCCACCAGCTGCTTGTAGGTGTCCGCCAGTTCGGAGGTGCGTTCGCGGACGCGCTGGTCCAGCTCGGCGTTCGCGCGGGTGAGCGCCAGCTGGCGCCGGTGGAGCTGGCGGATGCGCAGCCACACCAGGAAGGCGAGCAGCGCCAGCCCGAGGCCGGCGGTGCCGAGCCGGAACCACAGGGTCTGGTAGAACCGCGGCAACAGCGTCAGCGCGAGCGTGGTGCCGGTCTCGTTCCAGATGCCGTCGTTGTTGCAGGCGAGCACATGGAAGGAATAGTGGCCCGGCGGGAGATTGGTGTAGTGGGCGCGCCGGTCATGCTCCGCCTCGATCCAGCGGGTGTCGGAGCCCTCGAGCTTGTAACGGAACCGCAGCCGGTGCGGGGCGATGAGACTCAGGGCGGTGTAGCGGATTTCCAGCCGGTCGATGCCCGGGGCGAGCGTGATCTCCCCGACGGCGGGCAGCTGCCGGTCGTCGGCGAGGACGCTTTCAATCACCACGCTGGGCGGCTGCATGTTCACCTGGATGAGGCGCGGATCGACCACCGCGAGGCCCTTCACGGTGGTGGTCATGATCCGGCCGTCGGTGAGCCGGATGGCCCCGGGGGTGCCGTTGCCGGAGGACGAGCCGCTCGCCAGGCCATCAACCTGGCCGAAGACCAGGCAGTTCAGGCTGGCGGCGGCGCCGCGGTCAAGTTCGGCCAGATTGCTCTTGCGGATGCGGGCGAGGCCGCGCGCGGAGCTGACCCAGAGCGCCCCCTGACCGTCGTCCAGCACGGTGTAAAGGATGTCGTCCACCATGCCATGGTGGGTGTCATAGGCCCAGGTCCGGTCATGCTGCCAGCGCACGAGCCCGCGGCCTTCCGTGGCGAGCCAGAGCCCGTCATCCGCCTCGAGGAAATCCCGGACGATCAGCGTTCCGGGCAGCGACGGGATGGCCACGGGGTGCCAGGTGCGGTCGGGATCGCGCTGGAAGAGACCGATGCTGGTCCCCATCAGGAGCCGCCCCCCGGCGGCGCGGTGGAGGCTCCAGATGTTGACCCCGCGCACGGTGAAGGCGCCGGGCACCGGGACGATCTCGCCCTGGCGCAGCTGGAACAAACCGCGGGTGGCGATGCCCAGGAGCATGGTGCCGTCGTCATCCTGGAACAACAGGTTGACCGGCCGGCTGGTGGCGACACCTGACGGATAAACATAGGTCGTCACCTTGCCGTTCTCCAGCCGGTCGACCGAGCAGCCGCGGTTGCCGAACCACATCACGCCGCCGGGTGTTTCCGCAATTGCCGTGACCGTCTCGTGGGATAGCGGAGCCCCGACGTTGTAGTGCGTCATGACGCCGTCCTTGATCCGGACAACGCCCGCGCCCCAGCTGCTGACCCACAGGCTGCCGTCCTGGGATTGTTTCACGGCCAGCACCAGGCTGCCGGAGACGCCGGCCTCCTCGGTCAGGGTGGTGGCGCGCCGGTCGGTCAGCCGGATGAGGCCGTCGGAGGTGCCGACCCAGAGGCAGCCCTCGCGGTCCTCGAGCAGCGCGTCCACGATCCCGAGCTTGTGACCGAGACGATCGAGACAGGGGACGACCTTGCCGTCGTGAAAGCGGTCCAGGCCCCCCACCGAGCCGATCCAGAGATTGCCGGCGCGATCGGGAATAATCCGGCTGATCCGGGTGCTGGACAGTTCGGCGTTATGTTCCCACGGCACGAAGTGTCCGCCTTCCAGCCGAAACAGGCCGTTCTGGGTGGCGGCCAGGATCCGGCCGCCGGCATCCTCGGTGACGACCTGGATCTGGTCCTTGGGCAGGCCTTGCTCGGGTCCGAAGCTGGTGAAGGCGCCGGCCTGGTAGCGCATCACCTCCTTGCCGATTGTCAGCCAGACAGCCTGCCGGTGGTCGAGGGTGATATTGCGCATGCCGAGCGTGGGATGCCCCGTGGTGTCGATGTCGTTGACGAACTGGTTTCCGACGCGGCGCACAATGCCCGACATGCCGCCGATCCAGAGCGAGCCGTCCGGCGCGGCCTTGACGGCGTTGATGGCCCGGTCCTTCAGGCCGTCGGCCTGGGTGAAGGAGGTGAAGACCCCGCCCGCATAGCGCACGAGGTTGGCGCTGGTGCCGATCCAAAGGCTGCCGTCGGCCGCTTCCGCCAGCGTCGTGATCTGGTTGCTCAACAGGGCCGGGGTGTTGCTCTGCGTGAAAATCGTGAACGTCAGCCCGTCAAACCGGGCGAGTCCCTGCACGGTGCCGATCCAGAGGTAGCCATCGCGGGTCTGCAGGAGCTGCTTGATCGAGTTGTGCGGCAGTCCGTCCTCCGTGTCCCAGTGCGTGACGATGTAGTCCGCGGGTTTTTCACCGGGATTCAGGGCGAGGGCGGTGGAGGCTGCCAGTGCGGCGAGCAGGAGGCCGGCCCGGCGGAACCAGGGTTGACTTGGACGGGGGGGCGGCCTCATGGCGACGGGGAGACCAGACTCTCGTCCGCGAATGGCGCCATTGCCTCCGCCGGGTCGACGGGCAGCTCGAGGCTGAAACTGGCGCCGGTGCCCGGGCCGTCGCTCCGGGCCGTGAGGACGCCCTTCATTTCCCTGGCGGTGTTGGCGCTGGAATGCAGGCCGAAACCGTGGCCGGTGGCCTTGGTGGTGAAGCCGTGCTGGAAGATGCGGATCAGATTGGCGGCGGGGATGCCGACGCCGTTGTCCTGCACGGTCAGCTGGACGCATCCCGCGGCGCCGGGCGCGACCCGGACGGTGATGATCTTCGGCCCGCCGCCGTCCCGATGCCTTTCGTTGCAGGCGTGCTTGGCGTTCCGGATGAGATTGATGAGGATCTGCAGGACCTTGCCCTTCTCGACAAGCACGGGCGGAGCGGGGCGGTAGTCGCGGACCACCTTGACGTCGTGGCGCGTCAGGGAAAAAAGATTCATGTGCAACGCCTCGTCCATGAGCGCGGCGGCGTCCAGCGGCTCGACGACGGGGACCACCATGGCGTAGGCCTGCTGCCTCGACACGATCTCCTTGATGTGATCGATGTTCTTCTGGAGCGACTCGATCTCGAGGAGAAGCCGTTCGCGTTCCTCGACGAGGTTGCGGGCGAGTGAGTCGATGAACTCGGGGATCCGCCGGCCCTTGGGGTCGGTGGTGAGGTAGCCGGCCAGGTCGGCGGTGTGCTCCTGCAGGAGGGCGGAGAGCCGGGCCAGGCTGTCGGTCTTGGACTGGCGGGCGCGGGTGGCGATGAGCGTGGAGGAGACGTTGAGGCTGTTGAGGACGTTGCCGACGTTGTGCAGGACCCCGGTGGCCACCTCGGCCATGCCGGCCTGGCGCGAGGCGGCGAGGAGCTGCCGGTGCACGCGGCCGATCTCGGTTTCCATGCGCTTGCGCTCCTCGATCTCCCGCTCGAGCGTGTGCGTCTGCTGCTGCAGCTCGGCCTCGGTCCGCTGGTGATGCAGGACCTCCGAGTGCAGCGAATGGTTGGCGCCGGCCAGTTCCCGCGTGCGTTGGGCGACCTCGACTTCCAACTGGTCGCGGGCGGCGAGCAGCGCCAGCTGCCGCTGCCGCATGAACCGGACGCGCCAGAGATAGGCGCCCGCCAGCGCGACCAGCAGGCCGGCGCCGCTGAGGACATCGAACCAGGCGGTTTGATAAAAATAGGGCTGCAGTACGAGGGGGATCGAGTCCCCCGTTTCGTTCCAGATCCCGTCCCCATTGGCGGCGATGACCCGGAAGCGGTAGGAACCCGGGCGGAGGTTCGTGTATGAGGCCACCCGGCGGTTCACGGCTTCGACCCAGTCTTTGTCATAGCCTTCCAGCCGGTAGCGGACCCGGACCCGGTCGGGCGCGGTGAAGCTCAGGGCCACGAAATGAAAATCGAGCTCCCCCCGGCCCGGGGGGACGGGCGCGGGGCTGCGGCGGTCGAGTTCCAGATTGTTCGCGAGGATGCGGTCGATGTGCACGTCCGGCGCGATCCGGTTGCCCGGGATATGCGCGGGGTCGATGATCACGATGCCCTTCGCGCTGGGAAACCAGATCCGGCCGTCCAGTGAGCGGCAGCCGACGCGTTCCTGGCTGATGGATTTGTCCGCGGTGATCACCGAGTCGGACCCGTCAAAGGCGATGGAGGTGACGCGGCCGGTCCGGCCGTCGGCAAAGTCGTTCATTTCCTGGCGCGAGACGCGGAAGATGCCGCGCCCCGAATCGATCCAGAAATTGCCGAGATCGTCCGGCACGATGGCGTAGATGTTGTCGTCGAACAGGCCGTCCTTGCGGCCGATGACGCGGATCTTGTCGTCCTTGAGCCGCACGATGTCCGTCTGGGTGGTGGCCCAGACCGTGCCGTCGCGGTCCTCCATGATGGTCTGGATCACCAACTCGGGCAGGCCGTCGGCGACTGACCAGTGGCGAAACGTGCCATCCTGGACGCGGAAGATGCCGTTCTCCGACGCAACCCAGATGACCCCGTCCTTACCCGGGGCGAGATTGAGGATCCAGTTGCATGCCGGCGTGGCGCCGCTGAAGGCATACGGGGTCAGGCCCTGCCGGTTGGCGCGGACGAGCGATCCGCCGACGGAGACGATGACGCTGGTTGCATCCTCCACCATGCCCACGGCCAGCGTGGGGGCGGCGTGGACGGCGACCACCTTGCCCCCGGCCAGGATGCCCAGGGTCGAGAGGCCGCTGACAAAATAGACGTCGCCGTTGCGGGCCTCGAACACGCGCTTGACCGCCCCGGCCGGCATGCCGGCCGCCGCGCCGTAGGTCCGCTTGTTACCGTCGCCGAAATACGTGATGCCGGCGTCGCTGGCCACCCAGGCTCCGCCGCGGGCGGATGGTGTGACCGCGGCCGCATAGTTGTGGTCCGGCCCCGCCGAGGCGTTTCGGGCGGCGAACTTTACGTCGCGCAGCTGGTTCAGGCCGTCGGTCGTCCCGACCCACAGGTTGCCTTCGTCATCTTCCCTGAGCACGTTGACGAAGTCGCTCGCCAGGCCGCTGGTCTTGTCCAGATAGGCATAGGTCCCATGCAGGTAGCGGATGAGGCCGTGACCGTCGGTGCCGATCCAGAGGGTGCCTTGCCGGTCGACCAGCAGCGCGCGCACGCTGGCGACCAGGGGCGGCAGCGGCTTGCGTCGCAGGTTCGCATCGTAGCAGGCTAGGCCGTCGGCGTTGCCCATCCAGAGGTTTCCCTCCGCATCCTCCGCCATGCCGATGGTCGACGTGACCCCGGGGTCGGGAAATGAGGCCAGCTTTCCGTCCTGCCAATAAAAGAGCCCCTGGTTTGCCGTCGCGATCCAGTGGCGGCCGCGGGAGTCCGCAAGATGAAACAGGATATTGACCGGGCGATCATCGGTGGTGGTCAGGATGGGTTCGTAGACGCCCGCCGGGGTGATCCGCGCCACTGTGCGCTGGGCCGCCAGCCAGAGGGTGCCGTCCTTGGTTTGCTCCAGCGACCTGATATCCAGGTCGAGGCCGCCCCACGCCGCCCGGCCGCGGAACGAAAGCGACCGGCCGTCAAAGTGGCCGAAAGATCCGGTCTGCAGGCCCACCCAGATTCCGCCGTCGTTCGCCGGGGCGACACAGGTGACGATGCGGCTGCGGACCCCGCGCACTTGGGTCGGCTCGAAAAGTTTGAATTCCAGCCCATCAAACCGCAGCAGCCCCGCCGTGGTGCCCAGCCACAGGTAGCCATCGGGTGACTGGGTGATGGCCTTGATGCCGTCGACGGGCAGGCCGTTGCGCCGGGTCCAGGACTGGCAGTTGTACTGGGTCAGGTCGCGGGTGGGATCCAAGGCGAAAACCTGGCCGCTGAAACACAGCCCGAGCAGCAGCGCCCCGCCGAGGCGAGCCCGGCGGATCGCACCCGGGAAGCGCCAGCGGGGCCCGGCGCAGGTGGGCTGTCGCGGGGACCGGTTGATGGGGGCGGGTTGCTTCATGCCGGGACGGCGACGGGAGGTGGTGCGGCGGGCAGGTCGAGGCAAAACGTGGCGCCGGTGCCGGGTCCGCCGCTGTGGACGGTGAGAAAGCCGTTCATCTCCCGCGCGGCGCTGGCGCTGGAATGCAGGCCGAAACCGTGGCCGTTGGCCTTGGTGGTGAAACCGTGCTGGAAGATGCGCGGGAGGTTGGCGGGGAGGATGCCGACGCCGTTGTCCTCGACGCTGAGGCGCACCCGGCCGGGCTCGCCCGGAGCAATGCGCAAGGTGACCGATTTCACGGCCTGGCTGCCGTCGCTGGCCGCATACTTGGCGTTGCTGATGAGGTTGACGAGGATTTGCAGCACCTTGCCGCGTTCGGCGAGGAGGGGCGGCACGGCGGCGAATTCACGCGTGACGCGGATCTCGTGCCGCACCAGGGCCGCGGAATTCATCCGCAGCGCGTCCTCCATCAGCTCCGTGGCCGCCATCGCCTCGGTGGCCCCGGCCATCGTGGCGTAGGACTGCTGCATCGCGACGATTTCCTTGATGTGGTCGACGTTCTTCCGGAGAGACTCGATTTCCTGCAGCATCCGGGCGCGATCCTCGGTAAAATTCCGCGCCAGGGTCTCGATGAAGGCCGGGACCAGCCGGCCCTTGGCGTCGTGCGTCAAGAAATCCCCGAGGTCCGCCGCATGTTCGCGCAGCAGATCGCCGAGCCGCGTCAGGCTGTCCGCCTTCAGCTCCTTCAGCCCGGTGCCGAGGACATTCGTGGAGACGTTGAGACTGTTGAGGACATTGCCGACGTTGTGCAGGACGCCGGTGGCGATCTCCGCCCGGCCCGCCATGCGCGAGGCGATGACCAATTCCTTCTGGGATTTTTCCAGGGCCATCTCGGTTTCCTTGGCCCCGGTCACATCCTTGCTGATGCCAAAGGTGCCGATGATGTCACCGTCCCCGCTGCGCAGGGGCATCTTCGAGGTGTGCACCCAGGTGACCCGGCCGTCGGGCCAGGTTTCCTTTTCCAGCTTCCCGAGGATGGGCTCGCCGGTGCGGATGATCCGCTGCTCATCCTCGAAGGCCGGCCGCGCGTGGGCCTCGTCGAAGAAATCAAAGTCGGTCCGGCCGATGATCTCCGCGGCGGCGGATTTTCCGAACAGATGCACCATGGAGGCGCTCAAGGCGATGAAGCGGGAGCCCAGGTCCTTGAAATAGACATGGTCCGGGACATTCCCGAGGAAGGCGGCCACCAGCGTGTGGTCCATGAAGGGACCGGCGCCGGGCGGCGCCAGGGGCGGGGGGGCGGGAGGCGCCGGGTTCATGACGCGACTGATTCCGGGTCCGCGACGCCGTCGGGCTTGGCCGGCAGGTTGCGGGCGAGCATCTCGCGGAGAATCTCGGTCTTGACCGGCTTGGACAGGTAGTCGTCCATCCCGGCGGCGAGGCAGGCCTCGCGGTCGCCGTTCATGGCGTTCGCGGTCATCGCGATGATGCGCAGGCCGGGGGGGAAGCCGTGGGTGCCCGCGGCCTGTGCCTGGCGGATATACCGGGTGGTGGCGAAGCCGTCCATGATGGGCATATGCTCATCCATGAGCACGACCTCGTAGGTCTTGCGCCGCAGGGCGGCGATCGCCTCCTGGCCGTTGGCGGCGATGTCCACGGCGTAGCCGAGCTTGGACAGCATCAGGCGGATGACCTTCTGGTTGACCGGATTGTCCTCGACGGCGAGGATGAGGGGCAGCGCCGCGGCGACCGGGGCGGGTGCGGCGGTTTCCGCGGGCGGATGGATCCGGGCCTGGCGGGCGCCGAGCACGCGGCCGAGGGTGCGGTGCAGTCTTTCGGGGTGCAGGGGTTTCAGTTCGCAAGCGGCGAGGCCGGCCGCGTCCATTTTGGCCTGGGCGAGGCGCTCGCCGCGCGACGTGAGCATCACCTGGGCCGGGGTCGGGAACGAATGGTCGGCGACGATGGCGGCGGCCAGCTGCATGCCGTCGGTTTCGGGCATGTGGTAGTCGAGCAGGACCAGCTCATAGGGGCGGTCGGAGCCCGCGCGGCGGAGCTCGGCCAGGGCGGCGGCCGCGGAAGCGACGATCTGGTGCTGCGCGCCCCAGGTGGTGAGGAGGCGGTCCATGAACTTGCGGTTGGTCGCATTGTCATCGACCACCAGGATACGGCGACCCGAGAGCGGCGAGGCGGCGGGCACGGTTTCCGGGATGAAGGCGATCAGGTCGGATTTCTTCATCTCGGCGGTGAACCAGAAAGTCGAGCCCTTGTCCGGCTCGCTGACGACGCCGATCCGGCCGTGCATGAGCTCCACCAGGCGGCGGCAGATGGCGAGCCCGAGGCCGGTCCCGCCGAAATTGCGGGTGGTCGAGCTGTCGGCCTGCACGAAGGGGCGGAACAGCGAGGCCTGCACGTCGGCCGGGATGCCGATGCCGGTGTCATGGATTTCAAAGCGCAGCAGCACGACATCGGCGCGGACCGGCTGGGCGGTGACGTTCACCGACACCTCGCCGCGCGCGGTGAACTTCACGGCGTTGCCGAGCAGGTTGAGGACGATCTGCCGGAGGCGGAGCGGGTCGCCGCAGAGGTTTTCCGGCACGGACGGGTCGATGTTCAGGATCAGCTCGAGGCCCTTGCGGGCGGCCGGCTCGGCGTGCAGTTCGAGCGGGAGCCGCAGCTGCTCCATCAGGTTGAAATCGATGGACTCGAGCGCCAGCTGTCCGGCCTCGATCTTGGAGAAATCCAGGATGTCGTTGATGATGGTGAGCAGGCCTTCGCTGCTCTGGACGAGGGTGGTGGCCAGGTCGCGCTGCTCGTCGTTGAGCGGGGTGTCGAGGAGGAGGCTGGCCATGCCGATCACGCCGTTCATCGGCGTCCGGATCTCATGGCTCATGTTGGCGAGGAAGGCGCTCTTGGCGCGGTCGGCGCTTTCGGCGGCCTCCTTGGCGAGCATCAGGTCCGCCTCCACCTGGGCGCGGCGGATGATTTCCGCGTTCAGGCTGGTGTTGGCCGACTCGAGTTCGGCGGTGCGCGCGCGCACCCGGCCCTCCAGTTCCTCGGCGTGGGCGCGGGTCTGCCGGAGCAGGTTCCATTTCTCGCTGAGCGCGTTCGCCAGCTGCAGCACCTCGATCGTGTCAAAGGGTTTTTTCAGGATGACCAGGCGGTCCGAGCCGCCGATCCGGGAGAGCATGTCATCCCAGGAATAGTCGGAATAGGCGGTGCAGATGACGATCTGCAGATCGGGGGCGACCTTCCAGAGTTCCAGCGTGGTCTCGACGCCGTCCCAGCCGGGCGGCATCCGGACGTCGACGAACGCCAGGGCGTAGGGGCGGCCTTCGGCCATGGATTTTTGCACCAGGGCCAGGCCTTCCCGGCCTTGATACGCGGAATCAACGACGAAGTTTGCCGCCGGGCGTCCCGATGTCACCGCGCTGCCCAGCAACTCGGATTCCAGGGCATCGAGCGCCGCCGATGTCTCGCTGACCGCCGGGCAGAGAATCTTCCGCACGTCGGCATGGATGGCCTGGTTATCATCAATAACCAATATGCGGTTATTTCTTTCTGGCATCACGGGGGGGAGGTGACTGGTCATGGCGATGGGTGATTGCAGATGGCAACCCACTAATATCGGCCACAAAACCCCGGCAGTTAACTGAAAGTCGTGATGATGGCTTGGATGTAGTGAATGAAACTGGCTCGTAACGGCCAAGATAGCATTGCCGGAGGACGATAGCTATGCGGGATATCCCGTATACTGGACTACGGAAATAACAGGTTATTTACTCACGTTGGGTTTTTAACCATCAGGGGTGGATGGGGAAGCGGCTTTCATGCGCCCGGCGGCCGATCCCGACTGTATGGGCCGGCCGGGAGAAAGAGTGACGATGAGTTGGTCAAAATGCTATCGCATTGCCGCGAGTGGCGGCTTTGGCTCGCCGGTCCATGAAGCTGCACGCCACCGCCACCGCCGCCCTCAAGCGCCGCCTGGGCGCGGTCGTCGATACCTCACCCGAAGGCTGCTGGGCTGCCTCCTTCGACAGCAGCAAGATTTCCTTCCTGCCCGTGGCCGTGGTCACCCCGCGGCGGGAGGAGGACATCGGCGTGGTGCTCGGGCTGGCCAACCGCCACCGGGTGCCGGTCACCGTGCGCGGTCGCGGCACCACCCTGATGGGCTCGGCCGCCCCGGTGCGCGGCGGCTGGGTCGTCGACATGCTGCGGTTGAATAAAATCCGGATCGATCCCGACGCCGGCATGGCCCGCGTGCAGGCGGGGGCGAAGACCGGCGACATCCAGCGGGCCGCGGCCGCCCGGGGCTGGTTTTATCCGCCCGACCCGTCGTCCAAGGAATTCTGCACCATCGGCGGCAACATCGCCTGCAACGCCGGCGGCATGCACGGCGGCAAGTACGGCGTCACCCGCGACTTCGTCATCGCCCTGCGCGGCTTCCTGCCGACGGGCGAATTCGTGGAGTGGGGGACGGCCACCAAGAAATTCTCCGCCGGCTTCAACCTGCGCGACCTCTGGATCGGCAGCGAGGGCATGCTTGGCATCGTCACCGGGGCCGTGCTCAAGCTCATTCCCGCGCCCGCCGCGCGCTGGACGCTGCTCACGGCCTTCGCGGACGAGACCGCCGCGCTCCGGGCGGCGCGGTCGCTCTTCCGCGCCCGCGTGCAGCCCGCCATCTGCGAGTTCCTCGACCGCGAAAGCGTGCTCTGCGCCGAGCGGGCGACGGGGCGGCCCGTGTTCGCCGGTCAGTCCGGCCGGCCGGTCATCCTGCTGGAATTCGCCGGCGGTGTCAGCGAGATCGAGGAACTGAAGCCCGCCGTGCTCGCCTGGGCGCAGGCGCAGGCCCTGGCCTGCCAGGAGGCGCGGAGCCGCGAGGAGGCCGAGGCGCTGTGGGCCGTCCGCCGCAAGTGCTCGGGCGCGATGTTCGAGCTGGGCGACGCGAAGCTCAACGAGGACATCGTCGTACCCATGCGCCAATACGGGAAGTTCGCGCGCTTTCTTGCGCGCCTGAAGCGCACGTCGCGGCTTCATATCCCCACCTTCGGCCACCTCGCCGACGGCAACCTGCATGTCAACATCATGTATCACCGCGCCGACCCCGCCGAGACGCGCGCGGCGGAGGCTGCCGTGCAGGAGCTGATGGAGACGGTCGTGGCCCTGGGCGGGGCCATCTCCGGCGAGCACGGCATCGGTCTGGCCAAGACGCCGTTCCTGCGGATCCAGCACCGGCCGGCGCAGGTGAAGGCCATGCAGGCGGTGAAACGGGCGCTCGATCCACGCGGGATCTGCAATCCGGGCAAGCTGTTCGAGGTCGTCCGCATCTGGAAATACCCGAAGCTGCAAATCAAGCTGCCGTGGGATCACAAATAGCGATTCGCGCCGCCGCCCACCACGCCCGCATTCCGCGTCATTGCTGCCTTGGGCTTCATCGGTCCCGCCGGCATCAATGGGGCCGATGACCACCACCCGGTCGTCCCACATTGAGATGACTGACCTCAAGGCGCGATGCTCCGCCAAGTCAAGTCACCGCCAGCATCGCGGCGCACAGTCCGGGTGACTGTGGCGATTCCGTGCGTCTCGGGCATCGATCCGTCTGGTTTGCTGACATCCGTCGCGGCCTCCTCTGGCGCATTCCGCTCAGCACGGCCGCGGGCGATTGATTTTTCGCCAGGCTTCAAAGACCGATCAGGCCGCGGTCATCGCCCTCTGTGAATCCTGCGGCGCATGAGCCCGCAGAACGTTGCGGAAGGACATCGTGCGGCATCTCCGGGTGAATCCCGAATGGTCCGTGGTCGGCGAAAACTACGGGCAGATCGCCGAGGCCGTGGTGGCCGGCTGCGAGGAGCCCCGGCGGCGCAAGGCTGCCGGCCAACGGCGGGGCGAACTCCCCCAAAAATCGAATCCGCAGCCCGATTCAACGGGCCGGTCGCCCGCGACAGCGGCTCACGGGGCGCGACAACGGCACGGGCATGTCCCCGAAGTGCGCGAGTGCAGGGTTGAATGCGAGTTGAACAACCGATTGGCCTGGGCGAAATCCTCGAAGCTGCAACTGGCTTGCCCCTGGAGGCATTCTCCCCGGTCCGAAGCCGCGAAGCCAACGACCGGACGGGCGAGTGCCTGGTGGCCAATTAGGCGGGGTTCTTGAGCGAAGGCACTTTGTCACCGTATTGTAATACCAGGTGGATGGACACCGAGGGATGGCATGTGATAAGCTGCGCATGTTTTAGCCGAAATGCCGTCTCAGACTGGGCCAACTGAGACCAACCGTCCACGCAACATGAATGCCCAAAACAACAAACCACGTCTGGTTTTTCGCACGCCGTCCTCCGGGACGGCGTTTTGCTTGCTCCTCGCCATGCTGGTCGTCGCATCCGCCCGCGGGGGAGAGGCGGTCCCCATCTCCAAGGATATCATCGGGCCCGAACTGCCGTATGACGTCAACCTCCCGGTGTTGCGCCAGCTCAGCACGACCCCGACAAAGGCCGCACCGCCGTTCGACATCGCCGCGGCGAACATTCCTTCGGCCCAGCGCTTGTTTGATGTCTTCGCGTGGCAGGCGTTTCTGGCCCTGAACTGGCCGGCCAAGGCCAACGGCGAGCCCGACCATAACAAGACCGTGGCCGACCTCGTCGCACCGCGCGTCTGGGAGTTTTATGTGGATGTCAGCCTGGTGTTCCGCGAGGACGGCGAGGCCCCGCCGCCGTGGACCGAGGCCTCGCAGGCGACCGCGGGCGGACATACCTTCTGGATGGATGGCATGGGCATCGGCCAGCCGGCGAAAAAAGCGGAGAACAGCGCCGGTTTCCGCCGGCCCGTGCTCGACGAGAGCCTCCAGGCTTTCACGGGCCCGATGGTGGACCAGGCAGGCAACTGGGTGCGCTACCAGGCCGCGCTCAACAAGGTGGAGTTCGACTATCTCGTCGAAAACAAACTCTACAACCTCGAGGGCCAGGCGGCCTATACCGCCGGCAACAAGATCGAATTCCCGGCCAATGACGGCACGACAAGGCACGGGGCGATCGAGATCAAGCTGTCGTGGAAGCAACTGAACGATCGCGACGACCGCGCCCGCTTCTTCGTGCGGCACGCGAAGGTCGTGCGCCTCGACGGTTCCACTTTCGAGGGCGACTTCGGGGTGGTCGGGATGCACATCGCGGCCCGCACCGCCTCGTCGCCGACCTGGATCTGGGCGACGTTCGAGCAGGTCGACAACACCTCGGCGAACGATCTCGAGCGCGACAGCCAGGGCCGCCCGTTGCGGCCAAACTTCTCCAATCCCGACAACCCGGCCAAGCCGGTCAACATCCTGACCCCGAAAAACTCGGCGCCCGTCGCCCAGTACAATCCGAAGACCGGCAGGGACGACGGCCCGGCGGTCTTCACGAGCTGGGACGAGGCCCTGACCACCGATCCCACGCAGGCGACGATGGTGATGCCCGTGCCCAAGGCCACCGCCGCCCTCAATCGCGAGATGCAGGCGCTCCTCGCGCAGATGGGCTCGGTATTTCAATATTACGAACTCATCGGCACCCAGTGGCCGGCGCAGCCCTCGTTCCCGGCATTTCCGAACGGCGTCGCCACCCAGCCCGACGGCCGCCTGCTGCCCGCGGCGCCGGAAAGCATCCTCTTCAAGGTGCCCGGCAGGATCGTGCCGGTCTTCCTCGTCAACACCACGATGGAGACGTTCTTCCAGAATGGCAACCAGCCCGCCGGCCCCGTGGCGGCGGACGACCGCCTGGCCCCCGGCCTGCTGGCCGATCCCTCGCCGATCTTCTCGACGGAAAGCTGCTCCGGCTGTCACTTTTCCGCGGGCGCCTGCATCGCTTTCAAGCGCGACGCCAGCGGCCGCTACCTCGTGCAGCAGCGCAACGGCAGGAATTACCGCGTGCCGGTTTTCGGCCAGAACGCCAGCCGCGGCCTGACCGGCAACGCCGACTTCAGCTGGCTCATGCAGCTGCGGTCGCAATCCGCGCCGTATGCAGGCAAGGATGTGGCGCCGCTCGAAGGCTCCCTGATCGCGCAGCTCCAAAAGATCTGCCCGGCGAACTGATTCCATCCCTCAACCTCCATTCCCCATGAGCTTTCCCTTCGTCACGGTCGACGGGTTCACGCCCAACAGCGGCACCTGGAGTTCGGTCGGCAATATCGACCACTGGTCGGTCGACGCCACCGGCCGGAACTTCACCTTCACGTTCGGCGGGCGCTCGCTCGTCCTCCAGGTGCTCGGGCCGGCGGCGTTCCGGCTGCGCTTCAATCCCGCGAGCGGCGCCGCCTACAACTACGAGACGTCCGTCGCCGTGGTCACCCACGACCTCGGCCTCGCCGGGCTCAATGTCACCAACAACTCCGCTCCGCAGGGCGGCACGCTCGTCATCAACACCGGCACGCTCGCGATCCAGGTCGCGCTTGCGCCGTTCGCGGTGCAGGTGTTCCGCGGCACCCAGCTGATCCATCAGGATTACCCGGGGCAGGGCGTGCTCTACCTCCCGGGCCAGCAGGTGATCGCCGTGATGAAGACCGCCGCGCCCGGGGCGGGTTACCTCGGGCTCGGCGAGAAGGCGGGCGTGCAGCTCCAGAAAAACGGCTTCCTGTTCACGTTTTTCAACTACGACAACTACACCTACGCGACCGGCCCGTGCCTCGGTGACAGCGGCCCGCTCAATCCCACCGAGCCGCTCTACTGCTCGATCCCGCTCCTGATCGAGAGCAACCCGTTTCCCGGCGGCGCGTTTTCCGGCGCGCCGTATGCCTGCGGCCTGTTTCTCGACAACACCGCGCAGACCTTCGCCAACGTCGCGGTGACGCTGCCGGGGACGCCGAGCATGGCGGGCAAATACTACCTCGGCTCGCCCTATAACGAGCTGGACTGCTATTTCTTCGCCGGTGGCACGGTGCGCGACATCCTCGCGCAATACACCACGCTCACCGGCCGCAGCCCGATGCCGCCGCGCTACGTTTTCGGCCTGCACCAGGGGGCCTACGGCTACTACGACCGTTACAAGCTCGCGCAGGCCGCCAGCTCCTATCGCGCGGCGCGCATCCCCTGTGACGGCCTGCACATCGACGTCGATTTCCAAGACAATTACCGGACGTTCACGAGCAGCGCGATGAAGTTTCCGAACGTCCAGGAGCTGTTCAACGACCTGCACGGCATCGGCTTCAAGATGAGCACCAACATCACGCCGATCATCACCGACAATCCCCTCGACGAGACCGGCCGGGTGGCGCCGTACGCGCAGCGGCAGGCGCTCATCGCGGGCAACGCCCTGATCTACGACACCCGCTACCAGGGCGGCGAGTCGCCGAACAGTTACCAGGGTGGCGTGAACTACGGCAACAACCGCGGCAACAATCCCTATCCCTCGCCGCCGTTGCAATTCAACAACCAGGGCCTCATGCCGCTCATCGCGCCGGGCAATTATCCGGACTTCGGCCTCGCGTCCGCGCGGGCCGTCTGGGGGCAGCAATACCAGTGGCTCCTGCAAACTGTCGGGCTCGACATGATCTGGCAGGACATGACCTGCCCCGCGATCAATCCGAACATCTCGCCGCAGGATACGGACTACAAGACCTTCCCGCAGGACCTCATGCTCGCGCAGGAGCAGACGCTGGCGGACGGCACCGTGCAGGTCAGCTACCTGCCGAACGCGATGCTGCACAATTCCTACGTGCAAAACCTGCTCAAGGCCACCACCGCCGGCATCAACGCCCTCGCGCCGCAGCGCCGCAATTTCATCATCGCCCGCGGTGGCTACGCCGGCATGCAGCGCTACGCGGCGCTCTGGACGGGCGATTCCGCCTCGAGCTGGGATTTCCTGCAGGTCAACCTCCCCGAGGTGCTCAACCTCGGCCTCTCCGGCGTACCCATCAGCGGCTGCGACATCGGCGGCTTCGCCTGCGGCACCGCGACGACGACGGCGTCGGGCGTGGTCGGCGGCTCGATCGTCGGTGGCATCACGAATTACGAGCTCCTCACGCGCTGGATGCAGCTCGGCTCGTTCCTGCCCTGGTTCCGCAACCACTACGACGGTTATAACAAGCAGTTCCAGGAGCCCTACGCCTATGGCGAGCCCGTGCCGACGAACTGCCGCACCTACGTCGAGCTGCGCTATCGGATGATGCAGGTTTATTATGACGCGATGTATCAGTGGACGCAGACCGGCCTGCCGATCGCGCGGTCGCTTCTCCTCAACGATCCGCAGGATCCGGGTGTCTACAGCCACCTGGACGACCAGTTCTTCGTCGGCGACGATTTCCTCGTCGCGCCGATCCTCACCCCCGGGGAGTCGCTGAACCCGCCGGTCACACCCACGCGTTACGTCTACCTGCCCGCCGGCAGCAACTGGTATTCGTTCACCGACAACGCCGCCCCGATCACCGGCGCGGTGCCGGGCGGCAGCCTTTTCACCTGGACGGCGAACCTCTCGCAGGTGCCGGTCTACGTGCGGGCGGGCGCGATCCTGCCATTCTGCCAGCTCGAGCAGTGGGTCGGTGAACTCCCCGCCAACCCCCTCACGATCAACTGCTATCCGGGGCCGGACCGCTGGACCGACGCACAGGCCTACCAGCTCTATCAGGACGACGGCATCTCGCCGGCGGCGGCCAACACCGGCGCCTACCGGCTCTCGCGCATCTACCAGCAGACTTTGAGCAGCAATAACAACGTGACCCGCCAGATTCGCATCGCCCGCGGGCAGGACCGGTTCACGCCGGCCTCCGCGTTCAACTACGTGGCACTCATCGGGAGCATCAGCTCCGCCACTTCGGTCTCGCGCGACGGCACCGCGGTGCCGAACGTTGGTGATCCCGCCTCGCTGGCGAGCGCCACGGTCGACGCGTGGTATTGGAATCAGATCGTCAACATCGTCTACGTAAAACTCTTCGACAACCGCGCGGACTCTACGCTGTCGGTCAACTACTGAGGAACCCACCATGATCCAACGTCAAAATCAGGACCGTCGCCCCCAAATCTTCTTCACCTCCGATTTCCACGAGCTGGTCCGCGGCGATTTCCAGCCCGGCCCGTGCGTGCTGCGCTACGACCCGCTCCGGCTCATCCCGCGCGACGAGCTGCACGACGAGAACCATCACGTCCAGGCCCATGTTCGCTTTCACCCGGTCGGCGGCGGGTGGGACGGTGCGATGACCGTGCCGGCGAACGCGCCGGTCGAGCAGCTCGCGGACCCCGCCGGCACGGGCTTCATGCTCGAGACGGCTTTCACCCTCCCGCCGGGCGGCGTGGAACTGGAGGTCTGGTTCTCCTGCACGCACGCCGACGGCAGCGTGCATTGGGACAGCGCCCGGGGAAAGAATTTCTGGCTCCGTTTCGGCCTCGAGGATCTGGCGATCAACCGGGCGAAGGTGGTCGCCGCGAAAAAAATGACCGCCGCCCAGGATGCGCTGAAGCTCGAGATCAGCAGCGCCCCCGCGGTGGACCGTCTCGTGGTGCGGTGGCGCCTGACGAATCTGCCCGGCTCCGTCCGGACGGAATCGAGCCTCGGGGGCACGGTGGGCGAGGGGCTGCGGAAAACCTGGTCGACGCCGCCGGACGGCATCCCCGTCCCGAAAGGGGCGACGGTGGCGTTCGACATCGTCTACTTCGTCGCCGGCCGGAAATACACCGACGACAACCAGGGGCGCTGGTACATCGCCGGCTGAACCGGGGCCCGGGGCCCGAGCGGAAAAGGCACCACCGCGGCCCGGCTGCCCGGGTCGGGCCGGTGAAAACCGGCTGCGCGCCGGCGATTCGAGGTTGTGCGTTCGGCGAATTTCCCGGAGTTGTCATGCATGAAGGCACCTGCAGTCATCCGGTCCTACCGGGTTTCGGACGAGGCGGGCGTGATCGCCCTCTGGGGGATGTGCGGACTGCTCCGCCCGCAGAACGATCCGCACAAGGACATCGCGCGCAAGCTGCGGGTTGATCCCGCATGGTTGCTCGTCGCGGAGGACGGCGGCCGCGTCATCGGGGCGGTCATGGCCGGCTACGAGGGGCATCGCGGCTGGATCAACTACCTGGCCGTCGAGCCGGCGCGGCAGCGCGGCGGGCTGGGTCGTGAGCTGATGACGGCGGCGGAGCGGTTGCTGCGTGCGGCCGGCTGTCCGAAGATCAACCTGCAGGTGCGGCCGGAGAACCAGGCCGCCATCGCGTTCTACGAGCGGCTGGGTTTCAGCGTCGAGGGCGCGATCAGCCTCGGCAAGCGGCTGGAGACGGATTGATCACGTCGAGCCGGCCGGCCCGGGCACAAGGCGGCGATTGCTCACGTTGTTGCCGTCGTCGCCGTGCAGCCACCAGAAGGTGACCGAGGAGAGCATGGTGAGCAGGCCCATCGTGATGAAGGCGTGATGGAGCGCCGGGACCACCTCGGCGGCCTTGGTCTGGTCCAGGCCGCGCAGGAACCAGCCGGCGACGAGCGACGCGAACGCCACGCCGAAGCTCAGCGAGAGCTGCTGCCCCGTGCTGGCGATGCTGCTGGCCTTGCTGGCATCGCGGTCCGCCACGTCGGCGTAGGTCAGGGAATTCATGCTCGTGAACTGCAGCGACATGAAGAAGCCCTGGCTGAACCCGAGGGCCAGGATCGCCGCGAGGGAGGAGCCCGGGCCGATGCGGGTGAAGAGCAGGACCACGACGCCGATCAGGAGCGTGTTGGCGATCAGGATATTCCGGTGCCCGAACCGGGCGAGCAGGGGGCGGCTGCTGACCTTCATCAGCATCGCGGCGCCGGCGGTCGGCATGGTGAGCAGGCCCGCCTGCCAGGGCGCGTAGCCCAGGCCGATCTGATAAAGCAGGGGCAGCAGGAAGGGCATGCCCCCGATGCCGAGCCGGGTGACGAAGCCGCCGATGACGGAGAGCCGGAAGGTGCGCACACCGAACAGCCAGAGGGCCAGGACCGGCTTTTCCGTGCGGCTGGAATGCCAGGCATAGACGGCCAGCAGCGCGAGTGAGACCGCGGTCATGAGACTGAGCGGGCCGGCCGCCAGGGTGTGCTCCCCGAACACCTCGAGGACATAGGAGAGCAGGGCGATGCCGGCGCCGAAGAGCAGGAAGCCGGTGCGGTCCAGCGGCGGGGTCTCCTCGTCGCGGTAATCGGGCATGTAGCGGCGCACCAGCCAGAATCCGGCCACGGCGAAGGGCAGGTTGAGGAAGAAGATCATCCGCCAGTGCAGCCAGTGGACGATCACGCCGCCGGCGAACGGCCCGACCATCGGCCCGATCAGCGCCGGGATGATCACGTAGTTCATCGTGCGCAGCAGCTCGGAGCGGGGAAAGGTGCGCACGAGCGCGATGCGCCCCACCGGGGTCATCATCGCCCCGCCGATGCCCTGCAGGATGCGCGAGGCGACCAGGAGCGGGACGTTGGGCGCGATCCCGCAGAAGAGGGAGCCCAGGGTGAAGAGCAGGACGGCCTGCTGAAAGACCCGGCGGGTGCCGTAGCGGTCCGCCATCCAGCCGCTGATGGGGATGAACACGGCCAGGCTGAGGGTGTAGCTGGTCAGCACCCCCTTCAGGGCCAGCGGCGCGACCCGCAGGCTTTCCGCCATCACCGGCACCGCCGTGTTCACGATGGTGGCGTCGAGGTTCTCCATGAACAGGGCCACGGCCACCAGCCAGGGCATGTATCGCTTGATTAGTTCGGGAGAGGCGCTCGCGGCGGGCATCGGCCGGGTAATTAGCGCAGGATGGGCGGTGACGCAAGCAAGGTGGGCGCGAATCGTGCCGGCCGCGCGCCGGCGACGGCGGGGCGCCGGGCCCGCCCGAAAGCCCGTCGCAGGCGTTAAGTCAACCGCGCGTTTGCCGCCGGCGACCGAAGTTGCTTGGGGTGTTTTTTCCATTGCGGAGCGCTGGGCCGCGCCCTCTAGTTTTCCTTCAAGCCCCATGTATCTTAAGGCGCTAAAACTCCACGGCTTTAAAAGCTTCGCGGACAACACCACCCTCAGTTTCCAACCCGGCGTCACCGCCATCGTCGGTCCCAACGGCTGCGGCAAGAGCAACATCGCCGACGCCATCCGCTGGGTGCTGGGCGAGCAGAGCGCCAAGGCCCTCCGCGGCGGCAAGATGCAGGACGTCATCTTCGAGGGCGCCGACACCCGCCGGGCCGCGCAGTTTTCCGAGGTCGCCCTGCTGCTGACCGACTGCGAGAAGCAGCTCGGCAGCGATTTCCACGAGATCGAGATCATGCGCCGCGTCGCCCGCGACGGCCTCGGGGAGTACTACTTCAACGGCCAGCCCTGCCGGCTCAAGGACATCAACAAGCTGTTCATGGACACCGGCGTGGGCCGCACGAGCTATTCGATCATGGCCCAGGGCCAGATCGACCAGATCCTCTCCTCCAAGCCCGAGGAACGCCGCGTGGTGTTCGAGGAGGCCGCCGGCATCACCAAGTACAAGAGCCAGCGGCGCGAGGCGATGAACAAGCTCGCCCTCACCGAGCAGAACCTCGCGCGCGTCTCCGACGTCATCACCGAGGTCGCCCGCCAGATCGGCAGCCTGAAGCGCCAGGCGGCGAAAGCCATGCGCTACAAGCGCGTCAGTTTCCGCCTGCGCCACCTCGCCCTGGCCCAGGGCAGCTGCCAGCACCGCGAACACAGCGACGTGCTCGCCGGCCTCGAGGGCCGCGTGGCCGCGCTGCGCGGCGACGCCGGCTCCCGCCGTGCCTCGCTCGAGGCGCGCACCGTCTCGCTCGATGCCAAGAAGGCCGCCCGGGGCTCGCTCAACCAGCGCGTCCAGGACGCCCAGCAGGCCGTCTTTGACCTGCGCTCCCAGAAGGAGCAGGCCGAGAACCAGGCCAGCCTCGCCCAGGTCCGGCGCACCGGCCTCGCCGAGCGCATCGCCGCCGGGCAGGACGACTTCACCGAGCTCGAGATGCAGCTGAAGGAGCTCGCCTCCCAGGTCGACACCGGCGCGCAGGACAAGCAGATGCAGCTCAGCCTGCTCGGCAGCTCCGATGCGGTCTTCCAGGATCGCAACCGCGAGCTCGCGGTCTTCGAGGGCGAGCTGGCCCGGGCCGAACAGCAGCTCGGCGCCGACAGGTTCGCCCTCCTGCAGGTCGAGAGCGCCGTCGCCCGCCACCGCACCGAGAGCTCCGGCCTCGAGGTCGACGCCCGCACCAGCCAGAACCGCTTCGACCAGCTCTCCACCGAGCTCGCCCAGCTGCGCGCCGCGGTCGAGACGGCCACCCTCGCCTGCACCCAGGTCCGCACCCGCGGCGAGGAGGCCCGCGCCGACCAGAGCCGCACGACCAACGAGGCCCAGGCCGCCCAGGCCGCGCTGCAGGACGCCACCCAGAAATTCCGCGAGGCGCAGCGCAAGCTGCAGGACATCGACCGCAACCTCGCCCAGAAGACCGCGCGCCTGAAGCTGCTCCAGCAACTGCAGGAGAAATGGGAGGGCTACGGCGAGGGGGCCAAGGCCCTGCTGTCCGGCCGGCTCTCCGCCCTCGTCGGCGAACAGAAATTCACCCCCATCACGCAGGGTCTCGCGGTGAAACCCGAGTACGCCAAGGCCCTCGAGGCCATCCTCGGCGCGTCGGTCGAGGCCATTTCCGTGGCCGACCTGGGCACGGCGCAGAAGATCCTCGCGCAGCTTGAGGCCGACAAGGTCGGCAGCGTGTGCCTGCAGATTACAGAGGTCAGAGGACAGAAGCCGGAGGTCAGCCTGCCAGCCGGCCTGAAGCCGGCGACGGATGCCGTGGCCAACCTGGAGGAGTCGCATCCCGCGGCCTCGATCCTTGCCGCGTGTTATCTCGCCGACGATCTCGCGACCTTCCTCGATTTCTGGCGGGCCAATCCCGGTTTCAGTTTCCTGCTGGTCGCGACGCCGAAGGGCGATCTCGTCGACCGCCGCGGACTCATCTTCGGCGGGCACCACCGGAAGCCCGCCAACAGCATCGTGCAGCGCGAGGTCGACCTCCGCGAGACGGGCAGGGCCGTCGTCGCCGAGCAGAAGGCCCACGAGGAGCAGCGCGCCCAGATCGACCTGCTCAACGCCACCCTGGCCGCCGCCGAGCAGGCGCTGGAGCAGAAGCGGAAGGACGTGCTCGCGACCTCGCAGCTGGCCGCCGCCATCCACTCCGAGGAGAAGAACGCCCAGAAGGCGGCGGACGAGGCCGCCGCGCGGCTCGCGCGCATGGAGCACGAACTTGCCAGCCTCAAGCGCGACCACGACGAGGCGCTCACCCGGCTGGCCAAGGCGCAGGCCCAGCTGGCCGTGGCCGAGGGCAATGTCTCCGCGCAGAAGGAGAAGATCGCCGCCACCGAGGCCAGCATCGTGGAAAAGCGCGCCGCCCGGGACGAGAAGAAGGAAATCCTCGCCCAGGCCCGCCTCGAACTCGCCGAGCGCCGCCAGAAGGTCGAGGTCCTCGACCGCGGCCTGTCCGAGATGGAGCGCCGCCGCGGGCAGCTCGACGAGCTGCTCGTCCAGCGCCAGATCGAGCTGGAGACCTGGTCCGAACAGGTGAAATCACTGGAGGAGGAGGCCGCCGCCCAGACGCGCCGGGCCGCGGAAGTCGTCACGACCCTCGCCGTCGCCCAGGAAAACGTGGAGAAGATCCGCGGCGAGCTCTTGTCGGTGGAGCAGGAGATTTCCTCCGTGGAGGCGGGCCTGACGTCGATCCGCGCGGAGGCCGATGCCGCGCAAGCCGAGCTCACCAAGCACGAGGTGAAGGTGGCCGAGACCGGTGCCCGCGTGCAGTTCCTGGCCGAGGAGGTGCTGCGTGAGTTCGCCGCCGATGTCACGACGCTCGACTGGAAGCATCTGCTCTGGCACGCCGACGATGAGCCCGAGGGGCTCAAGGAACTGGACCTCGACGAGGAGGAGGAACCTGCAGCCGGGGTCGCTGACCCCGGAACCGGCCTCACCGAGGCCGGCAACAAGGTGCCGAAGCGGCGCAAGAAGGACAAAGGCCCCAAGGGCGAGCCCACCGGGGCCGACCTCGCCGCGCTTGACTCGACCCATTGGGACGAGATCAAGGCCGAGGTGGACGCGCTCCGCCAGCGGATCGCCGGCATGGGCGCGGTCAACCTCGTCGCCATCGAGGAATACGCGGAGCTGAAACAGCGTTACGAGTTCCTTCGGAACCAGAGCGACGATTTGACCGGCGCGAAGGCGCAGCTGCTGAAGGCCATCGACGACATCAACCAGACCTCGCTGGAGCAGTTCCGGGTCACCTTCGAGCAGATCCGGAAGAATTTCGCCTACACATTCCAGATCCTCTTCGGCGGCGGCCGGGCCGAGATCGAGCTGGTGACGGCCGAGGATCCCCTTGAAAGCGGCATCGAGATCGTGGCGCAGCCGCCCGGCACCAAGCTGAAGGGCATCACGCTGCTCTCGGGCGGCCAGAAGACGCTGACCGCCGTGGCGCTGCTCTTTGCGCTCTACATGGTGAAGCCCTCGCCGTTCTGTCTGCTCGACGAGCTGGATGCGCCGCTTGACGAGTCGAACATCCACCGGTTCACGAACCTGCTCAAGCAGTTCGTCGGCGAGTCGCAGTTCATCATCATCACGCACAACAAGAGCACCATCGCCGCGGCGGATGCGATCTATGGCGTGACGATGCAGGAGCGCGGCGTGTCGAAGACACTTTCGATGCGTTTCGACCAGGCGAAGGGCGAGGCCGAGGTGCTGCCCGTGACGATCGCCGACGCCGTCCGCGCCGCCGCGCCGAGCGCCAGCTAAGGCGGGTCTTAAATATTCCGATTTGCCCGATCAAGCCACGGTAGGCAGCCCGCTTGCGGGCGCGGATGAAGCGCGAGCCCCTCGACTTGCTCGGGGTCCTGAGCGCTGTCGAACGGACAAGCTCGCTGGCCCACGAAGCCAATCGGGAGACACCACATTGGCGCATTTTGAATAATCGTGCCGCGGCGGTTCGCGGCTGGACCAAGGGCCAGCCCTGCGGCCGGCTGCGGAATAGGCACTGGATTGTTTGGAGCGCCCGACGCAGGCCGGGCACGCCCAGCCCATGTCCGCAGGGTCGCAGGCTACCAGACGTCACAGGCCTTGAGGATCAGGGCCGTCGCGACGGCGGCGGCCACCAGGCCGAAGAGCAGCAGGTTGATCCCGGTGTTCTTCTCCCGGCACCCCGTGTTGCCCAGCAGATCCTTGACCCTGACGTGGCGGAGACGGATCCCGTAACGCTTGGCGAGCCGGAAATACTGCACCGCACCATAACCCGCGAGGAGGGCCAGGCCGGCTTCCACCAGGGTGTGCAGGCTCATGGCCTTGGCTGGCACGGCATGGGCCGGTCCCCGTTGCGGGGTGCCGGACGGAGGACAAGGCGGGTGGTCGGGCGGAAGAAATTCACGATGAATCCCTGAGCGCGCGATTATGGCCCTAATTGCGGTTCAGAATCTGCAGTCAAAATGGGGTGGACGACGGGCCAGACAAGGATGAAGTGGCGCGAATCCGTGTCATCCCTGCAATCCGTGGGTGAACTTTCTGGGAACGGCGGATGCGGGTCGGCTGCCGGACCATGCACCGTTGCTGACTGCTGGCCGCCCGGGGTTGTCCGCCATTCTGGCTCCGCAAAATTGCGGCAAACAAAAGGCGCGACCCTTGCGGATCGCGCCTCCTTGCTTGCCCGCCCGGGGGGTATCCGGGCGGGAATGGTCAGTGGCCGTGGCCCTTCTTGGCGCCGCCGGCCGGGCCGTCGCCTTCCTGCGAGATCATGTCGGGCGGCACGTTGCTGAGGGCGTCCTCCATCGTGGTGAGGCCCATCTTGACCTTGAGGAGCGAATCCTGGTGGAGGGTCTTCATGCCGTTCTTCATGCAGACGCGCTTGAGGTCGGCGACCTCGACCTCCTTGTTGATGGCCTCGACGATCTCCTCGCAGTTGACCATGAGCTCGTGGATGCCGACGCGGCCCTTGTAGCCGTTGCCGCCGCAGACGTGGCAGCCGCCGGGCGCGGCCTTGAAGATCTCGAAGGGTCCCGGCTCGCCGAGCGCGTTCTGGAGGAGCACCAGTTCGCGGCCCTCGGGGACATACTTGACCTTGCAGTTCTTGCAGACGCGGCGGAGCAGGCGCTGGGCGCAGACGCAGACGAGGGCGGCGGAGATGTTGAAGGGCTCGATGCCCATCTCGCCCATGCGCGCGACCGTGGAGGGCGCGTCGTTGGTGTGGAGGGTGGAGACGAGCAAGTGGCCGGTGAGCGCCGCCTCGCACGCGATCTGCGCGGTCTCCTTGTCGCGGATTTCGCCGACGAGGATGATGTCGGGGTCCATGCGGAGGTAGCAGCGCAGCGCGCGCTCGAAGGTGAGGCCGATGGCCTTGCTCATCTGCATCTGGTTGATGCCGGCGAGCGTGTACTCGATCGGGTCCTCGGCCGTCTGGATGTTGACGTCGGGGGTGTTCACCTCGCCCAGGGCGGAGTAGAGGGTCATGGACTTGCCGGAGCCCGTGGGGCCGCAGTGCAGGATCATGCCGTAGGGCTGGCGGACGCACTCGCGGTACTTGGCGAGGTTCTCCTCGGAGAAGCCGAGGGCGGTGAGCGGCAGGGTGGACTTCTGCTTGTCGAGGATGCGCATGACCACCTTCTCGCCGTGGTTCATCGGGCCGGTGGCGACGCGCAGGTCGATGTCGATGTTCTTTTTGGTGAATTTCTTGAAGACGATGCGGCCGTCCTGCGGCAGGCGGCGCTCGGAGATGTCGAGGTTGCACATGATCTTGAGGCGGGCGACCATGGCGAAGGCGACCTGCTTGGGCAGGCGCATCTTTTCCATGCACATGCCGTCAATCCGGTAGCGCACGAGCAGGTCCTTTTCCATCGGCTCGACGTGGATGTCGGACGCGCCCGAGACATAGGCGTCCTCGATGATGCGGTTCGTGAGCTGGATGATGGGGGCGGAATCCTCGCTCTCAAGGTCGGCGGCCTTGACCTCGCTGCTGCCGCCCTCGGTGTAGGCGCCGGCGATGAGGTCCTTGACCTCGTCGATGTCGACCTCGGTAGCGTCGGACTTCTTGGCGGTGGATTCCTTGAAGTACTGCTTGATCAGGGTGTCGAGCAGGCTGGCGGGGATGACCTTGACGTCATCGATGCTCATCTCCGTCGCCTGGGAGAACGACTCGCGCTTGGCGTAGTCCAGCGGGTTGGTCATCAGCACCGAGCAGGAGTTGGCGCCGGTCTTCTTGTACGGGAAGATGCACTCGCGGCGGATGATGGCGTCGCCGGTGATCTCGACCAGTTTTTCGTCGATCTCGACCTCGTCGGGCTTGGTGATGAGGGGCAGCTCGGTGAACTTGGAGATGAACTTGGCGGTGTCCTCGGGAGTGAGCTGGAACTTCGGGTCCAGCATGCGCTGGATGAGGGTGGAGGAGTACTCGGCCACCTCGCGCAGCACGCCGAGGTCCTTGGTGGTGAACTGGCCGCCGGTGCCGGCGGAGGGCTCCTTGTTGAGCACCTGGATGGCGCCGATGACGATGTTGGTCTTGAGCGGGACGGTGAGCATCGAGTTGACCTCGAAGCCCACGTTCATGTTCTTGAGCGAGGCGGCGTCGGCGCCCTTGCCGCTGAAGAAGAGGGGCTCGCCGGTCTGGATCACCTTGCCGACGTTGCCGGTGCCGGCGGGCAGCTTCAGCTGGAGGAGTTTCCGGGTGGTCTCCTTGAACTGCATCTCCTTGTCCTTGTCCGTGCCCCACAGGGTCGGCGAATAATAGACCTGCTTGAACGCGATCTCGCCGGACTCGACGAGGTACAGGGTCATGGATTGCGCCTGGAGGGACTCGACGACCTTGCTCGCGGTCAGCTCGATGACCGTGTTGACATCCTCGCGGCTCGGGGCCGGCTTGGAGATGACCTTGATGAGCAGGGACCGGCGCAGGGTGCCGGTGAGATTGCTAGCGATAGCCATGTGGGAGGGAAGGTGGAGGCGCTCCGCCCGGCCGGCGCCGCAGGGGGCGCACACGGTGGATTGAAAAACGCGCTTGCTTGTATGAGTAAAATTTCGCGTGGTCGAGGGTGAACTTGCAATGCTCCGCTGGCTTAAAGAATTCTGGCTCCGCCACTCCCGCAAGACCGCTCCCACCACCCGCGCGGCCGACGGGGCCCGGGGCGAGCAGGCCGCCGCCGATTTCCTGCGCTCCCGGCTGGGGTTCTCGGTGGTGACACGCAACTGGCACAACCCGCAGGACCGGCGCAACGAGATCGACCTGGTCTGCCGGGATGGCGAGGTGCTGGTGTTCGTCGAGGTCAAGGCCCGGGACGAGCGGGCGCAGGTGCCCGGCTATTATGCGGTGGACGAGCGGAAGAAGCGCGCGCTGCGCCGCGCGGTCCAGGCCTATCTCGGCCAGCTCGACCGCCCGCCGCGCACCTTCCGGTTCGACGTGGCCGAGGTCACGCTCAGTGAACGCCTGCCCGCGCAGGTGCTGCATTTTGAGAACGTCCCGCTTTTCCCCAAGGGCTACCAGGTCGTGCGCCAGAGCGGATCGAGCGAAGAGGCGGCGTCGTAGTTGTTTTCTGCCGGGACGCGGCCCGTCGACCAGCTCGGGGCCCTGGGCCTGTGGCACGGCCCAGCCCGCGCCCCTGCCGATCGTCCGGGCCCCGGGTCCGCGAATTTGCCTTGCGGGGGCCTTTCATCGCGACAACTTCCCCGCGTATGGCTGAAGAAACCCGTCATCCGTTCCTCCACGGGCTGAGCAAGCACCGCGGTTCTCCGCCCACCGTCGTCGTCATCTTCGGCGCCTCGGGCGACCTGACGGCCCGCAAGCTCATCCCCGCCATCTACAACCTGGCGCACGACGGCCTGCTGCCGGCGGATTTCTACCTCATCGGCTTCGGCCGCAAGCCGATGCCGGACGCCGGATTCCAGGCCATCGCGGCGGCGGCGATCAAGGAATTCTCCCGGCGCGAGATGGACCCCGCCGTGTGGGCGCGGCTCGCCGAGCGCACGCTGTATGTCAGCGGCGGCTATGACGAGCCGGCCGCCTATGCCCGGCTCGGCGCCCGCATCGCCGGGCTCGAAACGGACATCGGCCAGCCGCTCCAGTCGCTGTTCTACATCTCGACCCCGCCCTCCGTCTTTGCGCCCATCCTGCAGAACCTCGGCGCCAGCGGCCTCGCGGCCCGCCATGTGCGCCAGGCCACGCAGTCAAAGGTCATCATCGAAAAGCCCTTCGGCCGGGATCTGGCCAGCGCCCGGGCGCTCAACCAGTCGCTGCTCGGCGAGTTCGAGGAGTCGCAGGTCTTCCGCATCGACCACTACCTCGGCAAGGAGACCGTGCAGGACCTCCTGGTGCAGCGTTTTGCCAATGCCATCTTCGAGCCGCTCTGGAACCGCAACTTCATCGACCACGTGCAGATCACCGTGGCGGAGGAGGTGGGCGTCGGCACCCGCGCCGGCTACTACGAGCAGAGCGGCTGCCTGCGCGACATGATCCAGAACCACACCATGCAGCTCCTCGCCCTCACGGCGATGGAGCCCCCCGTGTCGTTCGACCCCGAGTCCATCCGTGACGAGAAGGTGAAGCTGCTCAAGGCCATCCAGCCGCTGCGGCTCGACGGGGCGGCGAGCGACGTCGCCCGCGCCCAGTACGCCGCCGGCATGCTCGGCGGCCAGGCGGTGCCCGGTTACCTCGCCGAGAAGGACATCGCCCCGGCGTCGGCCACGGAGAGCTACGCCGCGCTCCGGCTCAGCATCAACAACTGGCGCTGGCAGGGCGTGCCGTTCTACCTGCGCTCCGGCAAGCGGCTCGCCCGCCGCGTCAGCGAGATCGCCATCCGGTTCAAGCGCGCCCCGGGGAACATCTTCGCCGAGTCGGACCGCTTCAACCTCGCGCCCAACACCCTCGCGTTCCAGCTCCAGCCCGACGAGGGCCTGAGCCTCGTCCTCAACGCCAAGGTGCCGGGCCTCGAGACGCGCACCCAGCCGGTGAAGATGAATTTCCGCTACGCCACGACCTTCGGCTCCAACACGCCCGAGGCCTACGAGCGGCTCGTGCTCGACGCGATGATCGGCGACGGCACGCTCTTCATCCGCGGCGACGAGACCGAGCGCTCCTGGCAGCTCATCACGCCCATCCTCGAACACTGGGCGGCGCAGGGCCGCACGGGCATGGACAGTTATCCGGCCGGCTCCTGGGGCCCGGCCTCGTCCGCCGCGCTGCTGACGGCGAACGGGCATGCGTGGCGGGAACCCTAGTTGGACCAATGGCCAAACGCCAAAGGCCAAACAAAATCCAATGACAACAATTCCATTAGCCGGTGATTGCATGGCGGGGTGGGCCGCGGGATTTCTTTGGCCTTTGGAGTCTGGTGTTTGTTATTTTTCCCTTTCCCATGCCTGAAAATTTTGAAGCCCTGCCCGGACTCGAGGTGCCCGTCGGCGGCATCACGGCCGGCTTTGCCCGGCTCTGGGCCGACACGGCCGCCGAGGAGCAAAAGGCCATGCAGCTCAACCTCGTGCTGCACCTCGGCCTCGACACCTGGCCCGAGGATGCGCTCGAGCAGTTCCAGGTCGCCCGGCGGCTCGCCCAGCGCTACCCGTGCCGCGTCGTGGTGCTCTGCCCGGTCAAGGAGGAAACGGCAAAGGTGGAGATGCGGGCCAAGATCTACGGCGAGTGCTTCAGGGGCAAATCCAAGGACGACACGCGCTGCATCGAGATTGTCGCACTCAGTTATCCGCCCGCCGCGAAGGACTACCTGCAGGACCAGGTGTCCGTCTGCCTGTCCACCGACCTGCCGCTCTACTACTGGGCGCACCGTTTCACGTCGAGCAAGCGGCTCAGCAACTATGTCTACCTGCTCACGCGCTCGCAGCGCGTGATGTTTGACAGCGCCATCGTCTCCGCGGACGCGCTTACTTTCGCCTGGCCGAACATCTCGGCCGTCCGCGACCTGGCCTACTCGCGCACGCTGCCGCTGCGGCAGAACATCGGGCAGTTCCTCAGCCGGTATGCGCCGGCGCTCATCATCGGCGGGCTGCAAACCGTGACCATCCGCCACCGCGCGCAGCTGGGCGCCGAGGCGCGCTGCCTGCTCGGCTGGGTCAAGAAGGGTCTGGTGCGCGCCGGCGCCAACGTCGGCGAGGGCATCGCCTTCACCGTCACCCCGGTGGACTGCGCCGGCTGCTTCTCGCTGGAATTCGGCTACGCCGACCCGAAGAGAACCTTTCTCTGGGCGGCGGACCTGGCGAAAAACGAGGCCGTCTTCACCGGCGACCTCGGCACCGGCCGGAGCACGCAGACCGTCGGCGCGCACCTGCTCGCGCCCGAGGAGGCGCTGAGCGAGGCGATGTTTTTCTAGGGCGGGCCTTGAGAATCCTATAGGGCCGATGAAGCCACGACAGGCAGCCCGCTGGCGGGCGCCCAAAGCGCGCGAGCAAGCTCGCTGGCCCACGGGCAACAGCATTGTTCCGGCCGAGGAGGCGAAGGCTGCAGGACGGGATCGCCGCTCCCGCCCCAACCGGGTCACCCCAGCACCCGCAGGCCGTGGAGGGCCGACTCCAGGCGGTCGAAGACCGGCAGGCCGGCGTCGCTGAAGGCCCGGCGGTAGGCGGCAAAGTCGGTCCCCGAGTCGACGGCGACCGCGACGGGCTTGCCGTGGGATTTGCCCAGGTGCGCGAGCACGGCGCCCAGCTTGGCGCCGCCGGCGGCGGTGGTGTCGAGGCGGCCCGTGAAGGGCACGAGCCCGATCACGAGGATGGCGGCGTCGCGGATGAGGATCTCCGCGGCATCGATAAAGGCCGTTTCGTCCGCCATCGGCGTGAGGTCGAGCGGCAGCCGCGGCGCGACCAGGCCGGCGAGCTCATGCCGGGTCAGCATCTCAGGCAGGGAAAGCTGGGCGGCGTCCCCCAACTCGGCCCCCGGGAAGGGAACTCCCAGCAGGTCGCTGCCGTTGACACTTTCGAAGCCGGCATTGGTGAGCAGGGCGACCGGGCCGGCCGACAGCTGCGGATAGGAGCCCAGCCACGCGAGGGCGGCGTCGAAATCGGCGATGCGGTCGGCGAAGCGGGCGCCCACGCGCTCCAGCAGGGTGCGCTCGAGAGTGAGATTGCCGGTCAGGGCGCCGGTGTGGCTGGCGGCCGCGGCCTGGCCGGCCGCGGTGCGGCCGGCGCGATGCAGGAGGACATGACGGCCCAGTGACCGCAGCTGCCGGATCGCCTGGGCCGCCACCGCCAGCTGGCCCGGGCCGAAGCCCTCGACGTAGGCGGCGATCGGGCCGCGGCCCGGCTCGGCGGCGAGGGCGGCCAGCACGTCACCCAGGGCGACATCGAGCTGGTTGCCCAGGGCGAGGCCGAGCCCGAAGCGCAGCTCCGGGCGGTGCGAGCGCCGGCTGAGCAGGAACGCACCGCTCTGGCTGAGGAGGGTGAGTTCGCCGCCGGCGGGGTCCGGGGCGGGCAGCTTTTCGGGCGCGATGAACGAAGTGTCGAGCCGGCGGCCGGGCACCCAGTGGCCGAGAAAATTTGGGCCGACCACCGCCGGGGTCCAGCACCCACTCGCCCGGGCCACACACAAAGCCTCGACGAGTTGGGTGCCGTATCCGGCGGTGTCGGCCCCGTCACCAATGCCGCCGCAGGTTAGGGCCACGACGGCAGCTCCGCCCCCCTGCTCCAGCAGCTGCAACAACACACCGACTGCAGCGGGAGCGGGCAGGGCAAGGATCAGAAGGTCGACGGGCGCGGTGCGGAGTCCGGTCACGTCCTTCACGCAGGGCAGGCCGAGGAACTTCGCCTTGCCCGGCTTTACCAGCACCAGGTCGCCCGCGGGCAGCACGTGCTGCTGGAGGTTGGCGAGGATGGTGCGGCCGACGCCGCCCTCGCGGGTGGACACGCCGGCGAGGGCGATCCGGTGCGGGGCGCGCAGCGCCGTCAGGAATCCCGCCGGCGGGGCGCGGCGCGGCGCCGGCCGCGGGCCGTGGGTGCCGACGGCGTCGAGCGGCCGCGGACGGCCCGCCAGGTCGAGCGCGACGGGATTCAGTTCGAGGAGCACGAGCCCCTCGGCCTCGGCCACGTCCGCGAGGGTCCAGAGCGAGCCGAGGAATTCCCCGACGGCGGCGCGCGTGGTCAGCGCGGACGTGCCGCGCAGCCGGCCCAGCCAGATGCGACCGAGCAGATGGCGGCCAAATTCCTGGAGCGCCTCGTCCGGCCGGGTGAAGGCGAGCGGCCAGCGCAGCGGCGGGGCCAGCCCGGCCAGGGCCTCGGCCTGCAAGCCGCCAAAGCCGAAGAGCAAGGTCCAGCCCGCCTCGCTGCGCACCAGCGAGACCATTGCCTCGGAGGGCAGGTGCGGGGAGCACGCGACATCGATCTGTTCGCAGACGAGACCCTCGATCCAGCGGTGGCCGCCGGATTCGAGGCGCCGGCGCATGCCCTGGAAATCGTCGAGCACGCTCTGCTTCTCGTAGGGCAGGAAATGCACGGCGCCGAGCTCGGACTTGTGCCAGACGTTTTCGCCGAGGCCCTTCACGACCACGGGTTCGCCCGGCTCGAACGGCAGATTGCCGCCCGCGAGGCCGTGACGCGGCGGGCAGAGTCCGGCCCGTTCGAGCAGGCCGTAGGCCTCGGCTTCATCGACGAATCCAGTCGGGTTCATGGGGCGTGGATTTGTGGGGTGCCCACAACAAACCTGCAGGGGTTGAGACTGACGTCGGCTGATTTGGGCATCATGGGGGTTGCAGCTGGCGGCGGACTTTCAAACCGAAACGGGGGCGGCGGCCTGCTGGCCCGCGGCGAAGGCGGACTCGTTGAGGGGGAGCAGGGCGGCCTTGTCCTTCAGCACATGGCGCAGGGTGTCCAGGATGGCGTGCGCCGGCAGCAGGTCCGTGGCGGCCTGCAGGGCGCCGAGGGCCACGATGTTCTTGACCACCGACCGGCCGAGGCCGGCGGCGAGCGAAGTGAAGGGCACCGGCAGCACGCGGCGGCCGGCCGGCAGTTCGCCCGGCTCGAGGATGACCGTGCTGTCGTAGAGGATGAGTCCGCCCGCCGGCACGGCCGGCGCGAACTTCGCGAGGCTCGGCGCGTTGAAGGCGACGAGGATGTCCGGCTCCGGGGCGGCGGGGTTGAGCACCTCGTCGGCGGCGAGATGCACGTCGGCGTAGGAGGTGCCGCCGCGGCTCTCGGGGCCGTAACTGGGGATGTCCGTCGCGTCGAAACCCAGCTCGATGGCGGCGCGGGTCAGGAGCAAGGCGGCGGTCTGGGCGCCGTCGCCGCCGGCGCCGGCGAACTTGAGGCTGACGTCGCGCCGGCCGAGATGGACCGGCCAGGCCGCAGGGGTGCGCGGGCCGGCGGCCGGCTCGGCGCCGCAATAGCCGAGGATCTCCTCCGGCTCGAAACGGGGGGCGGGCGGCTTGAACCAGGACGCGACGGTCACGTCCTTCTTCACGCCGAGCGGGAAGACGGGCTCCATCTGCTCGCGCACCCATTGCTCCGCGTCGGTCGGCGAGAGCTTCAGGTGGGTAGGGCATTCGCTCAAGATCTCGATGAACGCATAGCCGCGGCCCTCCTGCTGGAGCGTGAGGCCCTTGCGGATGGCCCGGCGGGCCTTCAGCCGCTGGCGGGCGTCGTAGAGCGCGACGCGCTCGACATAGACGGGACCGTCAAGCGAGGCGATGAGCTCGGCCATCCTGAGCGGCCGGCCCATGGCGGCGGTGCGGCCCTCGGGGCTGGTGGCGGTCTTCTGACCCAGCAGCGAGGTCGGCGCGAGCTGGCCGCCGGTCATGCCGTAGATGGCGTTGTTGATGAAAATGACGGTGAGGGGCACGCCCAGCTGGGCAAGGGAGATGGTCTCGGCGAGCCCGATCGAGGCGAGATCGCCGTCGCCCTGGTAGCTGATGACGATGGCATCGGGATTGGCCAGCTTGTGGCCGAGCGCCACGGCCGGCGCGCGGCCGTGCGCCGCCTGGGTGTTGCCGATGTCAAAATAATAATGCGCGAAGACCGCGCACCCGACCGGGCTGACCAAAATGGCGCGGTCCTGCAGGCCGAGTTCCCCGATGACCGCGGCGAGGTCGCGGTGCACGACCCCGTGACCGCAGCCGGCGCAGTAGTGGGTGCTGTGGCCCTTGAGGCCCGCGCCGTGGGCGTGGCGCTGGAAGCTGGGATAGAAGACGCTCATGCCGGCACCCTCTGGGTTTCGAGCAGGTGGTGGAGGATCTCCGCCTGCGAGGGCAGCACGCCGCCGTAGTGCTGCACGGAGGTGATCGGCGGCGGGGTGATGCCGGCGTGGCTGAGGGCGAGGCGCAGCTCGTCCTCGAGCTGGCCGGGGCTGCCCTCGACAAGGACAAGATGATCGGTGTGCGGCAGCAGGGCCTTGAGGGCGTCGAGGGGGAAGGGCCAGAGGGTGACCGGGCGGAAAAGGCCGGCCTTGAGACTCTGCGCGCGGGCGGCCTCGATGGCGCCCTTGGCCATGCGCGCGGGGGTGTTGCAGGCCACAACGAGCACCGTGGCATCCGCGCAGCGGTAGCAATCGGCGCGCTGTTCCCGGGCGTGCATGGCGGCGTACTTGGCGTTGAGCCGGCGGTTGTGCTGCTCGAGGTCGGCCTCGTCGAGCTGGATGGAGCTGATGAGATTGTGGCGGTGGGCCCGGTCGCCATGGACCGCCCAGGCCGGCAGGCCGGGCTTGCGCAGCTGCGGGGGCAGGTGCACGACGCCGGTCATCTGGCCGAGGTAACCGTCGCCGAGGATGACGACGGGGTTGCGGTAGCGGAAGCTGAGCTCGAAGGCCAGCATCGTGAGGTCGAGCATCTCCTGCGGCGTGCCGGGGGCGAGGACGATGGCGTGGGTGTTGCCATGGCCGAGGCCGCGGCACGCGAGCTTGATGTCGGCCTGCTCCGGCCCGAGGCCGCCGAGACCGGGTCCGCCGCGCATGATGTTGACGAACACGCCCGGCACCTCCGCGCCGATCATGTAGCTGAGGCCTTCCAGCATGAGGCTGAAGCCGGGGCCGCTGGTGAAGGTCAGGCAGGGCACGCCGGCGCCGCCGGCCCCGTACATCATGTTGACCGCGGCGGTCTCGCTCACGGCCTGGATGAAATGGCCTCCGACCTTCGGGAGGATCCTCGCCATGAGCTCGGCCCCCTCGGTGCTCGGGGTGATCGGGTAGCCGAACACGTGCCGGCAACCGGCGAGCAGCGCGCCGACCGCCGAGGCGTAGGTGCCCTTGAGCACGAGCGGTTCGCAGGCGGGCAGGGCAACGAAACCGTCGGGCTGGTCGCCGTCGGAATGACTGGCCACAAGCTTCGGGCCGAAAAGCTTGGCCGGATCCTGCAGGGCAAAATCCGGGTCCGCCGGCGGGCGGTCGGTGTCGGGCCGCAGGCCGAACGGCTCCGGGCACGCGGCGAGGCAGAGGCCGCAGCCGGTGCAATGGGCCAAGTCCAGCGCGACCGGCACGAGCCCCGTGGCAGGATTGATCGTGGTCCCCGGCGTGATGCAGCCGCGCGGACAGGCCTCGATGCAGCGGAGGCAGCCCTTGCAATATTCCGGCTCGAGGAATGGTTTGGGGCGGGTGGACATCGGGCGGGGATGGCGGGATTGGTCCGTCGACGCGGGGCGGGCGGCAGGACCGGGGGGGATGGCCCATATTAAGGGCGTGCCGCCCGGAGCACTGTGCATGGCTTGGCGGAGGCTGCGCGAGGGTTGGATCGCGCAATTACGCCGAAAGGCGTAGGCCGCTGGCACGCGATTTCAAACTCCGGCCGGCGGCGGCGCGGCCCGGAAGGTTTGGCCGTGAAATCCGGCGAAATCCATGGTTTGCTCTCACCATGATGCGGACGACCCGTTGGCTGCTGCCCCTTGGCCTGATGTGCATGCTCTTGCCGGGCCCCGGTTGGGCGCAGGGCAAGCGTCCCCCGCCGCCGCCGCCAGCGCCGCCTGCGATCATCCGGCTGGCCTGGCTGGCCGGCAGCTGGCGGATGGAGAAGAGCGGGCGGTTGATCGACGAGCAGTGGATGGCCCCGGCCGGCGGCGTGATGCTGGGCATGGCCCGCACCCTCGCGAAGGGGCGGGTCATCGGCCACGAGTTCCTGCAGATCCGCGTGGGGCCGGGCGGGGATCTCTTCTTTGTGTCCCAGCCTTCGGGTCAAACCGAGGCGGCGTTCCAGATCAAGTCGCTGAGCGACACCGAGGCGGTGTTCGAGAATCCCGCGCAGGATTTCCCCCAGACGATCAGCTACACCCTTCGGCCGGACGGCTCGCTCCTGGCCGCCCGCGAGGGCCCGGGTCCGGACGGGCAGGTGAAGCGGATCGAGTATCTTTATGTCAAAATTCCCTAGCCCCACCAGACACCCCATGAAAAAAGCGCGCGTCACCGGTTTCGGCGGGATTTTCTTCAAGGCGAAAAACCAGAAGAAGCTCCGCGCCTGGTATCAGAAGCACCTCGGGCTGCCCCTCGACCCGGTGTGGGGCGGCTGGCAGATTTTCTGGCGCGACGCCGGGAATCCGAAAAAGAAGGGATATTCGGTCTGGAGCATTTTCGCCCGGGACAACGAATACTTTGGCTCCAGCAAGCAGCCCTTCATGATCAACTATCGCGTCGCCAACCTGGAAAAGGTGCTCGCCGCCTTGAAAAGGGAGGGCGTGTGGGTGGACCCGAAGACCGACGCCACCCCTGACGGCAAATTCGGCTGGATCAAGGACGGCGAGGGCAACCGGCTCGAGCTGTGGGAACCGCCGAAGGGGAGCTGAGACAGTGCGCGGACGCACCCGGCAAGACATTCCCTTGAGCGTCGGTAGGGAGCGCGGGATGCACTTTGGAAAGAATGAAGTAATACCGCAGCCATGCGGCAGTCCTACCGCAGCCCTGGTCTTCAAGGGAAAGGAGGGGAGGCTCCGCTGGTACTTGTGCCCGCCCTAAAACCGGTGGAGAAATTGCAGGGATTGCCCGGTTGATCAGTCGACGAATTCAAGCCGGACAATGCGGACTTCCTTTGTCGCATGATCCACCCACCAGGTGAGTAATATATCGCCACATAGCATGACTTCGTAGAACCGGCTGGAGGCACCGATCTCCCGGTAGTCACCTATCGAGCCGGGAAACGGGCCAGATGGTCGAGTTCGCACAGTGCTTTCTCCCGTTGCTTCGTCGTCAGTGCGGTGAAGGCACGAACGGCCTCGTCACCGAGGGCGTAACCATAGGCCGACATCAGACTCCGGCGGCCCGGAGTGACTTGTGCAGGCGCTGCAACTGCGCGCGAGACACCTTCTCCCCCTTGGCCATGCGACCGGCCGCTGCGTCCAGCGCCCGCTTGTTGGATTCGCTCTCGGCCCGGGAGAGATGCTTCAGGTAGGCGGAAAGGGCGAGCCGCTCGGAGCGGGGCAACGCCTTCACTT